>Ga0182024_10003308_pt1 | contig 38619 bp, 26 predicted proteins | sample P32metaG_FD_120480 | JGI IMG/M metagenome (GOLD analysis project Ga0182024, IMG submission 120480) | Permafrost microbial communities from Stordalen Mire, Sweden - P3-2 metaG (Illumina Assembly) | ecosystem: Environmental > Terrestrial > Soil > Wetlands > Permafrost | place: Sweden: Stordalen...
ACAACCACGAGTAAATTCATTAAACCCCAATAGGAGAGTCTGAGGATGAACCGGCAAATTATGCGGAGTGAGGTCGCCGCGGTAGGGATGGTCATGCTTGTGGGCATGGCGACATTCGCGGGCGCGAGCAGCAATCCGTGTTGAAACGGTCCCTGGCTTCGTTCCTCTTCGCCCGAGCAGTTACGGCACCCGCGAGGGCAGCCCCGATGGCTATTAATTCAAGGATCATGGCACATCTCAACCAGAAGATTGGGTCCGACTCGCCCTTTTCTTCCACGCCAATTATTGTCCGGTCATGCCCTTCGCCTTGGTTCGTCGGAGATCGTGGCGTGCGGAAGGAATCCTGTGCAGCCTACTACGAATGCTGGCCGGCATCGGAACCTTATTTCGGGGATGCGAGCGGCGTGGGCATAAAAAATCCCGCCTGGGCTGGCAGCCCCGCTCGCTCAAACTGTACGGTAATGTGGGTGATGTGAAACTGCTCGTCCAGCACTTGCCTGATTCCCTCAAGGATTCTTTCGCTTTCTTCCATATGCATATCAGGAATTCGAATGTGGCAGGAAAGCGCCGGCGAATTCGTGCCCAGCGTCCAGATGTGCATATCATGGACTTCCTGCACGCCCGGAACGCGCAAAAGAGCCTTCACCACGTCATGAAGCCGTATATTGCGGGGCAGCCCTTCCAGCAGGATGTGAACGCTTTCCCGCAGAATTTCGATGGCCGACCAAAGCACCATCGCGCCGATGGCTAATCCAAGCAGCGGATCAATCCAAAGCACGCCTGTCCAGCGAATCACGAGCGCGCCCACCAGAATCGCGACGCTCGATAGCGCATCGCTGAACGAATGTACCAGCACGCTGCGAATATTCAGATCGCGGTGTCCCTTCACTAAAGTCAGCGTGATGCCGCCATTCACCAGCAAAGCCAGCCCTGCGATCCATATCATGATGGTGGAATGAACTGTCTGCGGATGGCGAAGGCGGACGACGGACTCGTACACCAGGAAGACCGCGATGAAACTCAAAAGCAGCGCGTTGACGAAAGCGGCCAGAATACCGGTGCGCTGATAGCCGAAAGTCTTCTCATGCGTCGGGGGACGCAGCGCCCAGCGCGCCGCCAGCCACGAAATCATCAGCGCCGGCGCATCCATCAGATTATGGACGGCGTCGTTTAGCAGTGAAAGGGAATGTCCGGCATATCCGCCCGCTACCTCCGCAACTACAAGGACAAGCGTTGCGGCTACTGAAACGGCCAGTACCTCCACCCGGCCCTCAAATGTCGAATGGGAACGACTATGTCCGTGGCCGTGCGAATCTCCCGGACCATGGGCGTGCACGTGCATAAAGGCATTCTACCCTGTCGAGTTCCCGCGTAAGCAACGGTGGGAAAGATTGCTACCGAAGATGTAGCGGAACGAAAACGCGGAAGCAGGTTGCGCTGCGGCTATCAAGAGCGAGCTGTTTTTACTCCGCCGCTTTGGCGGCCAGAGTTTCCACGCCGGCCAGCACTGGAAGAAACTCTTCGGGGAGCTGATGCCGTTGCTGAAGATAAGCGGCGGTGTTATAGGACAGCCAAACTTTTCCAGCATCATCTTCCCAGACCAATATCTTGAGCGGCAGGTCAATTGCGATACTGGGCGAAGCAAGCATCAGAGGAGTGCCGCCCTTGGGATTGCCGAAGATCAGCAGCTTCGTGGGACGCATGTGCAGGCCGGCTTTTTCCGCTTCGCCGCTGTGATCAATTAATGCGAAGAGCGCGACGCCCTTCACAGCCAGGATTTTCTTGAAATTCTCCACGGTTTGCTCCACCGGGTAATTGCTGGGCAGGCTGATGATGCCGTTGTCCTGCGACGGTGCGGGCACGGATGCCTCCAATGGTTTCATGCTGAGTTCACTACAAACCATGGACCGAAATCAAATACACTGCCAGGGCCAGCCCCACTGCAGCGAAAATCATTGCCACTGTAATTGCCATGGTCGAGGGCCGCGTAAACGAATCGCCGCCCCGGTTCAGTTCTCTCACGATATGGACGTGATGCCATGCCGAGAATATGTCCACCAGCACTCCCATTACAATCAACGCTGTGCCAAACCAAAGCGAGAGGCCATAGGATTTTATCGGTAATCCCGGCTGGGCAATCTGCATTTGCCGCAAAAAGAGGCCGAACCGCGCCACAACGAACCCAAACCCCATCAGCGCCAGCCCCGTGCGGATCCACGCCAGAAACGTTCTCTCCGCCGCAAAATACACCCGCGGATCTTTGCTAATTTGTTGGGTGCCGCCTCGTTCGGTCATTTCAAAGCCATCCTCCCGTCATCACTTCGCGTGCCCAGGCTGGAGTGAAGAGAGTCCGCCATGGCGGACGAGAAATCTCTTCCAGCTTTCCTGCCGTGCCGTTAGCGAGTGGGCATTCACCCCCCCATTATTTCGCCTATGCTGAGTGGTATGGCGAAGTGAGCGGAGCGAGAAACCTCTCTTCTCACGGCGGAGTGGTATTGCCGCGCGCCAGGGGGCAGTCTGCGGCATTTCCTCCGGCGCGTCTAACTGCGGGTTCGCATCCGCCCCGTCGTCAACTGGCTCGCCGTGAGAGAGTCCACCGTGCGGTCTATCGTCATTTTGAGCGTGGCGAGAAATCTCTCTTCGCGCGACTGCAAGAACATACATCAGATGTCACACCTTGCGCTGTAACATTCCCCTGCGTTCTCGCCGGTGGTGTTGTCCTGTATCAGATTTCGCGTACCCGCAGTAATATGGAGCACGGCGGTTTTCGGTGCAATGAAAAGCCGCAATAATGAGGAGAAGAGAATATGAGGAATTTAATTACGATTTCCAGTTTGCTGGTGTTGAGCATTGCCACGGTCACCCTCCCGGCTTGCGGTCAAGAGGACAAAACCGCGCGGCCGAGTCCGCCGGCCCACGCATCTTGTTCGCTACCCAGCGGAAAAACGATCACCGTGGATTATTCCAGTCCCCGGATGAGGGGCCGCAAAATTTATGGAGGCTTGGTGCCTTACGGCCAGGTTTGGCGCCTGGGGGCCAATGAGGCCACCACCTTTGTGAACACCGGCGATCTCACCGTCATGGGCAAGGACGTTCCAGCCGGCAGCTACACGCTCTTCGCTGTTCCCGATCAAACTCGTTGGACTTTGATTATCAGCAAGAAAACCGCCGAGTGGGGTATCCCCTATCCCGGAGAAGGTTATGAACTCGCGCGCGTCGAGATGACCTCGGCTAAGCTCCCCTCACCCGCCGAGGCCTTTACCATCTCGTTTGATCAAACCAGCGGCGCCTGCACCATGAACGTGGATTGGGAAACCACTCGCGCCTCGGAAACCTTCACCGAGAAAAAGTAGCCGACCCGACGAATAACAATCACTTCTCGCTCAAGGTTGTAACCCGAGAATTTCGCGCATGCGGGCAAAGGCGCGGCGGGCATGGGGAATTACAATTGATCCGCCAACGATAAGCGCTACGTTAAGAGCGTCAATCACTTCGTCGCGTTTCCAGCCTTCCTCCGCGCAGCGGACGACGTGACAAGTGATGCGGTCGTCGCAGGGCAGGACAGCGGAGTCGACCAGGCCCAATAGCTCCTTGGTTTTCGTGCCCAGAGCGCCCGGTTCATAGGCCTGATGATCGAGCGCAAATAATCGCTTGATGCCCAGGTGTCCGCCGCCCAGAATTTCCTCGTTCATTTCGTTGCGGAATTTCTTAAAATCGTCAGTGGTTCGGCCATTTTGTTTCTCCCGTGGCATCTAGTTATTTGAAGGATCTACACGCCATTATTGTGCACCTGTCTGCGCGAGTGATAGGTGAGAGGGCTTTGTCCATCGTCTGTGCTAAGCGATAATGTTCACGGTCTTTCAACTGAATGGGAGAGTGCTAAGTGCGCGCAGTCGTTACCGGCGGTGCCGGATTCTTGGGTTCACATCTCTGCGACAAATTGCTTGAGCGCGGATGGGACGTTCTGTGCCTCGACAATTTGATCACTGGCGCCGAGATGAATGTTGCCCACCTGTCAGGCAACAAGAAATTCCAGTACCTGCGGCGCGATGTGACGCAACCGCTGAGCATTGACGGCACAGTGGACGCGATGTTGCATTTCGCATCCCCCGCAAGCCCCGTGGATTATCTGAAATTTCCCATCGAAACGATGATGGTGGGCTCTGCGGGCACCCACAATGCGTTGGACCTGGCGCTCGCGAAAAAGGCGCGATTTTTTCTGGCCTCCACATCGGAATGTTACGGCGATCCCGAAGTGAGCCCCCAGCCGGAATCCTACTGGGGTCGAGTGAATCCCATTGGCCCGCGTGGCGTTTATGACGAAGCCAAGCGCTTTTCCGAGGCCATGACCATGGCCTACTTGCGCTATCACGATGTGGATACGCGAATTGTCCGCATCTTCAATACCTACGGCCCACGCATGCGGCTGAATGACGGTCGCGCGTTGCCCAATTTCGTTTACCAGGCGCTAACCGGGCAATCCATCACCGTGTACGGAGACGGAAAGCAGACCCGCAGCTTTTGTTACGTTTCCGATTTAATCGAGGGAATTTACCGGCTGCTGGAATCAAGCGAGCATGAACCCACGAATGTCGGCAATCCACAGGAAATCACCATCCTCGAATTCGCCGAGCGCATCCGCGCGCTGATCGGCGCGGAAGTGGAAATCGTGTTTGAACCTCTGCCGCAGGACGATCCCAAGCAGCGCCGCCCTGACATCAGCAAGGCGCGCCGCCTGCTGAATTGGGAGCCGAAAGTGAGTCTGGAAGACGGCCTGCGCGATACCCTGGCTTACTTCCGCACGCAAGTGGATAAAGAAGCTGCATGCAAAGCATAACCTCGGCGCACAACTGCCCCACATGGCCTATGGGTGGCTCCGTCGCCTGAAATCGATAGACGATCAGCACGCCAATGCTACAGATGTTCTCGATTAGTTAGTGCTGCGTCCATCCGTGCCGCGACTTCCGGGATCGGGGCGGCCCATGGAGTGGTATTCGAACCCTAATGCGCGCATCTGCGCGGGCTGTAGCAAATTGCGTCCGTCGAGAATCAAAGGATGCGCCATCAGATCGCGCAAGCGTTCCCATTCCAGTGTGCGGAACTCATCCCATTCGGTCGCAATCACCAGCACGTCGGCATCCTGAGCGGTATCGTAAGCGTTCTCGCAGAACTGAACGTTCTTCAACGTGCTCTTGGCCCGTTCCAGTGCCTCCGGATCATATAGTCGAACGTGCGCGCCCTCCGCTTGCAGCCGCTGCACCAACTCGACAGCCGGAGCGAACCGAATGTCATCCGTATTCGCTTTGAACGCCAGGCCGAGCACGCCGATTTGTTTGTCGCGAAGGACCCACAAAGCGCGCCGCAACTTTTCGACGAAATGATCAATGCGCTGTTTATTGATGCGCTCCACTTCTTTTAACAACGAGAAATCCACTCCAGTCCGCTCCGCCAGCCGAACGAACGCCTGCAAGTCCTTTGGAAGGCAAAAGCCGCCAAATCCCAAGCCAGCGCGGAAAAAGCTGGGGCCTATGCGGGGATCTTTGCCCACCGCATGCATTACTTCATCCACATCCGCGCCCAGCCGCTCGGCCAGATCGGCAACCATGTTGGCATAGGAAATTTTTAGAGCCAGAAAGGAGTTGGAAGCGTGCTTGATCAGCTCCGCGCTGTTAATTGTCGTCACCAGAAATTCCGGTGGAGTGACAGGCGGGCATCCGGCGGCATGCACAGGACAATTGAACTTCTGATCGAGGATTGGCTGATAGACTTCGCGCATCTGTTTTTCGGAAGTGTCATCGTCCACTCCAACCACGATGCGATCGGGATGCAGGAAATCTTCGACCGCCGTTCCTTCCCGCAGAAATTCCGGATTTGAAGCGACGCGAAAATGTCCATTCGTCTTCCGTCCGTACCGCGAAAGCGCTCGCTTTAACTGTTGTCCCGTTCGGGCAGGTACGGTGCTTTTCTCAACAATCAGGCGCGGTCCGCGCTGATTCGTGCCGATGAGCTTGGCAACGCTGTCAATGGCGCTGAGGTCCGCGTCCCCACTGGGGAGCGGTGGAGTGCCCACACAGATGAAACTGGCATCGCTCCCTTCAATGGCGCGCCCGGGATCCGGGTTGAACGAGAGGCGGCCATCACGGCGCGTCTTCTCAATCACAGCATCCAATCCCGGCTCAAAAATAGGAACTTTGCCGCTTTCCAGCATCTGCATTTTTGCCGCGTCGTTATCTGTGCATACCACTTCATGGCCGATTTCCGCCAGGCAACTGCCAGTGACGAGTCCAACGTAACCACAACCAATAACCGATATTTTCAACGTGCTTCTCCTGTTCGAGTCTGCGGGACAACTGAGGGCTGATGGACATCCATTTTCTTATATTCGAGGCATATGCGCCAGCGAAACTTCTACGATGCGGCGCAAATGCCACACTGAAGTGCTGCTCGTGCAAAATTAGCGACGCTCAAAGTGCTTCGCTATCCCCGCCCAAGCGGCCCATGCAATCTCAGGCTCGGGCCCAACGTTCGTCCTGTCCCGCAGGGCCACCTTCGAGGAACTCCTGCGCGGTGGATTTTGTCAGCAGAAAATCACCCATCATTAGCGCGTCGGTACCTGAACAATAGAAGCTGCGAATCGCATCCCGGGGCGCTACCACCAACGGTTCACCGAAAAGGTTGAAGGATGTATTTACAAGGACGGGAGCTGGCCCGTGCTCGCCAAATTTTTTGAGAAGCTTCCAATAGAGCGGGTTGGCTTGGCGCGTAACGATATGAACCCGCACGCGATCGCCTGGCAGAATCAGGCCGGTAAAAAGGTCGTGGACCGATTCGCGCACATGGCCCATCGTAGCCATGACTCGTCCAGCATCGGAGCACTCAAAATAGCGGCCGCAATCCTCTTCCGGCACCGAGAGTGCAAATGGACGGTAGGACTCGCGATGCTTGACGAAATCGTTCAGGTTCTCTTTAACATACGGGGCCCAGGGAGATGCCAGCAGGCTGCGGTTTCCTAAAGCGCGCGGGCCAAATTCCGTCGCGCCCTGATACCACGCCACAATGCGTCCCGTGAGAAGCAGCCGGACGGTTTCGTCCATTTTGTGCGGTTCGGATGCCATCCAGCGGTAGGTCGCCTTGCAGTTGTCTAAGACCTGCTTGATTTCCTCACTGGAGAAACTCGGACCCCAGTAAGGAAACGCCGCGTCAGTGCGGCGCGGTTGGCCGTGTTCCTGATGCTGAACGAGCCAAGCGGCCCCTAATGCGGTTCCTTCGTTGCCTGCGGCAAGCTGAACGAAAACTTTCTCGAAACCGCTTTCGTGTTCGACGGATTCGACCAGCAGCGGATTCAGAAAAACGCCGCCGGCCACACAAAGCGCGGATATTTTATGTTTTTTTCGAAGCTGCCGAAGCAACTGCGTGGTCACGTTGGCACAGGCTTGTTGGAGGCTGGCAGCCAAACTCACGCGAACCGATTCCGGCAAACGGTCGTCAGGACCAGAAATGCCGATGCGCCGGTAAAATTCCGGTGAAAGGGATGTAATACCTTCCGAAGAGCGATGATAGAATTGCCGATTCAGTCGTAGCGTGGCCCCGGAGCCGGCGCGAATGACGTCCATAAATAGGTCAGCCAATTCCGCCTTGCCTGTCAGGCTGAGCCACTGGGTCTTGTGCTCGTCTTCGTGGGGCCGAAATCCGATCAGTCTAGTCACTTGACTGAAAAGCCATCCCAAGGAATTGGGAAACTTGAAAGTGCGCAGAGGGCAAATACTGGTTCCCTCACCGATCGCCACCGCGCCGGATTTACCATCGCCCATTTCGTCTAACGTAAGAATGAGAGCGCGGTCAAATGGCGACGGATAGAACGCACTGGCTGCGTGGCAAAGGTGGTGGTCGAACTCCTGAATGCGATTTTCCGCGCCGGATGATCGCCCGATTCGACCGCTGCTTAGAAGTGACTCCAAATCATGCAAGGCATGTTCGAGGGACTGATCATGGGCGCCAATAAGGGGCGATTCCGAGAACGGGTGCGAGGGCCGTTCGCGTGAGGGGAATGAGGCAGCGACCGCAATATTTTGCACCTCGCTCCAGGAAATTCCGGCCCGATCAAGGCAGAAACGAATTGCCGCGGACGGGATGCCGCTGGCGCTGCGCGTTCTCGACATTTTTCCTTCTTCGATAGCGGCGATCACTCCATCGTCTCCCACCAAAGCGGCGGACGAATCATGATTGATCGCCGAAAGCCCCAGAACATACATGCGCGTACGATCCCCCTTAATTAAAACTTCTTGCGGCAAAGTGCTGGTCAAGAGTGGAAACGCGCCGCACTCAGCCCCATACACCGTGGTCGGATCAGCTTAGGCAACAAACCTGAGACTATGAGTCTTGAACCGCGCCGCGCCCGAACTTATTGCGCATAAGCAATCCGCGGAGTCCGAGCAAAACGAGGCGGGGTTCAGCTCCGCAAAGCCGCCACAGCACGGAAAGCGCTTCGTCGCGAGTGTGGCGGCCCAGTGTGCGCCGTCCTGACGCGTTCAGCAGGTCCACCAATCGGCTGTAGTCCGATTGCGCGAATCGATGCAACGACTGGCGTAGCCAGAAATGGGCGTTCAATTCGCGACGCAGGGCTCGCAACTCTGGAGCTTTATGCCCGCGCAATATACTTTCCGCCACGCCGAGGGCTCCACGCAAACCCGTAACAATACCGCCCACAGTGGTCACTTTCACTTGGCCAGCAGCATCGCCAACCAGAAACACACGACCTCCATCGAGCTGCCGTTCGACGCCCACCCAGCCGGTATAGACAGGAATGCGCGCAGCTTCAAACCTGATCGGCAAGAGCGCCTTCTTGGTAAGAAAGCGTTCAAGCACCGTCCGGGTCTCGGTTCCCGCCTCGCCGATCAGACCTAGCACGCCCTCGGTCGAACTGCGGGGGATTAGCCAGTAGAAATAGGGCGTGTCGTCAGGAACAAACCAAACTCGCACCGTATTGGGCGACATGTCGGAGGGAAGATTCACGATGGCCTGAATCAACGGCACTGTAGCTTGCGCTGGCCACCCCGCGGCCCGCGCGACACGGCTGGTGGCGCCATCACCACCAACCACGACGGAGGTCTTTCGTTGCTCAGGCGTGCGATCTTCCACACGCTGGCAATGGAGGGTGATCTGGGAGCCGTTTGCGGAGAGACTCTGAAATCGCCGGCCGAAATGGAAATTCGCGCCCGCCCTTTCGGCCGCTTCGAAAAGGGTACGAATCAGTGCGGCTCGCTCAATGACTAGATCAGGCTGCTCAAGGTGCACCTCGGCGGACCGGCCGTCGGTGTACAACTCGAATTTGGAAATTTCATTGGCAATGCAAGGTTCAGCGAGCGGGCCTAGAAGCCGGCGCATTTTGTGAGTAACAATTAGGGTTCGCGGTAGAGGTGCAAGCAGAGGGAACGTCTCCAAAACATCGACGGGAACATTTTCCCGCGCCAGCAGGAAGGCGGTAAACAGCCCCGCTGTTGACGCGCCCACCACTTGTAATGGCAAGTTCGGCGATCGATGCCTGCTGGTATGCTCGAATTTTTCCAGCTTCGGCATCGGTTCGGGCGCTTACCTTGTGGCCATTCGGAGCCCGTACATAACGGGCAACAGTTGGGAAAATGCCAAACGAGTTCCAGCATTACCACGGCGGATGTATCCGCGAAGAAAGCGCGTCGCGGCAGTATAACCTAGGGCTCGCATCCGACCAAGAAAAGGCCTGGCGCAGGAGATGAATCAATTAAAAGGAGACGTTGGCGCTGAGATACTGCTCAAGCGCGTAAAGGGCCTGCTCAAATTCAATACATCAAGTCAACGGGAGCGGTGCGGGGCATCGTAGGGAGCATTTTCCAGGAGAATAATAGCCGCTGCCAGGATAGCGAGTCCCAAGGGCAGCAGCAAACGGGATGGATGAGTTGCCGAACGTAAGAGAAAAACGCCGAGAGTTCCTCCCGCGATACCGAAGGCATAGAGTACCAATACGGATGAGCGGGCCCCCAGGCCTAGATTCGATAACCGATGGGCGGTGTGGTCCTTGCCCGGCGAAGTAAAGGGCAACAGGCCGCGGCGGCTGCGCGAAACGGATACGAGAGCCGTATCGAGAACTGGCACCGCGAGAATCAGAACCGGAATCAAAGATCCGGACAAGCCCAGTGTGGCAGGGAGACGAATTTTAAGACTGAGACAAGCTATTAAGAACCCCAACAACATCGCCCCGCCATCCCCCATGAAGATTTTCGCGGGATTGAAGTTCCAGATTAGAAATCCCACTGTGGCTCCCAGCACGGCAGCGGAGAGCGAACAGACTAAAAACTGCCCGGTAATCGCCGAGCCTATTGTGAAAAATCCAGCGGCGATGGCGGTAACTCCGGCGCATAAACCGTCCATGTGATCCAGAATGCTAAATGCGGCGATGATGCCGGTTATCCAGATAATGGTGAGCAGCCCATCCAATATGACGCCAATCTGTCCCGCCAAAATGAAGGAGAAGAACACCGCCCGAATACCAGCAAACCAGAGAATCGTGGCGGCGCAAGGCATGGCCAGAAACAGCTTCACCTGATGATGCAGCAGTCCGCGGTCATCCAGGCATCCGACTAGCACCATTAGCGTAGCGCCAGCTAAAATGCTCAAGATCTGGGCGTCTGTGGTGCCTCGTGCAGCATAAAGAACCGCGAGCACAAAGGCGAAGTAAATTGCCAGTCCCCCGAGCAATGGCATCGGCTTTAGGTGAATTTTTCGCGCGCCGGGATTATCCACCATACCGATGTGGAGAGCGAAAGCGCGAACGGGTGCGGTAAGTCCGGCGGAGGCTACCAGAGCAATCAGGAAAGTGATTGAGGCAGTGGATCGCATTCGAGATTCCTTCGCATTCTACTCTGAATCTCGCTCCCGAGTGCGCGAAATAGGTTCAGATTGGAGTGACACCGACGCCAGATCGAGCTTTGAGGGGACTATGGTCGGCGCATTTATTCAAAATGGTCTGCCGGCATCCTTCACAATTTCAACGAAGCGGCGAAGCTCGGTTTCGCGATGGAAACTCCGCGAAAGTTCGAGGGCGCGACCGCCCATTTCCTGCAATTTCTCGGGGCGATTTCTCAATCCACGGACCATCTGCACAATGCCATCCGCATCTTCCGGTTCAACACATATGCCGCAACCGGATTCGCGCACCAGACGAGCGACATCGGAAACCGCTGGAGCGACTGCGAGCACCGGTCTGCCAGCCGCTAATATACCGTAGAGCTTGCTGGGAACCACCACGCCTTCCAGCCCCCGCCTTACAGTTACGATTTGCAAATCACCTGCGGCCATCACGTTTGGAATTTCGCCTGCAAGGCGGAAGGGAAGAATTCGCACGGCCTGGCAATTGCGCGCCATCATTTCTACGGCTGGTTTGCTGGCTCCATCGCCGACAAAGACCAGACCAATTCCATCTGACGCAAGAACCCGCGCGGCACGCACGAGCGTTTCCCAAGCGCCGTAAAATCCAAGATTGCCTGCGTGCATCAGTACGAAGGAAAAACCGCAACGCATTTCGCGCGTTGCGGTTTCGTCTGCCAAGGCAATGCGAGTCGGAGGCAGTGCCCCATCCCGTACAATTGCTACCCGTTTTTCGTCGATTCCCTTGGAGGCGATACGGTCGCGCATATCTTCGCCGAGCACAATAATCTGGTCTGCCCGACGTAGCGTCCAACGGTGCATTTTCTCCCACAGCGCAGTCATGGGACCGGCCTGAATGATATTTCCTCCCACGGCCATATCTGGATATAAGTCCCGAATGTTGTAAACAAAGGGCCGCCGGGTGAGCACGGCGACGATAGCTCCGGCAATCCCGTTAAAAGGAGGATCCGTCATGGCGAGGACAACATCGGCGCGCAGGGCGACGGCGCGTGGTACGGCCAGCATCAGGTAGGACAGATAATTGGCAACGCGCCCGGTCATCTGATGCCGCGAGAAGGTAGTGGAACCGACGCGCTCATTGGTGAGGTTGCCGCGTTTTTCGCGTCGCAGGAATGCGAATGGATAGCGTTCCGTGGGGGTGTAGGACGGACGCCCCGCCAATACGGTTACCTGATCGTTTTCAGCCAGCGCGGCCGCAATCTCTGCCGCGATTTTGGCCGTGGCGGAAGTGTCCGGCGGGAAATACTCGTTAAGCAGCAGAATGTGCACGGTTAAGGTTTAAGCTCTCCCCAACGCGAGTGCATCTCGTCATCGCGTGTGTCGCTGCGGCAAAATTGGATTTAGTCCATCCTGTACTGGGCCATTGTGTGCAATATTTCGCAGACGAGGAATCTTTTTTCTTCCTTTTTGTCTGGCCCTTTCCCGTTACTCCCGCGATTATTCCGGCAATGTTTCGGTGTTGGGTTTCTCGAGCATGAAATTTCCAATGACCAGAGCATCCATGTGAGTGCGAAAAAAGCAGGCCAAAGCTTCTTCTGGATGGCAAACGATCGGTTCGTTGTCATTGAACGAAGTATTGACGAGCACGGGCACACCAGTGCGCCGGCCAAAAGCGTCAATCAACTCCCAGAAGAGCGGGTTTACAGATCGGTTGACAGTTTGCAGACGCGCGGTGCCGTCGAGGTGTGTAGGCGCGGGAATCTTCAAGCGCTTCTCTGGCCGAACGGGAAAGGCGAATGTCATAAATGGCGACGGATGCGCGCATTCAAAATAGTCCGAGGCGGCCTCTTCGAGAACCGAGGGTGCGAAGGGGCGAAAGTCCTCGCGATGCTTAATGCGCCGGTTAAGAGTTCCCTTCATATCGGGCCTGCGTGGGTCGGCTAGGATACTGCGATTACCCAGCGCTCGCGGGCCCCATTCCGCACGGCCCTGAAACCAGCCGACGATTTTTCCGGCGGACAATAGCTCTGCTGTCAGGGACGGCAATTCCTTTTCGGTGAGTTCACATACTTGAACTGTGTCGCCTGCGACTTGGGCATTTACAACACGGCGGATTTGGGCGACTGAAAATCCGGGGCCCCAATAGGCATGTTCCATGACGAATTGCCGCGGCAGACCGAGTACTTCGCATGCCACATGGAATGCCGCACCCACCGAGAGGCCCGCGTCGCCGGCGGCGGGTTGTACGTATACGCGTTCAAAACCAGTCTGCGAGAGAATTTTCCCGTTGGCCACGCAATTGAACGCCACGCCTCCCGCGAGGCACAAATCCCGCAAACCAGTGGTGCGCTGGAGTTCATTGATACTATGCAGAAAGACGTCTTCGAGGCGAGCCTGAAGTGTTGCCGCAATATCCCGGTGCCGCTTTTTAACGGGAGCACCGGAATGCCGGGCTGGCCCCAGCAGTTTTTCCAAATCGGCCGAGAAAATTGGAGCTACTGCCGGGGTCTCAGTGGAAGAATTCCAGGTCATTTCGGCCCCGTGACGATGATGAGTAAAGAATTTGAGTCCGAGGCGAAAGTCTATGGCAGTACCCGGCACGATGATGCGGCTAAACTCATCGCGGTAAGCTGGCTCGCCGCTCGCCGCCAGACCCATTACTTTGAATTCCTCTCCATACTGGAGAAATCCAAGATACTGGGTGAGAGCGGTATAATACAGCCCCATGGAATGTGGGAACGCGACTGCGCCGTGAACGCGGAGATGCCCACCTTCGCCCGTCGCCCACATGGTGCTCGCGAAATCTCCCAGGCCATCGGCGGAAAGCACTGCGGCGCGGTCGAAGGGAGATATGAAGAACGCGCTGGCGAGATGGGCACGATGATGTTCCACCCGATGAAACCGCGCACGGATTTTGGAAGGATCCACATCACAGGCCGCGCCGAGCGAATTGCTTATTCCCACGAAACGGGTTGCGACACGCGCGCGATCCAATGCGAAGGAAGGCATCCGCAACGCATATCGTAACTTCTTCCCCAAACGGGCCCACGGATCACGAGGAACGGCCACATGGTCCACATCAGCCAGCGTAACACCTGCGGCTTCAAGGCAATACCGAATGGCTTGCGCGGGGAAACCGGCGGCGTATTTCACGCGGTTAAACCGTTCTTCCTCCACGGCGGCGACTAGGTGGCCGTCCACCACAATCGCGGCGGAGGCGTTGGCATGAAATGCGCTGATGCCCAGTATTATCACAGGAGGCTCAAGCCCTGGTTGGGATATGGCTGCGTGCCCATTCGTTCAAGACAAAAATGCTCCAGGGACGCGACCACGTAGTACGCCCGCGCAGAAAGTCCTGCCATATCGCGGTAATGACGCCAAAATCAAGCGCCGAAACGAGCGCGGGCGCGGGATCAGAAAAGCTTGCGGTCATTTTCTCGCGCAAAGGCCCGCGCAACCAGCGTTCCCAGGGAAGCGTAAAGGTCAGCTTCTTTTGGGTAATGACTTCATTGGGCAGCAGGTTGCCCAACGCTTCAATAAGCAAGGTTTTGCCCGGGCTGCCGCGCGGAATCGTCTGGGGGCACCGCAGGGCAAATTCCACGATGCGATGATCGAGAAAGGGCACCCGAACTTCCAGCGAATGATGCATGCTCATTGCGTCTGTGTCGCGCAGCAAAGTATTGACCATGTATGAACGCAACTCGAGCCATGAAATCGCGGCGAATGGATTTGTGTCCACGGTCTGATCTGCCACATTGGCTAGCCATTGCCGCCACAGCGACTGCGAGGGAACGATTGATCCGGGGCTGAGGAGTGCCCGCACCTGTACAGGCGTAAACAGCAGGCGCGAAAAGAAATAGCTGTGGGGCAATTGGTCACCCTCGGCCCATGCGGAAAGAGCTTTGCGCATCGCGCTCAAGCACGACGAACCAAGGGGCAACTTCATTGCTGCGGCCGCAAGCGTTCGTCTTTGGGCGCGAGGAAGTGTAGCCCCGAGTCGCGCCATGCGTTTCAGGCGCGGCGTTGAACGAAAAGTGGAATAGCCGCCGAACAATTCGTCGCTGCCTAGCCCGGAAAGCGCAACTTTCAGGCCTGCGCCGTGAGCGGCTTCGGAAACAAACCATGTGTTTACGCCATCCATACTGGGCTGATCCATCGCGGAAACAACCTCCCCCAGCAGTGCCAGCATCTCTTGGCCGGTTACGAGTCTCTCGGTGTGGTCGGTTCTCAGGTGTGCCGCGGTGCGTCGCGCTATCTGCGCCTCGGAAAAATTTTCTTCGGAAAAAGCCACTGTGAGAGTACGAATTCCACATTGCTCACGACTTGCCAGCGCGGCGATGGCCGTGGAGTCAATACCGCTGCTTAGAAAAACGCCCAGCGGGGCATCGGATATAAGGTGCTCACGGACGGAAACTTCCAGCATTCCCCGCAGCGTTTGCGCGAAACTCGGCTCAGCTTGGGCCGTTGCGCCCGTACCTCGCGTCATGGGCGAGCTTTTAAACCGTCGAGCAGGGGGAGGACCAAAGTTCCACCAACCACGGGGCTGTGCCTCGCGCAGCAAATTCGTAGAATTGCCGTCGCGTTCATCTACACGAAGATCAAGGAAGTAGCCGGGAGGCAGCGAGCTCACACCTTCAATCATCGTGCCGGGCTCACCCACGGAGCCAAACAGCAGGTAGGCTTCCAACTCTGTGCGGGAGAGATTCGCGGGCACAACTCCACTGGAAAGAAGTGCGCGAACCTCCGAGGCAAAGATTAGACCTGATGATTGCGCCGAGTAATAGAGCGGCTTGATTCCCAGCCGGTCGCGTGCCAAAAAGACACGACGAACGCCGCCTGCAACCCCTCCTGGCTGTTCAGCAATGGCGAATGCGAACATGCCACGAAGATGAGCGCATAGATCGCCGCCCCATTCCTCCCACGCATGGACGAGCACTTCAGTATCGCAACGCGAAATGAAGGTATGGCCTAGTGAGGTCAGTTCCTTTCGGAGGAAAATGAAATTATAGATTTCGCCATTGCAGATTGCGGCGACAGTGCGGTTTTCGTTCCACACCGGCTGAGCTCCGCCAGCGATGTCAATAATGCTGAGGCGCCTGATGCCAATGACGGCGGTGGACGACACGAGCACGGCTTCGTCATCGGGCCCACGGTGTCGAAGACCGGCGAGCATCCGCCGGACAGCGGTTTCGGCGTCGGATGGGCTCGCAGAACCGATGATTCCGCAAATGCCGCACATCAGGCTCGACCCGTGGTTAGCGTATGTGGTGCGGGCCGTGGATGCAAAGGACATACCAACTCGACCCGTGACATTCCCAAGCGTCGCCGGCCATAGAATCTCATCGCGATGTGCAGTAGCAGAAGAAGCAAAAGCAGAAACATTACACCAACAAACGCCGCGAAGGATTCCCGCTCCGTCAACAGCGTCCAGAAAATATCGCCATCCCAATCAGGCCAGAGGTGATTCAAAATTCTGCCGGCGAATGGCCCAATCACGGGCACGCGGCTGAGCCGCAGATGCGCTGTCCGTTGGTAATTGTAATCGGGGCGATACGCTGGGATGCCATGCGTGATGCTGGCCAGCATAGTGGAATCGCGCAAATCACTGGCCGTGAGCCATTGCCCATCGGGGCCGTGAGGAATAATGTGGAACACCGGATCCACCACGTACCAGTGGCCGTCCGATTGGACCTCGGCAACCACGTGATTGGCGGTGTTACCCGCATTGAGCAGGAGCAGCCGTCGCGCGGGAATCCCGCTGCTATTGGCAAGGTTCACGAATGCATTCGTCGCTGACCCGCAAATCCCTAAAAGCTTTCCTGAATTAAGCGTGTCTTCGGGATCGCGCACCGTCAGCAAGTCAGTGCTGCCCGCGCCACTCCGCCTGGAATTGTTTTCCATCCATAACATAATAGCTGTCACCTTCGCCTGGGCCCCGCTTTCAGGAATCACAATTCCGGATGCGAATCCCTTCAAGTACTGGCGAGTGGAAAATTCCCATACGGTGGTCAGCGGCAGGAAAATCCCAAACAAAACTATGGCCGTGTTTACCAGGCGCCACAGGAGGCGAAAAGTCGGATGGTGATTCATTCGTCTCCGCTTTGCGCGACGACACTGGCGTAAAGCGCTTCGATCTCATCGAGAGGCGTACTCCACGAGAGCGACCGGGCTGCTTCCACGCAGCCGGCAGCCAATTGGTCCCGTGCGCCCGGCTGATCCAGAACGGCGTGCAGCGCGTCCGTCAGATCTTCGCGATTATGCGGAATACCGATCGCCCCGCGGTGTAAAAGGAGCGGCGCAATGCCGCAGCGATCGGTAAGGATTACGGGAACGCCAGCGGCCATCGCTTCCCCGGCGGAGTTGCCAAAATTTTCATCCTGAGATGGGAGTACGAATACGTCGGCATCGCGATAGGCAGCCCACTTCTGATCATCATAGAGAGGGCCAGTGAAGCGTACATTGGCATTTACGCCTAAGCTGACTGCGGCCCGCTGAAGCCGCTGATAGTAACCATCACCTTCCTCCGGACCAGCAATCACTAACACCGCGGAACCTCCCCGCGGAGATGTGGTACGCCAGCGCGCGAATGCCTCCAGGAGCAAATCTGGGCTTTTCTTCGAGACGACACGTCCCAGAAACAGAATCATCGCGGCGTCAGGCGGAATTGTCCAGCGGGCGCGAAATTCTCCCGATGCTGGCATGGTGATCGGCATCTCAATCCCATTGCGGCGCACTACGATCTGGTCGCGCGGTATCTGCTCCGCAGTCAGTTCCGCAGCTTCCATGGGCGAGGTGGCGACTATATGGCGCGCGCCACGCGCCATTCGCCTTCCCCAAATCCAGTGATAGAGGCGCTTCAAGGCAATATTCCGCACGATAGGGCGAAACATCCCCATCGGTTCCAGGATGTAGGGCACGCCCAGCGAGCGGCAGGCATAAGCCGTCTGGGGGCCCAGCAAATCGTACATTCCGTAGATATGCACGAGGTCAAACTGACGCAAACATTCGTGCAGAAATGGCCGAAGCGCTGGATTGAACGTAAGCGCACGGTAACGCGCTCGCGTGGGCAAATATATAGTGCGAATACCGTTGTGTACTGCTTCGCGGCCCCAGCGCGTCAAAACGTATTTCCCGGATTCGGTGAGCCGGTTCAGGCCCAAATTCGATGTCAGTACAGTTACCTCGTGACCATGTTGGCTCAGGCCATGGGCAATGGCGCGCACCTTTACCACCGCCCCGCCCATTTCGCGAAAAGGTTCGTAAGCCTGGACAACTTTCAGGATGCGCATTCAGGTGGCTTCCTGATAGCGGAGTACCAGATTTCGTAAGCCAGGGTAGGCCAATGGATCATGACCCGTCGGTCCCACGCACGCAATGTCGAAAAGAGGAAACGAGGCGGCACAGAAAAACGGTCCGACGCCAGCGAAACCGAGGTAAACACACCATCGCCCGCAACGGATTCCATTTGCATTCCCAATCCAGCCAATCGCCGAAGAATAGCTCCTGGCAACCTGAATTTCTGGACGAAACCGGGCTTTCGCAAGTTCCAGATCCGAGCCGCGAACGAAAACGGCGACAGCGCATTGTTGAAACTGCACAACAATCGCCCGTTAGGCCGCAGGACCCGAACCATCTCAGCAAGCGCGGCATCGTCATCGGCGATGTGCATCAAGACGCCGGTGCAGAGAACCTTATCAAAATACCCATTGGGAAACGGTAGCCGTGTGGCATCGGCCAGCAAAGCGAAATCCGAGTGAGCTAAATCGCCGTCTCTCCGCAATTGGCGAAGCATCGTTTCAGATCGGTCAATGCCAACCCACTCAATTTTGGCCTCGTACCATAGGGCGCGCGAAATCCAGCCATAGCCGCAACCCACTTCCAGGATGCGCTCTCCGGGACGAGGGGAAAGGAGCGTCAAAGCGATCTGGCGGTCATGTTGTGATTTGAAATGGCGATAGGGATTGTCAGTTTCGCGCCAGGACTGCCAGAAATCCGGCGTCCACTTGAAAGGTGTGGGTGCGGGGGTGTTTTTGGAAAGCACGGTCTATGGATAACCTCGGGAATGGTACACGGTTCAGTTCGCGCCGTCAGGCAGTAACTCCACATTGCCGGAGAATTTTCTCGACGTGCGCGGCAAATCCTTCAAATAGAAAATCCTGGCGTAAGCGAACCAGCCCGGCCCTGCCCATCTGTTCCCGCAGCTTCGGTCGGCGAAGTAACTCAATAAGCGAAAGGGCCAGTTTCTCCCGGTCGTCCTGGGCAACCAGAAAGCCATTGACGCCGTGCGTAATGATATCGGGGATTCCTCCATGTGCCCCACCCAACAGAGGTTTGCCCACCGCCATCGCTTCGAGAAAGACTAAACCAAAGCCTTCACCACGGCTGGGGAGGGCGAAGACATCGCAGCGGTTGTAATACGCAATGAGTTGTTCGCCGCGCGCGGCGTCGAAAAATCGTACTCCTGATTGCAGTGACAACCGAGCGGCCTTTTGTTCCAACCGTGCGCGGTCGTCGCCATTTCCCACCGCGACAAGAAACGCACCTGGAATCGCGGCGCGTACGGTTGGCATCGCCTCAATTAGCTCGTCTAACCCCTTGTAACGCTCACCAACCGACCAGCGACCGACTGTTAGGATTATTGGCCCCGGAGGTAAATCGGGCAGGAGTTCACAGTTTGGCGATACCGCTAGGGATTCAAGAGCCGGATCCAGTGCCCACGGCAGACGATGCACGCGTATCATTGGAATACCTTGCTGGGTGACTAGCTGGTGCGCGGTATAGCGGCTAGGCGCGACGACGGCATCCGACTGGCACAACGCCAAGCGTCGAAGGGGTGGGAGTGGACTCCAAACTTCGACCCCATGCGAACAGGCGATAAACCTCAGGCGCGGGCGCAGCAATTTCATAGCTAACGCGACAGGCGCAAGATTTGGATGTGCCGCCCAAGTGAGGGTTGTTCCGGCGAAGGCAGCTCTTACTGCTGCAATAATAAATCGGGCCCGATTTCCTCCGAATCCCTCAAAACAAATCTGCGCGCCGCGAACACAAAATGTATGACTGCAAGCCGAATCGTTCAGGCTCAGAAAGCGGCAAGCCACATTGCGCCCGGCGGCGGCCCGGGCCAGCGCTGCGGCAGTCTGGCGGCCAGCGGTTTGGACTCCGCCCGGCGAAAGGAGCTCGGGAAAAAGCCCGACGATCAACTTGCCACGCTCGTTGTTCCGGCATCTTGCTGCTTGCGGACCAGGATGGCCCGCGTGAAAAGCTCGCGCATTCGTTGAGCATTGTTTTTCCATGTGAATTGAGATGCTGCGCAGGCCGCGTTCCTGCCGAGTCTGTCGCGCAACTCGCAGCTCTCGCATAGCGAGCGAATTAACTTCCCCAACGCCATGAAATCATGGGCGTCTTCCAGGATTAGTCCATTCTCGCCATGAGCGATAATTCCCGATCCGCCATTGTTTCGTGAGGTGACCACCGGCAGGCCACAGGCCATTGCTTCGGCGGGCGGCATGGCGAACGAATCATGCAGAGAGGGTCCCGTGTATATGTCGCAGGCGGCGTAAAATTGCGCGACGTCCGGCGAGGGCGGCAAAAATGTGACGCGGGCAGCAATATTGAACCGGGCGGCCATCTCGTCAAAAGGAGCGCGGTCATCCTGGCCAACAACCAGCAATCGAACGGGCAGATCGCCCAGTTGCGAAAGAGCTTCGAGCAGGCACGGCAGGCCTTTATTGCGCCATCCATTGCCGATGAGGAGGAGGATAATTTCATCCTCAAGCAATCCAAACTGCTTTCGAGCGTCTGCGCGGCGATAGTGGCGCATTTCCGGCGAGAAAACATCGGTGTCCACGCCGTGATAAATCACTTCGACATTTTCCGTTCGGTTAAAATGCCGGACCAGTTCGCCGCTAACCTGATCTGAAACCACGCCAATGGCCAGATTAGCGCGGGGATAAATTCGCCTTTCAAGAGACTCGATCAGACGGTAATACAGTCGCCGGTGAACCACTCGTGGCCATGAAACGAGCGGGTTGTTAGCCAGACGTAGTTCGTCGCGAAGGCGCCGGCGCATTTCGGCGAAAACGACATGGACAGTGACCGCATCCGCGTTGAGGCAATTGATCCCCGGAGAATAGACCACATCGAAATGCAAACCACGAATACTTTCATCACGCCAGCGCCATAGATGATTGGCCGCGAACCACCACAGATAGCCGAGCACGTGAGGACCCGGAACGGCCGGAATACGATGCCAGATGACCTGTTCGAGCGGGATGTCTTCCACCCGCTGGCTGTAAATGTGGATCTCGAAATCACTGGACAGATGGGAGATGCATTCGGCTACGCGGCGCTCGGTTCCGTGCCGCTTATCAATAAATGGTGAAACGATAGCGAGGCGTGGGCGCGGCGCGGGATTGGCCATTCTGCGGACCAAAGTCAGGGCCGCACGCCCATTACTTCAGACCAGCGCTGGAGCACGAATAGCGTCCAGATGCGCGACCATCCAATCGCTTCTGGAGAACGGCAATACTGATTCCACAAGCTACTTACGGCTTCGGGTTGGAAGATTCCAGCAGCGCGAATGCGGTTTGGATCAAAAGCATTTTGGATTTCGCTTCTCCATGGACCTGAAATCCAATGCGAGAATGGGAACGTAAACGTGTGTTTGGGCCGAGCGGCGATTTCGGAGCGCAGCGCTTCAGGCATCAAGCCCCGCAAAGCGGCTAGCAGCAGGCTCTTGTGGTCCATTCGCACGCGCGGCGGTGCCCACATTACGCGCCCCACCACATCATGATCTAGGAACAGCGGGCGAACTTCAAGACCGTGGGCCATGCTCATTGCATCGCCATCACGTAACAGGCGAGGCTGCAGATGCGCGTGGATATCCAGCAAGGCGATTTTCTCGAGAGAATCGCAATTCGCACATTGTGCCGCCCAGTAGCGGATATGCTCGGCAGCTTCTGTGTTGGTGGAGAGCCTGTCGCGGGCGAGGGACGGCATCATCAGTCTTCCCACATCACTATCCAGGAAGAGCACGCGAACGGCAAGCTGCGCAGCGACGAAGGGATCGCCCGCACCCATGAGATAAGAAAGCTTTCTCCAGCGCATGGGAAATCCAGAGTGATCAAACAGAATTGGGCCAGCGCCCACCGGAACATATCGGAGATTCTTAGCGGCCCCTTCAAAACGCTGAAACCAGCGCAATGATGTGTACCCGCCAAACAGTTCATCTCCCCCTTGGCCAGAAAGCGCAACCTTAAAACCTGCACCAGCGGCGGCTCGAGAAATCCAATAAGCGTTGAGGCCATCCATGGTGGGCTGATCCATCGCCCAAAGCGCTTGATCGAGCGAGCCGGCGGTCTCGGCGGCGGAGAGTTGCAATACTAGGTGGGGTATGCCGAGTTGCTCGGCGGTGCGCTGGCTCGATTCGGATTCGTCGAACGTGCCGCGCTCCGCCCCTTCCGCAAAACCGATAGTGAGGGCGGTGAGATCCCTCGCGCCGCCTGCCTGCATCAGCGCCGCGACGGCCGCCGAATCCACGCCACCGCTCAGAAAAACTGCCACGGGAACGTCGGACAACCGGTGGAGGCGAGCCGCATCCAGCAACGCCGCCTGAATCGCGGGAGCAGCTTCGTCCCTCGACATCGGTTCTGGTCCCGAGCAGGACAAAGGCAATTGCCAGTATGTGGAACGGCAAAGACCGCCGTCCTGCCATACGGCCATTTCGCCAGGCAGGAGCGGTTCCACTCCCGATAAAGCGCTCCATGGTGCGGGGATGTGACCCAATTGCAAGAACGCACGCGCCGCGCGCGGGTCTAACTTGGCGGGAAGTAATCCCGAGGCCGCAAAGGCGCGCAGCTCCGAGGCGAAAACCAGTCCGTTCGGAATCGGTGCAATATAAAGAGGCTTGATACCCAGCCTGTCGCGGGCCAGCAGCAGACGGTTGCGCCGGTCATCCCAGATTGCGAAGGCAAACATGCCGCGCAATTTTGTGACAAAATCGTCGCCTAATTCTTCGTAAAGCCGCAGGACCACTTCCGTATCGGTGGCGGAACGGAAGCGATGGCCGCGACCCTCCAGATAACCGCGCAGTTCCGCGGCATTGTAGGTTTCACCATTGTAAGTGATCCAGATACTACCATCGTCATTCGACATCGGTTGCGCGCCGCATTCGGTGAGGTCAACAATGGCGAGGCGCACATTGCCGAGCACGCAGGGACCCAGGGATTTCACGCCGCGGCCATCGGGACCGCGGTGGCGAATGGCGGCTAGCATCTGTTCCACCGCGCCACAGGAGGGCCGCGACGGGTCGCGTAGGACGATGCCAGCAATGCCGCACATGGATTGGTTAGCCTATCTCAGCGCGCCAGCATGCGCTGAGATCGCAAGGAGAGCCGGGTGGGGTTGGCGGGAATGGGCGATGCATTTAGAAGGCTGGGAAGCTTGAAAAGTATGCCGATCAAGAGCCAGAGGTATGCATTCAGTACGTAATTTTGATAGGCAGGCATCCCCCCATAAGTAAACGGAAACAGCACGAGAAAGGCCAGCCAGCAGATTGCGAAACCTACGGGCAACAGCCGCGTTCCTTTCAAACGGCGGACAACACGCCAGCATGAAACTACCAGTGCGCTGGCCCACAATATCCACAGGAAGGGCCCGAGTATACCCATTTCGACGAGGAGTGTTCCGAAGCCATTTTCCACGTTGATTGGTGGAGGCGAACCTCCCAGGAGCGCGCTGACATACTGGACGCCGAGCGATGCGGTGCCGACGCCATTGCCCATAAGCCAATGGGGCTCGGAGAATGCCGCCAGAAGGTTTTGAATCGGATAATCCCAGGAGCGCAAGGTAATTTCGGATCGCGAACTATTGGGGGATAATGTCTCGCTATAGAATGCCCACCGGGAACTAAGCGATTTTGGCACGACAATGAATGCCAGAAGCACAATTGCGCCCACGATAATGGCGGAACGGCGGAATCCCTTAAACAGTCTTTGAATCTGACCTGTTTTCAAATTGGCGCCCCAGAGGAATCCGGCCGAGATTCCCAGTGCGCTGATGCCGCTGAATACCAATGCGCCACGGGAACCGCTTAAGAGAATGGCTACGACTATTAAGCCGATCGTAGCTAGGGCCATCGTGCGTCCCCGTTTTCCCGTCAGCAGGAAATAGCCAGCGGTGGCGAGAGAAAGAATGGTCGCCAGCTCCAGATACCAGCCGTAGCGTCCGGCGCTGACGAAAACCGCGGTTGGAATGCTTACGATTTCGCCAGTGAGGGGCGCGGAACGCTCCAGACTGCTGAGTCCGCGAATGTTGGCATCCAGGTTGGAGGGATTCAGGAACTTGGGGCCGATGACGGCCTGTACGATTCCCAGCATGGCAACAAGAGAGGCCAGCACTAGGTTGGCATTCAGGAAGCGGCGCAAATCATTCTCGGTGCGAATTAGGGCATAGCCCACAAACATCAGCGGAATGTAATAAAAGTACAGCTTCATTCCCAGGATTCCGTAAAGCAGGCTGGGCGAGTAGACATTAAAAACCTGCAGGAAGGAATACCAAAAAAAAATCCCCAAAAACATTATGAAAGGCGGCCGAAAGAGCTTTTCCTTGCGGCGCCGCCAGCCTAAATAGAGCGATATGCAAATCAGGGCGACAAGAACATCCTTGGCAAAATAGATCACCATGTTATTGCCCAGGTATTTCCGAATCAGATCCTCGAAAATCAGCCATCCGAGAAAAAGATAGAAACCCGAACGCCAGTTTCGCAGAATGAAATAGCCGAGAGTGATTAGAGCGATGCCGCCGCCGAGGAAAATCAGCATGCGGTCCTGTTCTGTGTTAATCCATCCGCTAACGATATAGGCGGCCCAGAGAGCAACGCCTCCCATCACCAGCGAAACGATAGCCTGATGCCGCAGGGCGGGCAGTCGCGCGGAAATCATCGCCACGCTCGGGCGCCGGTCTTCGAGGGGCAGAGTGCACGAAATTCGATTGGGGCGGACGATTTCATTTGTTGAGTAGATTCGGCCCAGCGGCAACATGCACCTGAGAGCGCGGCGCATGAACTGCTGGCCTATTGTGTCTGACAGGATAAGGCATCGCAAGGATTGTTTAAAGCAACCGGCGCCTACCGCCGGTGTTGGGGTGCCATCCGAATGCTTTGAGGATTACAATTATGAACTGAAATGCACGATTCTAGCCTACTGGATGGCGAGATCGAGGACGGATAGCAGAATGCGTTCGAATCAATGGTCATGTCTCGAGAAGCACTTGGTAAGGCAGAGAGTCGGATCGAGAGGAAGGAGAAACCTCAAAAGGAACACATTGGTGCGCGCGATAGCCCGCCGTGCCCCGGTATTTCCCGTGGATCTATTGAGCCTACTGATATTACCCGTTTTTTTGTTTCTGATTGCAACCACTATTTGGGCGCAAGAACCATCGCGAACGGACCTGTCTCCGCAGATGCATGTTGACGTGACAGCGTATGGCGCACGCGGAGACGGCTCGGATGATACCGCCGCAATTCAAGCTGCGATCAATGCCGCATGCAGCTCGGCCCCCGGTGGCGGAGGGGTAATATTTTTCCCGCGCCCTCGCGCAGGTGGCCATAGCTATTATGCCGTTACGCAAACCCAGCTCCCCTCTACCGAGGCTATTTTCGATCTGCGAAATTGCCGTGGAGGTGTGACCCTGGAGGGCGATGCCTCGGTGAATGGCGCTCTCCTTCAGTTCGCGCGCAACCCCATGACCCGCATAGTCGCCATGGGCGGAGCGCATCCAAACCGCGCAGCTACGTTTTTCTGGAGCGGAAACGGGCCCGGGCCTGCGTTTCGCAACCTTTCCATTGAGGGATGGAATCGGGCGCTTGAGTTTCAGAACGGAAACAACGTGACATTGCAGAATGTCGCGCTCGCAGCACAAAACACGCAACAGGGCTGGGGTTGTGTCGGCGGCTCTCCGAATGCCGATTGTGGCGACAATGTGGCGCTGGCGATTTACAACTCCATCTGGATCTATGCAGATCAATTGTCGCTGATTGCACCTGCTACTTACGGTTACTCGGTGGGCGAAGCTCACCGAGCGGCGGGTGTGATTACGCTCCAAACGGAGCCGCAGAATCCGGTATTGGGGAAAGGCACGAAAATAAATCTGCGCAATTGTGCGCCTGAAGGTGATGCCAGTGAGTTGAATGGTGGGCCATACACGATTGAAGATTCCACAACCACCCAGATCAAGATTCAAGCTGTTGGCCCCAATGGAGCGTGCAATGGGGGAACGGTATCCAGTGTTGAATACGGACTCTTAGCCTCGGGCATTCCCGCGGTGGATGGGTCCACACCTGGGGTCAGTCTGGTGCGTATGGACAAGTCTTTTTTTGGCGGCGGCGGCCTGTGGTATGACCAGCGAACCAAAACCCCTGGCGCAACAGGCAGCTTTTACCTTTTTAACGTGGATCAAGAGGGTAATAGCCAAAGCCCCTTCCTAACGGTGACGGCAACTGGCGAAGGGCGGCTTCAGACCTTCGGTCCATTACATATTATGGATAGCCAGGCATTCGATTGCAGCGATCAGCCATTTATCCGCCTGGATGCCAATCGCCAAGCCCGGTTTAACCCCATTGAGCTGGTCAACTCCAGCGGCTGCACCAATCGTGGTAAGGGGATTATTGAATTACTGGGCGGGCAGCTTGGGGAGGTGAATACGGAAGGAGTTGCCGACGCCGGCGTCGCGCGGTTCCCCTTGGATGGCAAAGGAAATATTCTTGGCAACGTGAGCCGCAATGAAAAGGGGTTTGACCTGGTAGTTGACACCACGGATCAGAATCGGCTGCGTACCGATGTCGCTTCTCGCGCAGGATTTGGGAATAGCGGCGATGGCGCGGCCATCCGAATGACGGCGGCGGGTACTGCCCAGGCTTCGCTAGCCCTCGATCCCGACGCTGTTCATGGTGGTCTGCTCTTTGGGAATGGCCATGAAACTGGATACGACACGGCAGTTTCCCATCCCAGTGCGCTCACAGCCACCGTGAATTTTGCACTGGCGCTGCCTCCGTCAGGGGCGATCTCTAGCGGAGTCGCCGGCGGGACCCTTGGCCCGGGTTTTTACTACGCTGAGATTTGCTCGTACACGTCAACTGGTGGGATTAAGCTTTCGACGCCTGGTCCCGAAACGATGGCACTTCTGAAGAAAGGCGAGACAGCATTACGCGTTGCGTGGCCCCGTGCAGAGGGCTTGCAGGTGGATGGCTATGTTGTTTTCGTGTGCGCAGGCCGCAGTGGCTGTGAGATTGGCGGAGGCGCGACAAACTTCGTGGTTCCGGGCGGCGATAAGACCTCCTTCACAGTAACTACTCTGCAAGCAAGCCACGGTTCGGCCCCGGTTTGGAATACCACGCTTGCGCCCATCCACAGCTTTCTGGGCCGCAAGCTTGGGGTGAACAACATTTCGCCCGCAGCGCAACTGGACGTTGTGCAGCAGGACTCGCACACCTCGGGCTTCAACCTGCGAAGCGCCGCCTCCCCGGAAGCAAACCCCTGGCAGATTTCTGATTCGAATTCGGGTGTGCGGGCGAAGATTGACGGCGAGTTTAATTTTGCGGTGGCGGGACATCACGATCAGCTTGGCGTGAATGGTGATAGCGGTGGAATTCTCTTGGTTCGAGGGGGAACCAGCATGGCGAAGAAATTCTCATCGCCATTTCATGTATCGCCAGCGTGCATAGCGACGCCTCTAGCGGATCCCGGAGGGATGAGTTGGTGGATAACGGCCAACCCCACAGCTCTGGTCATTCACTTACACTTAGCGGAAAAGCACTTTTCAGCGGGCCCGCCATCCGCGGAAAACACGCTGGAATTCAGCTATGTCTGCATGGGTAATCCCAACTAATCCATTGGGATGCACCGCTTCGGAGCTGGCGATAAGGCATCTACCCTTGTTATAACGTTTTATGGAAAACGGCTCGTTGGATCACCGCAACCATGAATTGAGTATGGTGTTAATGTATGAGACGGGCCATACGGGAAATAGCGGATTGTGTAGCTTTGGGAATCATCGTATCCTCTTCCCTGAAAAGGACGCACAGAATTGATTGTACGGCCTTTTTAAGGGGTATTTGGCACGTCGTGGAGCATTCTAGGTACATTCGCGACGACGCGGCGTTATTGTGGTTCAGGACCGCCCGCGCGAAAATAATTTTACGAGGTGATTAAGATGCGGTTTTTCCGTTTCACAGGTTCGCTGTTACTGATGCTGCTGACTTTGGGCGCTATTGTAGCGTTGACTCCTTCACCGGCTTCCGCACAGATAGGCATCGGCGTGGGTATCAGAGTTGGGCCACCGGCTTTGCCGGTGTATGAGCAGCCACCGCTTCCGGGGCTCGGCTATTTGTGGGCTCCGGGGTATTGGGCTTACGGCGATGCTGGGTATTACTGGGTGCCTGGTACATGGGCTCTTCCGCCGCAGCCGGGCTTCTTATGGACTCCCGGTTATTGGGGCTGGAACGCTGGATTATTCGGCTGGAACGGGGGATATTGGGGTCTGCATGTCGGATTTTACGGCGGGATTAATTATGGATTCGGCTATGGTGGCGTAGGGTTCTTTGGCGGATATTGGAACAATGGAGCGTTCTTTTACAACCGCGCCTACAATAACTTTGGCGGCGTTCATGTTACCAATATCTACAACAAGACCGTTATAAATAACAATGTAAGCCACGCTGCTTATAATGGCGGCCCCGGTGGTGTAACCGCGAAGCCAACCGCAGAGGAAGAAAGAGCGGCAAGCGAGACTCACGTTCCCGCAACGGCGGCACAAACTGAGCACGCGCGCGCTGCCTCGACGAACCATGCATTGCTCGCCTCCGTAAACCATGGCCGTCCCGCGATTGCGGCTACTTCAAAACCCGGAGACTTTAGCCACCCCGTTGCTGCCAAGACAGCTGGTGCACCATACAAAGCACCGGCGGCCGGAACTGCCACGGGCGCGAACCGCAACATGAATAATGGATCACGCATGGCGGGAACCACTCCTCGTACGCCGCCGCCGAGCCGGACGAATACGTCGCATCCCAACGAGATGAACCACAATCCGTCCACCGCGCATCCGAATGAGGGCCGCACCGAAGCACCACCGCGCGAGAGTGCACCGCATAGCCAAGCGGCGCCACACAATGAGCCTCGCGCTGCAGCGCCGCACAATACGCCGCCCCATGTGGCCGCTCCTCACAATGAGCCTCACGCTGCAGCGCCGCACAATACGCCGCCCCATGCGACCGCTCCTCACAATGAGCCTCATGCTGCAGCGCCGCACAATACGCCGCCCCATGCGACCGCTCCTCACAATGAGCCTCACGCTGCACCTGAGGAAAAGGGCGGCGGCGACCCCAAGCGTCCATAACCGGTACAGACACACAACGCGGTTCGTGGCACATCACCTAGCCGCAAGTCAGCAGCCTGGAACACCCCTCGCAGGGTATTCCAGGCTGTTTCTTTTACGAGGATAATATTTGCGTTCGAAGAAAAGGGCTCGCAGGAGAAGTCGCTACAGCGCTACTTACAGGCGAGATGCCGCGCCGCTACTTTTTCTTCGGTCTCCGCCGTGGGAAACATTTCCGCATTGAAGGCCCAACGATCTGGGCGGTCCCAACGAGTTCGCGCGCCGCAGGGCGGAGCTTGCCAAGCAGGTCAAGACCAGCTACGTCTTGTTTTTCGCCAATAGTCACTTGCCCGAGGCTGCGCACTATAGCGAGAATAATTTTTTTTACTATTACACGGGAATCGCCGACCCCGGGGCCGTGCTGTTTATGGATGTGGAAAAGAATATTGCGGTCCTTTTTGAACCGCGGCAGGAAAAGCGAACCGCGCAAGTCTACGGTCCAAATCTGCTGTCGCTCCCGAAGGACGAACAGGCGAAGCTTGGTTTCCAAACTGGGTCGCCTATCACGCAGCTTCGGGGTGCGCTGGTTTATTTCCTCAGCACCCATTCCGGTGCGGATCTTATGGGTACGGCGAAATCCGGGCCACTCTGCTGGCATGGCTACGCACGACGTGAGCAATAAAGGGGTAAGGCCGACCGGGCCGGTCCAACATGGCCAGGTAATGACTGTCGAACCCATCATAGAGTTCCCAGATAAGCAGATGCACTATCGCGTGGAGGACACCGTCCTCATCACCTCGGGTACGCCCGAGATTCTTTCGGCCGCGGTTCCAAAGGAAATGGTGAGGTTGAGAGGCTGGTTGGCAGCGAAAGTCGCAAATAAAGAATAAAGAGTGCTGGCAACGCCGAATTCACCTCCAGGCCACTTGCTAACCTATGATTCCAGCTTGTTGGGCGATTACGTCACTATTAGGGCGGTCTTCGTCAACCTGGGTTTAGGTACGACAATTCCCAGGAATGATTTCCCCTAGATTGTTACGGACTGGTTTGTTAGAGAGAGAGGGGAGGGCGCCACGTTAAGGTGATCGTCCCGCTTTCTGATCGACTTCCTGCCCTTGCAAGACTCCACCCCATCTGCGTCGCTTCCTCTCCCAATTATTACCATCTCGCCGATCAATTAGCGTGGTCCACTCCGTACCTATCATGCGCCGCTATTCCTCCTGGCAGGTGCGCTCTCATCCATGAACCTGACTCTCAATCGGGTTCATGTGAGGCCAGCTCGACACCCTTTTTGACGGCTGCCTTTGTAGAACAAGCTTTGCCCTTGTGCTGCAAGCTTACAGTCATCTACGGAAAAACATATTAACTTGAGACATTAGCTTCCTACCAAAGGTCACATTCTATTTCTAGCATGCGGGCTACTCTTCCTTCCCAACACGCCGAGAAAGTGGTGAAGGCACAAGACTTACGACTGGCAGGTATTTGGCCGTACAAATGCAAATAGTCGTAGTGCGGCCGCACCGATTCAGACAGCAGACTATAAAACAGATGATCTAACGAGGAGTTCAGATCAGGAGGAATCACAAATGAAGGTCAAGCGTATTTTGTTCGTAATACTTGCGCTCCTCGTGACCTTGTCGGCAGGGCCGACATGGGTTGCGGCGCAAACAGTAAATTCGGGTAGCGTTAGTGGCACGGTAACCGATCCGAGCGGAGCGGTGGTTCCAGGGGCGACCGTAACGCTGATGAGCGTGGCGCGGGGCACAACGTTCCAAGCCACCACCGGTTCCGGAGGTGGTTACAATTTTTCCCTTCTGGAGCCCGGTTCGTACACCGTTACGGTGGAAGCGACTGGTTTTCAGAAAGCCCAGACAACGTTGGACGTCAGCGTCAGCCAGACCACCACTTCTAACTTTGCATTGGCGGTAGCCACTGCGGGAACGACTGTGACGGTCACTGAAGCGGCACCGCTGCTGCAGAGCCAGAATGGCGACGTAGCATCGGCATTGAGTCAGCAACAGGTATCGCAAGTCCCCAATCCCGGTAACGACCTGAGCTATATCGCCCAGATCGCTCCGGGTTCCGTGATGAACACTTTTGGCGGATACGGCAACTTTTCGAGCTACGGTCTGCCGGCAACGTCTAACCTCTTTACCCTCAATGGAATGGACGATAATGACCCATTCCTGAACTTAAACAATTCCGGAGCAACGAACCTGCTGCTCGGTCAAAACGAAGTGCAGGAAGCGACGGTGGTGAGCAATGGCTATTCCGGGCAATTTGGGGGACTAGCTGGGGCCAATGTGAATTACATCACCAAGTCGGGCGGCAACCAGTTCCATGGCAATGCGATTTACTATTGGAACGGCAGAACGCTGAACGCGAACAGCTGGATTGACAACGCGACCAATACTCCGCGGCCGTTTGACAATGCCAACCAGTGGGCGGGATCCATCGGCGGGCCAATCAAGAAGGACAAACTGTTCTTCTTTTTCAACACCGAAGGGTTGCGTGTGGATATCCCTGTCGGACCTTACACGGTTGCCACTCCGTCACCGCAGTTCCAGGCGGATACGCTCGCAAACCTGAATGCGTCTGGATTACAGGCCTCCGTGCCGTTCTACAACAGCATTTTTTCGATCTTTAACAACGCACCTGGGGTCGGCCGGGCAGTACCAGGCCAGAATGCGCAACAGGCGTCTTCGCCTGGCGCCATCGCGGCCAGCTGCAATTCGGCCATCGCAGGCCCATTCGCGTATACAGGCACTGCTCCTTTGCCGTTCCCAAATTTGGGGACAGATTATCCGTGCGTTGACACCTACAATCAGAGCCCAACTTCTCTGACCCATGAATGGCAGGCCGCTGGGCGGTTTGACTACAACATCGGTAACAACGACCAGATGTTCTTCCGGATGCAGTATGATACCGGACTTCAGGCCACCTATGTTGACGCGCTCAGTCCGCTTTTCAATGCCACCAGCACGCAACCCGAATACCAGGGGCAGATTTTGGAAACCCACACCTTTGGGCCGACAGCCTCGAACCAGTTGCTGTTTGCCGGCACATGGTACACGGCCATTTTCCAACCCACAGACCTGCAAGCAACCTTGGCGGCTTTCCCCACAACCCTTCTCTTGGCCGACAGCAGCCTTGGTTCGTTTGACCCCCAGATCGGCGGGCAGGTCGTTGGGGGCTCGGACGCGATTTGGCCTCAGGGCCGCAATGTGTCCCAGGCCCAGGTGCAGGATGACGTATCCAAGACCATCGGCCGCCATACCATCAAGTTTGGCGGTAAATGGCGCCGGAACTGGATTAGCGACCATGACTATGGTTTGCTCAGCAGTGGTCTTGAGATTCCCCTGTCGCTGCAGGATTTCTTCGGCGGCGGCCCGGGCCTCAACACCAACGGGGACGGGTTTGACGAATTGGAGCAAAACTTCGCTACCTCACTGGTTCAGCCCATCGCGTCTTACAGCTTGCAGGGTTACGTGCAGGATGAATGGCGCGTGAAGCCAAACTTGACTTTGACGCTGGCGCTTCGCGGTGAGCACTTCTCCAATCCGGTTTGCGAGCATCTGTGCTTCGCTACCTCGGCCGAGCCGTTCTTCAATTACACGAGCGCGGCAGGCGCGGCTATCGTGGATGTCCCGTACGACCAGACAATTCAAACGAATCGCAAGCAAGCGGTGCTTAACCTGCAGGCCATCGCTTGGGAACCGCGCTTCAGCTTTGCGTGGCAGCCCTTCAGCGGGTCCACAAACCGCTGGACATCAAACTTTGTGGTTCGCGGCGGTATCGGTATTTTCTCCGATCAATTCCCGGGCAGCGTGGCGGACAACGCCTCGCAAAATCCGCCATTGTTTAACTCATTCGTTCCTGTTGTGAACTTCCTGTCACCCCAGGAGACCAACCCGATGTTTTCGCCCAACGGCAACCTGTTTGGTGATGCCGCGGCTTCCAACTCGGCTTTCGTTACCGGTTTTAACGCCGGCGAAACCCTGGCTCAGATTCAAGCCGGTACGCCCGGATTTGCTCCTCCGGGCTTAACCACTTTCGACGCCAAGAACAGCTATCCGCAATATCAGAAATGGAGCTTGGAGGTTCAGAAGAGCTTTGGGACGAACAGTTCGATTTCGGTCAGTTACGTGGGCAACCATGGCATTCACGAGCTGGTGCAGGATAACGGCGTCAATGCCTTCAACAATGGCACTCTTCCCAATTTCACGGGTCTGCCAACAACTGCTCTCGACCCCCGCTTTGGAGGGGTTAACTTCATCACCAGCGCGGGTGTTTCGAACTACAATGGGCTGACCACCTCGTTCCAGCACCGCTTTACGGCGTTTGGCGCACAGGGCGTCTTTCAGTTCAATTACACCTGGAGCCATGCGTTCGACGAAATTTCCAACGGCGGATTGCTGCAATTCAATCCTGGAAGCGGTATTGCTCCGGAAAATCCATTCAATCTGCGCGATAATTATGGTCCTTCGGATTATGACGTGCGCGACTATATCAACGCCAACTACGTTTACGAGCTGCCCATCAAGAAGCTCTTTGGCGGGCGCGGCTCGGACTATGTCACACGCGGATGGCAGGTTTCCGGCACGATATTCTATCGCACCGGACAGCCTTATTCCGTGACTGATGGCGCATTTAAGAATATCCTTGCGCCTAACTATGGCGGGGAGATCTATCCGCAATTCCTGGGTGGTGGGACGCCTTCCTGCGGCTCGGGTGCGGCTGGAGGCGCTGTCGATCCATGCCTATCCACCAGTCAGTTCGTTCCATCCCTGGGGGAGACAGGCTTTACCGGCGGACTGCGTAACTTCTTCTACGGGCCCGGTTATTTCAACACCGACTTCACAATTGTGAAGAACACGAAGATTCCTGGCTGGGAGAAGGGTTCTCTGGGCATCGGCGCTCAGTTCTTCAATCTTTTCAACCATCCGAACTTTGCCAACCCTGTGGGCGATATCGCATCGTCACAATTTGGCACGATTACGGGGCAAACCAACGAGCCCACCAGCATTCTGGGTTCGTTCCTGGGCGGCAACGCTTCGCCTCGTTTGATCCAGGCTAAGTTGAGCCTAACCTTCTAACCCGCCGGGCTGCGTGCAGCCTGACGGCTTTCGGTGAATGGGCGGCCCGGGAACTTGGGTCGCCCGTTCTACCAAACCCCAATTTAATCCGCTTTGCGGACTTAAATTCCGATGTTCGGCTCATGAAGCAGATGGCACTGGTGGTAGTGGTATACCGTTTTTAATATTCCATTTTTAGTATGGTTTTCGCTTGTCACCTCGAATAGGCACCAAATTCTGCTGGAAACAAAACACTTAATGTCCTACAGGTTTGGCCGTATAGGTGCACCTATGTAGACGATATTTTGTTTTCCGGGGCAGGGGGCTATCAAGCACCTGAGCCTAATTTGGGAGCTTGAATGAGGAGGAAACACCAAATGAATTGCAAGCGCATTTTATTTGTAATGCTTGCGCTTCTCGTAACCTTGTCGGCAGGGGCGACATGGGTTGCGGCGCAAACAAACAATTCGGGCAGTCTTAGTGGAACAGTGACCGATCCGAGCGGCGCGGTCGTGCCAGGGGCTACAGTCACGGCCACGAACGTGGCGCGGGGGACGACATTCCAAGCCACCACCGGTTCCCAAGGCAGTTACAATTTTTCTCTTTTGGAGCCCGGTTCGTACACCGTTACGGTGGAGGCGACTGGGTTTCAAAAGGCCCAGACCACGTTGGATGTTAATGTAAGCCAGACCAGCACGAATAACTTTGCATTGGCGGTAGCCACTGCGGGGACAACGGTGACGGTGACGGAAGCGGCCCCGCTGCTACAAAGCCAGAATGGCGACGTGGCATCGGCATTGAGCCAGCAACAGGTATCGCAAGTTCCCAATCCTGGTAATGACCTAAGCTATATCGCCCAGATTTCTCCCGGCGCGGTAATGAATACCTTTGGCGGATACGGCAACTTTTCCAGCTACGGTCTGCCGGCAACGTCTAACCTCTTTACCCTCAATGGAATGGACGATAATGACCCATTCCTGAACTTAAACAATTCCGGAGCAACGAACCTGTTGCTCGGTCAAAACGAAGTGCAGGAAGCGACGGTGGTGAGTAACGGCTATTCCGGGCAGTTCGGCGGTTTGGCCGGCGCGAACGTGAATTACATCACCAAGTCGGGCGGCAACCAGTTCCACGGCAATGCGATTTACTATTGGAACGGCAGGACGCTAAACGCAAACAGCTGGATTGACAATGCGCACAATGTTCCACGGCCTTTTGACAATGCCAACCAGTGGGCGGGATCCATCGGCGGGCCAATCAAGAAGGACAAACTGTTCTTCTTCTTCAATACGGAAGGGTTGCGCGTTCTGCTGCCGAGTGGCCCGGATCTGGTGTCGGTTCCCTCGGCCACCTTTCAAGCGGATGCGATTGCAAACCTGAACGCCTCAGGGCTGTCGGCTTCCGTGCCGTTCTACCAAAGCGCTTTCAATTTGTGGAACGCCGCGCCGGGGCTTAGCCGCGCCGTGCCTGGCCAGACCGGCCAAGTTCAAACGCCGGCGCAAAGCTGCACGTCTGGCCTTAGCGGCATTACGCTCACGGGTCCAAACGGTTTGGGTACAACAGAGCCCTGCGTCAACTCCTTCTTCTCGAGCCCCACCGCGCTAACCCATGAATGGCAGGCCGCCGGCCGCTTCGACTACAACATTGGGAACAATGACCAGATGTTCTTCCGGATGCAGTATGATACCGGACTTCAGGCCACCTTCATTGATCCGATCAGCACCCTTTTCAACGCCACCAGCACCCAGCCGGAATATCAGGGCCAGATTCTGGAGACCCATACCTTTGGGCCGACAGCATCGAACCAGTTGCTGTTTGCCGGATTGTGGTACACAGCGATTTTCCAGCCAACAAACCTAGCGGCAACTCTGGCGGCTTTTCCGACAACTATTGATTTTAACGACGGCAGCCTCGGTAGCAACGGGCTGTTCGGCGGCGAGAATTTCGTCTGGCCCCAGGGCCGCAATGTAACCCAAGCCCAGGTACAGGATGACTTTTCCAAGACAATTGGACGCCACACCGTTAAGTTTGGTGGTAAATGGCGCCGGAACGACATCAGCGACCACGACTACGGATTTTACACTAGCGGCTTGGCGATTCCGTTTACGCTGCAGGACTTCTATGCGGGAGGCAATGCCAGCGGTCTGACGGGCGGCAGCCAGGGTTTCGGAGATGAGTTGATCCAGGCGTTTGCTACCAGCTTGGACCAGCCCATCGCGGAATACAGTTTGCAGGGTTACGTGCAGGACGAATGGAGAGTGAAGCCCAATCTGACCCTGACCATCGCGTTGCGCGGCGAGCACTTCTCCAATCCCGTTTGCCAGCACCTGTGCTTCTCCACTGCGAGTTCGCCGTTCTTCAATTACACGAGCGCAGAGGGCTCGAATATCGTCAATGTTCCGTATAACGAAACGGTTCAAACGAATCGCAAACAAGCTGTGCTTGACCTGCAGAATATTGCGTGGGAACCACGGTTCAGCTTCGCGTGGCAGCCATTCAGCGGTTCCACGAATCGCTGGACGTCAAATTTCGTTGTCCGCGGCGGCATCGGGATTTTCTCGGACCAGTTCCCGGGCAGCGTGGCTGATAACGCCTCGCAAAACCCGCCGAACTACAATGAATTCGTGCCGTCGTTTCAGCCCATATCTCCGGGGGAGACGACGGGCAACCTGTTTACGACGGCTGCGGCAAACAATGCCGCTTTCATCACTGGGTTTAACTCCGGTCAGACTCTGGCCCAGATTCAAGCCGGTGCGCCGCTCTTTTCTCCTCCAGGTCTAACCACTTTCGATGGCAAAAGCAACTATCCAACGTACCAAAAGTGGAGTTTGGAAGTTCAGAAGAGCTTCGGCACCAACAGCTCGCTTTCCGTTAGCTACGTAGGTAACCACGGCTACCATGAGCTGGTGCAGAATAACAGCGTGAACGCGTTTAATGCGGACGGTTTCACTGGCCTCCCTAGCAACGTGGCTCTCGACCCCCGCTTTGCGCAAGTAAATTTTGTGACCAGCGCGGGGGTTTCGAACTACAATGGGCTGACCACCACGTTCCAGCACCGCTTTACAGCTTTTGGCGCGCAGGGCGTCTTTCAGTTCAATTACACTTGGAGCCACGCGTTCGACGAGATTTCGAACGGTGGTCTGCTGGGGTTCAACCCCTCGAACAGTATTAACCCGGAAAACCCCTTTAATTTGCGGGACAACTACGGTCCCGCGGACTACGATGTGCGCGACTATGTCAACGCCAACTACGTTTACGAGCTGCCCATCAAGAAGCTCTTTGGCGGGCGCGGTTCAGACTACGTTACTCGCGGATGGCAGGTTTCCGGTACGGTTTTTTATCGCACCGGGCAGCCGTACACTGCGTACGATGGCGGCTTAAGTTCAGTGCTAAACAGTGCCAATTATTATGGGCGCATCATACCTCAGTTCTTGGGCGGTGGCGTCCCAAGTTGCGGATCGGGTGCGGCGGGATCCGGCGTGGATTCATGTCTCTCAGCGAGTCAGTTTACTCCTGCGGGAACGGAAACAGGCTTCACGGGCGGTTTGCGCAACTTCTTTTACGGGCCGGGCTATTTCAACACCGACTTCACAATTGTGAAGAACACGAAGATTCCTGGCTGGGAGAAGGGTTCTCTGGGCATCGGCGCTCAGTTCTTCAATCTTTTCAACCATCCGAACTTTGCCAACCCTGTTTCGGATACCTCGAATCCGAATTTCGGCAGGATTCTCTCGCAAACCTTCGAGCCCACCAGCATTCTGGGTTCGTTCCTGGGCGGCAACGCTTCACCTCGCTTGATTCAGGCGAAGTTGAGCCTCACCTTCTAACCTGCCGGGCTGCTTGCAGCCCGACGGCTTTTGCAAACGGGGCGGTCCGGATGTTCGGGCCGCCCTTTTTTTTGTGTGCCGAGCATGTTCGACAGCTTGGGGGTGAAAGTCCCCTACCCATCCTGATGGAGGAGAAGGGTTAGTGAAGCGCAAGGGCTGAGCCGCGAGGGGAGGTCTGAAAGAAGCGCGGAGCAAACACGCGAGCCGATGGACAAGAACTGGATTGGAGGCCTACGGTGCCGGGCGAGCGAGCAAGTGATCGCGAAGCCCATTTCCATCAAAGGCACTGGTGGTAAATCCGGCGGTTGCGCGTGGAAGGCGGTCGAATTTACCTCGGGAGGTCTGGGGCATGTCACGAAATGGTGACTGAGGGTGGAGAGATTCACTCTGACCGTGCGGCAGAAGTCAGCAGCGGGCGTAGTAGTCGCGCAAGCGATGAAGGCCCAAACAGCAGGGAGCGACAAGTAGGACGCAGGACTCGATGA
>Ga0182024_10003309_pt1 | contig 38617 bp, 23 predicted proteins | sample P32metaG_FD_120480 | JGI IMG/M metagenome (GOLD analysis project Ga0182024, IMG submission 120480) | Permafrost microbial communities from Stordalen Mire, Sweden - P3-2 metaG (Illumina Assembly) | ecosystem: Environmental > Terrestrial > Soil > Wetlands > Permafrost | place: Sweden: Stordalen...
ATCCCGGTACATGGCGCGTCATCCAGATGCTCCTCCCGAAAAACTCATCGCCCGTATCAAAAGCGTCATTCGCCGCCGGGCGGGACAGCTTTCCGCGAGGCGGAGCCGCGAACTGTCATTTGGGTCGATGCTCGATATGGAATCGCTTCTCGCCGGTGAACTGGAAGCAGAAAAAGGCGTCTTTGCAATTGAATTGCTCTCCCGGATGTCGCCGTTCGCACGGGCCATCGTAAACCGGCGCTGGAACGGATACACCTGGCGAGAGATTGCAGGAGAATTAGAGATGGATCACACGGCGGTCCGTCGTGCATACTTGCGGGAGTTGGAGTCGGTGCTCCAAGGGCTGTCCCGGTCTGGAGATTCCCCGAAATGCGACTGAGCTGGCACCGGTCGTCCCGCGTGGAGGACCGCTTTGAGTCCTGGATTACACAGCAACATCAGCGACGGGTACTCGCCGGGGAAACCACTCCCTCCGGGCCATGTCCGGATGATGCATTCCTCCTGGCGCTCGCCCGGCGGTCCAAAAGCATTGCTCTGTTGGACCCGCGGGTCGATCACGCGGCAACGTGCCCCAACTGCATGAAACGCCTACTGGTGCTCCGGCAGGAGCGCCAATCGTCGAGACGGAAGCTGGCCTGGGCACTTGCAGGCGCGGCGTGCATCGTTCTGGTCGCAGGACTGATCGGGTTGTGGCGATATGAAAGCCGGCAACAAATGCTCGCTCAGGCCCCGCCCGTTGCCGAGACCGTCGATCTCTGGGACGCGGCCACCTACCGCGGCCAGCAACCGGGGCAGTTGCAATCTGTCGAGCTGCCCGCCACGCGCATTCACCTGACGATCATCCTGCCTCGTTTCAGCTTCGCCGGCCAGTACCTCGTGGGGGTCACTCGCGATCAGAACGGAAATGGAGTGGTCGCGGAAGGTGCGGCTCCTACTTCCGGAAACGGGGCTCAGCAGAAGGTTTCCGTCGATCTCGATCTGCGCGGTGCGAAGCCAGGCGCATACTTTCTCTCGACTACACACGAGCAGGACCAGGCAGCGTATTACTATCCGCTGCAGATCAAATGACTTTCCTGTCACAAGAGTGGAATCGCCTCTGAACTTATCTCTTCAACGCATTAGAAATCAATTCCCTCTTTACACGACACAAGTACAGGAAGCAACTTCTCGATTCCGCAGGACGTATTATCCCTAAGATGGACCGAAACGGCTATGCGGCCCGCAAAGACTCGATTGCTCCGTTCAATTGCCGATCTAGTCCGGCTGATGCATCCTCAGATGACCATGGAATGGAAACATCTGGCGTAATCCCGTTGCCCTCGATTTGGGTTCCTTTGGCGCTCACATAGGCGGCAATTGGAATCACCAAACGATAGCCGAAACCAAGTTTGCTGGCTCGCCGCGTCACCAGGCGTCCCGCCGTTTTCATTCCTACGATTGTTGCCAAATGGTTCTCTTGTGCGAATTGTGCAACCATTTCGGCGGCGCCTGCTGTATGTTCGTCAACCAGAATCGAGGTACGACCGTGCCATTCACGCTTTCCGAGGGATTCCGTGTACAAGAAGATCGAGGTCTTACCCAGAAACTTGAATACAAGCACCGGGAGTGCAAGCTTCGATCGCGGAACCCGGTCAAAGACAGGCAACGATTCCGGAGAAGTATTGCTCAGAGCCATTTCACGGCTCTTGCTGTATCCAATCGGCCGCCGGTCCGGAGTGAGATAGCTCATTAGGGTGAGTCCACCGATGCCGCCGCCCGGATTCCCTCGCATGTCGATGATGAGGCGATCGGCATTCTTGAACCGGCCAGCAAAGATGGAATCGAGTTCATTTGCGAAGTCGATACCGATCGCGCCTGGGAAGAGGCCCACGCGAAGGTAAGAGATGTTACCAGTTTGTGCCCCGGTGGTAAGCGCTGCAGGTTCCGAATACGGGTTGTCTTTGTACTTCGGAGTCGCGGTTTTGAGTGCCAACCTGAATTCTTCAGGGGGATCGCCGCGTGATACGTCAATGGAGAATTCGTGGTGCATTTCGAAGCTGGGCGCGGCGGGAGCGCCATCGGAGAGCGATGGGCGCACCGGTTCGTCGCCGATTGCCAGGAGAACATCACCAGCCTTGATTCCTGCGCGGTCTGCAACTCCCCCCGGAAGAACGTCCTTGAAGACCCAATGGGGTTCGCCGTCGATAGTTTGGACCGAGAAACTGGCGTTGATTGCATTCGGCGGCGCGATCAAAGTGCGGTTTGACAGTAAGGCAAGCGGGCTGGGTGCCATCTCTGCAAGCATCGCAGCAACCGCTCTTTCAAACGCCGTTTCGGTCTTTGCCTCGACAACCGTCTTACGGTGGTTGTCTACAATTCCTTTCCACACAACCTCATCGAAATTTGGATCGAAATACTTCTCGGAAACCAGCCGCTGAATTTTATCCAGTACTGTTATGCGCTGTGATTGAGAGAGCTCCATAGAAATCCTCGCTTGATCAGAGAGTGCCGGAGGGGTCTCCGACGATCTGTACACCTGCCCAGAAATACGGTGGAAGTCCTTGGTGAAGAAGATCCAACTGCGCGGAACGAAGCGCATCGACCTTCCGTTCGTGCAGAGCAAGCCTGGAGTAAAACGTAGTCATTAGATGCTCGGTAGACTCGTCTTCGACCTCCCATAGGGTCGAGACGACCGAATCGGCGCCAGCTTCAATGAAACCATTCACTATGTTTGCTACATCCGCCTCTCCGACCGGTCCGACTCCGGTGTCGCAAGCGGAAAGCGTGACCAGCTTTGCCCGGATATGGAGTTCGCGGATTTCGCGTACCTGCAACAAACCATCATCCGGACCGTTCGGCTCGGGTGCGAAGATCAATGCGGAGCGATCAGGGTAATCAACGTCTGCGTAGCCATGAAGAGCGAGATGGATAACCTCAGTGCTCTCCGTTGAGAGCTGTTTGAAGCGAGTCTCAGTTGCGTCGGCGCCGAGCAGGATTGTGTTTGGTTTGGGAAGATCACTCGCTATAGTTTCGACCTCTACTTTACTGTAAGGTAGCGGTACGAATTCGCTTCTTTCCGGTCCGTCCACTGCGCGCAGGATCGGATTGCGGTGGTCCGCTTTCTGTGTCCAGGCAGCCACACCGATGTACGGCAATTCTGCCCGTTCTCTTTCTTCCGACTGCAGTTTTAGGAGCTCGTACGCAGTTGAAGATGGCGCCACATCTACCGTGTGAGAGGAAAGAACATAGTTGTTTCTGTTCACCAGCGAAGAGAATGGCAGAAGGTGGAGTTCTCCATCGGGAATGATCACCAGATCAGTCTTCTTTCCATAGTCCTCAATGGGAGCGAGAAGTTCATTGAAGAGTGTCTGTGCGAGCGCCGGATCACTCAGCTTGGCATGAATCTCGTCGCGGTATTTTGTTGCGTTTCCCTCAATCACAGTCCTTGAAGGGAGCGGGTAAGCGTGAACTCCACTCTTCGTGACGGCCAATGCATAGGAGGTTGGATTCGCGAGGATGTACTCGATCAACAACTGATCTGCTGAAAGACCACGCTGAAGTTCAGATAATGCAACAGGATGGACAACCGGGGCGGCGGCTAATCTGCTTGGCCCCAAATTGATCTCGGTTTGGTAGATCGCACTCATCAAAGCGTCGCGCTTCTTCGGGTCATCCGTGTTGATCAGGTCGATGTTGAGCCGCGTCAATTTCTGTTCCTGCGGCGCTGGTGCGTGTAGGGGCTGAGACCTGTGATGCTCAAGTGCTTCGGCCTCCAATCGCCCACGGATCTTCTCCAGAGCCTCAAATGCGGCGTCATAGCGATCCTGCCGGCAAAGTGACGCGAAATACGCCGAGTAGATGTCGCTCATCTCTGCTAACAGTTGACGCTGCATACCTACCGTAGACGCCCGCTCCATCATTGCATCTACAAGAGTGGTGCTCTTTCGATAAAAGCCATCTGCCGCAGTTGAGTTGCCCATTTTATCGAAAATCTTCGCCTTCAGCGCCAGGTTCGCAGGGGCTAGATAGAGTTCATCGGGAATGTTCGTGTTCGCCTGGATCGCGGCGTTAACTGTATCGAGTGCTTCCTGCAACCGTCCGTTATCGAAGTATGTTTCGGCGAGCGCTCCACCAACATCGGTCAGTCCGCGGAAATTGTGCATCCTGGCAGCCAAGCCCAGCGCCGTTTGCATATCGCTGATGGCGGCGTTCTGGTTCCCGAGCTTCGCTTCGATCCGGCCTCGCGACAAATAGAGCTGCGTCTTTTGGCCATCGAACGGTGTGCCCTTGAGACGGTTTAGGCAATCGTTGGCCAGGCGCAATGCTTCCTTATAGCGACCGAGCCCAACGAACGCATCGATCTTGGTGCTCATTGCTAGAGTTGGATAGGCAACCTCCGGATGAAGCTCTGCGATCTTGATCGCCTCGTCGAGTGGGGTAAGTGCCTCGGCGTAACGACCCACTGCAACCAACCCGGCTCCAAACACGGATGCATACCGAACGCGAGCTGCGGGATCCAATTCTGGCTTAGCGAGCGTCCATGCAAGGATCACCTTTTTCTTGGCCGTGAGAGCGTCACCGAGAATGAACTCCGCAATCCCTTGTTCACCGATAGCCCGCGTTGCCAGCTCGTAGTGATGCAATTTCCTTGCAAGCCTTTCGACCTCTTCCCACGTTGCGAGTGCCTGCGCGGCGTCTTGGTTTGTCTGAAGGATTCCGCGCACGGTAAGGATGCGGAGTCGCGTCTCGGGGTCAGATGCACCCGGCTGGGTCAGATCGGTAGTCAAGGACCAGATTGTGGCCGGAATATCCACGGATTGGTCGGGCGGGATCTGGCTCACGGCTGCGTACAGGGCTTTGGCCTGATTACCCTGGGCTCGAAATAGGGATTCGGCATGCTGATACAGTGGCGCAGCTTCTTCCCATCGGTCATTCCATGCAAGCGCATCCGCGCGGAAGAGCAGGTCCTCGGCCGTCCCCGCCGGAACGTGCGGGCGATGCGGCATAACGGCGTAGTAGTAGGCTCCTCCCAGAACGACGATCAATCCTGAAAGGACAAGAGCGATCCGCTTGCCGATTCGGAGAAGTTGCACTCGAGTCATCGCGTCAATGAACCAGCTCTTCGTGAGAGCGAGTGTCGGCAGTCTTCTGCTGCGTTCGGTTGTTGTGAACGGATCGGTCGCCTGCTCAAAGGGAACTGGCGCCAGACCAGATCGGGGGGGAGCCGAAGATCAGCGATGCGATCGCGACTTGCTACTGGAATTGAGCTTCCGATTGCGGCGTGTAATGGCTGGGAGGTTGGCGTTTCATGCGCCGCCACGGGGAGCAGATTGAATCCTAGCTCCTCATATATATAGACGGGACTGGTCCGGACCTCGATATCAGGCCATGACGAGCCGTCGGCTCGCTCCAGCAGCGCCTCTGGACCATGAGAATTCAGCCGCCGGACGACTTGATACCCGACAACACTCAGCAGGACGGCTAGAAGCAAACCGGTTGCGATGCGAAGGGTGGGGGAAGACGCAATTCGCATAGCGGACCGATCACTTTGGCCTTTATACTGCCAGATCACCGTCGAGAGATCAATATCTCGCAATCTAATCGATTGCAATGATTGCACTTATCGAGCTCTGGTCTCCTCTCGCTAATCTGACCAGAAGGAATCCACATTGAAGTTTCGCCATTTATTCTCCTATACTTTCCTTCGTGTTCAACCTTCCGCCAACTCGGCAGTGCGATTTCACAATTCGCTGTAAGAAATGCGGTGAAAACATCCCGGCGCCTGTTGGCGTCATGCCAGACACCTGGATTGCTGCACAGTGTCCGCTTTGCAGAGAGAAGAGAAACTATCTGCCATCGGAGATCTTTCGGGGCAACCTCTCGTACAAACTAGGCCCCAAACGGGTGCGCTCAGTGGTGCTCTGATGGGTGAAATGAAGCGAGCAATTGCGCGAAGAGCGGGAGGCCTGGGCGGAGCAAATGCAAGAGCAGACGCGAATGAAGTCGACACTGGTCATTGCCGCCGCGATCATAGCGGCCGTTCGTCTGGCCCGGGACACGGATATAAGCCACCCCTCTCCTCGTCTCACCGCCGTGGTCTCCGACAGCGTGAACCTGGCGCGGATGATTTTGGATCGGGTGGGTCGATAGTTCGCTATTAGCCTCGGCTTATGTGTGGGCGACCAGTGTTGAAGGCTCAAGCGAGGAATCTCGTCAAACTTTCGTTTGGACTCAATTTGGTAAAAGCCGGCCGGCAGAGGGCTTGACCTTGTTTTGAGCTGCGCCGCCTCCGGCCTCGGTTCGTTCCAGGGGTTGAGGGTCCGCCAAGACTTGCTCCCGCCCCCCTGGCTTCTCCAGGAGACGCTCGGCATCAAGGTTCATCCCTGCGCCGCGTGAAAACGAAAGGCAAGCCAACGTGCAAATAACATGCACCGGGCAACGCAGTTTCGCGGCTTAAGGACCGAACGCACGCGATCGGTCTTGGCATTTACAATGCTGCAAGGATCACCGATCGGGAATTGTTGCCTTGTAATTAATTCCTGCTTTTTCAATGACTTCCGGAAGCGCGACCCGGTTAACGCACCTGCGCCCATACGGTTGCGAGTCGCGTCCTTCCGGCGAGGACCCTAAAAGACGATGGCTGGAGATCTCAAATACAGATTCGCTGGGCACCAAACGTTTGCATTTCGATACGGATGGCTCGAAAAAGGTGTGCGTGGCGTCGATGAATGTCCGACGCTGTTTTTCGAGGATGACGCGCTGGTGCGCCTGGGCGTAGGCAAGAACATGGTGTCGAGTATTCGGCATTGGTGTGGCGTCACCCAATTGATCGAACTTGATCCAAGCGCGAAGGCGCCCAATACCAGGCACCTTCGTCCGTCGGAGATCGGAAAACGCCTATTAATTGAAGGCGGGTGGGACCCATACCTGGAAGATGATGCGTCTCTTTGGCTCATACACTGGTTGCTCGTATCGAATCCAAGAATCGGAACATCATGGCAGCTGTTATTTTCTCGGTTCCACCGTCCTGATTTCACCAAACGAGAGCTTTTTGCCTTTATCACCTCATTCGCAGAACGTCAGTCGATCACGGTAAGTGAAAGCGTCGTCACCAGAGACATTGATTGCCTCGTTCGAACCTATGAGCCAACTCATGGCGATAGCAAATTCTCGAAAGCGGAAGAGACTTTTGACTGCCCGCTCCTTCAACTCGATCTGCTCCAGCCGTCTCCGGATGGCGATTTGCATCGTTTTGCAATCGGCCCGAAGACGTCACTTCCCTCTCGGATATTCTGCTTCGCATTGGTCCAGTTTTTCGACCGCTTGGAAGGTGCACCAAATACATTGAGCATTCAAAAATGCCTTTACGGGGAGGGCAGTCCGGGGCAAGTCTTCAAGCTTGATGAGAATAGTGTCATTGAATATGTAGAGGATCTTGAACACCAAACAAATGGCGCTTTTGTCCTCGATGAGACGTCTGGCCTAAAGCAGATATATCGCAAGCGAGTCCTCGATCCTCTGGTGATCTTGGCGGACTACTATCGGGGGAAAAGAAGATGAACAGGAGCACCCCATTAGATCAGCCAATGAGCGACTTCTTTGATGTCGCTCGTCATTTTAGACGCTCCGCCAACGTCGAGAAAGATTACACAAACGGTTCACAGAACGGCGACTACATTCTGACTCCGACGGCTCTCGACTCGTTACGTCGGCTCACAGAGGGCCTTTCGCCTAGCTCCTCGTCACGGGCCTGGACTATTACGGGCCCATACGGTGTTGGCAAATCTTCTTTCGCGCTGTTCATCTCTCGAGTCTTTTGTGCGACAGATGCCTCCGGAGTTCGCGCAAGAGAGCTCCTCAGGCAAAGAGATCCGGAGATTGCGGCAGAACTGTCTAAATTGAAGCTCAGTTCAAGATTCAAACGTGGTTTCCTCCCAATCCTACTCACCGCGCGCAGGGTTTCTGCCCCACATTGCATCGCTGAGGGGTTAGCTTCGGCTCTCGCAATGCAGCCGAGCAAAGCCCTTAACACCTTGGGCCGAAAAGTTAGAGCGACGCTGCTCGCTGATTCGAATGGATCGTCAATCGACACAAAGCGAGTTTTGTCCGCTTTGGAGACGACAGCCATCTCGGCACGCGACGAGGGATATCAAGGCGTACTGCTGATCATAGATGAGCTTGGGAAGCTCTTCGAATATGCTGCGCGGTATCCACAGAGAGGAGATGTCTCTGTTCTGCAGGAGATCGGTGAGTACGTGTCGCGGAGCAAAGCCATCCCAACAATGGTGGTCGGGCTCCTCCATCAATCGTTCGAGGAATACGGACACCTTCTTGATGTCGGCACTCGGCGCGAATGGTCGAAAATTCAAGGACGCTTCAGCGATATTCCGTTTCTCGAACCGGCCGATCAGGTAATTCGGATGATTGGCGCCGCTATACAGCGAACTGAGATGACCCCGCCTGGAGATCTGAATACCGCGGTTGATCGGGTCGTCACAACCGCATTGAAAATTGGCATCATGCCCCCGGGAATGACGCGCGAGGAATTCAGAAGGAGTGCCCTAGCGGCGTATCCGCTCCATCCGCTCGCACTTGTCGCTATACCTTATGTCTTTAGACGATTCGGCCAAAATGAGAGATCTTTGTTTTCCTACCTAAGCAGCGCTGAACCCTTTGCATTCCAAGAGTTCTTGAAAACGCACCAGATGTCTGGCGCCAGTCCAGAATTCATTAGGCTCGCTGATCTGTTTGATTACTTTTCCAACAATTTTGGCCTTGGGCTCTATCGACAGCCGCAAGCAATACGGTGGCTCGAAGCTGCAGATGTATTAGAGCGCAAGAAGGACCTTGGGAGAACACATCAGGATCTCGTAAAAACCGTTGGAGTCCTGAATGCCCTCGGCCAGTTTTCTCATTTGACGGCTTCATCAGAACTCATTTCTTTCGCATTGAGTGACACAGAATCACCAACAAGGCCGATAGAGATCGCCCTTTCACAGTTGAATGACGCGTCGATACTTACCCATCGAAGCTACAACAACAGCTATCGAATTTGGGAAGGTAGCGATGTCGACCTTGAAGAGAGAATTGCCGAGGGAAAGCGCCGGACAGGACAAAATCGAGGATTAGCGGACGGAGTACGCAAATATATTGTGAAGCGACCGATGGTTGCACGACGCCATAGTTTTGATACCGGCGCGCTCCGTATGTTTGAAGTGGTTTATGTCGACTCGCTCAGTTCCTTGGAAGAATCGCTTGCGGCCAAAGGCTTGTTGGAAGGAAGGGTAGTTGTCTGCCTGAGCGAGTCCACGTCCCTATCGGAGCAGTTTCAAACTCGAGCAAAGGCCCTAGACGGCATCCCAAATCTTGTGATCGCGATTCCACAGCAGATTGGAGAGTTACGCGGAGTCATTGCCGAACTAGCTGCTCTGCGCTGGGTCTGGGAAAATACTCCAGAACTCCGGGACGATCGTGTAGCTCGTAGAGAAGTCTCACTTCGGATCACAGAAGCTGAACAGCTTCTGCTACGAGATTTGGCGGGGCTCACCGATCCGCGCCCGGAACCCGTCGGAAGTGGCTGTCTCTGGTTCCATGTGGGGCTGCGCCAAAAAGTATCTAGTCTGGCTGACGTTTCACAGCTCCTATCGAAGATTCTTGATCTTGTCTATGATAAGGCGCCGAGAATTCGCAATGAGCTCATCGTTCGGCGAACACTGTCTTCAGCGGCGGCTGCAGCAAGGCGCAACCTGATTGAAGCAATGCTGAAGTGTGAAACGGAGCCTTTGCTTGGCATCGAAGGATTCCCTCCAGAGCGCAGCATCTACGAGTCCCTGCTGCGCTCTACCGGGATTCATTCCATAGGAAACGATGGAACTTGGCGCTTCGGCCCTCCCTCGAGAAGCGCAAAACATAACCTTGCTCCATCCTGGCGACATATATGCGAGTTTGTGTTTGATCGGCAACCTGAGCCAATCCCGCTGGACGTGCTTTTTGCAGAGCTTTCCGGACCGCCCTGGGGCATACTTGACGGTTTGCATCCTGTTCTCCTCTGCGCCTTCATAATGGTCTACCCGAACGAGACAACGCTGTACAAAGAGCAAGCGTTCGTTCCGGAGATAAGCATCGCGGATTTTGAATTGATGCTGCGTCGTCCAGAATTGTTTGCTATAGCCGGCTGTCGCGTTTCCGGGAGTCGGGCACTCGTCGTCGACCGCATTGCAGGGGGCCTAAAGGTTCAGTCAGCCACGGTTCCAGTGGTCCGAGCCCTTTTTCGAACGGCAAAGGCTCTGCCCGACTTTGCCTGGAATACACATCGAGTGTCAGCTGAAACTCTAGCTCTTCGAGAAGCATTCAATAACGCAAAATCTCCGGAAAGATTCCTGTTCGTGGAGATTCCGAGCGCTCTGGGATTGCCGGTTTTTTCAGCGAAATCACCGAAAAATAGTGAGATCGACCATTTCTTTCGAGCCCTTAACCGGGGCTTGCAGGAATGGGCTGCGGCATTCCCACTTGCACTTGAAGGAGCACGGGCAGAGCTTTTGCGAGCTTGCGGGGCTCCAGAGGGTGAGGAAGGCTGGAACTTGCTCCGCCAACAAGCAGTAAAATTGGAAAACCGGATCACAGACCCCCAGCTATTGTCCGTCGTTCGCCGCATCGCCCAAGCCAGTTCGGGATGGACGGGAGTTGAATCAGTTTGTGCGCTTCTGACGAGCCGGCACCCCACCAGCTGGTCGGATGTGGAAGTCGAGGGATTTCGGGACACCGTTGGTCCCATAGGTGAGCTCTTCAGGGGCGCTCTCGAATCTTTAAGGAATCACGGCACAGGCGTTCCTAGCTTAGAAGAATTGAGCGCAGATGATCGAAAACGTGCAGAGGAAATGGTCAGAGATCTCCGGGTGCGACTCGATAGCGTGGGTCGCCGTGAATCGGCGACCGTCATCCGAGCAGCGCTATTCGAGTTGATGCGGGTCTTCGACAACAAAACTTGAGACGGAGGACAGGACAATGGCACCCGAAATTGACCGTAATTGGCGGCACATCCTCGCATTATCGGGCGGCAAAGATAGCTCCGCGCTCGCAGTCTACATGAAGACGCGTATCCCCGAAATGGAATATGTGTTCTGCGATACGGACAAGGAGCTCGACGAGACATATGAATATCTCAATCGTCTGGAGGTGTACCTCGAGCGCAAGATCGTTCGCTTGAAGACCGAGGGAATGGGCTTCGATGATTTGCTCAAAATGCGCCGCGGGTTTCTCCCCTCTCCGCAGATGAGATGGTGCACAGAGTATTTGAAGATAAAGCCATATGAAAAATACATTGGCGACGACAATGTATTCAGTTATGTAGGGATCAGGGCTGACGAAATGCATCGAAAACGATATATCTCGACAAAGCCGAACATTATTGCAAAGTATCCGTTCATCGAAAAAGGCATTCGCAGGAAGGATGTGATTGACATCCTGAACACTACTTTTGTTGGCGGCAAGCCGATCGGTCTTCCGAATTACTACGACTGGCGTTCTCGTTCCGGCTGCTACTTCTGTTTTTACCAACAACGCCGCGAATGGGTCGGCTTACTTGAAAATCATCCTGATCTGTTTCAAAAGGCAATGGAATATGAGAAGCAGGATCCGGAGACCGGCGAACATTACTCCTGGGTGCAAGGAGAGAGTCTGGTTCAACTGTCTACGCCGGAACGCGTTGCACAGATCAAGCGGGAATTCGACGAGCGGACCGCCAGGCAGACAGAGCAAACAGGCGACGGTTCTCTTCGGGACATTTTTTCCAGCGAAGCTGAGGAGCAATCTCCGGGTTGCACGATCTGTCACCTATGACGACATTGCCAATTGCGTACTTAGATCACAACGCCACGACGCCATGCGCGCCGGAGGTAGTTGAGGCAATGCTCCCATTCTTCCGGGGAGAATTCGCGAATCCGTCAAGCACGCACTTGATGGGAAGGCGGGCGTCAGAGGCGGTCGAAACCGCGCGCGAGCAGGTTGCCATGCTTATCGGATGCCGCGCGAATGAACTGTTTTTTACAGCCGGAGCAACAGAATCGAACAATACTGTGTTGCAGGGATTAGGGCCATATCGCGGGGAAAGAAGACGAATCGTAATCAGTTCCATCGAGCACAAGTCGGTGCTCGAACCGTGCAGGCGTATGGCCGAGCAAGGACTCGACGTGGTCGAAGTTCCAGTTACCAGCAGTGGTGTAATCGATCTTGATTCCGCGGAGCGCGCAATCAACAGCGACACCTTTCTGGTTTCCATCCAAGGCGCAAATAACGAAATCGGAAGTATACAACCAATTAAGACGCTTGCGGGCATTTCGCATCGCCATGGTTCCTTGTTCCACTGTGACGCAGCTCAGATGCTGGGAAAAGTTCCTGTAAACACTGAACAGATGGAACTGGATCTAGCGTCATTTAGCGGCCACAAGGCCTACGGCCCGAAGGGTGTTGGGGCTCTGTTCATAAGGGGCGGAGCGGCTAGAACTGCAATCGAGCCGCTGTTACTTGGCGGTGGCCAGGAATCCGACCTACGTCCCGGAACCCTGAATGTATCTGGGATTGTCGGCTTTGGGGTAGCCTGCAAAATAGCATTCGAACTTGTTACAGAGGAGATGGATCGCATACGGCATCAGCGCGATGCATTTGAAAGGCTTCTCTTTGGCCGCCTCACCAATGCGTTTGCTATCGCGACGGAATCGGAAAGGCTTCCTGGCACCTCCAGTATCTATATTGGTGGAGTTCCTGCCGATGCTTTGATTGCGCGTATGCCGTTAGTATGCATTGGAGCCGGTTCCGCGTGTACATCCGGCGCACTGTCCCCCTCCCATGTGCTTTTGGCATGCGGATTGTCACGCGAAGATGCCAGATGTGTAATTCGAGTTTCCATTGGGCGCTTTACGAGCGAGCACGATCTTCAATTCGCGATCGATCGCATTGTCGAGAATGTGAATGCGATCCGCAGCTACTCCGGAGTTTCTCAAGACCAGTTTGGAAGTGCTCGGATGGTATCCAAGGCATGACGCTCAATGAGTTTCTCGAGCAATTACGGAGCCTCAGCGGCTTAGGCAGTGGTTTTAAGCCACATAAGCATTTAGCGCTCCTTGCTGTCATTCAGCTCATAAAATCGGGTTCCATAACGTCTCACGACGTACTTTTCAACGATGACTTCCGCGCTGCCTTCACTACTCTGCTTAAGAAATTTGGAGGCGAAAGCGATAGGAACCGACCTTACAACCCCTTCTTTCATCTCAGAAGTCATCCCTTCTGGAAACTGGTTCCCAACGCGGGACAGGAGGATGCACTTGGAGCGGCGCCGTCGGTTGGATCGCCAAACCATTTGATATCCCTCGTCAGTCATGCGGAGCTCGACGACAGTGTATTCAATCTCCTGCGGGATCCGACGACATCCGAAGTAATTGAGCAAAGACTCAAGGAACTCATAACAGCTGGGATAGGCACCCGCTCCGAGAAATCAAGTGATGGTGAAAACGCGACGTTCAATGAGTCCCTGTTCGCCCACGAAAGAGCCGCACAGGATGCGATTAGAAAACATATCAGCTTGCACGGCCTTGGCACGGTGCTCACGAATCTCCAGCTCCACGACGTTCAGTCAAATCGTTACTTTGAAGTCGATCTCGCCGTCATTGCAAATTGGGGGATCTATGTTGTTGAACTAAAGCATTGGAGCGGTCAAATCTCGGTTCAACCAAATAGCTGGGTTCAGAACAATTCGTTTTTTAAGCAAGATCCTCACAAAGCAAATAATTTCAAAGCCAAACTGCTCAAGGGACTGTGTGAGCGAAGGTTTCCGCATTTCAATCAGATCTATTTTGAATCCGTTGTGGTGCTGACAAACCCTGACGTCACAGTCCAGGGTGCGTCCGCCCCCAACACCTCGACACACAATCCGACATTCGATAGCCTTGACAGGTTTTTGCAGTATTTGAAGCAACAGCGACAGCTGTCCGTGGCCAAACTGACGGACAGCCAATGCACGGCATTTGGCGATTACTTACTCACGTTGCAGACAACTCATGCACCGCGAGACTTCGTATTCCCTGGATACGAGATCGTTGAGCGACTCTATCAACACTCGGATAGAGCTGAGGTAATTGCTCGGCGCACAGATCTCCGGCACAGAAGACTGAGCCGATTACGCATCTTCTATCCCAGTACAGATCGATCAGATGAGGAGAGACGCAGAGCGCACGAGCGCGCGACAGCAACCCTGAATGCTGTTGCTAAGGTCGGCGACCATCCGAATGTTCTGAAGGTATGGTCGATTCCGAATGACAACGATTTTGTGATTGAAGGCAGCGATTGGTCCGAGACGGGAACGCTCAGAGATGTCTTGGAACGGGAAGGCAAACTGAGCTCGGATCGTGCGCAAAGCATAGCGATCGGAATCAGCCGTGGCCTATACGCGATTCATAATGAGTATGTCGTGCATCGGGCACTATCACCCGACAATGTCCTGATGGTGGACGGCATTCCGAAATTGATGAACTTTGATCTGTCCTATCAACTAGAGGACGATCGACTGACCGTCATTCCAGACGCGACACAATTGAAGCGCTCCCCTTATATTGCACCGGAGATATATGCTCCTCAGGATATCCCGGACGGGCGTGCAGATCTTTTCAGTTTAGGTGTGATTCTGTATGAAATGATTACCGGATCGCGTCCGTTCGGCTGCTCGATGGACATCGAGCAGACTGGAGGGAGATTATCTGCCGACAAGCGCGAGCAACTTGCAAAGTACAACGTTTCAAGGCAACTCCATGGACTAATACTTGACCTTATTCAACGAGCCCCGAACGACAGGCCGGCGGATGTTCTCGTCACTCTTCGGCGACTCGAAGAACGCGATGAAGCCACGGCCGCCGTTCGTGAGACTAATCCTCTGCTCAGTCCAGGGGCTCAGTGCGGCTTGTATGCAATAGAAGAACTGATCGCCCGCGGAGCAGAATCACAGCTTTATCGAGCAGTCGGAGTCTCTGGACAGAAAATTGCCCTGAAGCTCTTCGATCGTGACGTCCCTCAACAGCGAGTGGTAAATGAGCACCGTTCGTCCGGAGCCGTCCTCCACCCAACAATCGTGCGAGTCGATTCCTACAGCCAGTGGACGGACGGGCGCTACTTTATCGCCTTCGAATGGGTCGCCAAGAGAACTCTCCGCGATGACATCGTCGAGGGGAAGAGGCCGGATCTTCAACACTTTAATTCGTCTGTACGGCAGCTGTTGAGCGCGCTCGGCTCATTGCATCGAAACATAGACCGCGAAGACCACCCCGATCCGATACTTCACAACGATATAAAGCCTGAGAACATCTTATTGGCGGATCGGGATCGGCCGATACTCGTTGATTTCGGAGCAGCTTCGAGACCTCATATCGGGATGTATCAAGGTACCGAAGGTTATGTTGCTCCTGACCTGCGTAGCGGGGAAGATCGGAAGTACTGTGAGGACGGCGATCTTTTTGCCATCGCCGTCACTCTGCACGAGTGGCTTTTTGGAGTGCCTCCCAGCGCCCCGGCTTCCCCCAGGCCCGATATACCGCTCGGCGTCGTCGATTGGCTGCACAAGGGCGCCGCTCCGGAAGCTGCAGAACGGTTTAACTCCGCTCAGCAAATGTGGGAGGAGTACTCCGAAGCGCTCAAGATCGATGAGCCGAATGCCAGCGCAACCACCGCAGAACCGGGTCCTTCCGATGAGGAGCCGCCTCCGGCTCTCGATTTACAGTCACCCCAAACAGCGTCCCGATCTGAGGCGACACTGGATCCAAATCCATTCGTTTCATATCTCAATTCCCTCCACAATAAGAGTGCCGATACCGATAGCGCTCTTGCAGAGTCGCAAGCTCGCAATCCTCTTTTCGGACTTATCCAAATCTCCCATCCTCTCGCGGCCAGGATCGAGAATTTGCTTACAGGCGCCGGGAGGCGGCACGTCATTATTACCGGGCATGCCGGGGACGGCAAATCGACTATCGCACTTGAAGTGATTAAAAACCTTAAGCAAATAGCTCTCGCGACTCCTCTCAATACTCAGTTGCTTCGCCGCGAAGACATCGACATTCGGGGATTACGGATTAGCGTGGTGAAGGACTTCAGTGAGTGGTCCGCGGAGGAGAGGGCTCAGCTGCTCGCCGAAATGCTGTCCCAGAACAACGCTCGTTTCTTTTTGGTGTCAAACACCGGGACGCTGCTCGATGCATTCAAGGCACGAGAGCGCAACTCGGGTGGCGACGCAGTCCGCATAGAGAGTGAGCTTCTTCGAGCGATCAGCGCTTCCGGAGGAGAGGAGCTCTCAATCAGACAGACGCCTTTCTCGATTTTTAATATTGCGATGGTTGACAATCTTTCGATCGCGCAGCAGATATTTGATCGCATGATGCACGCCGATCGCTGGAAGGTATGTGAAACCCAGGACTGCCGGGCGAACTGCCCGATTTTTAGAAATGTCGCGCTGATCAGAGCAAACTACGCCGTCGTCCGTGAAAGATTGTTCCTTGCATATCGCCGGACCTACGAGTATGGCTATAGGCTTACACTTCGCCAATTGTCGGCACACCTGGCCTATATGATCACCTCCGGCCTTACCTTTCCGGATATTCAACGAATGTCCGAGAGAGCTCAGCGGCCGCCGATGGCGGAATTCATGTTTTTTAATCGCTTCTTTGGAGATAACGGTCGCGACGTAGATCACTCAGCTTCACAATTACGCGCCGTACGCGTTATCAGGGAACAGCGATTCGGCGTTCATTCCAGCCCAGCTTGGGAACGTAGACTTTGGCACTCGGGCGGGAGACTTCCATTTCAGCTGCGCGCACCAGACGCGCCTGACGACTTCGCAGCTCTTCGATCACTCGGTGCTTCGAATGACTCGATTGATGCGGCCGCACAGGCACGCGACCAGGTGCGCCGTGTGCTGTTCTTTCTCCATTCTTTCGATCAGACGGATACCGGATTTTTGAAGATATTTCTCAAGTCCACAATGGTCCTCGACTTTGCCCGTTGGCAAACTCAAAGTAGTGAAGCTCTGCCACTTCAAGAGACTGCAGCTCTGCAGAAGCAAGTATTCCATGTTCTCCAAGAGCATTTCACTGGAGTGCGGCTGCCCGAAGGCGTGCCTTCGGACCGGCACCTTTTTATTACGCTCAGCCGGCGCTCGCACGATGTTCGACAGAGCGCACAAATCGTGCTCGCCCGGTACCCGGATGACGATTTTCGCATTCGTCTTTCAACCAGCAATAACGCCGGCGCTGGCATACGCAGGGAGCTCATTTTAGATGGGCCAAGTCGAGCAAATAAATTGAGCCTAAGACTCTCGCTCCCATTTCTTGATTACGTCATGATGCGAAGTCATGGTGAAATCGGTGGAACTCTTCAATCCTCATTTCTGGATAGGTTAGAGCGCTTCAAAGGGCAACTGATTCGTGAGGCAGGGTCGCGTGACAGCGATGACATCATGCTCGTGAGATTACGTACGAACAACACTTTTCGTCGGCATGTATTCTCCGTTCGTGGCGACCGGTTGGAGGTAACCGATGCCTAAACCATTCCCACCTATCGCTCTCCAGAACGAGGTCCGGACGGGCGACGATTTCAATCCCGCAATCCAACTATTTGGACGTCGGTTCTTCGCCGATCAAACAGTTGCGGAATTGCTCATCGAGCTTTTTCTCATTGCCACATCAGCAAAGAAGATTGGCACGAATGCTGTCTCCGAATTTCTCCCTTTGCCTGACTTAGCACAATTGCAGAATTGGCCGCCCAACGAAACCCTGAAGTATGAGCCTAAGGTCAGACTTAACCTAAAACTATTCGCGTTTCTGGGCGCGTCTAAGCTCGAAACCCGCCATGAAACTCACATGCAGCATTACCAAACCTTGCTCAGGTCTTTAGAGAGGCCAGACAAGCTCAGCATTTCGTCGTCAATGGACCCAGATGAAGTCCTAAAAACGCTGGAGAACCTATTTCTGGGTCTTCAATCCGTAGGCGGACAACGCACATGGTGCGCCCAGGCCTTTCTTCCAATATCGAAGAGCATGATCGCAGCAGAGACATTGTGGAACGAAACCGAGGCAGAGCGTAGTGGCGTTCAGACGTGGAGCGATATCACTGGAGAGTTCCTGCAGTTTTTCTCGTGCAACAAACATCGCTTTCTAGCGAGGGGCGGGGAGCTGCTATATCTGCAGCTTTGCAATGCTCTTCGACAGAATCCTCGCTCCATTCAAGTATGGCTGGATGATGCAGGTATTGGTTGCACGCCAGAGGAGAGTGATACTGCTTCTCTTCATAAAAGCCTTCAAGAAGCCTTTGTAGCAGTCTTCGATGCTTGCCCAGAAACCGTGGGCAAGTTAGCAACATTCTTGGATTCAGGAATAGAGTCTGAGACTGCCCTGAACACTGACTTTACAAGGGAGGGGAACCCAAGAACCGTTTCCTGTGGCTGGTGCCCCGAAGAAGGATGGAGAGAAGGCGCGATCTTTGCAGTCGAATTATTGCGTATTTGTCAGGCTTTGATCGATCCAATCGAACGAATCGAATTGCTCGAAATCGCCTGCGCGCTGCAGTTGCTCCGAAGTCTATGCGCACAGAGCGCTCGTTATGGGCGGGACGCACGCGTTCAATCTGAGGTTGCGGGACCTCTGCTGTACACATGGGCTCTTTCAGATCCAGACGGCCGGAATACTGTCACAAAGCAGATTTCCCGTCGCAATCTGAACGCTCTACAACGCATGATCTATGAAGCTATTCGTAATCCGGTGGTGAGAAGAGGACAAACTGATCGTGACTATAAAGAGGCCGATACGCGATATGGTCATAAGCTCTTCTTGACCGTTGCGAAGCGGATTGGCCTCGTGGTACCGAAGAGGGGCGCGGGGGCCCGATTCGTCTTGAACGACAAGCTCCTTCGCTGCATGGTTCTTGGAACAATTCGACCTGGCGCGCGCGTAACCTACGAGAGCTTTAAAGGACTTTTGGTGGCGCACTATGGATTAGCAATCGATGCCGCCGCAATTGGTCGTTCATGTATTTGGACAGGCACCGCAGAATTAAGCACCCTTGGTGGAATGACTGATTCATGGCTGATGGAGATGCTAGACGCTTCCGGAATGCTCATTCGACTTTCAGATTCCTTTTCGCTTGTTGTTAACCCATTTGGCGTAGAGGACATTCCATCGTGATCTTATTCGCCCAAAGCGCCTTTTCGTATATTCGCCGACAGCTCGATGAACGGGCTCGAGCGCGCGGCAAATTGCTGTTCATGATGCCAAGCCTTCCACCTGCGGTCGTTCTAGAGATTGGCAACAGTCTTGTCACTTACTGCACGAGGCGGCCGGAGATGGCGCCGCCCGTAATTCGCGTCTCGATGCCCCTCGCAAATGAGTGGATCACGAATCGCGACCCCAAGTGTCAAGAACTCGTCGAAGAAATATCGGCTCACGGGTGGCGGGACGAGAAGGGTAACCTCACCCAATATCGCAATCTGATTCCGGAAGGGGATTCTCTGTTGTCAGTCCTCTTAGTGGGAGTCGACCGCGTAACAGACGCTTCAAGCATGGAAGACTTCCATCAATGCAGCCTGGAAAACATTTGGAAAGAGGAGCTTAATTCCTCGTTTTCCAACTGGTGCACTGCCGTACTGGACAATGTCGGTTACGATAACGACAATATCTTTCGCTTTGACGCGATTCTCAATGCGCTTGTTGAGCGCGGTCTAAGTGATGTTCTTCAGATCAGCTCATTTCTTGAGGCATTGAATTTTGCGGGAGCACAAGACGGCCGGGACGCGGAGAGAGTACTTCTCACTAGTCTCAATAGGTTCGGCCTGCCATTCCTCGGTAACTTCCGGTCTTCCAATATCCGGACCATCGGGACATACATCGATGATGCGTTAGCTTTCTTTTCGTATGACTCGTTCCTTGATGAGCGTAACCGCGAAAAGGCGCTTCAATCGATTGATGATTTTCATCGAGGCAACTTGGGTGAAGAAGTCTTTGATCCTCTGGATCGAGGATCGTTTGATAGTAATGACGCATTCATCCAGGGTATTCGAAATTATGTTGCGACCGGCGACAAAGATCTCCGTGGCCTCCTTCTTGAGTGCGACTTCGTGTCTATTAGGGATGTCGTGCTCTCATATCGCGCCCCCAAGGCGCCTAAGGAACCCAAGACAACGATTAGAAAGATCGCTGGCGCCCCCCTTGAGGTTGTCCTCACCGCTGTTTGGGATACGTTGAGCGATTTTAGAAAAGCAGCCGATGACCTCGGGCTGTTCGCACATGAGGAGCTTAGAAGTATCGATGTGGAAGCGAGTCTCTTCCGACATGATTGCGACGGCGATTCCTCCGAAGAGCGTCGTCACAATGCGCTCGCCTATCTTGCCCGGCTGCTTGGTGGGCTTGACGCTACCGTCGAAAATCACTTGCAGAACTCGCCTCTGGGTGGCGATGATCGTCGAATTCAATGTCGCCTTGTCAAGGACCAGCTTGAATGCCAATCTTCCAGGGTAGCAGAGCCATATTTGCAGTTTTCTGTCGCGATTAAGGGTGCAGGACTCGACAAGCCAGTAGTGAAACAATTCGCCTGGCGACTGCCAATCACTGAGCCCTATCGAGTTGCGGATGAGCTGATTCAGTGGGCGGCGAAAGCCATATCCAAAGCTGACGGGTACTGTCTACCTGTATTTCAGGTTGCCTTCTACGAAGAATTGATGTTGGCCAAGGATGAGGACGAGACCCGTCGTGTTTTGCTACATTGCCTCCGCGACGAACGAGACGCCGTCTGCAATCTTCTGAAGGCTCCGGGGATGGATAATCAGGACCCGCTGCTGCAGAAACTGCAAAAGCTTGCGTTTGCATACGATGCTTTCATTCAGAAAGCGGCCAGAGAAGGCATACACACGGCACTGAACAGTTCAGCGGACGAGGTTCGCAGATGCTACGAGAGCGCGTGCGACGCTTACTCAGATGAGGCAGCGTCAGTCAATTTCTCAACGGCGTCGTTATTGTTTCGCGCATTCTTGCTCGTCGGCCGAAGAGATGATTCCGAAGGCAGCCGATGGATGTGGGAGCCCTACGAGCCCTCCTGTGCAGTTACGGTGTTACACCCAGCCCTCATGGAAATGCTGCAAGCTCAGGTCAACTATCTATTGACCGCTTTCGCTGCTGTTGCGGCGACTGAGCTAAAGGCTCCTGGGGCACGCCGATTTCGCGATTTGATATGGAGGGGCTACGTTGATTTGGCCGCAATTCAGACTCCGCTGTCTGGGTTGATAAAGGACAGGAACCGAGTTTTGGACACTGATGTTCGCGGAAAGGATCTGATACACCGCATCGGTTCTGCCCCCGACACGGAAGCCTCACTTACCACACGGCTTCTGCTTCGATACGACTCTTTTGAGGACGACGACCTCAGCGATGCCGATCTGTTTCGGCGAAGCCGTGAATCCACGCTTCTATCTCGAATACTGGAAGATTATCGACGACTCCATCCTCATGCTGACGACGGATTGGCGATTGCTGTATATCACAACGGAGACATACAGCCAGTCATTGCCGCTGTAGATGACTTTTTGAGAAACACGTGCGCGGAGCGCTCTGCTGCTCGAAAGGACTACGCGTTTTCAGTGACGGTTTTCTCAGAATCAAGTGACGACACCAGCGTCTCTCGCTGGGTAGCACAATGGAAGGATCGTTGGGCAGACTCCGAAAATCAAGCCTCTCTATCTCACTACCGTCGTTCGGCTCTCTCGATTGCCCACCGGATTGTCTCTCCGGATCATCACTATCGTCAGTTCATTCAACTCATCGGTGAAAGCCTCGAAATCGACATTGTCTTCCTAATGAATATCATTCGCGCCGGGAATCAGGGTAATGACTTCGAAACGGTTGAACCATACGATGTGCTCACTCGCACGTTGAAGTTTCCCATCCTCGAAAAGCCATTTTGCGCTCTTCGCGACCCAAGCAAGAAGCTCCAACGGGCACGTGTGCTTAGTAATCGGCAGTTTCGGTCGACAACCAGTCACGCCGAGCTCATGGCTCGAATAAAGAGCCGCGATGTGCGAAAGAATGCGCACCACGTCGTCCTGGGCTATGGTGATTATGCTCCATGGCAAGGAGTTGTTGACGCTCTTCATCGAAAAGCTGAATGGGTAATCTGCATTGATCCAAACATTGACGAGCGCCTGATCGCGGAAAAAGGGCGAGGAACAAATGAAACGCGAGAGATAATCGGGTTTGGATCGGGGGTGGGAGCTCATGGTGAAGCCAACTTCACGATCTCTACTGAACAGTTCAGACATGTCGATGTACTTCACAAACTTGATGCTTCGATCAGAGAACTTTACAGTACCTGGAAGCCAGATACCTATGCGACCGTTGCTCAGAAAGTCCTGGCAGAGTCTCAACGCTTGTCTGGATTGTCGCTCGTCCGGGCAACCGGGGTCGGACAGTACGTGCGCGATTTCATGGCGTACTCGCTTGTTCGAAAACTTTTGCGCGCGGACAGCGACAATCTCTGCGACCAGGTAGTTTCCTTAGACGCATACCAGCATTGGTTTGAGTCTGCTGAAACCGGTATGCGTCCCGATCTCCTTTGGATCGTTGCGAGGATTCAGGATGATGGCCGTCTGCACCTTGATTTGCGACTGATCGAGTGCAAACTGGCACAGGCATCGGATGCGCATCTTCAGAAGGCGCGGGAACAGTTGGAAAGCGGATTGCGACACTTAGTTTCCGTGTTCAAGCCCCGAATGGAGAGCACTGCGGAGGATGATCGGCCGGATCAACGGTATTGGTGGCTGCAGCTCTATCGATTGATTGCCAGCAAGGCCGAAATTGCTGAGCGAGATCAAAGACGTGTCTTAACCAGCCTCGAACGGCTCGCTGAGGGAGACTACGACGCCGAATGGCGTGCTTCCGCTATCACTTTCTGGACAGATCAAACGTCGGAGGATCTTTCCCAGACTGCGATTTGGACGCATGCATTCGATGGAAACGAATTGGGCATTTCCGTTGTTGCAGCAGGGAGTGAATTCGTCCGCATACTATGCGAAAAAGGATGGACCGGCCAGCTTCCGTGGGGCGGAGGAAGCATTACCTTCCGGTCGGGGCGACGGCAGACGCCTTCCGAGAGCGGGGACGACGGCGATGGTTCCTCCGGCGGGGGGACTGGAGCACCGGTCAGCGTTCTTCCGGAGAAAGACGCGCCGGCAATTCAGTCTGATGATCGGCTCTCCACCACCGATACAAGCGAGACTTCAGTAGTACACGCAGACAGAATTCTCATTGGTACGGCAATCCCCGGCTCACGAAAAGTCTACTGGGAGTTTGGTCACAAAGAGCTTAACAACCGCCATATTCTCATCTTCGGGTCTTCGGGAATGGGCAAGACATACACGATTCAATGTCTATTGTCCGAACTTGGCCGAGCCCACCAGAATTCGCTGATCGTAGATTACACAAATGGCTTTTTCGACAATCAGCTCGAACCGGAGTTCAAGAGCCTATTGCGACCACTTCAACACATCGTGCGCAGAGAGCCATTGGCAATAAACCCCTTCAGGCAGCAAGCCGAAACGCTTGGCGGCGAGTTACTACCCGAGACTGCTTCGTCTACTGCGCAGCGGGTAAGCGGCGTTTTTTCCGAAGTGTATAACTTTGGAGATCAGCAAAAGTCAGCTCTATACCAGGCGGTAAAAAATGGCTTAGAGTCGAGGTTTTTCGATGGACTAATGGAACGGCCCGGTAGCAGCGAAATGACTCTTGAAGACTTGATTCCAGAGCTTGAAAGCCTGGCAGAAATTAAGGGAACTCAAGGTCAGTCTGCGAATAGCGTCATTAGCAAGTTGCGTCCTTTCCTTGATCAAAATCCGTTTGGGACTGAAGATCCACGAGGCTGGGATCGCCTATTCTCGGATGAGGATCACCGGTGCCATGTCATTCAGCTCGCGGGATTCATGAAAGACGCGGCTCGCCTGGTCACCGAGTTCAGTCTCATTGACCTTTACTGGTACTACCGCGGACGTGGAAATCAAACCAGACCGCGGGTAGTTGTCCTCGACGAGGTGCAGAACTTAGATCATCGAGATGAGAGCCCGCTTGCCCAATTGCTCCGTGAAGGCAGGAAATTCGGCTTCTCTCTCATATTGGCAACGCAAATTATGAGTAACCTTGATCGAGACGAGAAGGACCGACTATTTCTTGCTGCTCATAAGCTCTTTTTCCGCCCAGCCGACACGGAATTGCGAGCTTACGCGGAAATTGCAGCGGTCACTACCGGTGAAAAAGTGGATGAATGGGTAAAGAAACTTGCCGCTCTTAAAAAGGGCGAGTGTTACTCCCTGGGTCCGAGCCTGAATGAATCCTCCGGAAAACTCGAAGTCAAAGCGTTCCGCGTGAAAATCCTATCCTTCGCAGAGCGGGCGGTCGACTATGAGTGAAACGGGCGGGGATGCGAGGCTACCTCGTAGTTTCCACAGAACCTTTAAACCTGAACGCCAATACATCGGTGCCATGTTGAAATTTGCCGGCACGGGCCGGCAAGGAGATCTCCAGGTAATTGGATCCACAACTGGAATTCCAACCGGAGCTTCGACGGGGAAAGTTCCAGCGATACTTGACTACTGCCGAGCCATGGGCCTTATTCAGCTTGCCGGGGCGGATCGATCTGCGGTAAAGAAGCCTGAGTTGACCTCATTTGGCCGTATGGTGCTGTTAGAAGACCCCTTCCTCAAGACACCGATTACCCAATGGATTGCGCATCTGAACCTTTGCGGTCCGATCAGAGGTGCGGACGTGTGGTACCAGACCTTCTTCTTGGGTGTACCCTCCCTTGGGACGAATTTCGAGCGGTCGCAACTTGAGCTCTATCTCAGCTCCATCTACGGCGTGGCGCCGGCGGGGGTAGTCGGGCCGATGATCGGCATGTACGAAGACGACGCGGCATTTCATGTCTGTGGCGCTTTGTCTGAAAGCTCAGGCCACATCGTACGAAAGCCCGCGCCCGTGTCGGATGAATTTGGGTTCGGCTACGGTGCATGGATTCTAGAGCAGATTGCCGATCACTTTGACACGGCAGGTCAGGTGTCTGTTACCGACCTGGACCGAAAAGCTGGATGGCGAACAATCCCAGGATGGGATATTGTGAACCACCAGCGTGCCCTGGAGCTAGTTGAACGTAAAGGGGTCGTTGAGGTGGATCGTCATATGGAGCCATGGCTTTTGCGTCCCGTAATCCCGGTTGCTTCAGCTTGGAAAAGGATCTTTGACGATCTACCGTGAGGCCGAAACATGCCCGAAGCTCTTCAAGACCTAGTCAGATTTAGAGCGGATAAACTTTTCAATGGCGCCGTAAACATTGATTGGTTTGGCGCCAACGAGGAGCGTGCTAACGCAGCTTCGGAAGCGTACGTCTTTCATGGTCCCCAATACCATGGAGTATCCCAAGCCGATGTCGGTGTTGAACACGGTCACCGATTAGTCGATACCGCAACCTTTGCACTTTCGATCGTCCGCCGCTCCTATGGAATAGAAGACCAACCGTTTACGCTGGCGATCGCAGGGTACGGGACCGGAAAGTCTCATCTTGCGCTGTCTATAGCTTCTCTTCTCACCGATCCCGAGTCAGAGGTGGGGCGCGGTGTATTAAGTGCGATTGAGGCAGCCGACAAAGCGATTGGGGCAGAGATTCGCGCCATTTTGCATGAGGCCAATAAACCTTGCTTGGTCGTAGCGCTGAACGGGATGAAGAGCTTTGATCTAACCACTGAGCTCACTCGCCAGATCATTCGACAACTGACAAGGCGAAGCCTAGAAACACGCGCCCTCGATGAATTGCGTCCGCGCTTCTCTCAAGCAGCGACCCTAATTCGCATGGGAAACGATGAGATCAAGCAAGAAGTTCTGGCAGCGTGTGCCGTCAACAGCATTGAGGAAGTTCTCGGTGCGCTCGACCTCCAGGATGAGTTGATCTACAGCAATGTTCACAAGGTGTTCTCGAGCAGAGGCATGGCCTTAACCGCTCTTCGCGGTGAATCGGTGCACGACATAATTGACCTTACGGTACGAGAATTCTGTGGCCCAAACAAGCCATTCCAATCTCTGGTCATCCTTTTTGACGAGTTTGGAAAATACACCGAGTTTGCAACGGTAAGGAGCCAGATCGCTGGAAGTGGGGTTCTTCAAGACTTGTTTGAAGGCATACAGGCAAACAACAGCCGCGTTTGTTTCTCTGGCTTCATTCAGTTTGAATTGAACGCTTATGTACAACGAATTGCAGTTGAATATCGGAACGAGATTCTTAGATATGTGACCAGATATCAGTCGGCCAGCCGAGTGTATTTATCTATCAATCTCGAGACATTGATAGCCAATCTTCTCGAAAAGCGACAGCCCGATACAGTCCTGTCGAGATTCAGCCGTCCAGAATCGAAAAGAGAATCCGAAGCAATCATACATTCTCTGTCCCGGTGGTTTCCTCAATCACACCATCATCGTCTTTGGAACGACCTCGACGATTTCCATACAATAATTCGCACCGGTTGCTGGCCTCTTACGCCGTACTCGACCTGGTTCCTTTTCTACCTTGCGGCTGGAGGAAAGCACTTGCAAGAGCGCTCAGCACTAGCGCTCCTGGGCCAGTCGATCGAGCGCTATAACGATACTCCTGTTCCTGACGCAGCCAAATGGGGGCTGTCACCGGTAGATTTGTGGTCTGAAGCCTTGCAGCAAGAGCTGTTGACTGCTGAGGAGGGCGGGCAACAGGGAGCAATCACGCACGCGTATGCGTCGGTAGAGGCGAAACACGGATCCAGTTTCTCAAATGAACAGCGACGCCTATTGCGAGGAGTCGTTCTTGCCTCCAAAATGGGCCTGCAGGTACGGGATCGCGCAGATGCCGTCGTTGCCCTTTCAGAGCTTACCGGCGTTTATGAAGGCAGCACCCGCGACGGACTCAGGTTGCTCCAAGAAGAATACAACGTTATCGAATGGGACGAAGCCTTCAGGCAGTTTGACATTCTTGGCGACGCGGTTCCCCGCACTCAATTCCTCTCGTTCCTTCGCCAGCGGGCAGCCAGCTCATATGATGATCGAGGCAAAGCCGCACTGTTTGCGGCGAAGGCGGCGACGTTTTGCGATCTCTTAAGCGATTTGGAATGCGACTTCGCGGAAGAAAACAAGATCACTACTCGCGAATGGCGTTATCAGGCCGTTACTTCGAACCTGGAAACTCTGCCAATGTATGTGAAGTTGGCCGGCACGAATTGGGAACACGCGGTCGGAGTTGATGAATCGCGAGGAACCGTTATCTATTGCTATGTGGAGCCCGGACAAGAACTGCCGGCCGTTGAAGCCGATGTCATACGATTTCTCCGTGCGGCGGCCAAGGAAAGAGGGGTACCCGCCTTACCGCTTTTAGTCGTACTGCTGCATGATGAGGAAGGCACGCTTGGCCAGGCTCTAACTGAACTTGTGATTCTCAGCGAATCGTTGACCGATGAGGATCGCGTTCGATTCGGCAGCCTAATCCCTGCCCACACAGAAAAGCAGACAGCGCTCGTTCGCACCCAAGTCGATGCCATGATAAAGCGGCGCAACTATGTCTCCGGGCTACGAGAGAAGCTTGAATCACAGCGGCTTAGCAGAGTTGGCACAGAGCTGTTTTCACGAATCTACCAGAGCCCTCTAACCTTTCCGTTCGATGGATTTAGCACGGCGAAGGGGAATGCGGCCGATTCGTGTCAGGAGCTGACTCGCGAGTTGCTTCTCGGCACTCTGGACTACGATGCGGTGATGGGAAAGCCGGTTAAAGTCAAGAACCGAGCTGTCACCGTCCTCAAGGACGGCTGGGGAGTTTTCGCCCAGAACGGAGACGTTCTGAGGCGCCCCGGCAATCGAATTGTGCGCTCTGTTGTGACAAAGTGGGACGAAATGCTGTCGACTTCGGAGCGGCATTTATCTGTGGAGCAAGCCCTTAGACAGCTATGCAGTGCGCCATACGGAGCTAACATTGCATCCGCCTCCTTACTCTTCGGCGTCTTCGTTGCGCCTCGCGCTGAAAAGCTTCTTGTATCTGATGGCACCCGTCAATTCGGAATCGCGCAATGGCTTCAGGACGGATTGTTTCGCGGCAAATACGTCGATTTAGGCAGCCTTTCCAATATCGATTTAGTCATGATGGGAGAAGAGTCTTCTGAGTGGGAGACGCTATTGGATGAATGGGAACAGTCTGTAAGCTATTCTGCCAGAATCGAATGTGTACAGCGCGCTGCCGAGCTCAAGAAGCGAGTGCCTGTACCGCCTTCGCTGGGATATCGTGAGGTTCACCTGCAAGGACTTGCCAGAGAGGCTATGACGGCAATCTCTGCAATGGAAGGAAATCAAGAAGAAGCCCTTCAAAAGATGGAAGCCGGACGCGAAAAGAACAACATATCGCTCCTGGCATGGGGAGCTGCCACGCTTTTTGAAGTGATCGATCAAATGGAAGACGAAGAGCCGCTCTGGGAGGATCAAGAGATTGATAAGCTCCGTCCTCTTGTCGAGCGGGCCAAGCAGGAGATAGAACATTCTTTTCACACTTGGCTTGTCTCTCAAACGCCACGGACCGACACTCCGGACGCGGTTGGAGATTTCAAGCACAAAATGTCGAGGTTGCTTGGAGCAAACCTCAAGAAACTGAGTCTCGACAATCTGGCAGCAGATCTGGAAAAACACGTCGCCCAGGCGATTCGAAACGCGGAGACTGCCGCCGAATCCAGGCAACTGATTCGCGACGTTCGTTCCTGGATGTTTTCAAACCAAGGAGCAAGTCGCATATCGCGCGTAGCGGATGGTCGTTCCCTTCTGGAGGTTGGTAAAGAATTCACATCGAAACTACAGGGAATGGCCCAGCGTATTCAGAGCCAGGAAATCGGCGATCTGCGGACGCAGCTATCGCAGTTCCTCACTCAGATAAAAGATGGCGTCGACCAACTGGTCAAGAGGGCGCAACGGCTTTGGAACATGCACATCAGATCGGTGGAAGATCTCGACAACTGCTTGCAGGAGATCGAATCCCTGGTCGCGGCATTTGAGTTTTGTCCGAACGACCTTACAGACTTGCATATGATGCGAAAAGCTGTAAGGACATACCAGGAAGATCGCAGGCAGCTGGCGGATGATAGATTGACGTGGCCCGAGTTCGAATCTCTTGCAGAGAGTCTCAAAGCAGAGGAGGCACAGGTCTTTAAAGAGGATGATGTTCCCTGGTCGCCCGCTGATGCAATCGATGGATTTGTTGAATCTATCGCGAAGGTGCGAAAGCAGGCCAGCACCGAATGGATTGATCGAATTGAGGCGGAGGTTGCTGGAATAGGGACGATGTCCGCGATCGAGGCCAACAGACTTGACACAAAGATCGCTGCTCCCCCAGCCGTTCTTACAGAATCGCACCAGAAACGCCTTACTGCGGCAGCAAAACTTGTCCAACGCCGATTGGACTCTTTAAAGATCGAATGGCTCGTCGAAAAATTTAAAGAACTGAATCCTGAATTACGTCAGAAGTTTCTGAAACTGGTCGCCATCACGGAGGACTGAGGTTAAATCGTAGTTGTGTCGGCATCATCTTCCTTGATTCCGGTTGCCTCACGCAAGGTATGCCCTTCAATTTGGAGCTTCTGGGATTCGAGCAGCTCGTCCCATTGCCTTCTAAAGCCGATGTCGTTTCGAGACAGGAGCCCAGCTTGCTCCTCGGCAGTCGTAAGTTCACGGAACTGGAAGTAATAGGGGTACGATTTTGAAACGAGCTGGTCTTTTCTATGCAGAATTGGCGGATTTAAGGAACTTGAAAAGTCCCGCATTTGGTAGGTTGCCTTGGGCAAATAGACGCGCATTCCAAAGCGAAGCGACGGATGGGGGTCATCGTCAAAGTTCTCATAATAAAGAAATGACACCTTTCGCCCGTCAACGGAAAGTTTTATGATATTGTGACCCAAATCTCCTACTATTTGGCGGCCGGCGAAAGTCATTAGGCGAATGAGAGGGGGGAGCTCCTCTTCGAGAGACCGATGGACATAGAGATCATCAAATACAAGCTTCCCGCTTTTAACTTTGGAGAATGTGTCCATTACAACATCAGGTCGACCAATCGAAAAAAGGAAAGTCTCAGCCTCACTCAAAGCGGAATGGTAATCCCCCCAAAGCGACTTAAGATCCGCCTGGATCGGGCCTGGCAATAACCTCATCGGAGGAACTTTAAGGCCCTGGAGCCGAATCATCGCCATATAGGTGAGGAGATCTTCTCGCTTCTGTGCTTTCGAGCCCTCAAACGCGGACGGATTGATCTTCGCTAGCGTGAGGCGCTCAATTCGGTGCGGTGATCCGAATCGATCGATCAATTGTCGATAGTTCTTGAATTCGGATGGGAGCGGGTTTCGCCCCAGTTTGTTTGCCAGCTGAATGAATTTCTTGCCGGCGGTATCGCGTGCGAACTCCTCTATAAGCTCTGTGCGGTAGGCAAAGCGCCGGGAAAACGCCTGTGCGGCAAGGAATTGGGACTCAGTTTCCGAATCCGCAAAGACATAGACAACCCCGATTCCCGCGACATGAACTTTTCGTTCGAGAACTAATTCGACATATTCCTTGAATTCAGCCTGTTCATAGAGTTTTTGGAAAGTGCCCTTGCTGGTGAGGATTCCATCGCCAAATTCTGCTGCGCTGTCGAACCCATGTTCAACCCGCACCGACACGATAAGCAGCTTTCGAGCAAGATTAAACGCGACGCGTAGTGTTTCATTGCGCTCGTTCGGGTCTTCAATGACATTCAAAACGAATCCGAGGTTTACGATGTCCGCCGCAACAATCGGACTGTTGGGACTATGAAAAGGGTCCCAACCCGTCGCAGTGAACTTCCGTTGGCGCAAATAATTGACATCTCCACCATGTCCGCACCCAAAATCGAAGAATGTATCGGTCTCCCTTATTAATTCATCTGAGAGTGCGAGTGCAACAGGCCTGGAGCACGTATAGCGCTTCATCGCCGTTTTCCCACGGTGTACAGCGTGCGTATTCGCTGAATTGAGTTCCATAGGCATTCACGAGTTTCTAAGCTCCTCCAACCTCCGCTACGTACTTCGATCGTAGACGCGGATGCTTGGGAGGCTCCGCAACCCTCCATTTTACAGTTCGTAAACGGTCAAATTCTCATTCCGATCCGGTGAGCAATCGGCGACGCGTGACTAATCTTAATTGCCGAGCTCTTCGAGATGTCGGCGCCTAGTTGCGGGCTAAGGTAGTTCATGAAGCCGCTCTGGATCTGCCTCGAGGAGCAGGTCGATGCCTCCGGTTTTTTGGATTTGGCACGGTTTACCGCATCGAGCCGGAACTGGAGGTTCGGCTCAATTACCAGCTCGGAAGGCTGGCGGACCTGGTCCAGGTTCTGGCTCACTCAGACCCGCTGATTACCGATCTCAATCCAGACCGGTCGCACTATGCTCTTGGGATGGGAGAGGCTGCTGTAAGGGTGAGGTTTCGGGTCCGCAACACGCCTCACCGGGAGCAGGTCTTTGAGGTGATCCGGGAGCAGGCGTTTCACTTTCACGTGATGAGTGGCAAATAAAGTAGTAGCTGGCAAGATTTTCATTGAGGTAAGGTAGAAATTCGGCATGGACACCTGGGATGCAAAAACCGGGAAGGTGGGCTGGCGCATTTACAATCCTGACACTGATTCCTTTGAGATGTTTACACGAGCCCAATTGGCAGATCAGTTTCTATTCCTAACCCCCCAGCTGAATCCGTAGCCTTGAGGGGGACCGGGGCAGGAAAATACAGACATGACTTCGCAGGCCGATTTCACGAGTCTGGAACAACTCCGTCTGCTCGATCACGGAGACGCCATCGAGCGCTTCTACTGGCCCAAGGTTTCAAGCTCACTGTCCGAGTATGAAATCTTCTGGAAGAAGTTCGTTGTCCTTTTGACCAATCGCGTCGATCCGCTTGCGTACGAGAACTGGATCATGCTCCGCGATGGTCTAGGCCAGATATATGAGTCCCTGCTCATGGCGAACTACAGCACCTTCTATCACTGCGTGGTTGCGCACGAGCAGATCGAGATCGGACGAAAGGCGAAGACGGACCACGGATTCAACCATCCCGAGCTGTTCTTCTTTTCTGCCAGAGCCAGTCTGGAATGCCTCACGGCTCTACAGGCGCAGGCTGGCGAGGTTCTGCGTGGCTCGCGCATTAGGCCGCGCTTTCCGAGGTCGCCCGATAAGATCATTCACTCAATCAAGTCCTATCGCGACGTGTTCACTCACCAAAGCCATCTCGGCCGCGGCTCGCAATTGGGCCGTGGGCTCATCCCGAAGCTGGAGCATCTGCCCAAGTCGAAGGATGATCCCAAGCTGCTGTGGAGCTATACAACGGGTCTTGGCGCCAATGAGATGACCGACGCCCTCGATTACCAATCGATGCTCTGGGCCGAGTTAGCTGAATACTTGCAGGGCAACTGGAAGGGCCTGGCCGAAGCATTTGAGCAGTTTCGGCTCGACCCCGCATTCATCGACGCTGTCAACCTGGAGCCCTTTTTGCCGATCTATCCGGGGATTGCCAGCAACGTGATGCCGCGCCAAGCGAGCCCCCTTGCGGCTTCGGGGATGCATATTTACGAAGCTAAGAAGGGCTCGTAGTCCGACTCAACTCGCGCGAGTTTCTAGTTGTCGGGCACCCAATCCTTCGCCAATCCCAGAACGTCCTCGATGGACGCTCCAGCTTGTTCGACGAGTATGCCCTTCTCTCGGTCCACAAAGTTCTGCTCGACCGGCAGGGTGTCGCACGGCAGGGGCACAGAGGCGTATGGATTGTGAACGACGATGGGCTCAATGGCTGTAAAGTTCCAGGGCTCGAGCGTAGACCACGCTATCACGGCACTGATGCTCGTGTGAATGGGACCGGTCGGTGAAATCCAGGCCCCATTCGGAACCCGGACTGCGTGACGGTGTCCCTGGGCATCGAACCCGAATGCCTCCGGTCCAAACAGGCCATTCACGACGTCGATTTTGGCAATCCGGAATTCCTCCACCACCTGGATTGCAACCACCAGAGGCAGGGTAAGTCTTCCATACCGATCCTTCGCGGCTACGCCATCCCTCAGAGATTCATCCTGAGTGAGTTGCGTGGCCCGCGTGGGCATGGTCATGCCGATTGGGCGCACGGATGGATCTCCGCGGGCCTCGTCGCCCTTTGGTATCGGATGGAAGACGATGCGCCAGCCATCGTGGCTCCATTCATACGTTGGAAGATCTTCGTACCGCTCATCGAGATAGCATTGCCGTATTACCTCGAGGTCCAGCGCCGCCAACCACCGAGCAAGTTCGCCGCGCAGCCGTGCGCCCGCTGGTGGTGTCTCAGGGGCGCCGTCCACACGTAGTCCAAGATAGAAGTCGGGCGAGAGGAGGTTATTCAGCGCGTCGTACACCTGATTCATCCGGTTGGCCTCAGCTTCCTCCCGGGTGGAGTTACTGACGGCGATTGCTTCCAGATAAAACAGCGCCTGCCCCTTCCGGCTTACCAGGAAATCGGGATGGGTTGTGGCCTCGGGAACATCGGGATGAAATTCGATGTCGAAGCCACAGCGAAGGAGCAAATGGTGGAGAAATAATTCAAAGACAGCGGACCGGTGCTGTCGTTCGATGGGCGATCTGAATCGTTGCTGGAGGTCCAGTCGCTCGTTCGTCGGTATCTCTAAGAACCACGCTTCGAGCAAATTGCGTATCGCGATGATCCCCAGACGCTCACTGTCCCGATAGTAGGCATAGATCGACTCGCCGTAGCGCTTTGCGCGCTGCCCGACTGGCTCCGTGGATGGCTCGAACAGTGGCATGGCGCTGTCTGCTGGAATCTCCAAAAGATTTTACGAAATAATTCGTCGACCCAGTACCGGAACAGCCAGGGTCGCGTCCGAAGCGGTCCCCGCTTAGTCGTTGACGGGCAGCCGCACGATGCGGCCTACGACTTCGCTGCCGGGATAGAGACAGAACCACAGGTCCGATTTCGACGCTGGATCGACAAACCAGGCGTGCGTCGGTTCGAATGGAAGCGCCCACCTCGACTTGGTGTCGATGCCCTCGACGATCAGGGTCTTGGGTTCCTTCACGCCCATCTCGTCGGGGTAGAATTCGGCGGGAAGGTGAACGATCTTTCTGCATTTCAGCGCCAGCACATCGGGATCTGCTCTCCCCACATAACGGCGCTCGATTGTTACTTCCGAGACATCCCAGACAGCAAAGTCTGTCAGCTCGTCGGTCGCCTGCCACCCTTGGTCGGTCAGCCGATAGTAGTCGGGATCGGACCCGATACCCTCGATGAGCCCGCGATAAATGAGAGTGCGCAATGCGCCAAACCATTCTGCCTTGGAGCGAGGATCACGTTGTTCCGGAAAGGTTTGATTGTTTACCGAGAGACGCTCGCCGCCTATTGCTTTGATATGGGCGATCTGCGCGCTCTCATCCTGACGGGCATTCCAGAGCAGTTCCTGCTCACGCGCGCTGAGACTCTCGCTTGCATCCAGCAAAAAGGTCGATCCGGACCTAAATGTCGCCGGCGCCATCTCCAAGTGGACGTCTGAGATCGCGGTAGACGAATCCGTATCGCCAAATTCCGGGGCCTCGCCCAAAGGCGGCGGACCGAGTGGCTTTCCGTGAAGGGCTCTCAATAGCCGCTCGAAGTTCTCTGACGAATACGGATCAGTGCGCAGGTCGACTCCCTCCCTCCCCGCCAGCCACCTCGGGATCGAAGCTCTTATCCCCCACCCGCCAGCCCTCAAGATCGGAATGAACTTTTTCGTGCCGAGGTCCTCGACCAGGCTCGACGAGAGGATGGCGGTTTCATATCCCGCCGCTCCGATGCGCGCGTTGGCCTTGGCTGCATACTGCGGGGTGCAGATTACGAGCACATAGTCGCTGTTTGCGGCCGACTCTTCCATGAAGCGGATGGCGTCCTGGCCTGGCGGCAGATGCCACTGGTCGAGCGTAACGTCAATGCCGGCCTTGACGAGGGCCTGAGCGAATTCCAAGACCCATCGTTTGTGTTCCTCAGTGTCCCACGAATAAGAGATGAACACGGTTGGAGGATGAGGGGCTCCTTCGAGAAATGGACTTCCAGCGGTCATAGCAACAGTGTATGCGGCGGCCTCTTGATACAAAACTGTCTGCAGTCACGCTACTCTGAGGTGCGTCCCTCGCCGCACCTCCGCTCCCGGCACCACGTCGTTCTGCGCTACCGCGGCTTTAATGGCGTCGTTGTCCGGGCGGGTCTCCTGGATTGAGGATTCGAGGCTCTTTGCCAGTTCGTCGGGCAGCAACGAGAGTACAGTTTCCCAAACTACACCCTCGATTCGCGCCTCAATTCGGCAATAGCACTTGGGCACCGCCGCTTCGTCGGTGATCCGCACTGAATCCTGGCTGTTCTTCTGCGCCCGCAACGTAAACTGGTGGCCCTCGATCTTCTTGAGGTCCCTGCTGAGCAGGTAGTAGAGCACCATGTTCTTGGTTCGCTCCACCTTGCCGGCTGTGGCCCGAGCCCGGTCAGCAAGCCGCGCGGCCTCGCTCCGGCAATACTGTTCGCGGGCTTCCATAATGCGCACAAAGCGGCCGATCCGGTCGACCTTCTCGCCGTGCGCCTCGCAGAATTGCTGAAACCGGGCAACCAGCTCTTCCGCGGCTTGGCCTTCTGACTCAACCTGTCCTTCGATCTCTTCGAGGAGTCCGTCGAGCTCCATGTCAATTTCAAACAGCGAGCTTGCTTCCGCAATCGATGCCATCTGCGTTTCTCCTTCTTGAACGTTTTGAATTCGCCGGTACTAGGCCGCTAACTTCTGTTGCGCGCACAGAGAGCGGGCTGCTTCATACGCCAGCTCGTCGGCGCGGCTCTGGTCGCGATGCCCGTTGTGCCCTTTGATCCAGGTCCAACGGATCCGAAGCCGCGCATTCAGAGCGGTCAATTCCTCCCACAATTCGCGGTGCTGCAACGCCGCCCCGCGCCGATTCCTCCATCCCTGGCGTTGCCACCGGAAAACATATGCGCGCATTCCATAAATCAAGTATTCGGAGTCTGAGTGGAGCTCGACCCGCGCTCGGCCATCGACCGACCGAAGCGCCTGAACCGCCGCGACAAGCTCCATTTCGGAGATGGTCGTCCAGCGATGGGCACCCGACATTTCACGGCGTTCCTTTCCCTGGACTATGACGACACCCCATCCGCCTGGGCCTGGATTGCCGATCGCGGAGCCGTCCGTGAAGATGCGATAGGTCTGATCCACAGAGAGCCTCCTTCCCGAAAACCATTTGGGGAGTTCATCGAACGACTGGGGTGAGATCGAAATTTGCGTTTGTCACTGGGTTCGCTCGGCAAACTCTAGGCCCTTGGAACTAGGCAGCCTTCATCGGAATGACCGCGCCGAAGGGGGCCTTCTGGCTTCCGGTCGAAGCCCATAGGACGGGATAGGCCGGAGCAGACGGCGGAAACGAGCCATACAAATCGGTCAGAAAGACGAGGGTCTGGGGCTGAATCCCGTGCTCATCGAGCCAATCAAAGCATGGGCCGAATTCGGTTCCACCGCCCCCGACTGGATTGAGGCGGACCGGCTGGCCGGACCCATACGTCTCCACCTTCTGCACCTCTGAATCGAAGTACAAAACATGGACAAGTTCCGGCCGCTGGCCTTCCAGAATCGAACGCACCTCGGCCTCAAAGAGTTTGAGTTGCCGCGCGTTCACGGAACCCGAGCAGTCGACGGCGATCGCGATCTCTCCGACGCCCTCGCAAATCACTCCCGGCAAGTAGAGACCTGCCCAGACATGGCGACGGTTAGGGCGCAACCAGCTATAGTCGGCCGGGATCGTATCCGACCAGAGCCGGCGTAGCATCTCACGCCAGTCGACCGAAGCCTCGGCCGCCCCTCCCAAGGTCCGGTTGAGGCCGGCCGGAACCTTGCCCGCCTGCCGAGCAACCGTCGTGGCCTGGTTGACCGCCACGTCCCACTCCCTCGCCTGTTCTTCAATAGTTGGGGTTTCCTCGTCCGGCCATGGCGCATCGAGGACCTGGCCAATTCCGCCTTCGGTAACGGGAGTGGAAGGTTCGGTTGAATCGCCGCCAGGGAACGTCTCGTCCTTCGATTCCTCTCCTCCGGACTCGTTGTTTTCACCCTCTTCGCCGGAGTCTTGCTCTGTTTCCGATTCCGAATCAAGAAGGTTGTAGATCTGCTCCGCGCTCATTCCACGGAAGCGGTCGTCGATGAGCACGCCATCGGGCAGCGAGAGCCCTGCGTCAACAAGCAGGGGATTGATGGCGAAGTCACATGCTACATTCCACCGTTTCGGATCGCGCCCTGACCGCCGCACATGGTGGTGAAGGGCCGGGTGCATGACCTCGTGCGCCAGGGTTCCGGCCAGAGTGGCCGAGTTCAGGGTTTCAACAAATTCAGGGTTGTAGAAGAGCGACACTCCATCTGTGGCCATCGTCTGAATCGACCGGCACTCGCGCCCCTTAAGGCGAAACAGGAGCGAGCCGAAAAAGGGATGGTCCAGGATGAGAGAGGCGCGCGCTTTCTGAATCCGCAGTGAGGTTGGTGTCTCATGTCTCATGCGGCCGCGGGCGCCTCCATGTACGCGGACATGCGGTTGAAGATGTCGTCGGCGCTCGGGGTCTCAGCGGGTTCTGCCGCCTCGCGGCTGCGCAACAGGCCATCCAATTCGGCGACGATGTTGGCAGCGTCGGCGGCCGTCGTAGCGCGCAGCAGGTCATGCTTCTTGAGGTCCTGAGCGGAGTAGTTGCATAGCCGCTCTTTGACCTGCTCCGCAAAGCGATTGAGGTCCGCGTCGCCGTTCACGTTGAGCCGCGGCAGGATCTCCACCAGGTCCAGAACATTGGTGACCAAGGAGCCGTGGAAGCGCGACTCCGGCTCATTGAGCCGGTCGACCATGTGGGCGACCACCTCGCGGAGGCGCTTCCAGAGATCTTCGGTTCCGCGCATCAGCGATTCGCGGACGTTGGCATCGATCTCGCGGGAGACCCGCGCCTGCTCTTCGGCTGACATCTGCACACGGAAGTCGGCGCCAGACGGGATAGGCAACACTTCGAGCTTGACGCCGAACTTCTTCCGCAGCTTCTCCGCAGACGGATAGTCTTCCTCGCGGAAGAGCCCGTTCAACTCCGGCCTGACTTGCTCGATGTACTGCGGATAGACGTCGAGAAAGCTCTCGACGCCCTGTTCAAATCCGGCCTCGAACTCGCGCATGCGCGCCATGAGATCGAAGTAGAAGTTCGCTGGCAGCAGCCGGAACCCCTCGTCGGACCAGGGAAGGGTGATCTTGTAGAAATGCTGCCGGACCTGCCCGGCCAGCGTGCGCAGCTCTTCCAGTTTGTCGGCGCCGCGTAACAGTTGCTTGTTGTAGCGGCCCGCGCCCTGGTGGGCGCCGTGTTGATCCGCGACATCGCGGCTGACCTTGCGGTCGTGTTTGACGGCCGTCCAGATGCTGATGTGGACGGCGGCGAGCATTGCCTTTTCTGTAATCATTGGATGGCCTCCCGGCATTCCACTCCGAAGCGAACGAATTCTGGAGTGTGGGTTATGG
>Ga0182024_10003310_pt1 | contig 38596 bp, 38 predicted proteins | sample P32metaG_FD_120480 | JGI IMG/M metagenome (GOLD analysis project Ga0182024, IMG submission 120480) | Permafrost microbial communities from Stordalen Mire, Sweden - P3-2 metaG (Illumina Assembly) | ecosystem: Environmental > Terrestrial > Soil > Wetlands > Permafrost | place: Sweden: Stordalen...
AGGTCGCCGCCGGAGCCGACGTCATCCAGGTCTTCGACTCCTGGGCCGGCGCGCTCTCCCCCTCCGACTACCGCGACTACGCCCTCGCCCCCACCACCCAGCTCATCCGCGGCATCCAGGCCCTCGGCGTCCCCGTCATCTACTTCGGCGTAGACACCGCGACCCTCCTGCCCCTCATGCGCTCCACCGGCGCCGACGTCCTCGGCCTCGACTGGCGCACCCCGCTCGACCTCGCATGGCGCTCGCTCGACTACGCCGTCGCCGTCCAGGGCAATCTCGATCCCATCACCCTCTTCGCCCCCGAGCCCATTCTCCACGCCCGCGTCGCCGAGGTCCTCGCCGCCGCCGCCCGCCGCCCCGGCCACATCTTCAACCTCGGCCACGGCATCGTCCCCCACACCCCCGTCGCCTCCGTCCTCCGCGTGGTCGAGCTCGTCAAGCAATGGAAGTAAGCCCCGCCGGCCTCAGCTCGTCCACAAGATCAGGTCGTCCGCCGCTAGTTTCAGATTGGGAACCAACTCTTTGAAATGGAGCGCGATTTCCTCAATCTTGGATTCGCCTGGCCTTCGCTCTGACGTACACTCGGTTCGAGGGCCGCAAACAAGTGCGATATTCCGTGCCTCATCCGATCCCATATCAAGGCAGCAAACGACGGCTTGCCGATGCGGTCCTGAGCCACGTGCCGCGAGGAAGATATAGACGGCTCGTCGAGCCTTTTGCCGGCTCCGCAGCCATCACGCTGGCCGCAGCATCTAGAGATCTCTTTCCTTCATTTCTCATTGCCGACGCACTGGGTCCACTCGTCGTCCTATGGCAAGGCATCCTGCGAACGCCCCACGAGATCGCCGACGAATATGAAGCCTTATGGAACAGGGAGCGAAGGAATCCCATCGCGGAATACTACGTCGTCCGCGATGAATTCAATAACGACCGAAGCCCCGCAAAACTGCTCTACCTTCTTGCCCGATGTGTAAAGAACGCTGTGCGTTTTAATCCCTCTGGAGAGTTTAATCAGTCACCGGACAAGCGCCGGACGGGAACCCAACCTAAAACCATGCGTGCGGAGATTCATGCAGCACACCTGCTGCTTCGCAGCAGGTCGAAAACAGCCAATCGCGACTTCATGACCCTCTTTGAAGAGGCGCGCACGGGTGACTTCTTCTATCTCGACCCTCCTTATCAAGGCACAAGCGAGGGAAGAGACCGACGATATTTCGAGAGCGTATCGAGGGAGCGCATCGTACGCGGACTCACCCTTCTCAATGAGAAGAATATCCCTTTTGTGCTCAGCTACGACGGATCATGCGGGAACAAGAGCTACGGTGAAGCGCTTCCGCCAAGCCTCGCGGCTAGGGTGCTCGTCGACGTAGGAAGATCAAGCCAGGCGACGCTGAATGGAAAGGAACACATCACCATAGAGTCACTCTACGTCTCGCACTGCCTGACCCATAAATCGACAACCAGGCCCATGCCGCTGTCTCACTTCACCGCCCAGACCAGCATGTTCGCCTAACGCTTCAGAATGTCCTTGACATGGTCCGTCGGCCTCTTACCCCAGCACCTTCGCTTCCCTCTTGAGACGGTCGGCTACGTCAGTCTCAGTCTTGCCAAACCAGATCAGATCCATCCGTCTTTCCTCGACAGTCGCGATATGCGTATACGAATCGGAGCCGGACCAATAGCACGTGCGGCATATGTCCGCGTCCTTCATGCGTAAGAAGTTTGGGCAGTGTTCACACGCCCAGGATTTCTTCCGATTGCAGGAACCGCACAGGACCTGGAACGCATTCTGGTCCGCCGCGTTTGAATCCCCGGATACTTGATACGGAATCCGGTGGTCAATCTGGAGATTCACCTGTGAACCGCAGATGTGGCAGGTGCCTCCTGCATCATCTATGAGCTTCTGACGTTCTTTCTTGGAAAGAGTTCGCCTGCCAGTCAGGTTCAGAGCTTGTAGCTTTTCGGCATCTAGCGTGTAAGCCGCAATACTTCGGCCATTGCTGTGCTTGATTTTCAGAGTCTTGAGCGGAAACCCCAAGTCCCGAACATCTTGCGCCGCGCGTGGAGGGTGATCGTACCCGGCATTGCTGATCTCTTCGGTCGAGACCATCCCGTTGCGAACAATCGCGTCCAGGACAAACCGGGCGCGCTTGTTCGTCACTGCTTCGATCAATGCTTTTGTGGCGGCCGGAATCCGCAGCTTCGGCACCCTTGCTTCACTCACCCGGTCAAACCTCGCATTCTTGCCTCAATCAGCGCAGGTTCACATTCTAGCCCCCAGAAAGTAAGCTTCCCATAACCGTTGTCAAGCCCCCAAACCCCTTATCTCTCTCCAGCGCGTAGAGATAGACTTGGCATAGCAGTTATGCTCCACCTGCTAAAATAGAAGTAGAAGAAAGCAGAGAGGCCCGGCCATCCCGCCGGGTCTTTGTTTCTTCATGAAGCTCTTTGCCGGACTTTGGTGCCAGACTCTTTGGACCTAACCCCTTTGTAAGGGATACTTTGGCCTAACCCCTTTATAAGGGATACTTTAGGGCTTTCAGCTCCAACATTTTCAGCCGTAACCCCTTTGTAATGGATACTTTAGACCTAAGTATGGGGGGAGGGGGGTACGGGAGGGGAGACGAGTCCTGCGCACCATATACGATGTTCCAGAGATGTCCCAATCCTCCACCGCCATCCTTCTCCTCGCCCACGGCACGCCCAACGCCCTCGGCGAGATGGCTGACTACCTCGCCAAAGTCACCGGCGGCCGCGCCCTCCCACCCGAGATCATCACCGAGCTCCAGCACCGCTACGCGCAAATCGGCCTGAAGAACGAACCCGGTCCCGCCCCGCCGCCTCTCACCCGGTGGACCATCGTGCAAGGTCGCGCCCTCGAAGCCGCCCTTGCGAAAACAGGCAACCCGCTGCCCGTCTATATCGCGATGCGCAACTGGCATCCCTTCATCGCCGACGTGGTCGCCCAGATGCGCGCCGACGGCGTCACCCGCGTCCTCGCCATCTGCCTCGCCCCGCAGAACTCGCGCACCTCGATCGGCCTCTACCGCCGCGCGCTGATGGCCGTCGCCGATGGACTCGATGTCACCTTCGTCGACTCCTGGTCCGAGGAGCCCGCGCTCATCGAGGCCTTCGCCCAGCGCCTCGCCGCAACCTACCCGCGCGCGCTGGCCGAAGTCACTGATGCCGCAGACGGAGAAAGCGCCGCGCTGCCCGTCATCTTCACCGCGCACTCCGTCCCGACGCGCACCCTGGCCGCGACCCCAGACATGCCTGCTGATCCCTACGCCGACCAGGCCCGCCGCACCGCCGCGCTGGTCTTCGAGAAAGCCGTCGCGCTGCTTGGACCTGCCGCGCCGCGACAATATCTCTTCGCCTTCCAGAGCCAGGGCGTCGCCGGCGGTCCTTGGATTGGTCCGACAGTCGAGGACACGCTCACCGCTCTCGCCGCCGAAGGCCACCGCGGAGTCGTCCTGCAGCCCATCGGCTTCCTCTGCGACCATGTCGAGATTCTTTACGACATCGACATCGCCTTCACCCAGACCGCGCGCACGCTCAACCTCCGACTCTTCCGTCCCGAGTCGCTCAACGACTCGCCGCTCCTCGCCGACGCGCTGGTCAGCGTCGTCGAGCAGCACCTCGTCCTCTGACCTTCGTACCTTGTAACCTGTCACAATGCGCCGCGTCGCCATCGTCGGAGGAGGAATCGCCGGCCTCACCGCCGCGTATGAGCTCGCCAGGCTCGCCCGCTCCGGCGCGCCGGTCGAAGCGGTCCTCTTCGAATCATCCAACCGTCTCGGCGGCCTCATCGAAACCGTCCGCGAGGGTGGCTTCACCGTCGAGTGCGGTCCCGATGGCTGGGTCAGCGCCAAGCCCTGGGCGCGTGAGTTGGCCTGCGAGCTCAACCTCGAAGCCGAACTGATCTACTCGAACGACGCGACGCGCAGAACACACATCTTCCTCACTACGCCCAACCATCCTTCAGGCCGACTCGTCCCAATGCCCGACGGACTGAACATGATGGTGCCAACCAATCTCGCCGCGCTCGAAGGCTCGCCTCTCTTCAGCGAAGCCGCCATCGCCGCCTACCGCGCCGAACCTGCACGCGCTGCCGAGCTTCGCGCGTCCTCGCCCGCCCACGATGAAAGCGTCGCCGACTTCACCCTCCGCCACTTCGGCCCCGAGGTGCTGGAACGCGTGGCCGCGCCGCTGCTCAGCGGAGTCTTTGGCGGCGATGTGCGCCGTTTGAGCGTGCGCGCCGTGATGCCCGCCTTCGTCGAGATGGAGCGCCAGCACGGCTCGCTCATCGCCGCGCTTGAGGCGCAGCGCGCAGCGAAGGATGCGCAGCCGTCGGCCGGAATCTTCACCACGTTGCGCTCCGGCCTGGGCGCGCTGGTCGACCGGCTGGTCGCTGAGATTCCCGCGCACTGGATCCGCCGCAACACCGCGGTTACAAACCTTCGCGCCAACGCTCGACCCGCCGCACAGGAATCGTCTTCATCCGCGAATCAGGATTCGCCACCATGGACCGTCCTCACCACCACAATCGGCAAGCACTGCAGCTCAGAGACCTTCGATGCTGTTCTTATCGCGACGCCGCTGGACGCGACGCGCAACCTGCTCACACTGCTGGACGAAGCAGCCGCGCAACTCCTGCCCACCGAGTCCAGCTCCGCCGTGCTCGTCGCCTTCGCCTACGCTGACGCTGCGCAGTTCCCACTGCCGCCGGGCTTCGGCTTCCTCGTCCCGTCTCCGTACGCGCATCCAGAGCAGGCGATGGACCCTTCAACAAGTCTCTTGCTGGCCTGCACCTTCGCCGACCAGAAGTTCCCGTACCGCGTGCCGCCCGGCGGCCGTCTGGTGCGCGCCTTCTTCGGCGGCGGCGCGGCTGAGCGCATCGCGCGCTGCAACAACGACGAGATCGCCGCCATCGCGCGGCTGGAGCTCGCGCGCATCCTGCACACTACCAAACCAGTCTCCGCCACCGCGCGCCCTCTTGCGCCGCCGGTGCTCACCATTGTGCGGCGCTGGCCCCACTCGCTGCCGCAGTATCCGGTCGGCCATCTCGACCGCGTCGCGCAGATCGAATCGCGCCTGCACGCGATGCCTGGCCTCGCGATCCTTGGCAACGCGCTCCATGGCGTCGGCATTCCAGACCTCATCCGCGACGCGCGCGATGCTGCACGCAAAGCCGTGCACACCGCAACGGATCGCCGAGAATCATAATCAGAAGCGATGCCTCTGCTGCAGCCGCTATGCCGACGCCGCAACCGTATCGAGCATCGCGCTCTGCGGATCTAGAGGCGGAACCATCGCCTTCTTCGGGCCGCGTTTGCGGGCGACCAGAATGCGGATGCGCTCCAGCATCTCCGCCGCGGAACACGCGCCCTTGGGCAGAAAGACATCGGCGCGGCCAGCGCGATCGTACGCCGTCACGGTGCCAGAGACGATCATCGCGGGCAGCGCGGGATGCAGCTGCTTGGCGCGGCGCACCAGCTCATTGCCGTCCATCTGCGGCATCAGGAGATCGCACAGCAGCAGGTCGATCGATCCGGGGAGCGCGTTCTGAATATATGCGAGCGCTTCGTGCGAACTGCCGACCGCAGTCACGCGGTAGCCCCGAGTCTCCAGCAGGAAGGTGCGGACGGAAAGGATCTGTTCATTGTCGTCGACGCAGAGGATGGTCTTCTTAGGGCGCATAGTTTCTCAGTTCTGCAAAGGGAACGCAGCGGGCCGGGTTCAGGACCTGGTGGCGCGGCGCTGGCTTGCGGCTGGGGCTCGACGAGCGCGTCTGCTGGTTGGCGGGCGCGCCGGCGAGCAACATTCTTGTGTCGACCCGCGATCCGGCCGGAGAAAATCGTTCGGCGGTGAGGGCTGCTCGGCGGCGGCGGCAGGAGGGCACCTGCCCTGAAGCCACGCCTTCCGGGCGAAGCTTTCCTGTCTGCTCCGTGAGGAGACAGCTTCCTTGTCCGCCGGCGGGGTCTGTCCGGACGACGGATCGCGGGTGCGAGAGAGAGCCGCGGGCGGCACAGGTTGCCACGCGGAGCCGACTCTGGCGGCCGGGTTCAGGACTCACTCAAAGGACGATGAGCCACCGGATGAAAAAGCCCTGGGGCTTTAGCCGGTGGGTCCGCACCTGTAGCTGGAACCGGACGCTAAGGGAAGGCCGCGACTGTGTCTACGGTCTCTCTCTCAACTCAAATTGTGCGAAAAGAAAAACGGGCTGCTGCGAAATCCTCGCTTCTGCTCTGCGTGTAAACCAAACCTGCGAATCCGATCCTGGTGTTTCCCGATGCCGAGGGCGCGTCGCTCTGTCCCTCAGTGCTCCACCACAGTACGAAGGAGAATCCAACTTGGCAACAGCGAATGCATGACGAAAATGGGGCAGAAATTTTCATTGCGCATTCACTGAATCTTCAAACGGGCGCGCCGCTGCTGAAGATTTCCGATTGCCGCATTGTTGAAATTAAGTGCATTACGGCAGGAAAAACCGTCCGGTTGCAATGGGAATGGTGCGGCCTCCGACGCGCACCTCAGTCACACGGTCTCCGTTGCGCTGTGCGGAGACGTAAATTCGGCTCGGCCGCAGCATCTCCACGCCCTGTTCGAGCACGATTCTTTGGCCGCTTGCGGCGAGCGCGTGGCGCACCAGATACGCGATGGCGCAGCCGGAGGCCGACCCTGTGGCAGGATCTTCGCCGTTGTAGAACTGCATGCGCGCATGCCAGTCCGCGCCCGACGGCGCATCCGCACGCGTGATGCAATGGAAAAACTTCGCGTCTGTGCGCGCGAGATAGGCCTGCGCCAGAGGCTGCGGAATCGCCAATCGTGCAGCTACTTCGAGCGAGCGCAGGGGAACGATGCAGAACGCCATTCCGGTGGAGACTGTCTGGATGGGCAGCACAGGATCGAGATCGTCGACCGAGAAGCCGAGCGCGCGCGCGACGGCGGCCGGCTCATGAACTGCGCCGAACGTCGGATCATTCTGCCGCATCGTGCCATAGACGCCATGGCCCTCCTGCTGCGCGGAGAAGTTGACCGGAATGGGACCGACGCGCAGATTGAGCGTGATGATCTCTGCTCCGCGCAGCGTGGGGTGATTGAGGTAGAGCCAGCTCGCGGTGCCGAGCGTAGGATGACCCGCAAACTGGAGTTCCTCACGCACGGTGAAGATGCGGACATGCACGCCGCGCTCTCGTTCGACTTCCGGCGCACGGGGCAGGATGAAGGTGGTCTCGCTCAGGTTGGTCTCGCGCGCCAGCGATTGCATCTGCTCGGTGGTAAGGCCGCGCGCGTCGGTAAAGATAGCCAGGGCGTTGCCTTCGAGCGGACGTTCGGCGAAGACATCAACCTGGGCAAAGCCGTAGGCCGGGCGCGCTGTTGCGCGCGTGGCGGTATTTGACATGGGGCCTCCTCGGTCGTATGGTTCCAGTAGACCGCAATGGGGCAAACTGCTCCAAGCCAGCTCGACTGGCTGCGGCCTGAGAGATCAGCCATGACGATTACACCGAACACGGACCGCACCCGCTGCTGTTGCTGTAGCCGCGTGTGGGTGTGCGTTTAGGCGAATCGTAGCAGCAGGCATTTCGATTCAAGCATCGCGCGACCCACCTGAGAGCTAACAAGCCGGGTGGGTTTTCTCATGCGCGCGGCAAAGGGCCAAATCGGTTTTTTTTGAATGAAGCAGGAAAAGAGAGGAAGAACAATGTCGCTCCGCATCAATGACGTAGCACCCGATTTCACTGCTGAAACCACGCAGGGCACCATCCATTTCCACGAGTGGATTGGCGACAGCTGGGCTGTGCTGTTCTCGCACCCCAAGGATTTTACCCCCGTCTGCACCACCGAGCTGGGCGCGGTCGCCAACCTCGAGTCGCAGTTCGCGAAGCGCGGCGCCAAGGTGATCGGCCTCAGCGTCGACCCCGTCACCAACCATGAGAAGTGGGCAGCGGACATCGAGGAGGTCGGCGGCGCGAAGGTAAATTATCCGATCATCGGCGACCCAGAACTGAAGATCGCCAAGCTGTACGACATGCTCGCGGCCGAAGATGGCGACAGCTGCGAGGGCCGCACGCCGGCCAACAACGCGCCGGTGCGCTCGGTCTTCATCATCGGACCGGACAAGCGCATCAAGCTGACGCTGACCTATCCCATGACCACAGGCCGCAACTTCGACGAGATCATCCGTGTGCTCGATTCCATGCAGCTGACCGCGAAGCACAAGGTGGCCACGCCAGCCAACTGGAAGCAGGGCGAGGATGTGATCATCACTGGCGCCGTCTCCAATGAAGAGGCCGACAAGATCTTCCCGGGCTACAAGACGGTGAAGCCATATCTGCGAACGACCGCGCAGCCGAAGTAGTCTTCCGCACGAACGCACCGCCGTGCGTTGTGTAGTTTGAGTTGCGCGGCGGGACAAGCACCGATGGCGAAGTGGCTAACGCGCTGGTCTGCAAAACCAGTATTCGCGGGTTCAATTCCCGCTCGGTGCTCCATTTATTCGGATGAGAGTTGGGTCTGCGCCAACTTTGAAGTCGGGCGCTCCCGGTCTCTGATTTGTGGATTTCCGTCACCGTCACCGTCGGCGATTGCAGTCGGCCCGCGGCGGCTCTACCCCGCTTCCAATCCAAAAACGGAGGGGCCGATCAGGTTCGATCGGCCGCCGCTTCAAAAGCACTTCGATTCGCTGCGCCTTTATGGCGTGGCGGTGGTCGCGGCCTGCAGCGTCGATGCGCCCGCCGTCGCCGGCACGGTGCAGCTCAGGGTAAAGACGCCGTCGGTGTAGGTCTGGCCGTAGCTGCACACCAGGTTCACGCCATCGATCGAGAGGTTCATCTGCGTGCCCTCCCAGGTGCGGTTGGCGTCGTTGGCCGGCTGGTTGACGAAGGCGAACATCAGCGCGTTCTGCGTGCTGCCCGCAGCCACCGAGAAGCCGGTGAAGGTGAGCGTATGGTTCGAACCCGGCGTCGCACTGACCACCGTGGCCGGAGTCGTCGATGGCACCACCATCGCCACCGTGGCCGGCGTGGCCGTCGAGTTGGTCACGCTGATCGTCTGCGCAGCCGTGGTCTCCAGCACATCGAATTCCTTGACGATGCCCGGGCAGGGATCGCTGAAGGGGAAGGTATTGACCAAGCCCATGGCTACCGGGCTGATCGTCGTGGCCGCGGGAACTGTCACCTGCGCCCAGCAGTTGCTGGCGGTATTGCCAAACCGGTAGGTAGTGCCCGCGGGCAGGGCCACGGATACGTTCACGTTCTCCTGCGTGATGGTGAACCAGCTCGGTGTGGTCGTGGTCTGCGCAAAGAGTGGCGCGGAAATGAGAAAGGCGAACAGGGAAAGCTTGCGAAACATAATCGGGCCCTCGAGATGCGAACAAGATTCTCGTGCAATGATCCTTTCATCGGCAGAAAACGCTCGGTATTACCAGAAAGTCGCACTTTTTCTGCGACAGCAATCCCCCAAATTGGCAAGTTGTAGACAGGAAAAGGGCGAGCTAGGGCCTGGGCGAGGCAGCGGCGGGAGGATTCGCCCAATAGCCGTTGCGCGCAGAGACCTCAAGGCCCGTATAGTCCGGCAGGGTCACTTTGATCGCGTGGAAGCCCGTGTGCGGCGCCTGCGGCTGGAAGCTGAGCACATAGCGGTTGGGTATGTGGTTGGAGATGGCCAGCAGATCGCGCTCGAAGGTCTTTTCCTTGCCCAGCGAAAAGTACTCGCCGCCGGTCAGGTGCGCGGCCGTCTCGGGAATGTTCTTTTCGAGACTGCTGCGCACCGCGACGTAAGCCGCCCTCGCGAGTGCCAGCGGCGGAGCCAGCACCGTCAGGCAATCGTAGGCCTGCGCCGCGACGCTCTTGTTCAGGTCGACCTCGGGATCGTTCGGGTCGCGGCTCATGCATCCGTGCGCCGGGCCAGGCTCGTCATCCGGGCGCGCCTTCCCAGCCTCGTGCTTGCTCTCGCTCAGGCCGCTGGAAAATCCGATCGCGTAGATGGCCGTGTTCGAGTCGCTTAGGTTGCGCATCGCATCGTCCAGCGCGATGTGGCTGCCGCCGTCATGTGTCTCCGACACCAGCAGGATCGTCTTGCGGTACTCCGGCGGCTGCCGGCGCAGCAGGTCGAGCGAGAAGCTGAGCGAGTCCAGAATCGCCGCGCCGCCGTCGCCGTTATTGTCTGCGATCAGCGCGCGGATGCCGCGTTCCGCCTCGTCGTTGTTCGCGGTAAAGGCCGTCACCAGCGCCGGCGACGAATCGAAGCCCACCACCGCGATGCGATGCGGCTCGCCGCCCACGATCGCATCCAGCATTGTGGAGAGCGCGCCGAAGCGGTCGACCTTGTCCGACGCTGCGCCGCCGCCCTCAATGTCCACCACCAGCGCCAACGGCTCGCCGCCCGAGTCCTGCTCCAGCCTCACCTTCTGCGGGATGCCGTCGTCGGTCAGCGTAAAGTCGTTCGCCTTCAGTGTAAAGATCAGCTGGCCCGCCTTGTTATGCACCAGCGCGGGGACAAGCACCAGCGTGGACTGCGCGCTGAGCGTCGGCGGCTGCGGCGTGCTCTGGCTCTCTGCCTGCGCCGGCAACTCCTGCGCGATCGCGCGCGGCGCAAAGCAAGCGGCAATCGAAAGCAGCGCGAATGCGGAGCTGAGCCTCAAGGCTGGACTACCCCCAGTCAAATTCTAGCTGGGAGGCGCCAGGGTTGCGACAAACGTTGCATCCACGTCGAGCGTGACCTGCTTGTCGGTGCGGAGGACGAAGGTGCTCGGGTCCTTCAGCCCCCAGGCAACGAAGGGAACGGCAAAGTGGGTGACCAATGCAGCGCCCGCTACAGGAGCAGCGCCCGCGCCCTGCGGGTGCAGACTGACGGTGAGCTCAAGGGGATGGCCCACGCCGAGGAGATTGAGGATGCCATCCACCTTGACCTCGTCCGCCGCCGTGAGGTCGATCGCCCCGCTGACGTGCGTGGGCCGGAAGGTGATGGTGGGATACTGCGCGCTCTCCAGGACCGCCTTATGCATGTGCTTATCGCGCGCGTCATCGCCGCTCTCCCCGCTGGTGGCATCGATAACGATCGCGCCCGAGGCATCGCCCGTCGCAGGGTCGATGCGCAGTAAGCCGCTCTTCAGCTTAAAGGTGCCGTGCACCGTGTGCAGCGTCGTGCCCAGCGTCCAGCGGATGTGGGTCGCCTCCGGCGAAAGCGTAACCGTGAACGGCGTTGTCGGATTTTGCGCGACGGCCTGCTTCTGCGCGAAAGCGCTTGCGCCGAATCCGCCGAGCAGGAGCAGGCACGGCAGAAAATGGCCGATCGTGGAGCCGCGCGCACACACATTACGACCGTCGCGTCCGCTCATGCGGTCGCTCCCTTCGCCAGCAGGTCCCAGCCAAACCGCGGCCCATGGCGCATCAGCACGGAGCGCAATGCCCGCCGCCCATATGCGCGTCGAGCAGCTCGTGGAAGAGGCCGGGCGTCTGCGCCAGCGCGCGCATCGCGCGCACCTCCAGGCGGGGCCAGCGGTCCAGCATGAGCATCAGCGCTCCCATGGCGTGCGGCAACCGGCCGATCTCGCGGTGAGAGCGCGCGTATGGCGCCAGCGAGCCAGCCGCAATCGACTCCGCAAGCGCCAGCGCCTGGCGGAAGCTGACCGCCAGACCCTCGCCGGTAATTGAGTCCGCCGAGCCCGACGCATCGCCCGCCAGCGCAACAAACTCCGTCGCCACGCGGCGCAACCTGCAAGTCGCGGAGACAGCACCGCGCCGCTGGGAGACGATCTCCAGGCCCGCCAGCCTGCGCGCAACCGCGGGAAATTCGTCGAGATAGTTCTCGCGGCCGCTCCGCGCATCGCGCGCCAGGTAGACCACGCACACGCAGTCCGGCGCCACCGGGGTTACGTAGAGCTGACCGCTGCGCCCCCAGTGGATCTCCACCATGTCGAAGCCGGCCGCGGCATCGACGCGGTAGTGTGTGCGGAATCCGTAACGCATGGATCGCTTGCGCGCGCCCTCCAGTCCCGCCCACCGGCGCACCGCGGAGGCCTGCCCATCCGCGCCGATCAGCCAGCGGTAGCGCACCGGCTGGCCGTTCACCAGCGCAGTGCGTGCTCCGTCCTTGTGCTGGCCGGCTGCAGGCTCCAATGGACCCGCCGCCGAAGGGTGCGAAGAGAAATCCATATCCAGTTCGATCCGGCTCTCCCACAGCAGCCGCGCACCGGCGGCCGTGGCCCGCGCGGCCAGCAGTGCATGCAGGTGCGGGCGGCGGACGCCGATGCCTTCGCCCTCGGTAAAGCGCGCGTCCACGCTATGCGTCGAGTTGGCGAAGCGGATGCCGGCAAAGGGCTGCCCATCGGCCGCGTTGAGCGTAACACCAAGCCGCGCCAGCACGGACCGCGAATCCGGCATCAGGCCCTCGCCACAGGCCTTGTCAATTGCGGGTGCCCGCGCCTCCACCACCGTGCAGTCGATGCCGCGCTGGCGCAGCGAGATCGCCGCCGCCAGGCCAGCCGGGCCACCGCCCACGATCAGAACTTCAGTGGCTGCGGGCGTCAATGAGGAATCGTCAACAAAACGAGGAGGAGTCGGCAAAGGGATATAACCCAGCTTCTGTGCATTGAAGTGAGGGGCGCAGTAATGAGCCCGCTAATCGGTGCGAGCAGCTTGTTAGACGAGTCTATTGTTCTTCCGTCTTCTGCGCCTGCACGAATTCCTGCTTGCAGGCCAAGCCTACCGAAGGCCTGTCTCGGTTATGTCGGCTCAATGCAAATAGTCTTTAGCGCCGTATCTTCTCAGTGCCCGCGCGAGGGATCCGGCGACGCGGAGACGCTGAGGTCGAGCGTATAGCGCGCCAGCGCGGGCCCAGCGTCCGGCATATAGCAGTTGCTGTCGCGACTGTAGGTGGCTGCGCAGGCCTGTGTAATTGACTTGCGTCGCGGCGACTGCGCGTACTGCCACGCATCGGCGTCCAGTGTGCCGCTCAGGTCAGGCGCGGGCAGGCGCGCGGCATCGGCTACGCAGCCCGGCGCGGGTGGGCAGTTGTCCCGCGCCACCCAGAACGCAATCGTATGCAGGTGCTGCGCCGCCACATGCGCGCGGATGTCCTCAATGGTCGTGATCGTGATGTGCCTGCCGTTTTCGTCCTCGTCCGGCACCGGCTGGCCGCTGGCGTAGACGCCGGGGCGATAGCCGCTGCCAGCCACGGCCTCGGTCCATGCCAGCAGATAGGCGGCCTGCTCGGGCAGCATGCGCCCGCCCTCCTCCTGGTCGAGGAAGATAATCGTGCCACCTGGAAAACCCTCGCGCCGCGCGGCCGCAACAGCTGTGGCAGCATCCTCACCGGCCAACGCGGCCGGCAGTTTGCCCGCCTTCTGTGCCTGCAGTATCTCCTTGTCCAGCCGCCCGTTGAAGACCACCAAAAACCCAAAGCCCGCGCGCTTCAGAGCGTCGCGCTTGCCCACCCAGGGGTTGTGGTCCGCGCCCGGCGGGTTGTTCAGCCAGTAGCCGGTAAAAGCGAAGTGCTTGTGCAACTCGGCCAGCTGGTCGTCGCCCGGATAGTCGTTGGCATCAAAGCCGGCATAGTTGTGTGTTGCCGCCTTCGTAGGCTGCTGTGCGTGTGCGGTGGCCAGGGCCAGCACACCGGCGATCGTTAGGATCAAAAGTCTGACGAGGCGCATAACGGATTCGATGCGAACAGCGGCCTCATCAGCATAGCCGGTCGGCGTCGAAAGCCAATTTCCGCACCGCCCTTTGGAGTTTTGCGCCGCTGTGCTACCTTTGCTTGCCATACGGGCCAACATCAGGAGGAGAGCCATGGAAACGAGCGCGGCGGTGTCGGAGACGGACCCCAGGTATCCGGTGGGCCGGTTCAAACGGCCGGAGACGGTCACGCCGCATGAGCGCATGGCCGCCATCGCCGTGCTGGCCGAGCTGCCCGGCCGGTTAGACGATGCGCTCGACGGACTCGACCGCGCGCAGCTCGACACCCCCTACCGCGAGGGCGGCTGGACGGTGCGACAGGTGGTGCACCACATCGCGGACAGCCATATGAGCGCGTTCGTCCGGATACGCCTGGCGCTCACCGAGGACTGGCCGACCATCGCGCCCTACAGCGAGAAGGCCTGGGCCATGCTCCACGACGCGGCCGCGCCGGTGGGGTGGTCGCAGGCGCTGCTGGAAAACCTGCATGCGCGCTGGGTGATGCTGCTCGAATCGCTGGACGACGAGCAGTGGAAGCGCGGCTTCAAGCATCCCGAGAAAGGCCCGATGACCGTGGAGATGGCGACGCTGCTCTATGGCTGGCACGCCCGCCACCACGTTGCGCACATCACGCAGCTGCGCCAGCGCGAGGACTGGTAGCGCATGGGCGAAGTCCAGGGCAAAATCAAGCTGGCCGAAACCGCCGCGGAAATCGCGCGCTGCTTTCCCGTGATGGCGCAACTGCGTCCGCACCTCAACCCGGAGGAGTTCGTCGCGCGCGTCGAGGCGCAGCAGGCGCAGGGCTACCGGCTCACCTCTCTCGAAGACCAGGGCGCGGTAGCGGCTGTCGCCGGCTTCCGCATGATGGAGGTCCTCGCCACCGGGCGCACGCTCTACGTCGACGATCTGGTAACGGACACGGCGCTTCGCTCGCGCGGCCACGGCAAGGCAATCCTCAACTGGCTCGAAGCCTACGCGCGCAGCGCGGGCTGCGAGACCTTCAGCCTTGACTCCGGCACCCACCGCCAGGAGGCGCACGCGTTCTACTTCCGCGAGCGGATGCGCGTGACCAGCTTCCACTTCGCCAAGAAGCTGGAGTAGCCGCGCCGAGCATCCATTCCGCGCTGCACGCTCCAAATAACGCTGCACACTTCGTATAGCTGAATGCGCGGGCCATCAGCTCTCGCCAGGCTTTGCTAGACTTGCCTGCACCGCAGCCAACCCATGACGCCGTCCCGAGCACGACCCGGCACCGCACCACAGCAGACGCCCCAGCAGATCGCCGCGGCGCTGGAGGAGTTCCTCGCCGAACACCCGCGTGCCGTGGTCGCCGAGGACGGTCGCATACTCTTCGACATGCGCCGCGCAAAATACGCGCTCGCAACCGACCACGGCCGCTGCACTCTGCAGCTCTGGGACGAAGAGCGCAACATTGTCTGTCGCATCAGCTCGGTGGTCGAACGCGGCGCCGCACGTGACCGCGTCTTGCGCCTCACCACCCACCGCTTCGGCCAGACGCGCTCTTCGTCGCTCGATCTCCTGTCGGATCCCGACCGCCGCACCCCCACCACGCGCGAGGGCACGCGCACTCGTTATCTGCGCACCCTGGAGCGCGCCATGCTGCGCGGTGCGGGCGCCCGCGGCAGTGAAAGCGCCCGCGGCAATGAATACGACGCCTGGGGTGAATGGAAGCCCGACGGCCTGCGCACCGCCATGGATCTTGAGAAGAGCTTCGGCCCAGCCTACGCGCGTGGCTCGCTGGTGCACGGCCAGCAGGCATGGGCCCTCATCGCGGTCAACGCCGCTGAGACTCAGTCCACCGTCGATGGCATCCTGACCGTCGGAGTGCTGTGGCTGGCCGACTGCCGCGAGCGCGCCGGCGGGCGCAGACTCTACCGCGGGCTGCGTATCGTCGTCCCCCGCGGCATGGGCACGCTCACCTTATCGCGCCTGGCGTGGATGAACCCCGACGCCGCGCAGTGGGAGCTGTGGGAGTTCGACGAGAAGACCGAGGAGCTCACGCGCCGCGATGCCGCCGATCACGGCAATCTGGCTACGCATATGGTCCATGCGCCCGACCCGGTCGCCGCACGCGAGCGTTTCGCGGAATCCGCCGCGCGCGTCATGGCCCTTGTCCCCGAGGCCGCGCGCGATGTGGTCGAGCAGCGCATCCGCAGCGGCGCGGAGATGGCCTTTCTGCTGCATGGCCTCGATTTCGCGCGTGTGCGCATGGGCTACGCCGGACAGAGCTTCAACCGCGTGCAGGAGATCACCTTCGGCGCAGGAGCCAATGAGACCCCGCTGACCGGAGAGAACGCCGAAGAGCTTCGTGAACTGGTCGCACGCCTCTGCGCGCGCAGGAGCGCAGTGACACGAGAGAGTCGCGAACTCCCGGAGAACGCGCAGCGCTCAGCATCCGACCCGCTCTACCGCATGCAGCCCGAGCGCTGGCTGGAGAGCGTGCTGCGCCGCGACATCACCGCCATCGACGCGCACCTCTCGCCCGCGCACGTCTACTCCCAGGTGCCGGCCTTCGCCGCGTCGGACCGCGGCATGCTGGATCTGCTCTCGGTCGATCGCGACGGCCGCCTCGCCGTCATCGAGCTCAAAGCCGACGACGACCTCCACCTCGCGCTGCAAGGGCTCGATTATTGGATTCGCGTACGCTGGCACCACCTGCAGACCACCGACACCGCCGGTGCGCCGGCCTTCGGCCTCGGCGAGTTCCAGCGCCACGGCTACTTCCCCGGCGTACGCCTCTCGCCCGCGCCACCCCGGCTCTACCTCGTCGCACCCGCGCTGCGCATCCATCCCGCAACCGAGACCGTGCTGCGCTACCTCTCGCCGCGCGTCGAGTGGGAGCTGGTCGCCCTCAACGAGCGCTGGCGCGAAGAGATCAAAGTCATCTGGCGCAAGCGCAGCACCGACGTCCTTCGCTAGCCCATCCACGCCGGGGCGGCATCGAGTTCGGCGTCGGGCTCCGGCGCGAAGTCTGTCTGCGCCGCCGCATTCGCACGCTCCTCGAAGAACCGCTCCACCTCGCCCAGCACCGCGTTGCCGTTCTTCGCCTCGAAGATCGCCTTGCGCAGTGCGCCGCCGCCGGGCACGCCGTGCGTGAACCACGCGGCGAACTGCTTCATCTTGCCCACCGCATCGCGATGCCTCTGCTCGCGCGCCTCCTGTCCTGATGCCACAATCGCCGCCGCACGCGCAGCCTCCGTCGCCTCTTCGATCGCGATCTCGTCCACCAGCATCTGGAAGTACGTCCGGATCATGCGATAGCGGTCGCCGTCCGTCGGCACATCGTACGTGCCAACGCCGGTCGCCTCCTTGGTCGCGGTGTACTGCGCAATCTGGCGAAAGATCCACGGGTTCGCCGGCGCCGCGCGGCCGATCATCACCGCGTCGCAGTCCGTCGCCTCCACCATCGCTGCCGCATCCTCCGGCGTGCGCACGTCGCCGTTGCCGATCACCGGAATCCGCACCGCGTCCTTCACTGCCGCGATGTATTCCCAGCGCGCCTGGCCGGTGTAGCCGTCCTCGCGGGTGCGCGCATGCAGCGCAACCGCGTTCAGCCCGCACTCCTCCGCCAGCTTGGCCAACGGCACGCACACGATGTGGCTGTCGTTCCATCCCATGCGAAACTTCACCGTAAACGGAATGCTCACCGCCGCACGCACCGCCCAGAAGATGCGCTCAATCTGCGGCAGGTCGCGCAACAGTCCCGATCCACCATTGCACGCCACCACCCGCTTGGCCGGGCAGCCCAGGTTCAGGTCCACCAGGTCGAAGCCCGCGTCCTCCACAATGCGTGCCGACTCGGCCAGCGTCTCCGGATTCGCACCGAAGAGTTGCGCCGAGATCGGGTGCTCATCGTCGTAATACGTCAGATAGCGCTTGCGCTTGGTCTCCCGCATGCGCGAAAGCCCATCGGCCGAGGTGAACTCCGTCATAATCAGCCCGCAGCCCGACTGCTGGTTGCTCTGCGCGCTCTCCACGTCCACGCCGTCCGAGGCCGCGCTGAACTGGCTCGCGTTCTTGATGAACCTGCGGAAGACCGTGTCCGTCACGCCGGCCATCGGCGCCAGTACCGTCGCCGGCGCGATGCGCACCCCGCCCACGCTGAAGCTCGCTGGCACGCGCGCCTGCGCCGGCATCGCGTGCTCCGCCGGCGAGTCCCACTTCTTCTGTTCCAGCGTGTAGCGCTTCTTCATCGCCTCTGCCTGACTGCAATCCTAAAGCGAAAGACCTCCGCGTTGGCGGAGGCCTCATCGCGTTGGTGATCCTCTCGGTTACTTCGCTGCGGGTTCCGCTGCCTTTGCCGCGGCTGCTTTGCCGGCGTCGGCGTGGGCTACCTTGCGGCGGAAACGCTCCACGCGGCCTGCCGTATCCACCAGCTTCTGCTTGCCGGTAAAGAACGGATGGCACTGCGCGCAGATTTCCACCACGATGTCGCCCTTGTGCGTCGAACGCGTCTCAAACACATTCCCGCACGCGCACTTCACGTGGATGTTCTCGTACTTCGGATGAATTCCCTCTTTTGGCATAATCTCTCCTGTCTCTTTTGAGCTACCCGCACCAAACCACTCCGGCGGAAATTCTCCGCCGATTCAAGTTGGTTGCCGAGGCTCGCTCGGGATGTTTGCCTGCCGGCTCGCGGTTCGCTTGCAACGGGTGCGTTCACCATCACATCGATTCGCCTGTCGCGGGAGCCCACGGTGTCCTTTAGGGAACAACATGGCTGACTGGCCTACTATCCTCAGATTACATTGGATTCCCACATGCGGCAATCCGATGCAACCCGCCCCCGATGGGCGATACTTGGGGTGGCCGCGCGCAAGCGGTAGAAGAGAAGCAGGGTAAAGGAACGGTGGGCATGGCTGAGATAACCGAGATCTGCATCGTGTGCGAGGGCTCCGGCCTGCGCATCGTGGTCGAGGACGGTCGCCAGGTGGCCCGCACCTGCGAGTGCCGCACCGCGCGCCGCGCCGCACGCATGCTGGAACGCGCGCATATCCCCCGCCGCTATGAGCACTGCTCGCTGGATAGTTATGAGAGCGCCTTTCGCGGCGCAGACCGCACCCTTGCCGCCGCCCACCTGCGCGCTCGCAAATTTGTTGAGGGCTACCCGGTCGAGACCGCCGGCACCGGCCTCCTGCTCACCGGCTCCATCGGCGTGGGCAAGACACATCTGGCCGTTGGCATCCTGCAGGCGCTGGTGGCCGAGCGCGGCGCCACCGGCCTCTTCTACGACTATCGCGACCTGCTGAAGCAGGTGCAGAACAGCTACAACCAGAGCGTCGCAGCCACAGAGCTTGAGATCCTCCGCCCGGTCTTCTCGGCCGAAGTGCTGGTGCTCGACGAGCTGGGCGCGGCCAAGCCCAGCGACTGGGTGTGGGATACCGTCGCCCACATCCTCAACACGCGCTATAACGACCGCCGCACCACCATCATCACGACCAACTACCCCAACGCCGCGCCGCTAGGCGGAGAAGCCGCTTCACCGCGCGCCGCCATGCGTGAAGAGACCCTGGGCGACCGCATCGGTGAACGCATGCGCTCGCGCCTGCAGGAGATGTGCGTGGTGGTGGAGATGCGTGGCAAGGACTTCCGCCAGAATGTCGGGCGGGCGCGTTTCGGCCAATTAGCGGAAGTCGCGGAATAAGCCAAGAGCGCTAGCTTCGCCTAGAGCTTAGAGTCTTAGGTTGTGCTTGGATTTAGATCGTTGCCTTCAGCAGCAGCAGGCAAGCCCCGCCGAGGCATGCCACCCAGTAGAAGATGTCGCCCGGATGCAGGTCGCTCACATAGCGCCCGAAGCGCGTGTCGGCAAGGGTTGCGATTCCAAGCGGCGCACGGCTTTTCCGCTGCTCTGCGGCGGCCCGCAACGCCGCCTCCGCCTGCATCCTCTCCGCATTGGTCATCAGCGACTCGCAGTGCACGCGGGAGCGCACCGGGTCGAAGGAACTCACAGGGTTGTTCACGGCAAGCGTTCCACGGTTCGCGGTCATATCTGCGGCGGCTATGTTTGCGGCGATCATGTGCGGAACTCCCTTGCCGCGTGGGCCTGCACGGCAACCCTTTCCTTAGTCTGGCTGGACGCTGGCCGGCTTTTTACGGTCGACCAACAAAATTACAGTAGGACGCGTGCGCGGAGTGGGGGAATCCTTCCTTCGGGGGAAGCGCTGCTGCTTTCGGGTCATTACTGAAGTTCCCGCGCACAGGACGTCCGCATCCTCACACGCGTTTAGGCCCTAACCGCGCCGCAGTATAAAATCGCTCGCGTATGAGCGATCCGCAGCAGCCCTCCTTCGGCCCTCCCGCATCCGGCTCCCAGGCCGACACTAAAGCCAGCCCGGACACGCCTATCTTCGGCGCAGCCTCTGGGCTGGGCGCGCGGTCCGAGACCTGCGGCGGACTCTCTCCGGCCGTCTGGGGCATCGCCGCGCTCCTCGTCCTCGTCGCCGTGGGCGTCTTCTTCTTCGCCGGACGCAAGCACGCCCTGCCCGCGCCCACGACCCTCCAGCCGCCCGACGCCTACGCCGCCAGCCTGCCGCTCTCCCAGCTCGCCATGAGCGAATCGGAAAATCTCTCCGGCGGCAAGATGACCTACCTCGACGGCCACATCCAGAACTCCGGCTCCCGCACCGTCACCGCCGCCACCGTGCAGGTGGTCTTTGACAACGATGAGGCGATGCCGCCCCAGATCGTTACTGTCCCACTGGCTCTGATCCGCATGACCCAGCCCTACATCGACACCGAACAGGTCGGCGCCGACCCGCTCAAGCCCGGCGACGACCGAGCCTTCCGCCTCATCTTTGAGTCGGTGCCGGAGAACTGGAACCAGCAGATGCCCGCCCTCCGCATCATCCGCACCGACCTTCGTTGACCGGCCGTTGACCCCCGCCGGGCCTCCGGAGCGCGGGGCCCCATTGCGTTTGCGCGTAATTTTTACTGATACGCCAGCCCCATGGGCCGATTTTTCCCTGCTCCCGGCCTCCGATCCACACTCCTCCATCGTTCCCATCTCATTGTTTCTAAATAACATTTTACCCGATTCCCGGTTTGGCACGGGGCTTGCACTATCTCCCGGCAACCGGACGCTTGTAATGAGCTGCCGTAGCAGTTGATAAGACAATCGGGCCCCCACTTTTGGTCTAGGAGATGCGACATTATGAAGAATCTTGCAAAAGGGCTAGGTCTTTCCACTCTGGTTCTTGGAGGAGCGATGGGAGCTACCGTATTCGCGCAGTCGGCTCCGGCCACCAGCAGCCAGCCTGCGCCGGGCAATGCGCAAGCCGCCTCCACGACTCCCACCGACAACACCGTCTACGCCACCGGCCAGCCACTGGCGGGCGACTCGAAAGAAGGCTTCTGGGGCCACATGAACCCCTTCGCACGCAAGAAGTGGGTACAGCGCGAGGTCGATCCCATCAAGGATCGCACCAACGAGCTCGACGAGCTGCAGGCGAAGAATGCCAATGACATCAAGGATGTGGATCGCCGCGCCCAGGCCGGCATCAACAACGCGATGATGGCCGCCAACACTGCAGACCAGCATGCCGCCGATGCAGCCAACCGCGCCAACGCTGCGCAGTCCACCGCCAGCGGCGCTGACCAGAAGACCTCCGTGCTCAACGGCACGGTCAGCAATCTGGATCAGTATCAGGCGGTAACCTCGACCGACGTGCCGTTCGCGGCCGGTCGCACCGTGCTGGGTCCCCAGGGCAAGGCCAGCCTGGACGATATGGCGACCAAGCTTGCGGGCGAGAAGGGCTACATCATTGAAGTCCAGGGCTACAGCCGCGGCGGCATCCAGAGCTCGCAGGCCATGGCCGACTCAGTGGCCCGTTACCTCGTCACCGAGCATCAGGTGCCGCTCTACCGCATCTATCGCACCGGCCTAGGCAAGAACAACACAGCCGCCCCGGCCAACACTGCTTCGGCCAATGCCGATAACAGCAGCGAGACCGCGATCGTCAACGGTGTGCGCGTGACCCTGCTGCACAACAGCCTGGCCTCCATGAGCGCGCCAAGCGCTCCGGGAACGCCCGACCAGACCGCCGCGCCGCTGGCGCCGGCAAGCAACCAGTAGCTCTCCCCGGAGACGGCTGGACTGAATCCTCCCCTCAGTCCAGCCGGAACCACCCAAGATTCGCGGGCCGCACTAGAACCAGCGACCCGCAACCAAGCTCTCCTTACCAGAGAGAACCAAGGCAGATTGGCCCCTCCACAGGAGGGGCCGTTTTTTGTCTGGATGGGCCGATCTAATCGCGAGTGCCGGGTGAAGAGAGAGCGCTGGTTGCGCCATGATTGGCTTAGTTTGCTATCCCCGCGCCTTCACCACCACCGGCTCTTGCTCCGCAGCGGCCAGCAGGTCGGCCGCCACCGGCACCGCCTCTTCCTCAGACATCTGCGGGAAGTAGGCGTTGTTGTAGTACTGGCCCAGCATGCGGTGCGTGTTGAAGAAGCTGCCATTGATCCCGATGCAGTGCTGCTGCATGCGCGTCCAGGCGTTGGGTCGTGCGTACAGCGGCGCAATCTTGTTCTCCAGCTTGTCGTACAGGCTCGCCGCCTCGCCGTCTTCATCCTCGGCATCGTCGATCGCCCAGCCGGTCACGTCCTCCGCGCAGCCCTCGATCCACCAGCCGTCCAGCACACTCAGGCTGGGCACGCCGTTCAGCGCCGCCTTCATCCCCGAGGTGCCCGAAGCCTCATACGGCCGGCGCGGCGTGTTCACCCATACGTCCACCCCCTGGGTCAGCAGCGCGCCCAGCTCCCAGTCGTAGTTTTCGAGATATAGGATGCGGATGCCATTGGCGCGCAGCTGCTCCGCCGCGGCAAAGACATCACGGATCAGCCCTTTGCCCGCCGTGTCCGCCGGATGCGCCTTGCCCGCGAACAGGATCTGCAGCCCGCCAATCTTCTTCGCCAGGCGCGTCAGCCGCTTCGTATCGTGGAACAGCAGGCTGGCCCGCTTGTACGTCGCCACCCGCCGCGCAAAACCCAGCGTCAGCATCTTTGGGTTCAACTGCTGCCCGGTCAGGCCGGCAACCTCGCTGAACAGCCGCTGCTTGGCCAGCTCATGGCAGTTGGCAATCTTGGCCGGCGCAATCCCATATACCGAGCGCAGATAATTGTTGTCGTGCCGCCAGTCCGGCATCTCCGCGTCGAACAACTCCTGCATCGGCTCCGACACCCACGTCCCCGCATGCACCCCATTGGTGATGGCGTGCACCGTATAGCCGGGAAACATCTGCTGCGAGACCTTGCCGTGCTGCATCGCCACGCCGTTCACGTAGCGCGAGAAACGCAGCGCCAGATAAGTCATGTTCAGCAGCGCGTTGTGCAGACCGCCGAAGCGCTCGATGGCGTTGCCCCGCTCCTGGCCCAGGACCGTGTACATCTGGTCCAGCCCGAACTGGTCGTGTCCCGCCGGCACCGGCGTGTGCGTGGTAAAGACGCACTGCTGTGCGATCGCGGCCACGTCCTGCTCGGTCGCCCGCTCCAGCGGCGCTCCGCCCAGCCGCTCCTCCAGCAGCCCGATGCCCAGCAGCGCCGCGTGGCCTTCGTTCATGTGGTAGACGTCCGGCTTCACGTCCAGCGCCCTCAGCAGCGCCACGCCGCCCAGGCCCAGCACCGTCTCCTGGCACAGCCGGTAGTACGTGTCGCCGCCGTACAGGTGGTCGGTCAGCCGCCGGTCGTAGAGGTCGTTGCCGTCGACGTCCGTGTCCAGCAGAAATACCGGGATCACATGCCCGCCCACGCCCACCACGTCAAAGCGCCACGCGCGCACCAGCAACTCGCGGCCCTGCATGGCGATGCGGACCACCTTGCCCGCGCTCGGCAGCATCGCCTCCGGCGACCACGGCACGTCAGACTCGGTCTGCTGCCCCATCGAATCCAGGTGTTGGCGGAAGTATCCCCGGCGATGCACCAGCGAGACCGCGATCATCGGCGCCGCGGTGTCCGCCGCCGAGCGCAGCGTGTCGCCCGCCAGCATGCCCAGGCCGCCCGAGTAGGTCGGCAGCGCCTGTGCCAGCGCGATCTCCATGGAAAAATATGCGATCCGCCGCGCGGCCAGATTCAGGCTGGAAGGATCTAAAACGGGGGAAGGGGGAACCGGCAAACTCATACGGAGGATGCGTCCTTTTCTTGCAAAACTGACGGCCCGGAGTGAAGCGGAACGACCATCGCCATCCGCATGGTGACTGCCTCAAGTCTAACAAAGCACCGGGTGGACGAACCACCGATGGATGTACTCATTTCGATGCCGCGCAACGGTCATTTTGGGAATTGACAACGCCGCGCCGGCTCGTTCTCGGGGCTCGTCAGCGCGTCAGAAAGCCGAGCTTCAGCGCCAGCCCCGCAATCGTCGACAGCACAAATGCCGCGCTGGTCCACGGTCCGGCTCTGAGGATACGTCCGCGCAACGCCTCGATCACCAGGATTGCTACCGCCAGCAGCAGCGAGAGCAGCAGCCCGTCCCATACGAAGACGCGCGAACCCTCGCTGGTCGTAGCGATCACGCGCTCGATGTGCAGAGGCGGAAAGAAGCTGCCCGCGGCAAAGACAAACAGGAACAGCGCGAACTGCAGGACGGCGAAGATAGCGTTCTTCATGGGCTTCCTTTATCCGCGGCCCGTTTGAATCGGGAATTCGGACGCTTTGATCTTACAACGCTCTCAGGGCGAGATCGTGGTCTGCGCGGCAAGCCGCCGCTCCGTGGCCGCGGCCTCGATCTCGCGGTTCACAGAGCCGCCCAGCAGCAGCATAAAACCGCTCAGATAAAACCAGACCAGCAGAATGATGACCGCGCCCAGCGAGCCGTAGGTCGCAGTATAGGTATTGAAGTAGTGCAAGTAGAGGCGCAGCCCCTCCGAGGCCAGCACCCAGCCCACGATCCCGATGGCCGCACCCGGCGTGAGCCAGCGCCATCGCCGTTGTTTAAAGTCCGGCGCCCAGTAGTAGATCACCGCGAAAACCAGATTGAGCAGACAGATCGCCGCCACCCAGCCCAGCGCGCGGATCAGTAGCGCCGCCGGGTCCGCCAGCACGCGGTGAGCAACGTGCAGCAGAAGATCGCGCGCGAAGACGCTGGTCGCCAGCAGCACCGCCAGGATCGACGTCAGCAGCAGCGACAGCAGCGTGCCGATCAACAGCGCCGCGCCCCGCGCCCTCCAGTAGGACCGCGACTCCTTGATCTTGTACACCGTGTTCATCGAGTCCTGGATGGCCGCGAAGCCCGACGACGCGGCCCACAGCGCCACCAGCAGGCCGAAGGTCAGCTTGCGCCCGCTCGATGCCGCGGTGATCTCGTTGAATGTCTGGTAGACAAAACCGTAGGCCGAGGACGGCAGCAACAGCGAGGCGAAGTGCAGCATCGCGTCATAATTCTGCGTCGCGTGGCGCGCCACCAGCCCCAGCAAGGACGACGCGCTCACCAGCGTGGGGAACAGCGCGAAGAGGAACCAGTAGCCCAGCTCCGCCGCGCTGCCGAACAGGTCGTCGACCCACGCCGACCTCCACGTGCGCCGCGCCAACTCGCGCACCGTCACGCCTTCGAGGTCCCACAGCGAGCGCAGCGGCCGCCAGTGCGTGCACGCGCGAATCAGCCGCTCCGCCGCGCCGCCCCCTTCCATCGAACTCGCGTCCCTCGCCCCGTCCTGCATCGCTCGCCCCGTTTGGCGCAGCCTGGCGCATAGAAGATAGATGCACGCCGCGTCCGCAGCCGCTCACCCGGACGCCAATCAGCTCATCGTAAACCGCGTCTCCAGCTTTTCGCGCCGCCGCTCCAGCGCCAGCTCGATCAGCCGGTCGATCAGCTTCGCGTACGACACGCCGCTGGCCTGCCACAGCTTCGGGTACATCGAGATGCGCGTGAACCCCGGCATGGTGTTGATCTCGTTCACAAATATGCGCGGTCTCTTGCCGGACTTCTTCTTCGCGCCCTTCTTCTTGTCCTTCTTCGCTCCCGCCGGCTCCATCAGGAAGTCCACCCGTGCCAGCCCAGCGCAGTCGCACGCGCGGAAGGCGGCCAGCGCCATCGCCCGCACCTGCTTCGCCTCGTCCTTACTCAACTTCGCCGGAATAATCGGCACCGACGGGTTCCCCGGCGCGTCCGCGTACTTTGATTCGTAATCGTAGAACTCGCGGTTGGGCACAATCTCTCCCGCCACCGACGCCTCCGCCGCATCGTTCCCCAGCACCGCAACCTCCAGCTCCCTCGGCTTCGCGCCTGGCCCGCCCACGCCCTGCTCCACCACGATCTTGCGGTCGAAGCTCGCCGCCAGCTCCATCGCCCGCGCCAGCTCCCCGCGCCCATGCACCTTGCTGATCCCCACACTCGACCCCAGGTTCGCCGGCTTCACAAACAACGGATACTCAAGCGCCGCTTCAATCTTCCGCGTCGAGCCCTTCACGTCCTCGCGCCACGCGCTACGCAGCAGCGTCAGGTGCGGTGTCTGCGGCAGTCCCGCGGCCCCAAACAGCCGCTTCATCGCGTCCTTGTCCATCGCCGCCGAGGAGCCCAGCACGCCCGACCCCACATACGCAATGTCGGCCAGCTCCAGCAATCCCTGGATCGTTCCGTCCTCGCCAAATGTCCCGTGCAGCACCGGGAAGACCACATCCAGCTTCGCCGCCAGCGGACTGCCCGGCTGCGCCAGCTCCATGCTGCTGCTGTGCTCCATAAAGTCCGTAGACCGCCGCTGCGGCGTCTGCGGAATCCGTAGCTCCTCCAGAGACTCGCCACTGCGCAGCACCGCGGCGGCCGCGGCAAACTCGGCGTCTTCTTCGGCAGCCGCAGCACTCCGCGCTCCCGCACTCACGCTCTTTGTAGTCACGGGCACTGCATCCTCACTCGTCAATACAGTTGCACCGCCCACCAGCAGTCGCTCCGCCGCGCCGCCTGTCAACCAGCGGCCCTGCTTGTCGATGCCCAGCGGCAACACCTCATACTTCGCGCGGTCGATCGCCTTCAGGATCGACGCCGCGGAGAGCAGCGAGATCTCGTGCTCGCCCGACCGCCCGCCGAACAGCACGCCCACGCGCAGCTTCTTCTTCCCCGTGTTGACGATTTTTTTCGCATTGCCGGATTTTTTCTTTGCCATGGCTTCCGCTAGGGTACGGCAGCCCCGCCGCTTTCCCAACCTGCGCCTGTTGCCTTCGCTGCGTCCTCCGCGTCGTATTTCAGAGCAGCCGGATCAAGAGCGGCCACCGGATCAGAGCTAGCGCCCGCGACCGCTAAAGGACTTCCCGCTGAAAGTATGGATCAGCCGCCGATCCCGCTTCGACGGCCTTCCCGCAGGCGCAAACGGGGCCGGCTCCATCAGCCGCCGCAGCTTTGTCTCCTCGGCCGCCTTCCGCCGCGCCTCGGCGCTGGCCTCGCTCTCGCGGTAGAGTTCATGGGCGATAGCGGCTGACCCACGCTTCTGGCTCAGACCCAGCACCTCCACCTCAAACACCCCACCCGGCGTCTCGATCCTCAGCCGGTCGCCCACGCGTACCTCGCGCGCCGGCTTGGCCCGCGCCTCGCCCCACTCGACTTTACCCTGATCGCAGGTCTTGGCCGCCAGCTCACGCGTCTTGAAGAAGCGCGCCGCCCACAGCCACTTGTCTATCCGAGTCCCGTCCATGGCTCTAGTTTGCACCAATCCCGCGACATGGCCGATCCATAAACGGCGGCAGGCAACTTGAAATAGCCCGCCCACCGTCTCACAATAGTGGTGTCGGACGCGGGCGAGCGCCGGCCCCTCACCTCCTCCTAAGAGTCTTAAGAGCGATTGCCATGAAGAGAATGACCAGGATAATGTGCTGCGCCGCAATGGCGGGCGCGGCGGCACTAACAGCAGTAGCCCAATCGGACGGCGACAAGCAGTTCCTCGCGTTCGCGCTACAGGCAGACCAGAACCTGACGGCCCTGAGCGCTGTGGCCGCGCAGAAGGCGAGCAACGCCGACGTGAAGGCCTTCGCGCAGCAGATGACGTCGGAGCACGGCGACATGACGGCGACCATTGCGCCGTTCGCGCCGGAGTGGGGTGTGACCCCGCCAAAGGGCCCGGACGCGGCGCACCAGCAGGAGGTCGCCACGCTGAACGGCCTCACCGGCGCTGCCTTCGACCGGCAGTACATGACCTATATGGTCAGCGACCACACAGCCGCGCTCAAGAAGTTCACGGACGAGGCTAGGTTCTGTAAGGATGTGCCCTTCCGCGACGCCGTGAACACGGGCAAGGACCGCGAGACCGCCCACAAAACCGCCGCCCAGGCCCTCCAGAAGAAGCTGTAGGGGAAGGGCATCCTTCTCCGTGATATCATCGACATATATCAGGAGGGTGCGATGCGCATGTTGGTCGATCTGCCGGAGAGCGAGTTGACGCAGTTGAAGGAACTCAGCCGCACGCGGAAGACGTCCCGTGCCCAGCTCATCCGACTGGCGGTCAGGGGATTCCTTGCGCAGAACCGTCCAGGCCTGGATGCTTCGGCGGGACTGTGGAAGGATCGAGGCGAGGATGGCGTCGCGTATCAGCAGCGGCTGCGGAGCGAGTGGGAGCGCTGAGTGGGCGACCTGTTCGACACCAACATCCTGATCGACCATCTGAACGGAATCGCGAAGGCGACGCGAGAGCTCGGACGAGCCGCCGATCCGGCGATTAGTTTGATCACATGGATCGAGGTGATGACCGGAGCCGCGACACAGGACGAGGAAGTGCTATTGCGCGCTTTCCTCGCAAACTTCCTATGCCTGCCGGTGACCGATCACATGGCCGAGCGCGCGGCTACGAACCGGCGGCAGAAGAAGATCAAACTGCCCGACGCGATCATTCTGGCCACGGCTGAGACCACAAACCGGCAACTCGTCACGCGAAATGTACGGGACTTCCCGGCGGGAATGGCTGGCGTGCGGGTGCCGTACAGGCTCTAGTTGCCGCTGAGCTGAAGCGGATTGATGTCAACTCCAGACTTGATTGGCACCCGGAAACGCGACGATTCCAGTTCCCGGTGCTGATTGAATTATCGATTGGAGTCGCCGTCCGCACCCGAGATCATCTGTCCCTTGAAAAAGCCCATACCAAGCAGGACCCAGCGAGAGGTCCCCTTGCTCAGACACTGCGCGGCCCCCTTGAATCCCTTCAGTTTGCCGAACGGTCGTGGCCCGTTCAGACTTGCACAATATTCATTGAGAAGACACGCATATTTAATTACGTGGGCAACTGCGTTTCTTTTTTGCTCTGGCGTACCACCTTTCCCATGTAGTACGGAATCACGAACGCCCTCGGCTACCACGAGCAGCTTGACAGTTTCATCTGGAATTGGTCTCCCATAGATTGTAGAAAATTTTTCCCGAAATCCATCCCGCGTCAAATGGAACTGCCGAACAGCGCGGCGCGCTAGACCAGAGTCGACTTGATGAAATTTTACGATGCCGCAGTAGAGAGAATTTACATGAGCACGCTCCACACGCGCGAACACATAAGCGAGAACTACATCAAGCGAGAATCCTCCCTCAAGCAGCCCCTCGAGTTCGCTGAAATAGTCTTTTATTTCCGCAGGTGAACCCCAATAGAAGTTTAGAAGCCCAGGTTTCGATTTTATTTTTTCCACTTAACTGCCTCATGGATAAATCCGGTTCAGCGTCCTTGCGAATGGGATCGTCTCCCGCACGTGATCCAGCCCGCAGATCCACGCCACCGCGCGCTCAATCCCCATGCCGAAGCCCGAGTGCGGCACCGAGCCATAGCGCCGCAGGTCGAGATACCACTCGAAGGCCGCCTTGGGCAGACGGTGCTCCGCGATGCGCGCTTCCAGCAGCTCCAGCGAATCCGCCCGCTGCGACCCGCCGATAATCTCGCCGTAGCCCTCCGGCGCCAACACGTCCACGCACAGGGCCTTAGTGGGATCGGCGGCGTCGGGCTGCATGTAGAAGGCCTTGATCGCCGCCGGATAGCGGTGGATCATCACCGGTCGCGTGAACTGCGAGCTGATATACGTCTCGTCCGGCGAGCCGAAGTCGTCGCCATAAACGTGCGCCGCCTCCAGCTTGCCTGCCTTGTACGCCTCGTCCAGCATGGCATGAGCTTCATCGTAGGAAAGCCGTGGAAAGCTCCCCAGATCAGTGGGCGCAGTCACCGCTTCCAGCTTCGCCACGTCGCGGCCAATGGTGGCGAGATCAGCCCGATGCAGCTCCAGCACACGCGCCACAATGTGCGTCAGAAACTCCTCGGCAAGCTGCATCAGCCCGTCGAGCTCCAGCCACGCCACCTCCGGCTCGATCATCCAGAACTCGGTCAGGTGGCGACGCGTCTTCGACTTCTCCGCGCGAAACGTCGGCCCGAAGCTATACACCTTGCCCAGCGCCAGCGCCGTCGCCTCAATGTAGAGCTGTCCGCTCTGCGTCAGGTACGCGGGGTCGCCGAAGTAGTCCAGCTCGAACAGCGTGCTGGTGCCCTCGCACGCCGCCGGCGTAAGGATAGGCGGATCGGTGCGCACGTAGCCGCTCGTGTCGAAGAACCCCTGCGCCGCACGCATAATGGTCGCCCGCACGCGCAGAATGGCGGCCTGGCGCGGCGAGCGGAACCACAGATGGCGATGCTCCATCAGAAAATCGACGCCGTGCTCCTTAGGCGTGATGGGGTATGGCGCGGACTCGGGCACGCGGTGCACGATCTGCACGTCCTCCACGTCCAGTTCAAAGCCCGAAGGCGCGCGCGCGTCGGCCCGCACGCGGCCGATAACAATCACGCTCGACTCCTGCGTCAGCGACTTCACCCGCTCAAAGACCTCCGCCGGCACGGCAGCCTTGGGCACGATGCCCTGCACCGTCCCGGTGCCGTCGCGGAAGATGGGGAACAGCAGCTTGCCGCTCTCGCGCATGTTGTAGAGCCAGCCACGCAGGGTCACGCGCTGCCCGGCGTGCTGGGCCAGCGATGCGATCGCCGCTATGGGCGCGGCTTCCGCTGAATTTGTAACAGGATTTGTTTCAGATTCACTCATGGGCCTTCTTCTGCGATCATTTGTAGTTACATATTTCGCGAAGATGCCGTGGATTGGGCAGCCTGCGCGGATTCAGCAAGTCTGCGGAAGGCCGCCTCTGCCCTCCGCGTCACCTGCTCCGGCGCCTCGCCGCGGTCGCCCGCGATCTCCAGCACGCCGGGCATGTCCTCCGGCAGCGCGGACAGCGCGGACATCACCGCCGGCCAGTCCATCGTCCCGTCGCCCGGCCACAGGTGCTCGTCCTTCATCTCGGTCGGGTTTGCGAAGCTGCCCAACGCCTCATGCGTCGCGAACGCGCCGTGGTTGTCGTGCAGATGCACCTGGCCGATGCGCGCGTCCAGCAACCGCACCGCCTCGCCCACGCCGGAATCCCGCGGCGCACCGCTGCCCGGCTGCGCCAGATGCAGATGGCCCGCATCGAGGCAGACACCAACCGAATCGAAGTGGCCAGCGCGCAGGATGTACAGCAGATGCTCCGGCGTAGTGACCTCGTTCTGCACATTTTCCAGCAGCAGGCGCATGCCCAGCGGAGCGGCAAAGGCCTTCAGGTGCTCGATGGCAGTCAGCGAGTGCTCGATCGCCGGCTCGTCCCAGGCCGTATCCTTCAGCCCCAGGTCCAGCACCGCCGCGGCAAACGGCACCTGCTCAGCGGACTCGAGCGCGCGCTTCACCTCATCCATCGCAGCGATGCGCTGCGACTTCTCCGCGGCGATCAGATTCAGATTGGCCGCCACGTGGCGCGACCATTGCGCGTCTGCCCGGTCCGTAATGTAGATCGGTTGGTGCAGCACGGCGCGCACGTCGTTCGACCGGAACCACGCAGCCAGCTCGCGCACCGCAGGCGCATCGGTATAGTCGAAGTGATGGCGTGCGGCAAAGACCTCAATGGTCATTTTGCCGGCGCCGCTCTGCGCACCGGCAGCAGCGAGGGCATCCAGCAGAGCGGGATGCAGCCGGTGCTGGAAGAAGATGTGGGTCGAGAGTCCAGGTTGCATGGCGTGAGTTAAAGGTACAGCAGCCAGGGCATGTGGATGTCTCTTTGCTTGAGAGGAAGCATCGCGCATTTGCCGCGAACCCACTAAAACTCATTCAGGTCGATCACGTACGCCTGCCCGCCCGTAGTCGCGTCCGTCACCAGCAGTGAGTTGCCCGCAAACGTCATGCTCTGCGGCGACGCAATCCCGTCGATTGCCGTCATCTGCTCCATCCGCGCCGGATTGCTGACGTCGAACCGCGCTACATTCCCCTCCGCAAAGCAGCCCACATACGCCACGTTGCTCTGCACAGCCACCGGCTCCGCATGGCAACTCGGCGTGGTGAGCTGGATAATCTCCATCGCCTGCAGCGCCGCCGGGTTGGAGATGTCGATCGACTCGAACTCCGTCGCATCGAAGAGCGTCACATACGCCACCGTGCCCGCAATCGCAACCTGCTGCGGCGAGTGCGCTACTGTCAGCGGACTGCCCATCAGCGTCATCGTCCCCTCGCTGATCACCTGAATGCTGCTCGACGAACTCTGCGGTGCGCTCTCCGAACCTGCCGCGACGTATACAAACCCTCCGGCCACGGCCAGCGAGCTCGCGTTCACCACCTCGCCCGGCGCGGGACTGGCCAGTGTCGCCGTCCCGGTGATCGCCGGCGCCGCCGGCGCCGCGATACTGACCTTCGCCACGCCGCCATTGGCCGTTCCCGAGCCAAAGATCGGCACCAATACATCCGTCCCATCCAGCGCAATGCCCGGATAAGGCACCACCAGCCCGTCCACCGACCCCAGCGCATGCAGCGAACCATCGTTGCCGATGCTCAGCGTCAGCAGTGAGTTCGTGTCGTAGCAGACGGCGGCCATCACGTTCGCCCCCGCGATCCTGGTCGCGACCATCCCACTTGGGTCCGCGCAGGGCGTAGCGTAGGAGGCCACTCGCGCGCCGCTCACTAAGTTGTAGCTGACGATCTCACCCGTCCCCTGCACGGAGACGAACTCAAACCCCGCGAACGCCATCACCGAGTTCGGCATGCCCGTCGCCGACGGCGTCACGCTGGTGATGGGATTCGGCGGCCTGGATAGCGTCGCCTGGATGCCGCCGCAGCCGCATAAAACCTCTGCGAACACCCACAGCCCGACCGCCGGCCACGCAGCACCTCTCACCCGCCGTTTCTCCACAACCGTCTCCAGCTCTCGCAACTCCGCCCATCATATAGGTGGACTGGAGTGCCTCCGCACGCTGCACCTGCTCCATCCCGTCGCGCGCGGACAGATCGCCGCTTCCCGGCCCCACACACGAGCAGCCGCACGTCTCGCCGAAGAAGCGGTCCTGCGATCCCGCCGGCCAGCCCACAATCAGCAGAAAGACGTCCAGCACGAACAGCGCGATCGCAATATCGTTGCACACCATCGCCGCGCGCGCATTTGGCAGGACTGGTTCGCGGCCCAGAAGAGGAACGCGGCCGCCAGCAGCACGGCCTTCACCCATTCGCGCAGTGGAGGCCGCTGCACCGCCTGGTACGCCAGATATGCCACCGCAATCATCGCTAGCGGAAACGCCCCCAGCAGCGCGTGTGCATGCGCAGGAAACAGCGCCGGACGCGCGTCCCAGAGCAGCAGCGCCCCCACACCGGCCAGCGTCATTGCTCCCAGAATCGTGGGGACAGCGCGGTGCATTGGGCCCGAATGGTTGTGCGCCGAATCGCTGTGGCCTGGATTGCTGTACATAGACCAAGGCTATCGCGGACCACCGTAAAGAAGGTGTAAGGAACGCCCGCGCTACTCGCGGTCCAGCGCGGAGGCGAAGCGCTGCAGCATCCTCTGCTGCTTGTGCCGGCCGGCGGCGCGCCGCGCGTCCTGCTCCGTGTCGAAGGAGCCGCGGTCCTCGCCTGCCCAGCGAAAGCGCCAGCAGTCGCCCGCCGCGTAGACCTCGGGCTCCTCCAACCGAGCGCTCTCCAGGTCGGCGTGTACGGCAACGGCAGTCGGCGAAGTCAGAACGTCTTGTGGCATTTGCTTCCTTTCGGGCACCGGGGTCTCGTCACTGCGCGACTCGCCCTCAACCAGGACGCACACGCAGCTCTTCACGTGTACGGCTTACGCTGAGGCGCGAAGATTCATGTTCATCATTCTTTCATCCTCGACCAGCCGCAACGTCCCCTCATTTCCACAGCGCAACTTCACAGTAACCATCGATGCGGTTACGCACGGCACTTCTCTAACAATTTTCACGCGTCGCCAAAATCCACAGCCTCAATGGGGGTTACTCACAGGTTAATATGGAGCCATGAGCGAGCATGAAGATCCACAGCAGATCGGTCGCCTGGCCGAGGACTACGCCAGGCTCAAGGATCAGGTCCACGGCCTGGAAGAGCGCGTCGAGCGCGCGCATCGCGCCTTCACCATCGCGGCAATTTCGTTTGAGGAGATCACCGTGCAGGAGGACCACCTCATCCTCGCCAACTCCGCCGGAATGGGCGACTGCGCCAACAGCCGCCTGCAGAACCTGCTCAACACGCGCGAGCTGATCGACCTCTTCCACGAGCGCAACCGCGTCCGCGGCGAGCTCGACGAGGTCCGCGCCAAACTGCGCGGCTGGCTCACCCACATCTAGCCCTCCCCGGCAAAAATAACCCCGCCACTTCGGCGGGGCCTTTGTCATGTCTACTATCTTCTGCGCTTCTGCGCGCTCTTCGACTTCCACGTCAATCCGCTCCCAGGCAGATCGCTCTAGCCGTCGCGAGAGCTTCTGAAGTGGAAGTGAAGTTCTTGCTTGCTTGAGATTGGAAGACCGTCTTTAGTGGCCGGCGTAAACGTCCATACACGCACGGTTTGGATTACGTCGTGGTCAATCGCAGAATCGATGCCAGCCACAAGGGTCAGATTGCTTATCTTCCTCTGCTCGTCAATCAGAGCGTCCAACACGACATCACCCTCAGTTCCTGGGCGCATCGTTGACAGGTCGGGCGCCGGGTACGGGAAAAACTTCGCATACGCGATCGTGATTTCGCCTTTGCCCCACGCGCTATGGCCCGAGATCCCTTCGCCAGTCTGGGGCGTCGGGCTCAGGCGGCCGGGGTTTGATGGCGTGGGCGCTGTATGCAACGTGGAGTTCACTCTTAGCGGCGCGACATCCTTCGGGGGTGGAGCTTTAGGTGATCCTGCTTCAACGCTGCCGGGGAGCGAGAGAACAAGATGCTGCGCAGTCTCGATCCTGTGCGGCACTACCGCGAGCCTGGATCTTGGGATGTATCTTAGGAGCGCTCCGATGGCGACGAAGACGCAGATATGAATCAGGAGAGAGGTAACCCTGTAGCGGTTTATCTGGGTAGCAATTCGATGGATCGTCATTGCAACCGACACCCTCTTTCGGAGATTCGGCCTGCTACATCTTATTTTGCGCCCCTATTTGACTCGTTGTCTTAAGGTTTTGTCACTCAATCAATCACAGAAACTCGCAGTGAACAGTATGGACGGCCTTCGGCGTGCACCTCAGATCCCCATCTGATCGTCTGACTCGCCGCAACACTCGCCATGTCCTTTTCGCCTTCGGTCTCAAGCGGTGTTCTTGCCCTGGACCGCCCCAGCAGCCTCAGAGGCCGGTGGCTTCGGCAAGAATGTAATGTTGTCGGCGCGAAGCGTGACCTGAGACATCAAATCGTGATCGCGCAGTGGTCGACGAAGCTCCGACGCAGCCTCTGATAGGCGATTCAGCTTACTCGTGAAATGCCTGAAGAGCACGTTATATCCAAGGGCCCCAATTACGACCGCCTGAATACCCGCGATAAGGCGTATGACGTTGCTATGCGGCAGATCGGTGAAGGCCATCGGTACGAAGAGTGAGTCGACCAGAGAGGAGGACAAACCCAATGGAAGCCCTTCGAGCCTGGCTATGCCTACATAAACAGCAGCAAACACCGCACTGATGTAAACATAGAACGGCACCGTAATTGAAAAAGCAACTATGCGCGTGATGCGGGCGAGTACGCGCTTCTTATCGGCCAAGAAGTTGCAGACCAACTCGGCCATTTTCAGAAAGTTGGCGGCGTTCTTAATTTTCTGGCTATGCTCTGGTTCGTTAGACTCCCGGATGGCTTTGATTGCGTCGGCAAGCTGCCGCGAGAACGGCCCCTCAAGGCTCTCGACCCAATCGATGGCGTCTGCAATGAAATCCCACAGGTTATAGGTAGCCCTAACCGCGCCGAAAAGAGCAGCGCAAACGGCAATCACTGCCAACGCTCTAATGTTCGTATGAACCGCGACCAAGGCCCATAGGAGAGCGAATTGCCCGAAGACACGGACGATCGGGTGCGGGATATCCGACGGCTTCTCGGCCTTCGGTGCTGGCTGTAACTCGACTGCAGCTGCTGGCGTAGCCGCAGTTGCTGTCCCCCACCTCCGCCAAAGACGCTTAGCTACAGAAAAGAGCGCCTTAAACAATAGGACGAACGGCCAGAGGTAAACGTAGAGGAGATCAAACCAAACCGAGAGCCAGCCGTAGTTGCAAATGACGCCATAGAACAGGATGAACGACAACACGGCGACATCTAGAAGAAGTGCAGGGGCGATACCTATGCTGGCCTTCGGAATATGAATGAAGCGCGTCGCGAAGAGTGCGTTCGCCCAGACAACTGCCGCGACCGAATGCCTTACAATCCGTCGCGGAATCATTGTCGCGGGTTGGCGCATGATCGGCAAGATTTATCAACTGCACCCGCTGGTGTTGCCGCAGCTCATGCAGCGGTAGCAGCTTCCCGAGCGCGTCATGATCGCTCCGCACGTCGCGCACGATGGCGCATCGCCCATGTCGTACATCGCCTTCATCGCGTCCGAGGGATGGATGGCCCCGCTACCCGAGCCGGGAATGCCGTGCAGTCCGCGGTCGTAAACTCCACTCTCCGCCATGCCGCTGCGCGCAGCCAGATCGCGCGCCACACCGGCCTCGGGCGCAATGCCGTGACGCGGCGGCGTCCTGTCTTCGTTGCCGCGCGGCCCATTGTTGAAGATGTCCTGGTCGGAAAGCGCCTGCGGCTGGCTTGTTTGCGCCCTCTGCTCACGCTCCAGCACCGCCTGCGGGCTGGTGTCAGCCGAGGCGGAAAACTCCGCCAGTGCCGACGGGATCGTATGGAAGGCCCCACGCGGAGTCGGCGCGACAGGCGCCACCGGCGCCGGAGCTTCCACTGAGTTACGCGGCGCAGGCGCCTCCGTGCCCGGAGCCTCTGCAGCCGCCAGGCTCACCGTATTCCCCGGCGCGCTCACCGTTCCCTCCACCGGCACGCTGGCCGCCGGCGCAGGTGAGAGCCCCGCGAACAGGTCCAGCTGGTGACCGCTGAGGAAGCGCATCTGGATCCAGCGGAAGATGTAATCCATGATCGACTTCGCGTACCCGATCTCCGGATTGCCCGTCCAGCCCGAGGGCTCAAACCGCGTGTGCGCAAACTTCTCGCACAGCACGCGCAGCGGCACGCCATGCTGCAGCGCCAGCGAGATCGCAGTCGCGAACGAGTCCATCAGCCCGGAGACGGTCGACCCCTCCTTCGCCATGCGGATGAATATCTCGCCCGGCTGCCCGTTGGGGTAGAGCCCCACCGTGATGTAGCCCTCGTGCCCGGCCAGCGCGAACTTGTGTGTCACGCTGGCGCGCTCGCCCGGCAGCCGGTTGCGCACCGCGCGCGGTGGCGCCTGCGCATCCACTGCGTCGGCATTCTGTGTCGAAGCTTCTGCCATGGATCGCATCTGCGCCTCCAGCGCCTGAATCTGCCCCTGCGCAGCCGCATTCGCCGCCGCGGTAGCAGTCGTTGCAGCTGCAGCCGCCAGCGCCTGCGCCGCCTCGGGCGAGATGCCCGGCGTGCTGCCCACGGACGCCGATCCCTCCGCAATCATCGAACCTGCAACCGCGGCAACAGCCGGCGCCGCTACTGCCTTCGTCCCCTTCTTGTCCGCGTCCGTCTGCGCGCTCACGTTCAGCGGCTGCGTGCCCTTGGAGTTGTCGCGGTAGATCGCCACTGCCTTGATCCCCTGCCGCCACGCCTCCATGTACGCCTCGGCAATGTCCTCGGTCGAGCAGTCCTGCGGCAGGTTCACCGTCTTCGAGATCGCGCCCGAGAGGAACGGCTGCGTCGCCGCCATCATCTTGATGTGCCCCATGTAGTGGATCGACCGCGTGCCCTTCGCCGGCTTGAAGGAGCAGTCGAACACCGCCAGGTGCTCCGGCTTGATGCCCGGCGCGCCCTCGATCGTCCCCGTCGCGTCGATGTAGCTGACGATCGCGTTCACCTCCGCCTCGTTGTAGCCCAGCTTGATCAGCGCCGAGGGCACGGTCGAGTTGACGATCTTGATCATGCCGCCGCCCACCAGCTTCTTGTACTTCACCAGCGCCAGGTCAGGCTCCACGCCCGTGGTGTCGCAGTCCATCATGAAGCCGATGGTTCCTGTCGGCGCCAGCACCGTCACCTGCGAGTTGCGGTAGCCATAACGCTCGCCGTGTGCCAGCGCACCGTCCCACGCATGCCGCGAGGCCGCGATCAGCGTCTCCAGCTGCGGGACGTGGAATGGCTCCGGCGTCGTGCGCGGGCTGGTGATGGTCGGCTTGCCGATGTTGTTCACCTCCGCCCGGTGCATGCGGATCACATCCAGAAACGGCTCGCGGTTCACATAGAAGCCGGGGCACGCGCCGCCCGCAATCTCTGTCTGTTGCGTCAGCGGCGTCGCCGCGCCCAGCGGCGCGCAGCTCTCCGCAATCCGCGCCGACTGCCAGTACGCATCGCCGCACAGGATCGACGTCAGCGTCGCGGCAAAGTCCCTGCCAGCGTCCGAGTCATACGGCAGCCCGAAGGCCATCAGCAGCGCGCCCAGGTTCGCATAGCCCAGTCCCAGCGGCCGGTAGTCGTGCGAGTTGCGCGCGATCTGCTCCGTCGGATAGCCCGCCGAATCCACGATGATCTCCATC
>Ga0182024_10003312_pt1 | contig 38589 bp, 45 predicted proteins | sample P32metaG_FD_120480 | JGI IMG/M metagenome (GOLD analysis project Ga0182024, IMG submission 120480) | Permafrost microbial communities from Stordalen Mire, Sweden - P3-2 metaG (Illumina Assembly) | ecosystem: Environmental > Terrestrial > Soil > Wetlands > Permafrost | place: Sweden: Stordalen...
CCCGGGCAATTTTGGACTGCAAAAGGCTTGCGGCATCTTTGCGCCTTGGAAGAAGCCAGGCATAATCATCATTGGGAAGAACTTTGGGTCGCGAGCAATCCGTAACAGTGTACGGATGCGCCCACCTTGAACGAGGAGCAACGGATGGAGTTTCGCGCCATCCTGATGTCGCACATCACCCTGGCCCAGGCGCAACAGAAGGCGCTGGCTTGGGCGACCGGGCCGGAGATCGGCAAAAAGCCTTCCATCGCCTGTTTGGGAAAAATCCGGGTCCGGCTGCGTCTGGTGGAAAGGATCGCCCGCCTCGAGGGCGTGGCAGTGACCAGGCGGGCCACCAGAAATCTTTTAAGGCGGCTGGTCAAGGGAACAGATCAGGAATTGATACTGGACGAGGCCATGGCGTTGATCGGGGAGCAGGTCATCGACGCCAGCCTTGGCATGGACGACGCAACGGCGCGCGCTGCGACGGCCTGGCTGCTGTTGCGACGGGCCGACCAGCGGCGCTTTGACTAGCGGACCGCCATTTTTGAGGCACAGTCGGGCAAGGAGAAAAAGACAGAAGAAAAGAAACCGCCATTGAACGAGGAGGAGAAGGAAGCCGTATGGAGACGAATCTTTGGCATGCAACCCCTATGAAGCCTATCACCAAATCCCCTCGCAGTGTCCTGCTGCCGTACCAACTTCGTTGGGCGGATGACACGTCCCGCTGGAAATTCGGGCTGATGGCCCGCCAAACCGGCAAGGACTTTTGTTCGGCCGAGGAAGGCGTGCGCGATTGTTTCACCCATGAACGAAACGGCGGGAAAACAACCTGGCTGATCGCCGCGCCGTCGGAGCGGCAGTCCCTCCTCTCACTCTCCAAATGGAAGGAATGGACCGAGGTTTACAAGATGGCCATCGACGACATCCGGGAAGAGCGGGACGGTTCGGAGGCGTTGTTAAAGTCGGTCACGATTGTTTTTCCAGGCGGGAGCCAGGTGATAGCGGTGCCGGGCCGGCCGGACACCGTGCGCGGTTACAGCGCCAACGTATTGTTGACGGAATTCGCATTTTTCGAGAACCCGGAAGCGACCTGGCGGGCCATTGTGCCGGCGGTGACCAATCCCATGCGTGGCGGCGAGAAAAAAGTCCGCCTCATCACGACCCCAACGGCATCGGCAACAAAGCCCACGATATTTGGGTGAAGAATTATAAAGGAGCGGAGCCTCGGCAGAGCGCCGGGGTGAGCGGCAGTCTGCCGACAGCCGCTACGAGACAATGGTCTTGTCATTTTGTGGACATCCACACCGCTGTCCGGGACGGCCTGAAGGTCAACATCGATGAACTCAAATCGGTGGTGGATGACCCGGAGGGATGGGCGCAGGAGTTTGAATGCCAGTTCATGGACGTGCAGGCAGTCCTTCTGCCTTACGAATTGATCGCCACTTGCGAGAGTCTGGAGGCGAACACGGCGGTTCCCGCGGAATATTGGCTGAACAAGCAACCGTTTGATATCGACATGGGAATTGATTTCGGGCGGAAAAGGGATTTGACGGTTTGCTGGTCCAATGCCCGCATGGGTGATGTGTCCCAAACCATCGAAGTCCTGGAGTTGGCCAGCATGAGCACGCCGGAACAGATCGAAATTCTGCAAACGCGTCTCAAGAAGGCGCGGCGCGTCTGTATCGACTATACGGGCGCGGGCATCGGCACGGGCGATTATCTGGTCCAGCAGTTCAAAGAATGGAAGCCGTCGGCGGACAAGTTTGGGAAAATCGAGTTGTGCGTTTTCACGCCGCAGCTCAAGGCGGAGCTGTTCTCCAAGCTGCGCATGGCATTTGAAAAGCGGAGTGTGCGAATTCCGATCAGCCGCCTGGTGCGGGAGGATCTGCATAGCGTGAATCGCGTCACAACGCCATCGGACGGAGTGACCTATCGCGCGCCGCATTCAGCCGACGGCCACGCGGACCGTTGCACGGCGCTGGCCCTGGCTTTGCGAGCCGGAGAGGCCAGCCCAAGCTCCTTTGGGTTCGCCGTCTTTGATAACCATATCAGCCAGGTGCTTGCCGCGCGACGTAATCGGAATCCGTTCGATTATTGGCCCGGCGCTGGAAGCTTCTATTGATGAAAGACGATCAATCTATTTTGGCAGCGATGCGCGCAAAGGATCCGGGCTGGATTTGTTATTTGGCCGCGTCTCTGTTAATCTTTTTCCTGTGAGTTTCGTACATGAATTTAACGGGCTGCCCCTGGAGGCGTTGCGGGAGCAGAAAACAACCCGTGCGAACCGTGGCGGCATTTGCATCCTTGTGACCGCTCTTGAAATCCCACCGGTCGAATCGCCCATAACAGCGGTCAGGACCGTGATTATGGCGGAAGCGAAAGGGAAAAAGTGAAGGTCGCGAAGCATTACAGGACAAAACAAAATGCAATATCGATTTTCATTTGTATTGTGGTATTTGGTTTGGTGGTTTTGTTGCGCGGTCGAGGCGACAAAACTATATGGTCCCGATTTCTCCCTGCCATTTGCGTTGGCGGCGTAATGATATGGCTAATTGGGAAGGTTAATGGGAAAAGAATCGCGCTCAAAACCAAGAACACAATCCACACGGAAAGTCTAAAATCGCCAATTGGCATTAAGGCGTGCCCTTATTGCGGGGCAGAATATGCGAAAGAAATGACTGTCTGCCCGCTTGACCAAACCGCCCTTGTTATTAAATAAATCCAAATTAGGACACTACCCAATCCGGGCTTGATTTGTTATTTGGCTGCGCCTCTGTTAATCTTTTTTCTGTGAGTTTCGTTCATGAATTTAACGGGCTGCGCCTGGAGGCGTTGCTGGAGCGCTCGCTGATGGCTTCGGACACCGAAGCGCGCCGTTGTGTGCGCGGCGGAAAATGGTCCCTAACGGATTTTGCCGCATTGATTTCACCGGCGGCCGGCGCGTACCTGGAGGAACTTTGCCAGCGCTCGCGCGCGCTGACCCGCCAGCGCTTTGGCAATGTCATCCGCCTTTTTGCGCCGCTCTACCTTTCCAACGAGTGCGTCAATAATTGCCAGTATTGCGGCTTTTCCCGCGACAATCCCATTTTGCGCGTGACCCTGAGCGTGCCTGAAATGATGCGCGAGGCGCGGGCGTTGCAGGCGCAGGGCTTTCGCAATATTTTGCTGGTGGCGGGCGAACATCCAAAATTTGTTTCGGAACAATACCTGGCCGATTGCGTGCGGGCGTTGCGCGCGGAAATTCCCAGCGTCTCGCTGGAAGTGGGTCCGATGGAAACCGCGCCATACCAGCCCATCGTCCAGGCGGGGGCCGACGGCCTGGTGGTGTATCAGGAAACTTACGACCGCGCCGTTTACGCCGCCATGCACACGGCCGGGCCCAAGCGCGATTTTGATTGGCGCCTGGAAACTCCCGAGCGGGCCTACGCCGCCGGCTTTCGGCGGCTGGGCATCGGCGCGCTGCATGGGTTGGCCGACTGGCGTCGCGAAGCCTTGAGCCTGGCCGCCCACGCTGATTATTTGTTGCGCCATTGCTGGAAGGCGCAGTTGACCATTTCCCTGCCCCGACTGCGCCCCTGCGCCGGCGAATTTGAGCCCCTGACGCAATTGGGCGAACGCGAATTGACGCAGCTCGTTTGCGCCTTGCGACTAGTCTTTCCGGATGTTGGATTGGTTTTGTCCACGCGCGAACCGGCCCGGCTGCGCGACGGCCTAATTCCTCTTGGCATCACCATGATCAGCGCCGGCAGCCACACCGAGCCGGGCGGTTATACCGGGGCCGGACGCGAAAAAACGCACCGGACCGAGCGGGGCCGTATTGTTGACCTGGCGCCGGGAGCCAGCGAATGGGCCGCCGCCGAAGGCACGACCAATGCCACCGGCCAGTTTGAAATCGCCGATGACCGTCCGCCCCGCGAAGTCGAGGCCCTGCTGCGCCGCCTCGGTTACGAGCCGGTCTGGAAAGATTGGGACGCGGCCCTGACGGCGTGAAGGCCCCCCTATGGACGAAGCCTATGTCATCGCCAACGGGCAACGCATCGCCACGGCGGTCCCCTGTTCGCTCGAGCAATTTCTGCTCGCGCAAAAATTGCGGCCGCGCAGTGTAGTGGTGGAACATAACGGCCAGGCGGTCGTTCCTTCGGAATTCGACCGGCGGCAATTGGCCGCGGGCGACCGCTTGGAGATCGTCCAGATCGTTGCCGGAGGCTGATGGAAAAGAACCCCGCACTCTCGGCCTTCGTGGCCGCCTTTGAAACCGAACTTGTTTTTGGCCAGGTCTGGATTCGGTGGGCGGAGCGCGGCTTCGAATTGCGCCATGTCGCGGACCGGGCCAGCGATCCTGCCGCATTGCGTTTGTTGGGCGATAATGACATCCGGCCGCTGGCTCAATTCACGGCTGGCGGCGCGTTCCGCCCACTTCGATCGGCCCCGAATCTGCAACGCGGATGGCGGGCCACACCGCGCGATGACGAAACCCTGGGAGCGGCCCTTAATCAGTTATATCCGGGAGCCGTGGCCGACTGGTTTGCTGCGCAAGCGCCGATGCCGCCAGTGACCTCCTACCGCGAGTTTACCGGACGGCAAACGGGCATGTATCGCATTACCACAATGCTGGACGACGCAATGGCGGGAGCGGTCATTCGGGCGTGTTGTCATAAAGATTTTTGTCTGAAACGCCGTCTCTGGATCGTGGACGGCCTGGCGCCGGATGCTCCCACGGCCAAGAGCGCCCTGCCGTGCCTGGAACCGTGCGCCATCCTGCTGGAGTTCGCCCGAAAAATGGCCAGGGTCGGCCAGGAGGAAAAAGCGCAACCGCCCCCCAGCCCGGCCGAAATCGCGCGGCAGCGAGCCGCAGCGGAGGCCGCGCTCAAGAACCCCGACGCCAGCCTGGCGGAAAGTGATTTTGACGCGCCCAACAACCCGCGTCGGTTGCAATTTATCTTGGAAAAGAGCCCCGCGTAAGTTACAATGAGAATTAATTGTCGGAATAGGAAGTTTATGCGCATCAGTATTCTTGGGAGGATTCTTTCCCTGGCGGGATTCATCATCGCGGCAGCGTGGGCGGCATCGGCGGATAACGCCGGCCCGGGGTCCCAAGCTCCTTTGCTCTCCCCGAAGCTTCAAGCGACGAACGCGGATGCCGCGTGGACCGAGCTTGGCAATGCCAACCATCCGCCGCCCGGCCCCGCCCAATGGCGCGACACGCCGCCGACCTTCGAAGAAAAGCAGAAGTTTTACCGGCCTTACGTCCTGGCCTTTGCAGACAAGGCAAAGGACTTTTATATCAAGTTTCCCAAGGACAAACGCGCCAGCGAAGCCAAATTGATGGAGTTTCAAGTCATCTCGAAATGGGACGCAACCAATCAACCGCAGCGCATCGAGGCTATTGGAAGATCGCTGCTCAGCGACCCTACGGTGACCGCGGAAAACCACTTCGCAATACTGTGGAACCTGGCGCAGGACAGCGCGCCCGCTCAGGCGCGCCCGATGTTTCAGGAAATTATCAACAGCAGCAATGCGCCCCCGCAAATGAAAGAGGGTGCCGCCGAGGCGTTGAACATCCTTATCGGCCATGAGTTGATGGGCAAGCCGGTCAACCTTCAATTCACCGCCGTGGACGGCCGGAGCGTGGACTTGGCCAGGCTGAGAGGGAAAGTCGTGCTGCTCGATTTTTGGGCCACCTGGTGTCCGCCTTGTGTCATGGAAATGCCGGATGTCAAAACAAACTATGTGCAATTCCATGCCAAAGGCTTTGAGATCGTCGGCATCGATATGGACGACTTTCAAGACAAGCTGACGCAATACGTGGCGGACAACAAAATAGAATGGCCGCAGTATTTTGATGGCTTGCATTGGAAGAACAAAATTGCGGTGCGCTTTGGGATCATGCAAACTCCAACCATGTGGCTGATCGACAAGAAGGGCAACTTGCGCGACCTGAACGCCTGGGGGCACTTGAACGAAGGAGTGCAAAAACTGCTGGCGGAATAACATGACTTGATGGACACGTTGCATCATTTGCTTTGGTTCAATGAGAAATTCCTGGGGATCACCTGGAACGCATGGAAAATTGTCGGCTTTACGGGCAACGCCATTTTCTCCACTCGTTTCCTGGTGCAGTGGTATGCGACGGAGAAGCGGAAACAAGTTGTTGTGCCGCCTTTGTTCTGGTGGCTCAGCCTGGTGGGTTCGCTGACATTGCTGGCCTACGCGATGTTTGGCGACAAGAATCCCGTCTTTATTCTTGGCTACGCTTTTCCGTGGATTCCTTACGCGCGCAGTTTGATCATTCATCATCGCCACGAACGAGCGCGCCAGATCTGTCCGGAGTGCGGCGTCAAATCGCCGCCAACGGCCAACTTTTGCGGCCAATGCGGCTCACGGCTCGCCGTCGCGCCGCTGGCGGCCAGCGAGCATCATTGAGGGCACGCGGATGAAAATGCGCTCCGCGGCACAGATTGTTTTTCGAGGTCCGGACCGGCATATTGCAAACTTAATTGTGGCGTGCCTGATTTGTGCCGGTAAAAAATACGAATCGGATGCAATCCGGCGTTCAGCCGGATCGATGCGGAAACTTCCCGCCCGGTATGATTGAAATCGTCATCGATCACATGCGCTTCGTGCAGCCACATTTGCGCGCCGGAATCGGATTGCAGCGAAAATGTGTAAAGGCCGCTCACGGGGACGCTGATAAAACCTTTGAAGCTCATACCCGTACCCGCCTTTGCCCCAAGCAGACTCAAATCCAGCCCAGCCGCCTTGCCGGCGGACACGGGGCTAAGCGCGTCGAAATCCGGCACCCACGGCCAGTCGCCTTCATACACGGCGCAATCCAGGACGCCGTTTGTTTTACAGTTGACAACGACGGCGGGGACCGGAACGTTGTCGTAGGGGCGCGGCGCGCCGGGGTCGGGCCGCCGCACTTGCAAGGTCATGGCCCGCGCCTGGGCCAGCCGGTCCGCATAGGCTGGATCCCCAGCCACATCGTGGTCCTCGTGCGGGTCCGTCACCACATTATAAAGCCGGAACGGCTTCGCCACATTGCTCACCCCGTAGCGCACGGCGGTGTAATCGCCGATGCGAATGGACTGCAACTGGCCCCGGCCCCGGATGTGTTTACGGGCAAAGAGTTCCTTGTCCACCGGGAACTGGGGTTTGAAATTGAACTCGTATTCGAAATAAAAGAAGCCCCGGCTGCGTTGCTGGCCGATGCCGGTCAAAGTTGGCACCAGCGAAACCCCGTCGGCCTGGGCCGGTGGCGCCAGACCGCCCAACTCCGCGAAAGTCGGCATCCAATCCCAAAAACAGGAAGGAGTATCGATTACCGTATTGGCCGCCACATGTCCGGGCCAGCTCACGATGGTCGGTTCCCGCACCCCGGCTTCCCACAAATCGCGCTTGATGCCGTCCATTTTTCCCCACGAATCAAAAAAGCGCGGGTCCTGGCCGTCCTCGTTATGGGGGCCGTTGTCCGAAGTAAAGATAACCAGCGTATTGGTCTCCAGGCCCAGGTCGCGGAGCAGTTGCAGGATGTCGCCCACCGCGTCATCGACCCGCCGGATCATGGTGGCGTGGCGCTTTTCCACATCCGGCCAGTTTTTTGTCGCATAATCCGGGTAATACCACGAATTGGTCTGGCCGGAATTGGTGTTGAGCGGCCAGGTCAAGCCGCCGTTGAGGCCGCGACCGGCCGGATAAGCCTGGGTCGGCAATTCGTGGTAGAAATGCGGCGCGGTAAACGCCAGGTACAGAAAAAATGGCTGGCGCGGACTGGCCGACGCCCTGTCAATTATGAACTTTTTCGCCCGGGCCGCATAAAGATCGGTGTCGTAAGCGCTATCCAGGCCCCGGGTCACGGGCGTGAACCCATCCATAATCTTCCCGCTGTTGCCGGGATAATGAAAATGCGCGTCGCCATGACCGAGCACGCCGTAAAACTCATCGAAGCCACGGCGCAAGGGGTGGGCCGGGTGATCGGCGGTTTTGCCGGCCAATCCATATTTGCCGATCATGCCAGTGTAATATCCAGCCGCCTTCATCACCGTTCCGAGCGTGTGATTCTGAGGCAGCGCCTTGTCAAATTGATTGTCGCGAATGGCGCAATTGCCCTGGTGTTGTCCGAGCAGCAGCGAAGCCCGGGCCGGCGCGCACACCGGCGAAGCGGAATAGTGCTGGCTCAAGATCATGCCCTGCGCCGCCATGGCGTCCAACTGCGGCGTGGACATCCGGGGTTTATCCGACGGACGGCTATTCTGATACAGCACGCCCACGTCCCCATAACCGAGGTCGTCAGTCAAAATGAAGATGATATTCGGTATCGCAGGCTCGACGGCGCGGGAAGAACGGACCCCCAAAACCAGCGCGACCCCGCCGCACAGAAGAACCATGGCAATCAATCGAGTTTTCATGAACGCACGTTAATGCTAGAGTCAGGCAGATTAAATGCCGAGACAAAAGGCGAGTTCGTTCAAAATCACGCTGGAACTGCCCCGTTTTCGCAGTATCTTGAAAGGCTTAATTGCTGATGACTATTCCTCACATTCCGGCGTTGCGGCGGGGGCGTCCCTACGAAAGCCTCGATAAAACCGCTGTTCTTGACTATCGCGACGGGAAGACGCTGGCCACGGTCAGCCAGGTCAATGCCGGCGTCATCCGCAAGGATTTGGCGCGCGTGGCGGAATCACGAGCCGCTCTGAAAAAACTCAAGACGGCGGAATTAATCGAGATTTGCGCCCGGGCGGGCGAACTTTTCCTCAACGGCACTTTGCCCATCGGCGACAAGGGGGAAACACAATCGCCCCGGCAGTATGTCGAGACACTTTCCGCCACCAGCGGTTTGCCGTGGGTCATGGTGCGGCGCAACATGGCAAAGATCCATGGCGCGCTGACGCAAATGAAAACCATTCTCAACGGCCTGACGCGCGGGCTGGATCTGGCGGTGCTGGACGCGGGGTTTGGCGGGCGGCTGAGCTTTTATCCGACAGCGAACAGCCTGGGGCTGGTCATGCCCAGTAATTCGCCGGCGGTCAATTCGCTTTGGCTACCGGCCATTCCGTTGAAAATTCCCGTGATGATCAAACCCGGGCGCGAAGAGCCCTGGACGCCGTTTCGTTTGATCCAGGCTTTTATCGCGGCGGGCTGTCCGGCGGAGGCGTTTGGTTTTTATCCGGCTGATCACGAAGGCGCCGGCGAGATTTTACGGTCGTGCGGCCGCTCGCTGCTGTTTGGTGACAAGAACACCGCTGCTCCCTACGCGAATAATCCCGCCATCCAAATTCACGGTCCCGGCTACAGCAAAATTCTGATCGGTCAAGACGAAATCGAGCGATGGCCGGAATTTATTGACTTGATGATTTCCGCAATTTCCGACAATGGGGGACGCAGTTGCATTAATGCCTCGACCGTTGTGGTGCCGAAGTACGCGGAGGAAATTGCGGACGCCCTGGCCCGGAAGTTGGGCCCGATTGTGCCGTTGCCCGCCCCGGATGAAAACGCCCGGCTGGCCCGGTTCGCCAATCCAAAAATGGCCGACTACATCGATTCCAGCATCGAAGAGGGACTGCAAACCGGCGGCGCGAGGGATGTCACGGCCACTTATCGTCAGGGGCCGCGCCGGATGCAATTCGAAGGCGGCGCCTATTTGCGTCCGACGATCGTGCATTGCGAATCGTTTTCGCATCCGCTGGCCAATCGCGAGTTTTTGTGCCCCTACGCCAGCGTCGTGGCGTTGCCGCAGGCGGAGATGCCGGGGCGCATCGGGCCGTCCCTGGCAGTGACCGCGCTGACGCGGGACAAATCGTTCATCGAACAATTGCTGGAATCACCGCTGATCGAGCGTCTCAACATCGGTCCCATCTCCACCATGAACGTTTCCTGGGACCAGCCGCACGAAGGCAACCTGTTTGAATTTCTTTACAAGCGGCGCGCGATCGAGATTTCCAAATGAACAGGGCACCGACCGCAATCGTCTGAACCTACACTGGCATGACAACCAGCAACGAAAGAACTTTTGCCGCATTCGACCACCAACCCAGAACCCGTCTGGTTTTTGGCCTCGGTGTTGCGGAGCGGGTGGGCGAATTGGCGGCGGAAATCGGAATGAAAATGCCGTTGCTGGTCACGGACCCTGGCGTGGTCGCCGCCGGCCACATGGAACACGTCCTCCAATCGTTGCAACACGCCAAAATTAAACCGGTCGTGTTCGACCAAGTTCGGGAAAACCCAACCACTCGAGATGTGCAGAACTGTTTGGAAGCCGCCAAGTCGGCGGCGATCGACGGCATCATCGGCTTGGGGGGCGGCAGCAGCATGGACACCGCCAAAGGCTGTAATTTTCTACTAACCAACGGCGGGCGCATGCAAGATTACTGGGGCGTGGGGAAGGCCGCGCGGCCCATGCTGCCTCTGATCGCCATTCCGACGACCGCTGGCACGGGCAGCGAGTGCCAGTCTTTTGCCTTGATCGCGGATGAAACCACGCATCAAAAAATGGCCTGCGGCGACCCGAAGGCGGCCGCCCGCATCGCGATTCTGGACCCGGCACTGACCGTTTCGCAGCCGGCGCGTGTCACTGCTTGCACGGGTGTGGATGCATTGTCGCACGCATTGGAAACCGCAGTCACGACAAGGCGCAACACGCTTTCGCTGGCGTATTCTCGCGAGGCATTCCTGCTCTGCTCCAGTTCATTGCCCGGAGTATTGCAAAGAGGGGACGACTTGGAAGCGCGATCGGGAATGCTGCTGGGTGCGGCGCTGGCTGGTCTGGCCATTGAAAACAGCATGCTAGGCGCGGCCCACGCGGCAGCCAATCCGCTGACAGCCCATTTCCGGATCGTCCACGGCCAGGCAATCGGAATGATCCTGCCTTGGGTTGTTCGTTTTAACGCGGAGCATCCGGCGACGGCGCGGCTTTACGAGGCCTTGCAAGGCGGTGAGATTGGCCGTTTGTTTTCGCGGCTGGATTGGTTGTTGAACATGGCCGGAATGCCCCGCTCACTCGGCGAGTGCAAAGTGGATCCCGCCACCATTCCGAGCCTGGCCGCCGAAGCGGCCAAACAATGGACCGCCGGCTTTAATCCGCGCCCGCTCACAGAATTGGACTTTGCCCGCCTCTACCACGCCGCCTTTCAAAGCCGGAGCGACGGCGCGCCATGATTGACCGTTTACTTGACGCTCAATTGATACGGGGCGGACATCAGGCTGTCCGCCTTTGGCTTGCCGCCAAAGACATCGTCCAGAAAATCGAATTTGTAATGATAGCGGACGAAATCCTTGTCGGGCGCAACGGGAATGAACGCCTCCCAACGGTCCTCAACCAACGGCACCGGCCGCATGGGATAAGTTTGAAACTCGACAACAACGAGGGGTTTGAACGAATCGGGCCGGATAACCTCGCGCCGGCTCTTCCACATCGCCTCGACCCGATAATATCCCGAGGCGTTGCGTGGATATTGGGTGGGCGTTAGATTGGTGATGGACGTGCAACCGGCCAGGACCGCCGGGAGCAGTAACAAAAAACAAAGTTTGTTTATTTTTGACATAAGCTTAATTGCGCGGGCGTCCGCACGGCAACCCGCAACCAGGGAGATGTTGGACGGGTTCGACTCCGAATTCAAGAGGTTTCAATTAGGTTTCAAATCGGCTCTTGCGCAATGCCGGTTTGCTCTTAATATTGCTTTAGTGTTTGACCACCCCGGCGGGTCCGTTTAGGGTGCTCGCTCTTAAAACTCAGAATTTAGTATGATTGGCACAATTCGTCGGCATCAGAAGTGGCTTTGGATGGTCATCATCGCAGCGACCATCATTTCCTTTGTCTATTATTTTTCGCCGGCCAACAGAAATAGCAACCAGGGTCAGGAAGGGCCCAGCGGGAACTTCGGCTCGATCAATGGCGAGCCCATCACCGCCGAACAACTCGCCGCCGCCATGCGAGAAGGGCGTATTTTCTTTCGCGTCAATTACGGCGAATGGCCCGATTCGGAAGAAAAAAAGAAAGATTTGATGCGTTTCGCCCAGCAGCGGCTTCTGCTCAATTCCGAGCTGGAGGAATACCATATCACAGTCACGCAAGCCGCCGCCGCCCGCTTTATCAAACAACTCCTTGGCATCAAACCCACGGACAATGTCCCCGCCGACAAGATAGTGGAGACGCTAAGCAAATTGGCCAAAGAGGGCGGCGTAACTCTCGATGACATCGACCGGTTTGCCCGCCATCAAGCCGGACAGGAATACCTGGTGGCGCTCATCGGCATGACTGGCAAGCTGATTACCCCCAATGAAGCGGAGGCTTTCTATCGCCGGGATAATGAGCCGATGGTGACGCAACTGGTTTCCTTCCCTGCGACCAATTTTTACAGCCTGACTACTCCCACCGAAAAAGACATCGAAGATTTTTACACCAAGCGACAAGCCGACTACCGGGTGCCAGATCGCATCCAGGTCAACGATGTTGCTTTCCCCGCCAGCAACTACGTCGCCAAGGCCAAACAATTATTGGGCACCAATTTTGAAGATCATGTCAATCAAGATTATCTTCAAGCCGGCCCGGCTGCGTTCAAGGACGAGTCCGGCGCCCAACTCAGCCCGGACGCCGCCAAGGCCAGAATCCGGGCGCAAGCTCTCCTTTATACCACACTGACCGAGGCCCGAAAGGACGCCAATAGTTTCATGAGCGATCTTTCCCAAGGCCACGACGATCAGCATCCGTATTCGATCGGTGATCTGGCCGCATTGGCCAAGACCCGGAATCTGACGGTCAAGACTACGGCGCCGTTCGACATGAAAACCGGCACGAAAGAACTGGACGTTCCCCTGAAAAATCTTCGCGTCCTATTCTCCCTCCGCACGGATGATCCCGATGACAAGGACCGGTCCATGCTTTATGCCCCTTCGCCGCTGGTGGGTGAGAGCGCGGTCTACGTCGTGGGTCTGGAGAAACGCATCCCGAGCGAAATCCAGCCGTTGTCCGCGGTGCATGACAAAGTGGCCGCGGATTACCGCAAGAGCAAAGCAATCGAATTGGCCAAAGCAGCCGGGGCCAGATTCCAGCAGGCCATGGCCGACGGTTTGGCCCAAGGCAAAACGTTTGAAACGATGTGCGCGGCGCAATTCGTGCGGCCTAAGACCTTGAGCCCGTTTTCCCTTTCGTCCACTTCAATTCCTGAAGTGCCGGAAAAAACCGAGTTCGAGCAATTGCAAGACGTGGCCGGCCGAATGCAGCCGGGCCAGTGTTCCCCCTTCATCCCCACGCCTGACGGTGGTTTTCTTCTTTACAGCAAAGCGGTCCTGCCGGTTGACAACGCCACTTTGCAGCGCGATCTGCCGGCCTATCTAGCCCGGATGCGCGAACGTTTTCAGATTGCGGCTTTCAACGCGTGGTTTGGCAAGCAGTATCAAATGCACTTCGTCCCGCCGCCCGGCGACCTCTCTGGCTCGGGAGGCTGAGCCGTGTCTGATGCCGTAAAATTGTCGTCGCCTGCCACGGGCGAATTCTGGGAAATTCCGGTCCTTTTTGAAGATGAGCATTTGCTGGCCTTGAACAAACCGCCCGGGCTCCTCGTTTCGCCCGACCGCTCCGACGTCAAGCGCCCCAACCTCATGCAACTGCTCCACCGCGACATCGAACGCGGAGCGCCCTGGGCCAGGCAACGCCGCCTCGATTATTTGATGAACGCGCACCGCCTCGATTTCGAAGCCAGCGGCGTCATTCTTCTGGCCAGGAACAAGCCCGCGCTCATCGCGCTGGCGGCCCAATTCGCCGCCGCGGAACCTTGCCGGATTTATGCCGCCCTCGTGCGCGGATCGCCCGCCACGGACACGTTTGCCACCGACGCCAAACTGGCGCCGCACCCGCTGCAAATGGGCGTTATTAGAGTTGACACGAGAGAAGGCAAACACTCCCACACCGCTTTTGCCGTGCGCGAACGGTTCAACAACTGCCTCCTGCTCGAATGCCGCCCCAGCCCCGACCGCTCCCATCAAATCCGCGCCCACCTCAAACATGTTCGTCTGCCCCTCATTGGCGATGACATTTACGGCGGCCGCCCGTTATTTCTTTCCACGATGAAACCCGGCTACCGCCTGAAACACAATCAGGAGGAACGTCCTCTGATCGCCCGCCCCGCCCTGCATTTGGAGCAGGTGATCATCAATCATCCTGTCACCAGCGCGAAAATGGCGCTGCTAGCGCCGTGGGCGAAGGACCTGACAGTGTCAATAAAATATTTGCGCCGTTACGCAGGTAGCTCTTGAGTGCAACGTTTTGGCGCTAAAATTGTTGGGGAGTTTCGGCTATTTCCCTGCGATTTGCTTTTACGTTACCGTTCCATCAGGGATAGCTCCCACATACATATCCTGAATCGCAAGCGAATAAGTTTTTAAAACTGCGGCTACTGTCCTTTGCAGGGTTGTATGCCGCAGTTTTATTTTTCCATCGCTTCTCCGATCCGCTCCAGAATAACTTCCGCCATCAGTGGCTCGCTGCCAATGCTGGCTGTGTACCAAAGACGCTTTCCCTCCCGTTCAGTTGGGTTTCGCCAGGTGGGTTGGCCCGTCTTCAACCGCTCGCGCACCATTTCTTTCGGCATGCCGAGCATGACCGGGATGTCCTCGTGCGAATGCAGGCCGTCGCTAATAAAGAACGGCACCATTACAATGTTTTTTGATTGCGCAAGTTGGTAGCAGTCGGCAATGCGTGGTTCCTCCTCCATGAACACCGCATGGACCTCAGCGTAAAGATTCTTTGCCCGGATCAGCGCTGCCTGGTCTTCAATCGCTTTGCGCGAGTTTTCGTTATTGCCCGTGCCGTGACCGGCGATGAACAGTGCGGTGTCGCCCGGCTTCGGCGCGCGCGGGAATGGATACTTTTCCAAAATATCTCGTGCCCGGGCCAAAAGAACCTCCGTCATCCTGGGATGCGTGCCGACGGGGCGGCAGTAATACAGAGTTTGTCCGCCGCGCCGTTGCACGAGCGAAAAATTCGTTTCTCCCTTCCCGCAAAAGCCCAGTTCACGCGGGATGACTTCCTCGGTGAAATACCCGTCGCTGATAAAGAGCGGCACAATGAAGACGCGCGGCGCGAAAATCCCCCTCAAAACCTGCGTCAGGTAAGGTTCCTGTTTCCAAAAGGCTTCCTGCACTTGGGCAAAAATATTGCGCCGGCGCAACTCGTCCGCATGCTGGCAGGCGGGCGCGGCCGACTCCGCATTCACGGTCGAGCCGTGTCCCACCAGCACCAGGGCGGCGTCAGAAAGGTTCGCGGTCACGTTCATAGTATGGAAGAAAAGGCGGCGGGAAGAAAAAGATAAAATGCATCTTCCGGCTTGGATTGAACCGGCATTTGCTTTTTAATGGGCGCAATTTATTTTAAAACATGTCAGTGCCTCATTCGCATTTTAGGCCCCGTCCGGGTGCTCATTATTCGGTCAAAAAAACTGTCAAGCCGGTCAACTTTGTCTGTGTGGCGCCCCACGCCAAACAGGTGACGCTGATCGGCGATTTTAATGACTGGGACCCCGCCGCGTTGCCGCTGAAACGCCAGCCGGACGGTTCCTGGACCGGTCAAGTCACACTGGGCCATGGTCATCATCATTATCAATTCCTTATCGACGGCAAACCCACCCTCGACCCTCGCGCGCAAGGCATCGCCCGCAATGAAAAAAATGAAAAGGTGTCATTGCTCGCGGTGAGTTGATCATTAGATCCGGTCGGGCGGCGATTTGCTCTTGTTCCTTTGTTCGGCAAAAAATTCCTGCAACAACGCCCGGCACTCCGCCTCGCGCACGCCGCGCGTGATCTGGCATTGATGATTCAGGCTGGGAAATTGCAGCAGGTTGAGCGCGCCGCCCGCCGCCCCGGCTTTCGGATCGCCCGCGCCATAGACCACCCGCGCCAAACGCACCAGGACCGCCGCCCCTGCGCACATCGGGCATGGTTCCTTTGTCACATAAAGGGTGCAATCCGTCAATCGCCAGTCTCCCGCCACCTCCTCGGCCTGCGTTAACGCCAGCATTTCGGCGTGGGCGGTGGCGTCCTTGAGCAGCTCGACCTGGTTGAAGGCCCGGGCGACGATGCGCCCTTCCCGCACAATCACCGCCCCCACCGGCGTCTCCTCCGCCCCATAAGCCTGCGCGGCCTGACGCAACGCTTCGCCCATGAAGTAATGGTCGCTCTGTAAGTCAATAATCGGTTCGTCCATGGGCGCTTTCTTCAAGGATCCACTGATGGCCTTCCCCGGCCAGGCACCGGCAATGCGCGGAAAAAAATCCGCCGCGATGCCGCCAAAACAACGGCCAGATTTGCTCCAGATCCGTCTTCGGGATAGGCAGGGACGCGATTTTGTCCGCGGCGAAAAACGCAAAATCGCCCTCGCGATGCGCCAACGGCACCGCCGTCAGCCGCGGCAGGACTTCGAACAAAAACAACAGCCAATGCCCCTGCCCTTCATAGCCGTGCTCGCTCACAATCCCTGTCAAGTGCAAATCGCGCGGGTTCAGTTGCAGGCCGATTTCTTCCACGGCCTCGCGGCAGGCGCAGGCGTAGGGGGATTCGCCCTCGTCCATGTGCAGCTTGCCGCCGCAAGGGCTCCACAAGCCGAGATTGGGCCTGTATTTGCGCCGCAACAACAGCGTTTCATCCTTCTCGTTGAAACAGTAAAGCAGCGTGGCGATTTTGTAGGGCAGCGTCATGATGGGCCCGCGAATTATTTTTTGCCGATGCAATAAAGGTGTTGCGCCGTGCGCACGAACAGACAGCCTTGCGCCGCCGCGATGGTCGCGTGGGTCTGGCCCTCCTCCATGGGAATGGTCGAGAGCACCTCGCCGTCCGTGGCCGACATCACCACCGCCGTGGCGTTTTCGCTCAGGCAATAAATCTTCCCATCCGCACCGGTGGGGGAAGCGCGATAAATTTCACGGTTGCCCAGCGGCTTCTGCCAGTGCACCTGGCCGGTCTTGGGATCCATGCAGACCATCATTTGCCGGTCGCCATCCAGTTCAAATAAATTCCCCTGATAAAAAAGCGGCGTTGTGCAATCAGTCGGGTATTCCTTGTAAGTCCAGGCCAGCCCATTGCTCGTAACATCGCCTTTGCCGCAATCAAGGAAAGCGAGCATGGGATTGCGCTTGGCCCCGCTCACAATCACCAGGCCGTCGGCCAATACCGGTGTCGGCACAAGGCGCGCATCGCCCAGATGCCGGAAATTCCTCAATCCGCCCCCGCGCCACAGTTCCTCCCCGGTTTTGGCGTCGTTGCCGGTCACGTAATCCCCGCCCACCACCACAATTTCCGTCCCGCCGGAGCATTCGCCGGGGATCGGTGTGCTGTAGGCCTCCTGCGATTCCCCCTCCGCATCCGTGGGCCGGACATGCCGCCAAATGTTGGTTCCACTGCCAGGATCCAGGCACAAAATAAAGGATTCACGCTTGGTGGTATCGTCATCACAACGCTGCAGCACTTCAATATAGAGACGCTCCTTGTACAGCATCGGGCTGGAGCCATAGAGCCATTGAATGGAGAATCTTCCATATTCCTTTGACAATTGGCGCGCCCAAAGTTCTTTGCCGTTAAAGTCGTAGGCAGCCAGATCCCCGGTCCCGTACAGCACCCACACCGTTTTGCCGTCCGTCACCGGCGACGGCGAAGTCATGTTATTGCGGCCCTTGGTCTTATCACCGATGCCCACTTGTTTTTGCCAGCGGACTTTCCCCGACTGCCGATCCAGGCAAAGCAGCAGCAAATTCTTGTCCTCATCGGGGCTGCTGACAAAGACCGAATCGTCCCAAATGATGGGCGTGGCGTGACTCAAGCCGGGCAGCGGCGTGGCCCAAAGGACGTTGTTCGTCTTGCTCCAGGTGCTGGGCAGGTTTTTCTCGGTGGTCGAGCCGTTGAAGAGCGGCCCGCGCCATTGCGGCCAGTTTTCGGCGGCGCTGGCCGCTGGGCGCAAAAAGGCCAGTAGGCCGAGGCAGACAAGGAGGATTCGGTTCATTTTCATAACATATCTTCGTGGCATTGATTAACCAAAAGGCCGTGGAGGCAAGAAAATAAAAGTGTCAAAATGGGTTGATTCGGCCGGATTTTTGGCGGCCAAGCGCCCACCCAGAAGCCGTCGGCCACTTTATAAAGCGAATCATAATTTATCTTTTGGCTTAATTTACATTAATTTGGCACGAATTTGGGCGGCATAACGCGAAACCCAGTCGCCCGTTCGCGGTTGATATGCTCCGTCTGCCACGCCGCCCCCTCCCCAAACCCGGAAATATGCGGAATTAAGCGGAAATACCCCGGAAGTACGCGGAAATTTCTTAAGCCAATGGGTTTTATGGCTGGCATTTGCCCGTGAAAAACTAATTTGTTCCGCAGGTTGTTCATATAAAGGCATTTGCGAATAATCCAAATAGGGGGAGACTCCTTGGCGCGCCATAGCTTTCAGCGACGGCGGCGACGAACCCTAATTCGATCGCTGCGACTGACTGCGACTGACCGCGACGCGCTCTGACTGTAAGCGATTTCATTGCGCATTGAGTTTGACCCGCCGCCGCCGCAACGGCTACGGCGGGCGAGCCACAGCCGAAATTTATTCCGGGCCTGCATTTTCATAGCTTTTGTGAGGTTATCCTTGCCGCGCCGAAGCGCCGCGAAGGCGGGTTCATTCATACTTCTTCATTTTTCCCAGACGAAGCATATACGATAACTATTCAATAGTCAAATAGGTATGTTAATTATTTTATGGAAGCTTGGCCTTTTTGAAAAAACGGGGCCATTCAGCCAATGCCATTCAAGCATTGCCGGCGACACCGGGCTCCCGGCATGGTTGCCAAAGCCGTAGTGGCGAGTGGTTCAAGTCCGGCAACTGGCTCAATTCCTAACATCATGTGCGGCAATTGTTTACGATCGAAAAACTGGCCACTGTCAGTGAAAATGTCAGTAAACCGGCGAAAAAATTACAATTCGCCGGAACTTGGCAAAACTTCACTAAAACTCGCGTTCGTAAGCGCTGCTGCACCGGCACGCAAGAACCTCCCGGGTTGGGCAAAATGCTTCGTTCACTTTGAATGGCTGGATTTGCCCTTGACAAACAATAGTACGGTTAGTACTAATACGAGCCGTAATTATGAAATCGGCACCGATCACGCTTTTGGGCTATACGTTGCTGGGGCTTCTGAGAAAGAAACCGCAGGCAGGCTACGATTTGCGACGGTTGTTCTCAACGACTCCACTGATGCGCTACAGTGACAGCCCTGGAGCGATTTATCCGGCGCTGAACAGGCTCAAGGAGCAAGGACTCATCCGGTGTCGAGTGGAGAAGGGGACTGGATTGCGGTTTCGCCGTGTCTTTCACCTTACGCCCAAGGGCCTTGTGACGCTACGCAAATGGCTTTCCCAGCCTGTTGCGCGGCACGAGATTGTCCGCTCTGTTCACCAGCTTCTCATGCGTTTCAGCCTCATGGACGCCGCAGTTGGCCCGGCTGGTTCACTCCGTCTGCTGTCGGAAATGGAGCGTGAGCTCACCGGCCACACTGCTAGCCTGAGGGAGTATCTGAATGAAAACGGTCCAAACATGCTGCTTTCGGGCCGTCTCGCCTTGGATTACGGCGTCAGAAGTTACGATGCCCTGCTGCAATGGACTCATGCCGCCATTGCCTCTTATCAGAAACAACAAAAGAAAATCGTCTCATGAAAACCCAAACATTTTTGCTCAAAACCGTCTTGGCCTGGATCGTGATCGTTGCGGTCAGATTTCTTGTCCACGCGGTCATTGCCACGAAGCAATCCGATTTGCCAAACGTGGTTGGCTGGGGACTGACATCAAACGCGGTTGCATCTGTCACGCTCACCTTTTTGGCCCTGCGCTCGTCATGGCGCGGGTTGCGGTTGGCACTGGCACTGTCCGCCATCTATTACGGCATCCAAACGGTCAATGCCATCGAGGGGGTGGTTTTCCTCAAAGTAACCTGGACGATACTGGTGTTTCCATTGGTGTCTGGCGCGATCATGGTGCCGTTGTGGATGCTAATCTTCCATCGTCCGAATGGCGGGACTCCCTGTAAAGGCGCGCTACCGCTACGTTCGTTCGGTGGCTGGTTGTGGTGCTTTCTAGCCTGTGATTTCAGCTACTTGGTTCTCTATTTAGTTGCCGGCATGATCGTCTTCCCGTTTGTGCGCGATTTCTACACAACACAGCACATGCCTTCGCTGGGGTGGCTTGTCGCCCTGCAACTGCTTCTGCGCGGACCGCTATTTGTCGGCCTTTGTGTGCTGCTGACCCGCATGTTATGCCTGCCACGGATGGCCGGCGCATTGGCAGTGGGTGTTGTCTTTGCGTTGCTGAGCGGAGTTGTCTCCCTAATGGTGCCGAACCCATTCATGCCGGACGCGGTGCGTTGGGCACATTTTTGTGAGGTGACTGCTTCCAATGGATTTTTCGGAGCCATCACCGCATGGGTTTGCTCGGTCAGACCGGTCATATAACTGTCAGTGAAACTGTCAGCGAAAATATTGACGGAGTATTGAAAAATAGTGGCGAGTTAAGCCAAATTGTTCTTGGTATTCAGAGGGAGAAACCATATTCTCCTCGTATCTGAATCGGGGGAAAAAGTCCAAGTCCAAGTCCGGCAACTGGATCCATTGGAAGGGAAGTGGTCCCTAGTTTACCGCACTGTCCCCGCGCGCAAGGTCTCCAGTGAATAGAACGTGTCGCGCCAGCGGACGCCGCCCTGGCACAACGTCACCCAGGTCGAATTGAGCAGGGCGTAGAGGAACACGGGCACCATGAACGGCACGAAAACCGCGCAAGGCCGCGACCAGCCCACCCTCCGCGCCAGAATGCTCGCTGGCAGAATCAGCGTCAGCGGTGAGAGTGCGGCGGCGAGTCCGGCCGCTGTCCCGCTCATCATGCCGAGGACCAAAATGGCGAAAAAAAGCATCACTGCCATACTCCCGGCCAGCGCCAATCCAAGCCTGAAGCCCAACGTCGCGAAATAATTCTTCTCCATGAGCTTGACCATGCTCCAGACCGTGGTGCCCCAATGACACTCCACGTCGTCCACGCCGAGAAACGCGCGCGTCCGCTTGCCCGCGCGGACCAGGAGCAGGCCGAGCTTGAGATCATCCAACACGGTCAAGCGCAACGCCTCGTAGCCGCCGCATTGCCGATAGGCCGCGACGCGCACCAGGTTGAAGGCTCCGCTGCCCATATGTGACCTGGGCCGGTCCCGATTCACCCCGGAGAACCAGCTCGAAATGCTCGTCAGAAACAGGAGATACCACGCCCGGGCGCCGGGGCTTTTCAGATCCATCCCGGGACAAATCGTCACATGATCGGCTCCATCGCGTTCGGCCAGCCGCACGGCCCGCGCGATCACATCGGGCTTGAACCAGCAATCGGCATCCGTGAAAAGAATCCAGTCGCCCGTGGCCGCGCTGGCGCCGACGTGGCAGGCGTGGCACTTGCCCAGCCAGCCGTCCGGCAACACTTCCACCCGCTTCAATTTCACCCGCGCATCCTCCTTCGCCAGTTGGCGCAGGATTTCGCCCGTGCGATCGGTGGACCGGTCATCTACAATCAAGAATTCGGCCTCGACCCCGTGTTGCGCGAGCAGACGACGGACTGTTCCTTCAATCCGTGCTTCCTCATCCCGAGCCGCAATGACCACGGAGCATCGAACACGTTCCGAGGGTGATGATAGGGCGGGCCCCGTCGAGGTGGCCAACGCCTCCAGCGCCGGCAACCGCCGCACCCAGCGCAAGTGCCACAAGGCGGCCAGGGTCATAGACAGGCACAGCGCGGTCGTCCCGCAGAAAATAAGAATCACCCACATGGTTCGTCAGGGGCGGATCATAGCTGCCTTTCGGATATAAGCCACGCACAACTTGGTGTGCAAAACTTTAGTTGTGCAGTCCCTAACCCTCACCCACGCCGGCAAACTGTGCGTTTTCAGAACTTCTCCCAAGCCACCTGCACATAAACCGGAGCTTCAACCATGCCAATTAAGCCCACCGGCGGCACTGGGAAAATCTGTGGCCGCCCAGGCGACCGACCGAGGCAGGAGGAGCCGAATCCAGATGACCTTTCGTCGGGACGGAGTAATCTCGCGTTATGAAAATCACTCCATCGCTTTTTCATGCCCACATCAAATGCCCCACGAAATGCTGGCTCAGATTCACCGGCGAACCAGCGACCGGCAATGCTTATGCCGAGTGGGCGCAAAGCCAAAACGAATCATACCGCGATGCCGCAATCGAACACTTGCGATCCGAAGTGCCGCAAGACGAGTGCGCCGTCGCGCCTGCCCAAGAAGATATCAAAACAGCCAAGTGGAGGCTGGGATTCGACGTTTTCGTTGCGACATCCCAGAATCTCGAAACCCGTCTCCATGCGGTTGAGCGTGTCCGTTCAGAAGGACGGGGCAAATCAGCCCGGTTCACCCCCATCCGCTTTGTGTTCACCAACAAGCTCGGCAAAGACGAAAGGCTACTGCTGGCGTTCGATGCGTTTGTGCTCTCCGAAATACTCGGACGAGAAGTCGGCGTCGGCAAAATCATTCATGGTGACAATCGCGCCACAATAAAAGTGAAAATCTCGATCCTGGCCGGCGAAGCGCGGAGGAGACTGGATAAAATTGCCACGTTGCTATCCGACGCGACCCCACCCGACCTCATTCTGAACCGGCACTGCGCCCGAATGTGAGTTCCAAGCCCGCCGCCGAAAGGTGGCGATTGAAAAAGATGATCTCAGCTTGCTGGCCGGAATGAGTGAAAAAGAGCACAAGAAATTCCGCGCCAAAGGCATTTTCACCGTTACGCAGCTCTCCTATACCTTCCGGCCACGTCGCCGGCCCAGACGACTACGGGGCAAACAAGAAAAATATCACCACTCGTTGAAGGCTCTGGCGATTCGAGAGAAGAAAATCCACATCGTCGGCAACCCGGAGATGAAGATAGAAGGCACACCGGTCTATTTGGATGTCGAGGGTATGCCCGATCGCGATTTCTACTACCTCATCGGCATGCGTATCGGCAATGCCGAATCCGCTGTCCAACACAGCCTATGGGCCGACACGGTCGAGGGCGAAGGGGAGATTTGGCAAGAATTCCGTGGCATCCTCGAGACTGTCGAAAACCCGGTGCTGATTCACTACGGGCGATTTGAAACGATCTTTTTGAAGCGAATGAGCGATCGCTATGGCGGACAAGCCGAGGGTTCTGTAACTGCGAAGTCTCTTGAGACGACGGTTAATGTGCTTTCGGTTCTGTTCGCTCAGATATATTTGCCGACATACTCCAACGGCTTGAAAGATGTCGCCAAGAATCTAGGCTTCCAGTGGTCTGACCCAATGGCGTCTGGTGCGCGCTCAGTTGTAGTGCGACGGGCGTGGGAACAATGCCGAGATTCGACCGACAAGGAATGGCTGGTCAGATACAACGTCGAGGACTGCGAAGCGCTTGAAGTAGTCACCGCCAGCTTGCTGCGGATCTGCGGGGCCGCAGGGCCACCTAAGGCGGATATTCTCCATGCCACGCTGGCAGGATTCAAAGGCGTTCTAGTTTCAGACTTCTACGCAGCTTACGATTCACTCGAGTGCCCGCAGCAAAAATGCCTTATCCATCTATTGCGAGACCTCAATGATGACGTGTTGAGTCACCCGTATGACGAAGAGGTGAAAAGTCTAGTCAAACACTTTGGATCGCTTGTACGGCCGATGGTGGAGACAGTGGATCGGTACGGCCTAAAAAGACATTTTCTTAGAAAATACCGTAAAATCGTGGATCGGTTCTTCAAGGACTTGGGAAAAGCGTCCTACCAAAGCGAGATAGCGTTGAAGGCCAAAGAGCGTTTTGAGAAGAATCGACACAAGCTATTCACTTTCCTGGATTACGATGGCATCCCATGGAACAACAATAACGCCGAGCACGCGATCAAGGCTTTTGCTGCACTCCGAGACGTGATGCAAGGAACCTCGACTCGGGCGGGCGTGGAGGAATACCTGACACTGTTGAGCGTTTGCCAAACCTGCAAATACATGGGTGTGGACTTTTTGGATTTCCTGCGTTCTGGAGAAAAGGACATTCACACCTTTGCAGAAAATCGCCCTGGGCGAAAACGGCGATTACAATGCGGCTAAGGCAAGTACTTTGGGACGGGCGCGATTGAATAATTCCTGAATCTCCGGCATGTCCGGCACACGAGCGCGAGAAAAGGCCGCTTCCAACTGATCCCGGGTCAAGGATTCCTGCCACAGCAAAAATCGGATGTCTTGCAAATCATCCTCATCGGCGCGCGCCATTTTTGTCAAGATGAGGTCAATAGTCGTTGGCCGGAAAACCGCCAGCTTCCGCAAGCCCAAGTCAAGTCGCAGGCGGCGGTTGAGCCAGTCTGGTTGCAGGATGACATCAATTTCACGAAACAAGTGGGTCAAGTAAAGACCATCAGGCTCTAACTCGGTATTGGTGCGCTCCACAGCCTGCCAGAAATCTTGATGCTCATTGGGCGGCTGTAACCAGGGCAGCGGCAGAATTCCGTCCACATCCTGTGTGTTGTGGAAATGGTCTGGTGCCAGAGAATAGCCCAATGCCAGCGCCGAACGTCCGAAAAGAGTAATCTCAGCAGGCGAAGAGAGATTCCGGTCGAGCGTGCTGAGGATGCGAAGCGGGTTGCTCATTCGGCGGGTTCACGCCGCCGAAGCCACTTGATATCCGGGCCGCCTGTAAAAGATGTAACGCCGGTTTGGCTGACAAAGCGCGACCAGTGGGGAAGGGCATCCGGAGGACAAGACAGCCGTTGCGGCAGGTGGCGGAGTAGATACGACCAAGGCTCCGCCTTCGGCGCGAAACGCGCAGCAATGGTGGCGATATGGAGCAAGACCGGCTCAATCCTTTCCATCACGGCGAGTCTGGCGAGTCTTGGCGCGTCGGTGCATGGCGAACTCAGCAATTGAGCCGCAGCGCGTATAAACGTTGAGTTGTATGGATGCTGGCCGAGACACAAAGCCACGGCAATTTCTTCGTTGCTTAGTTCGGGATGGTCCGCCGGCAGATCTTCAGGAAAATCGCGCTCGTAGTGGCTGGCACCCCGGCGGACGGCGCATTTAAGCAGCCATTCGCCGACACGATCTTCCGAGCAACCACTGATCCTGCAGATCTGGCGCAACAAGGGTGACACATGAACGGCATCGCCGAGCCTGCGGGCCAGTGGCGGGCTGCTCAATTGTTCAATTGTTTCCACACTGAAACAATAACATAACAGGGATAAGGCTGGCGAATTCCTTTTTTGGCGCAGTCAGAAAATGGACACATTTTGGACACCAAACGAGTAAAGACGAACTCTAATAAATAGAGGATGGAATTGTCTTGAATTTCCCGGCCAGTTACGCCCCTTCGGTAATCACGGTATCTTCATTCTCGTAAGCGGGGGCGCAGCAGCATAGCAGGCGTAAAATATCCGAACCGGTATTCCAAAGTTTGTGCCGCTGGCCGGACAATATCGCGATGGCATCCCCGCCGGCCACTTCGCGGGTTTCTCCGTCAATACGAATGCGTCCCGTGCCATGTGTGATGTAGTAAATTTCCTCCGTCTTGATGTGATAATGTTCCTGCGTGCTCGCGCCGGGCGACAGGCGCGCCTCGGCCAGATTCTGTTGGCGGATTGCCGAATTCCGGTGCGCCAGCAATTCACGAATCTCCGATCCGTCCTTCGTGATGAACGCCACGACATCTCCAAGGTTTTTAACATCCATGCCCCATCCATGCCATAACTTCGAAGCGAACGCACTTCGTTTTTCCGTTTGGGGGCCTTTCGGGTTTTAGGCTGACACGGATTGTTCTCAAATCTTCCGAACCGGCAAAAATCCCAAACAGCATCCGTCAGCATTGTCTGACGCTGCGATTTGCAGCGCCGTAGGCGCGTCATTGTAGTTCACCAATGCAAAACATTATTGAGCCCCATAGGGGGGCGGTATCTTTTCGCGCTGTTGGGAATGGAATATTTCACCCCTATGGGGCTCGAGATTTTTTCGGATGGCTGGCTACAAATAGTTCGCTCCTAACGGAGCTTCAGTGGGAGCTTTTGGGAGCTTCACTGCTCACGTTTTTCAATGGCAAGCTCAGATTTGACGGCTCCTACAGTCCGGAGGGATGGTGCAGAAAGGTCCACGGCACCCGGTATTTTTTCGACAGCGTCGCGGCCAGGGCCTTGACCCCGAAGGTCTCGGTTGCGTAGTGGCCGCCGTAAAAAACATTCAAGCCCAAATCCTCGGCCACTCCGTGCGTCCAATGCGGGCCTTCGCCGGTGATGAATGTGTCCACGCCTTCGCCAGCCGCGATTTTCAAACTTCCGCCGGCGCCGCCGGTCACGACGCCGATTTTTTCGCATTGCGCCGAACCGCCGGGCAACAGCAGGGCCGGCCCGCCCAAGATTTTCGCCAATCGATTTGCCAATTCGCGGCGTGAAATTTTCTGGCGTGTTTGCCAACCGATGAAACGGCCTTTTTCAAAAAAGAACGGCTTGAGATTTTTGAAGCCGAGCGCGGCGCATAATTGCGCGTTGTTGCCCAGGCGCGGGTGGGCGTCTAGCGGCAGATGCGAACTGTACACCGCGAGATTGTTTTTGATCAGCAGCGCCAGCATTTCGCGGCGTTTGCCTGTCCACGGCACGGTCGGCGCCCAAAATAAGCCGTGATGGACGATGAGCAAATCCGCCCCGGCGGTCGCGGCCAGTTTGAGAGTGGCGAGCGAGGCATCCACGGCGGCGGCGATGCGCGTGACGGTGCCGTCGTTTTCCACCTGCAAGCCGTTGACGGCTCCATCCCAATCGCCAAATGTTTCGGGACGAAGGAACCTTTGACAATCCCGCACCATATCAGCCAAATTTGCCTTGGGCATGAAAACATCAAAACAGAGAAGGGCGGAATTATCAATCCGTGGTGAAAGATTTTTGCAACGCTTTATTGAATTCTACGACCGGCTTCTTATAGTGCGCATTGCTGTGTTACCGAAATGAGCCAAGTTGCCGCGCCAGTTGCGCCGTGGGACATCCCGGCGGCGCGCGCCCTTTATAACATCACCGGATGGGGCGCAAAGTACTTCGACATCAATGATGCCGGGCACGTCATCGCCATGCCCTTGCGCGAAAATGGCGCGGTGGTGGATGTGACCGATGTGATCGAGGAGGCGAAGGGGCGCGGCTTGAAATTTCCCGTGCTCATTCGGTTCCAGGACATTTTGCGCGACCGGGTCGAGGCGATCAACCAGGCGTTCACCGCCGCCATTGCCGAATTCGGTTATCAGAACAAATACCGCGGCGTTTTTCCCATCAAGGTCAATCAACTGCGGGAAGTGGTGGAGGAAATTTTGGACGCGGGCAAGCCGCACCAATTCGGCTTGGAAGTGGGCAGCAAGCCGGAACTGTTCGCCGGTTTGGCGCTGCAAAACCAGCAGGCCTGCCTGATTATTTGCAACGGTTACAAGGACGCCCTTTTTATCCGCATGGCCCTGATGGGCATCAAGCTGGGCAAGAAGGTTGTCATGGTCGTGGAAAAGCTCGAGGAGTTGAAGCAGATCATCACCGTCTCGCGCCAGATGGGGGTCGAGCCGATGATCGGCATCCGGGCGCGTTTGCTCAGCAAAGGCTCCGGCAAGTGGGCGGACAGCGGCGGGGAAAATGCGAAATTCGGCTTGAACACCGCCGAACTTCTTGCCGCCACGGAAATTTTGAAGGCGGAAAAAATGGAGCATTGTTTCAAGCTGCTCCATTTTCACATCGGCTCGCAGGTGCCGGATATTTTGACCATCAAGAAAGCAGTGCAGGAAGCGGCCCGTTTTTACGCCAAACTTTACAAAATGGGTTTCGCGGTCGAGTCGGTTGACGTCGGCGGCGGGTTGGGCGTCGATTACGATGGCAGCCGTTCGGCTTCCGACAGCTCGACCAATTACACTTTGCAGGAATACGCTAACGACATCGTTTTTTACATTGGCGAAGTTTGCAACCAGGAGCAGGTGCCGCATCCGCAGATCATCAGCGAAAGCGGGCGCTCCATTGTTGCGTATCACAGTGTGCTGGTTGTCGAAACTTTTGGCACCATCGAAAAAATCAGGACCGGAAGCAATATTCAATATGGGGAGAAGGAGCACGCGCTGGTGCGCGACCTGTTGGACATTCGCAAAAATCTGCCCCGCCTCAACATGCTGGAGGCCTTTCACGACGCCTCGGAACGGCGCGAAGAGGCGCATAACATGTTTACCCTCGGGCTGCTCGATTTGCCCGACAAAGCGAAAATCGAGACGCTCTATTGGGAAATCGGCCAGGCGGTGGTGCATAGTTTTCGCGGCCATCACTACATCCCGGATGAAATCCGCAAACTGGAAGACAGTTTGGGCGATCAGTACCTCTGCAACTTTTCCGTTTTCCAATCCCTCCTCGATCACTGGGCGCTCGGGCAGCTTTTTCCCGTCATGCCGTTGAGCCGGCTCAATGAGAAGCCCACCCGCGAAGGCACGCTGGTTGACATCACGTGCGACTCGGATGGCGAAGTCAAAAAATTCATCGACCTGTCGGACGTGCGCGATACCCTTCCCCTCCATGCCCCGCGCGGCAATGGCAACGGGCCCGAGCCTTACTATCTCGGCTTTTTCCTGATGGGCGCGTATCAGGACATCATGGGCGATCTGCATAACCTCTTCGGCCGCGTCAACGAAGTCCACGTCTTCCTCGATCCCGACGAGGCGGCCGGATATTACGTCGAAGAAATCATCGAAGGTTCGACCATCGGGCAGGCCTTGACGTCGGTGCAGTACGACGAAAACGAACTGAAACGGCAGATGAAGTCGCAAATCGACGAAGCGATAAAATCCGACCGTCTCAAGCCGTCGGAAGGCATGCGCCTGCTGGATGATTACGAGCGCGGCCTCAAGGAGTACACCTACCTCACCATTTAAGAAGGGATGGACGCCGCAAAAGCCGAACTGTTGCGGGCCCTGGGACGATTGGTGCGCGGGCTTTCCACATTGTTCTGGGGATTGCCCGTGACGCTGGCGGTTTATCTGGAAACGGCGCGCACGGATTGGCTGGGATTCCTGGGCGACGCCGCCTGTGTCCCGCCCCTGCTGGCCGGGGCGTCCTTGTATTATGCCCTGCGGCAATTGCGCGATTTTCAGAAGCAGGAGCGCATCTGGCATCACGCTCTGAACCGGGCGGAGATTCTCGCCATCATCAACGCCGGCCTGGCGCCGTTTTTATTTTGGTGGCACAGGTTTCCCACGATTCCATTTTACGTCATTTGTGTTGACGTGTTCGCATTCTCGGTTTTGCTGTTCCTGATGCAGATTAACCAGATATTGCGCCGCCTTTGCGCCATGCTGCCCGACGAAAACTTGCGCGCGGAAACGAAGATGTTTACCGCATTCAACATCGGCCTGTTTCTGGCCGCGTTCTTCGGACTCGCCGTTTTCCTGGGGTTGGCGCAGGCGCAAGTTCTACCGCGCGCTGTGGGGAGGATCATCACCGGCGACAATCCGCGCGGCCTCTGGCTCATTTTATTCCTGGGCCTGTTGCCGCTGGCCATGACCCTGGCCATTCTCTGGAAAATCAAGGAGGTCATTTTCCATAGCATCTTCGCGGCGGAGCGATGAAGCTTGTCAATTAATAGTTTCCGCGATTTGGTAGCGGAACATCCTTTTTTTCATCCAGCGCACCGCCAGTAAATCATAAAATGACGCAAAGAGCCGGTTCCAAACGCCGTAATGGCTTTGCCCGGCGAAACGCGGATTGTTGGAAACCGTGATCTCCGTCACGGTAAACCCCTCAATTTTGAAAAGCGTTGGCAGGAAACGGTGCATCCCCTTGAAAAACTTCAAATTCCCGATGCACTCGCGCTTGAAAGCGCGATACGTGCAACCGGCGTCGGAGATTTGTTCACCGGACAATTTATTGCGCACCCAATTAGCGATGCGCGACGAGGCGATGCGCACAAAATTGTCCCCCTGGCCGCGGGTGGCGACGCGCGTGCCGCAAACGCAATCGAATTTTTCCAGCGCCTTAAAAAAGCCCGGCAGGTCCTTGGGATCATTCTGCAAATCGGCATCGACAGTGACGATGTAGCGGCCGCGGGCCGCTTTCATGCCCGCCCAACTGGCGGCTGATTCGCCGCAATTGAAGGCGAAGCGTTGCGGCCGGATGCGCGGATCCGCCGCCGCGAGTTCCTTGAGAATTTCCCAGGATTTATCCTTGCTGCAATCGTCGGTGATGACGATCTCGTAAGGCAATTTAAGCGGGTCCACCGACGCGCGAATCGCCTCGATGAGTGCCCGCAAATTGTCCTGCTCATTGTAGCAGGGGATGACAAGGCTTATTTCGGGAGTGACGACATTCATTGGAGAAGTTCAATCCATTCTTCAGTAGTTTGGCAAAGTTCAGCATGGACTTTCTTCTCGTCTGAACCGTGAACGCCGCCGCCAAACAACGTGGGACAACGACCAATGAAGCATTGGTCTTCGTCGCTCCACTCGACGTATTTCGGGTATCGCGCCGCTTCGACTTTGATTTGTTTGACTGTCATAAAACACTTTCGCGGTTTTCAGAGACGGCGATAGACCTCCGAGCGGTGCTGGACGCGATAGATGCGAACCAGCTTTTGAGCGGGATAAATCCAATATAAGATACGATAGTCGCCCACGCGGAGTTTGCACAAACCACCCAAGTCCCTCGGCATCCCAACAAGTCTTCGATGCACCATGACAGCGGAATTTTCAGCGAGCCATTGAATTTTGCGTTCGACGCTCCCGCCGATGGCGGCGCCCAATTCGGCGAGTTGCGCGTTGGCCTTGCTGCCTATTTCGACCCGGTAGGGCATGCCAGGTGGCGCGGCTTCCAAGCCTTGAATTTGCCAGCCCGATCTTCCCGCCGGGCGGCGCGCAATTCGGCGATGATTTTGGGATTCTGCGCCGTAAGCCAATCCTGCAACTCGTCGAGCGTTTCGACGGATGAGAGCACAGGCATCGGGATTTCAACGGTGTCAGTTTTCATGCCATCAAACTTACACTCATCGCGGGTCTTTGCCAAGAATTCATTGGTAGAATTTCGTTTACTTCTTCCCGTAAAACTTTGCCACGGTGTCGCAGATCACGTCGGCGGCGGCCAAGCTCATTTCGCCGTGGATGGGCAATGACAAAATCTCCTTCACGGCTTGTTCCGTGCGCGGCAGCGCCGGAATTTTGCCGAACTTCGAGGTGATGGCCGGTTGTTGATGGTTGGCCACGGGGTAATGAATGCCGGTCTCGACGCCGTTTTCCTTGAGAAACTTTTGCAGTTCGTCGCGGCGTTGCGCCCGCACCACATACATGTGATAAACCGCCTTGGCCCAGGGGCGTTCCGGCGGGGTTTGCACCAATCCGGCCAGGCGCTCGTTGTAACGCGCGGCGATGGCGCGGCGGTTTTCGTTGAAGGCGTCCAGATGCTTGAGCATGACGCGGCCGATGGCGCCCTGAATCTCGTTGAAGCGCACGTTGAAGCCGGCGAATTCATGGAGATATTTGTCCTTGCGACCGTGATTGCGATACATGCGAACGCGCTCGGCCAGAGCGGCGTCGTTGGTGCAAAGGCAGCCTCCGTCGCCGAGCACGGTCAAATTCTTCGAAGGGAAAAACGAATAAGCGCCCGCCAAACCCATTGAACCGACCCGCTTGTCCTTGTAACGCGCGCCGTGGGCCTGGGCGCAATCTTCCAACACCCACAATTTATGTTTGGCAGCAATGGCGAATACGCGGTCCAGGTCCGCGGGATGGCCGTAGAGATGCACCGGAATAATTCCGACCGTGCGCGGTGTGACGAGCGATTCGACGTGCGAAACGTCCATGCAAAAACTTTCGTCAATATCGGCGAAGACCGGAGTTGCTCCGCAATGAATCAGCGGCTCCATGGTGGGAAAGGCGGTGTGCGAAGGGACAATGACTTCGTCGCCGGCCTTGAGCCCCTGCGCCAGGTGCATCATATAGACGATCATTGTCCAGGACGACCCGAGCACGCAGTGTTGCGCGCCGGTGTGAGCGGCCAGTTCGGCTTCGAAGGCCTGGCATTCTTTGCCAAGTATATATTGGCCCGAGCGCAAGGCGCGCAACGCCGCTTCTTCAACTTCCGGATTTACGAAACATTTCGAGAGGGGGATTTTTTGCATAAATTTCTTATTTACCGGCCAATTTCACCCGCTGGCTTGTTCGCGCGGATTCCAACGCGGCGTCGAGCACTTTGACGGCGTCGTATCCGGCCCAGCCGTCGGCCAGCGGCTTCTGCCGGGTCTGGACGGATTTGACGAAGGCGCGCAATTCGGCCAGAAGCGGCTCCTCCGGCGCGCATTCGATTTGCGTCATGATGCCTTCCACGCCCTTGAAATCCGCGCCGTCGCGCACATGGCGGTTTTCATAGGCTTTAATTTTGTATTGCGCCACGTTGTAATCACAAACCGCGCTCAACTTTTCGCCCACGATGGTGACATCGCGGAACTTGCCCGGAAAGAAATAATCGTTTTCCACCGTCGCCCAAGTGTGGCCCAAAGGTGTTTCATATTCCAGCGAAACGAGCGACACGTCATCCATGCCTCGCCCCATGAAATCATGGTGAATGGCCAGAACGCTGGCCGGCGTGGCGTTCAGAAAATAGTTGAACAGATCGACGAAATGAATGCCGTCCGCGAACATGACGCCGCTGTCGTTGCGAGGACGCTTGAAGCCGCCGAAATGCCCGCGCAGGATGTTGACCCGCCCGAATTTGCCCGATTGAATGGCGTCGCGAATCCATTGCGTCGCCGGATCGAAACGGAAGATGTGGCCGACTTGCAGGATGCGCTTTTTTTTGTCGGCCAACTCGGCGAGTTGTTTGGACTCATCCGGCGCAAGCGTCAGGGGTTTTTCGACGAAGACATCCTTGCCGGCCTCCAAAAATTCCCGGCACAGCGGAAAATGAGATTGGGCCGGCGTGACGATGACGGCGGCATCGACCAGCCCGGCGAAATCCTTGTAATTGCCGGAGAGGTGATCGTCGGCAATGCCCAGTTTTCGGGCAGTTTCGAGGCGTTTGCCATCAAGCTCGCTGACGAAGTGTTCGATGGGCAGGGAATGGAGGACGCGCAAGTGGTTGGCGCCCCAGCGCCCGATGCCGAGCAATAAAACTTTCATCATCAGTCTTCGATCTCCGCGCTTAATTCAGCAGATTATACCAGTTATCCCGCTGGTGAGGTTCGTATCCCAAATCCTGGATGAGCCGGCGCATATCCGCCACGCCCATGCGATACGTCGTGCCGGCCTGCGACACCACATTTTCTTCAATCATAATGCTGCCCAGGTCATTGGCTCCAAATTTCAGCGCGACCTGCCCGATCTCCGGTCCCTGCGTCACCCACGAACTTTGCACGCTGGGAAAGTTGTCGAGGTAAACCCGGCTGAGCGCCTGGGTGCGCAAATATTCGTGCGCGCCCACCGTCGGCGCCTTGAGCTTCGTATGCTCGGCCTGAAACGTCCAGGCGATGAAGGCGGTAAAGCCCTTGCTCTTGTCCTGCTGCGCGCGGCAGCGCTCCAAATGTTCGATACGATCCTCGATGCTCTCCACATGGCCGAACATCATTGTGGCCGTGGAACTCAACCCAAGGCGATGGGCCACGTCCATGACACTCAGCCAATCGTCGCTCATGGCTTTAAGCGGCGAAATGCGCTGACGGACGCGGTCCACCAGGATTTCTCCGCCACCGCCCGGGATCGAACCTAGGCCGGCCTTGGCGAATTGGGAAATGATCTCCTCCAACGGCAAGCCGAAGACCTCGCGAAAATGAATGAACTCGCTCGGGCTGAAACCGTGGATGTTAAAACCGGGGAATTTGCCCTTAATGTGCGCGAGCAAATCCAGGTACCATTGCAGGGAAAGTTTTGGGTGATGGCCGCCCTGCATCAGGATCTGCGTTCCGCCCAGGGCGATGGTTTCCTCGATTTTTTTGTCCATTTCATCGTAGGTGATGACATAGGAGTCCGTGTCTTTTTCCGTGCGATAAAAGGCGCAGAATTTGCAATAGACATTGCAGACATTGGTATAATTGACATTGCGATCGACGATGTAGGTAACGATCTGGTTGCCGCGGCCGTTGTGGGCCTGGGCGCGGGCCAACTGGCGGCGGCGATCAGCCAGCGCGCCCAACTCCTCGAGCGGCAGTTGATAAAGGCGCAGCGCCTCCGCCGGGCCGATGCGCCGCCCGGCCCATACTTTTTCGAGCAAAGATTCCAATGAAGCGTCGTAAATCATGGCACTGCTGATGCAGTCTGCCTCTGGCAGCGGCAAAGTTCAATACCACAAGGAGGCCTTTGGCAAATGAAACTTAGCGCCCCCGAATATTCTTTCAAGAAACGAGGATGGCGTTTATCTTGACCACTTTTCGAGGCAGCTCGCGCAAAATTAATATGGCCAAACAAATTGTCGAAATGCTGGTCGAGGCGGCCACAATGGAATTGCCGGATACCAAGACGCTAAAATTGCAGTGGCCCGAGGGCTATGACGTTGATTTTAAAACCGGCCAGTTTATCACGCTTTATTTCCCCGACGTGCCAGCTTATAAAAGGGCTTATTCCCTCTCGTCCTGCGCGCTGGACCGCGGTTTTTACGAAGTGACGGTCAAGCGCGACGGCAAAATGGGCACGCGCATCGTCGATTGGGTCAAGCCCGGAGACAAAATGTGGGTGATACCGCCCACCGGCAGGTTCCTGCCGGTTTTTGAGCCGGACCGGCATTTGATTTGCATCGCGGGCGGTTCGGGTGTGACGCCATTTCGCGCGTTCGTGCGCGAGGCGACCCGCCGAAAATATCCCACAAAAATCACCATCCTCTACAGTGTCCGCACCACGAACGACATCATTTTCAACGCCGAGTTTCTCGAACTCCAGGCCGAGAACGAGAATTTCAAATTTGTTGTCACTTGCACCCGGCTGGCCCCGGAACATGAGTGGACCGGACGGCGCGGACGCATTGAATCCGACTGGGTCCGTCGGCACATCGATGACTTGAGCAAAACGGTTTTTTATGCTTGCGGACCCAACGCCCTGGTGGAGGCCACCGAGAAGCTTGTCCTCGAGGAATTGAAAGTACCGAAGGAACAAATGAAAGTGGAAAAGTGGGGTTGAACTCTTGAAACGCACTTCTCTTTATTCGGCGCATCAGCAACTGGGCGCCAGGCTCATTGAGTTTGGCGGCTGGGAAATGCCGGTTTATTACACCAGCATCATGGACGAACATCAGGCCGTTCGCACCGCCGCCGGCCTGTTCGACATTTCGCACATGGGGGAGGTTCGCCTGCGCGGGAAGGCGGCCCTGGAGTTTCTCAACGGCGTTTTGACCAATGATTTGAGGAAACTGGCGCCCATGCAGGGTCAATACACTTTGCTCTGCAACGAAAAGGGTGGAGTGGTGGACGATCTCTACGCCTACCGCGTCGCGGCCGAAGAATTCCTTTTGATTGTCAACGCTTCACGCATTGAAGCAGATGTTCTCTGGCTGGAAAAACAACTTGCCGCAAACCCGAAACGCGAGGGCGTGGAACTAAAAAATGTGTCCGATGATTTCGGGGCGGTGGCCGTGCAAGGCCCGAAGGCCGCCAGATTTATTGATGACTGTTTCGAGCAAAGCCCCTGCGTGGCCTCGTGTCTGCGCAAGAATGAAGTGGCCAGTGTTCATTTCGCGGGACAACCCTTGCTGGTTTCGAGAACTGGCTACACCGCCGAGGATGGGTTTGAGGTGGTTGCGCCCGCGCAAATTACCGGGGCGCTGTGGAATAAAATTTTGGACGCGGGCCGGCCTTTCGGCCTTAAACCCGCCGGTCTCGGCGCGCGGGACACGCTGCGCACGGAGGCTTGTTATCCGTTGTACGGGAATGAGCTGGATGAGAACACGACTCCGCTGGAGGCTGGCCTGGGTTTTTTCGTGGCGCTGGAGAAGGGCGACTTTACGGGTCGTACCGTGTTGGCGGAACAAAAAGCCAAAGGGGTGTCCAAAAAACTGGCTGCCTTCAAAATGGCCGGACGATCCGCGCCGCCGCGTCCGCATTATCCCATTTGGAGCGCAGGCGGAAAAGCGGAACGCCTCGGCGAAGTGACCAGCGGCACGCAAAGTCCCACCCTCGGACTGGGAATTGGCTTGGGTTATGTGCCGCCGCAATTCGCCGCGCCCAACACGGACATCAGCATTGAGATCCGGGGCCAGCCAGCGCCCGCCCTCGTGGTGCCCAAACCATTTTACCGCAAAAGTTGAAAAAGATTTTCAAGCGCCGCAATCGGCGTAAACTGCCTAAAAATAAATTATGAGCGCAAACGTTCCCGGCGATTTAAAATACGCAAAAAGCCATGAATGGGTCCGCGTCTGCGGCGACACCGCGGCCATCGGCATCACCGATCACGCCCAGCACGAATTGACCGACGTGGTCTTCGTGGAGTTGCCCGCCGTGGGCCGCAAGGTCAAGGCGGGCGAAAGTTGCGCCGTGGTGGAATCGGTGAAAACCGCCAGCGACATTTACGCGCCAGTCAGCGGCGAAGTGGTTGAGGCCAACCCGCAATTGGCGCAGCATCCCGACCTGGTCAACACCGCGCCCTACGGCGACGGCTGGTTTTTCAAAATCAAACTGGCCGATCCAGGCGAGCTTGACCGGCTCCTTTCGCCCGAAAATTATTCGAAGCAAATCGCGCCATAATCTGGCCGCGCATGAGAAAACACATTCTTGTCTTCGTCCTAGCCTCGGGTTTGGTCTGCTGCGCCGGGGCCGACAAGGTGGATCGGGCGGTCAAGGCCGAAATGCGGCAGCATCCCATTCCCGGCGTTGCCCTGGAAATCATCCGCAACGGCAAATGCATCAAGCGCGCCGGCTACGGCCTGGCCAACCTCGAATGGCGGACGCGCGTCACGCCGCAGACCGTGTTCGAAATTGGGTCAGTCACCAAACAATTCACCGCCGCCGGCATTCTCCTGCTGGTTCAGGAAGGCAAACTTTCCGTCGATGACCGGATTTCCGCCCATTTGCCGAAGACGCCCGAAATCTGGAAGGACATCACCGTGCGGCATTTGTTGACACACACCTCCGGCATTAAAAATTACACGGTGCTCGACGGCTTTGAGCTGACCAAACACCTGACCCAGGCGCAATTCATCCGGCAGATGGGTTCTTACCCCTTGGATTTTCCACCGGGTGGGAAATGGGCTTATTGCAATTCTGGTTTCAGCCTGCTCGGCTACATCATTGAAAATGTCAGCGGCACAAATTACTGGCAATTCATGCACGACCGCATTTTCGGTCCGCTGGGCATGGCCTGCACGACCAATCGCGACCCGCGCAACATCATTCCCTTTCGGGCCGGCGGCTACGAGACCAACGCGGCGGCCCAGTATATCAATCGCGACTACGACCTGACCGATATCTTTTCAGCCGGGGCCATCGTCTCGACCGTTGGCGACCTGGCCAAATGGAACGCCAGTCTTGACACACAAAAGCTGCTCACCGCCGCCAGCGAAAAGGAAATGTGGACCCCGGTGAAGCTCGGCAACGGCGATCTGCACGATTACGGATTCGGCTGGTTTCTTGGGGCGCTGCAAGGGCATCAGAACATCGGCCACAGCGGCTCGACCGCGGGCTTTTCCGCCAGCATCCAGCGCTTCCCAAGGGAGGGCCTGGCGGTGATAGTATTGACAAACTCAAACGAAGACGGCATCGCCACCAAGGTCGCGAAGGAGATCGCGTTGTTCTACCTGGGGAAATGACGAATGGCGAAATCCTAATGAGTAATCAAGCAATAACACCGAGAAGCCGGAGAATCGGCCATGCCGTTAACGACATGTTTTCACAGTTCACTTCCTTCCCCGCAACGTGAAACATTCTGCGAATGGATTGCCACCGGAATAAAAACCATTCGCAGAAGGAAATTTGATGAAAAATCTTCAGCGACCTGGCTGCGGTTTTGTTCAAGCTTTCACGCTGGCAATCCTTTTTGAATTGCCAGTTTCTCTTTACGCGATCAGACAGATACCGCAATGGCAGTGCCGCCCCATGAGGCGCCGAAAACCGCCACGTTTTATTGCACGCAACAGCGGTCCGCCGCTGCCGTTTGACTGGGCTTCCGCGATTGCCGGTTTATGCGCTCGGCCAGAACAGCTTTGTTATTGACGATTTCGCGGTCGATCATGCCGGCGCTGGCGCCACCGGGTTGTCAGGACTAGCGGGCAGCAATACCCAGCTACGGCGGTGACACTGCCTGGCCACGCCGGAACAGGCGTATCTACCTGCCTGGAATGGGATAGAGACCGTGGGACAGTCGGCTCACTGAGAAAAGAATTGCCGCAACCCATGTAGAAAAACGACGAAAACTCCCAACGCCAGTTCTTGAACCATCCCACGATGAGGAAATCCGCCGATTTTACCCGCATTCAGTCCACTGTGGGATGACTCTGGATTAATTACGGGAAACTGGCGCTGTGCGGGGCTGGCGCATGGAGTAAAGCCCCAGCAAACCAACGCCCATGCTCAGCAGCAACAACGTTCCGCAATTGTCTGGAACGGCCAAGGTCAAACTCCAATTTGCCAATTCGCCGACACCGAGCGGCGTTTC
>Ga0182024_10003313_pt1 | contig 38572 bp, 38 predicted proteins | sample P32metaG_FD_120480 | JGI IMG/M metagenome (GOLD analysis project Ga0182024, IMG submission 120480) | Permafrost microbial communities from Stordalen Mire, Sweden - P3-2 metaG (Illumina Assembly) | ecosystem: Environmental > Terrestrial > Soil > Wetlands > Permafrost | place: Sweden: Stordalen...
CGGAGCTTACGGACGATCTGCTCAGGGGTATGCCGATGTCTCTTCATCGTGGTGTCCTCCATCCCAGCATGCTGGGCGTTGGACTCCCACAACAGGTGGACCACTATCCAGGGCCCCGGTCAGACGTGAAGTTCGCCGCGCCGATCAAAGGAGCTCGCAAGCGCTTCTACCAGTTCACGCCATCGACGACTGCACCCGCATCCGGGTGCTGCGCATCTACGATCGCCTCGACCAAAAGCGAGCCATCCAGTTCGTCGACTACGTGTTGGAGAAGTTGCCGTTCCACGTCGAGCAGATCCAGACCGACAATGGCTCCGAATTCGCCTCGCAGTTCCACTGGCACGTCCTTGACCAGGGCATCCGCCACGTGTACATCAAGCCGGCGACGCTCCGGCTGAACGGCAAAGTTGAACGCTCGCACCGAATCGACGCCGAAGAGTTCTACCGCCAGCTCGACGGCGTCGTCATCGACGACGCCAAAATCTTCAACGACAAGCTCCTCGAGTGGGAGAACTTCTACAACTACGCCCGACCCCATGGCAGCCTGGGCGGCCAGACGCCCTACGAACGACTCAAGCAGAAAACTCAGCAACCGACCCCGCGTCACCAATGACTGTCAGTTGCACAGCTTTCCCGGCTCCCGACACTTTGACCAGCGCTGATGCACGGGAACGTCGTGTTGACGCGTCTGGGTTTGCTGAGCACAGCGCTCGTTGAGCAGATCACTCGGTCATCTCTCGCGTCGCGTTCCTAGTGACAGCTCTTTGATCCGGGTGACCGCGGGCACCGCGTGTGGGACCGTGACCATCAGCACCTCGGCGGGTGTGCTCTCGAGCGTGACCACGTCGGCGGTGCGCGCCTCGCCCACCCCCCGGCTGGCGTGATCTACCCGTGCGCACTCATCGGCTTCCAGGCCAACGGCCTCTCAGCACGACCGACGGTCACGATCACCGAGACCTTGCCTACCCCGGCCGGTGTCAGCGGGTCACGTCGAGTGTCAGCAGGTCGGTGGCCAGCATCACCTCGCCCTTGAAATGGGTGGTTGCCTGGTCGAGCCATTCCTGCTCGGTGCCGGGTGCGGGTGCAGGCACCAGATGCGTGAGAACGAGCGTGTGGACACCATTTCGGGCCGCAGTCCGCGCGGCGTCGGGTACTGACGAGTGGTAGTCGAGCACATCGGTGAGCCGGGGCAGGCCGACCAGCTCGATGAGATCGCGCCGCACGACGGTATGCACCAGCATGTTGGCCCCAGCACACAGTTCGTCGAGCCCCGCGCATGGCACCGTGTCGCCGGCGATGACCACCGACCGCTCCCCCTCGTTGATGCGGAAACCCACGGTCGGCCGGACCGGCGCGTGATCGGTGGGAGCGGCCGTGACCCGCACCCCGCCCTGGTCGAAGATGACGCCTCGATCAACTTCGGTCACCGTTGCAGAAGGTCGCCATTGCAAGTCGTCGTGGTGGGCAAGGCGGTAGCCGATGTCCGCCTCGAGCATCGCCTCGGTGGCCCCCAGCAGAGTGGCCGTGCCCGTTGGACCGAATACGGGCAACGGGTTGGGTTCGAACGACAGTGCCCACCGCATCGTGAAGATGTCGTTGAGGTCGGTGATGTGATCGCTGTGCAGGTGAGTCAAGAACAACGCCCGCAACGCCCCCGCGCCCGACGCTACGGCCGCGGCGCGCATCAGGACACCGCGCCCGCAGTCGAACAGCAAGTCCCCGGCCGTCGTGCGGACCAGCGTCGACGGGCCAGCCCGCTGTGGGTCGGGAAGCGGGCTACCACTGCCCAGAATGATCACCTGCACGGTGCTCCTCGCATCGGGCTCAGTGAAGGCTATGGCAGCTCCCAGGCCGCCAGGCATGCCACCACAGGCATGCGTCATGTTGGGCCGGAGAGGCTGGACGCAGCTCGGATGCTGCGTCGACCTGGCTTTCTCATCGAGAGTGCCCAGATCGCCGGGGAGACGCGCACAGAACCGGATCGCTCGTGATGGGCAGGTCACGGGTTTGACTCCCTGTCCCAGCTCCGACATCGTCCGCGCCGAGATCGCCACTCCGACCCTCCCCGCGCGGACGTCCAGCGATCCGTCGAACCAGCCCGCGAAGGCACTGCTCTAAGATGCTGCGGCTCGAACGCGTCGAGCCCGCCGCCGCGATCGCCACGCTCGTTGTCATGACGGTCGGTCGATGTCGGGCCTGGTACATCGCAACCGACAGGCAGTCCCGTTGATTCGATCCACACGCACGGTTACCGAGGCGACGTCATGAGCTCGGCACTACGGCTGGTCGACACCGACCTGACCGACCTTGACAACTTCGCGGATGGTTTCCCGCACCACCTCTTCGAGGTGCACCGTCGCGAGGCGCCGGTCTGGTGGCACGAGCCGACCGTGCATACCCCCGACGGCGAAGGGTTCTGGTCGGTCGCCACCTATGCGGAGACGTTGGAGGTCCTCCAGAACCCCGAGATCTACTCCTCGGAGCGGGGCGGCACACGCCCGTACGGCGGGACGGCGCTGAAGGACCTGGAGATCGCCGGTGTGTCCATGAACATGATGGACGACCCGCGCCATGCTCGGATCCGGCGGCTCGTCACGGGCGACCTGACCCCCCGGGCGGTCGCCCGGCTCGACGCGGACCTTCGACGGCGCATCCGCACCCTCCTCGCCGCAGTCGAGGACGGTGTCGAGTTCGATTTCCTCGTGGACGTGGCCGCCGAGCCGCCGCTCCAGATGATCTGCGTCCTGCTCGGGATCCCCGAGGAGGATCGACACCAGCTCTGGGACGCGGTCGACTCCGGGTCCGACATCCCGACCGGAGACGCCCGGTACGGTCCCATCGAGGAGCGCAGACCGGAGAAGGTCCGGATGTTCGAGTACGCCCACGCGCTCCTCGCGGCCAAGCGAACGCACCCGACCGACGACATGCTCTCGATTGTCGTCAACGCCACGCTGCCCGACATCGAACCGTCGACGATGTCCGAAGCCGAGATCTACTGCTTCTTGCGCAACATGCACGGGGCTGGCTCGGAGACGACGCGCACGGCGATCGCAACCGGATTCCTCGCGTTGGCGGAGCATCCCGAGCAGCTGCAAGCCCTGCGCTCGAACCTCGACCAGCTGCCGTCGGCGATCGAGGAGATGCTCCGCTGGACGACGCCCTCACCGTCCAAGCGGCGCACCGCCACCCGTCCGGCCGTGCTCGGTGGTCACCGGCTTGCCGCGGGCGACAAGGTGGTGTTCTGGGAAGCCTCTGCGAACCGCGACGAGCGGGTCTTCGACCGCGCGATGGAGTTCGACATCCGTCGCGATCCCAACCCGCACCTCGCGTTCGGCCACGGCGTTCATTTCTGTCTCGGAGTCCATCTCGCCCGGTTGGAGATGCGGGTGATGTTCGAAGAGCTGCTGGCGGACTTTTCAGGCTTCGAGGTCACCCGGCCCGTCGAGTGGGCCCGAGCCAATCGGCACACCGGGGTCCGCCACCTGTGGGTCCGTCTCGACCGCGCCTGAGGCCCGGCGCAGCGATCGATCTGCCCTCCGGTTCCTCGCGTCGCGCCGGTTCGCAGCGTGCCGGACCGCCCACGGCGGTAACCCGACGCCCGCCCGCGGCGACCCGCTGACCTGGTCGGCGATCACGCCGTGGCGCGACCGCCCGGGTTGGCCGGGCACAAGGGTGCCTACGATTCGGCCCGTGCGGATCCTGTGCACCAACCAAGCCCTCGCGGAGCCGGGAGGGACCGAGAGCTACCTCCAGACCGTGGTGCCCGCGCTCCGGCAGCTCGGGCACGACGTCGAGCTCTATTGCCTGCGGGGAGGGCACGTCGCCGACGGGTTCCGGGCGGCCGGATTCGTGGTGCACGAGCGCTACGTGGACTTACAGCCGGTCTACGACGTCGTGCACGCTCAGCACGCCTCGACGGCGCTCGCCGTGCGAGCGAGGCTGCCGGCGGTGCCGATCGTGTTCGCCTCGCACTCCTGGTTCCTCGACATCGAGGACCCCCCTCGCGAGGCGACGCCCTCGGCGATTGTCGTGTACAACGACCTCGTCGCGGATCGGGTCCGGGCGTCGGTGCTCGGAGGCGACGTTCCCGTCCACCGTCTCACGCAACCCGTCGTGATCGGCACGATGGACCAGCGACGGGTCAGCATCCGACGACGGCCTCGTCGGGCTTTCGCGATGTCACGCAACCTCTCGACGCGGATCTCGCCATTGCGCGACGCGTGCCGGCAGGCAGGGATCGAGCTCAAGGTGGTCGGACGCGACGACGTACGGCTAGAGGATCCGACAGCCGAGACGATGCGCGCCGATCTGGTGTTCGGCTCCGGGCGCACGATTCTTGAGGCCCTAGCACTGGGCCGGGCCGCGTTCGTGTACGACGAGGGCGGCTGTGCCGGCTTCGTCACCGCCGAGTCGTACCCGCGCCTCGAGTCGTGCGGCTTCACCCCCGACGCCGGGGAGCCCGTGGAGAACCTCGCCGCGATGCTGCGCGGGTACGACCGCACCCTTGGCACCGTCGGGCGCGAGCTCGTGGTCCGCCATCACGCCGCCGCGCGACACGCCGCCGCACTCGTCGAGATCTACCGGTCTGCCACGGGGCCCGCACTGGGCTCGGATCCGCCCGACGTGCTCCGTCGCCTCTCCGTCGTCACCCAGCAGGCCTTCGAGGCCGAGCTGCGGGCCCGAGCCGCCGAGTGGGAGTGGGCCCGCCTCGATCGAGAGCTCCGGGACTTCGACGACCGGCTCGGCGTCGTCCAGGCTGAGCTCGACGCCGTCTGGCGGTCCACCTCGTGGCGGATCACGGCTCCACTCCGGGGGCTTCGGGCCCGCCCGACCCCAAGCCCACGCCCGACCGAGGAACCGGACTAAAGTCCACCGGTCCCGTCGTCCACATGGAAGAAGAGTTGGAAATGCGCATGGCCCCCACACCCCCCCGTCGCCCCCGACCCACCCCTCCGGGCCGCTAGCGGCGAGAGCCCGAGCGGCCTTCCGCTCGTGCTCGCGCCCGCCGGACCGTGAGCTAACGGTCGCCCGCGAGTTGGGCCGCGATGTCGCGCGGCAGCTCGTCGAGGTCATCGATGGCGCCGAACACCACCACGGCGTCACCGGGCCGGCACCGATCGGCGACCAACCCGACCGCGTCGCCACGGTCGGTTGCCAGGTCGGCCTGGAGCCCGGACCGGCGAGCCCAATCGGCTGGTGCCCGGCGAGTGACCGGCAAGACCGGCCGGTCGTCGACAGGCAGCACCACGACGCTGTCAGCCGAGCCCAACACCGCCGCCCACCGGCTCCGCCAACGCAGCACGTCGTCGTGGACGAACGGCTCATAGACGACGTGGATCCGCCGCGGCCCGAGGTCCCGCACCGCGGCGAGCGTCGCGGCGACTGCCTCGGGGTGTTTGCCGATGTCGTCGAAAATGCGGATCCCGCCGACCTCCGCCACCAGCTCGAGTCGCCTCGTCAACATCGTGAGCGCGCTGAGCGCATCTGCCGCTTCGCCCGCCGGGATGCCGATAGCGCGGAGCGCAGCAAACGCCAGGCCCGCGTTGTCCGCGACGTTCCCGCCGTGCAGATGTAGCTTCGCTTCGACGACGTCACCATCGACGTCGCGAAGCCGAAGCATCCGGCCTTCGGCGCTGACCGCCACGGTCTCGACCTCGAAGTCGCGACCAAGACGCCACACCGGGGCGCGCGCCGCCCGAGCCATCGGGCCCAGGTTGCGGCCTCTCCCGATGACGACCCGCCCCGACGAAGGGACCCGCGCAACGTGCTGGGCGACATCCTCGACGACTTCGCCACGCGTTCGCCCAAAGGCGGGGTGATCGAACCAGGAGTTTGTGACGACGCTGACCGATGCTCCAATCCGGGCGATGCTGCCGTCGGCATCGTCAGCCTCGGCCACGGCCGGTCCGCCACCGGCGCGGAACGGACCGCCCAACGTGGGCACGCTCACACCCAGAACGATCTGCGGGTCGGAGCCGAGCGCCTCGAGAGCCAGGCCAGCGAGCGCCGCCACCGTGCCCTTGCCGTGCGTCCCTGTCACCGCGATCGACGGCCGCCCCCTGAGGAGCGCGTCGAGCAGCTCACTCCGGTGGTGCAGCACACCGTCGACACGTGCCCGCTCGACCTCCGGCTCGTCGGGCCGTGCCGTTGTCGTCACCACGAGGCGACGGCCGTCGACGTGCGCCACGTCGTGGCCCTCGACCACCCGCACGTTCGCCCGCTCGAAGGCGTCGTCAGCCTCCACGCCGTACCGATCGCACCCGTCGATGTCGGCGCCCGACGCCGCGGCCGCCAACGTCATCGGGCGCATCCCCCGGCCCCGCGCGCCCATGACGTGGACCGCAAGTCCCGGGAGATCAGGCAACGGATTCGGCGGCGGAAGCACGAAATCCGAACGCAGGGGCACGCCAAGGGATCGTAGGGGCACGGACGGACATCGCACAGATCGCCGTGTCCGGACGAGACCGAATTGCTTCACTGAGTAGATCCGGCGTGCGATCCCCGCCCCTGGCTCCGACGTCGCTGACCAACGCGTCCGCGGGGCGCGCTCCTCCGCCCCGCTGGAACGGAGGGCAACGCGGTCGCGGCGACGTTTGGCCGGACGGTCGAGCCGAGCCGGGTGACGTTTGCACGGCGCCGCGATGGGGTAGGAAGGAGCGCTGCCGTCGCGGAGCGACGCTGCTGACCAGACCGGCACGCGGCGACGGCGGCCGTGACCGGTGGATCGAGATCCACCGGTGGCTCGCGTTGGGGTCGCTCAGTGCGCCGGAACGCCGACGGTGACGGAGACCGTGACGGTTTGAAGGACTAGCGCATGATTCCGGTGTGCCCGAGGGAGTAGCGGCCGGGCTGGGGCCAGACGGCGACGCCGTGTGGTTCTTCGTCGACGGGGATCGTCACTTCGGCGCCGGATGTCGTATCAAACACGTAGACGACGTTGTCGAAGCGGCCGCTGAGCCACAGCTCACCTCCGTCGGGGGTGATGTCGCCCATGTCGGGGCTGCCACCGCCGGGGATGTCCCAGGTGGCGACGATCTTGTTGGTCGCAAAGTTCAAGACGCTGACGCTGCCCGGCCCATGGGCCGGACCGATGGCCTGAGTCGACGAACCACGGTTGGCGATGTAGAGCTCTTTGCCGTTGCGACTGACGACGAAGCCGTGGGCGCCCAGTGCCGTCGGGATGAACCCGGTCGGGGTCAAGGTGGTGCCATCAACGGTCCACACCCCCCCGCCATCGTGGAGCAGGTCGGCGACGTAGAAGGTCTTGCCGTTGGGTGAGTCGCGCACATCCTGGGGGATCGAGTCCGGGGCGAGGGTGAGGGCACCCACGACCTGGTGGGTGCGCCAGTCGACCTTGATGATCCCGCGCTGGAACTCGCACGACAGGATCAGGTACGAGCCGTCGATCGAGAAGTCACCGTGGTTGACGCCGGCGCACTGCGGAAGGGGGAGCGATGCCTGCAGAGCGAAGGTGTGGGGGTCGCGAAAGTCGAGTCGTTTCAGCGTCTCGGCGACGACGATGACCGAGCGCCCATCGGGGGTGAAGTACAGGTTGTAGGGGTCGTCGACGGGGATCGAGGGTCCCGGGAGTCCGGTCTTGGGGTTGATCGGCGTCACGCTGCCGTTTGTTCCGTTGACGTCTTCGTTGGCCACCCACAGCGTCTTGAGGTCGTACGACGGCACGACGTGTTGAGGATCGACGCCGACCGGGAACCGACCGATGACCTTGAGCGTCTTCGGATCGATCACGTCGACGTCGTCGGACTTCAGGTTCGGGACATACACCCGATCCAGCGCCCCTTTGGTGGCGGGGCTGAACTTGCCGCGGCCGGCTTGGCTGTACTGGTTGTTTGGGTTCACCACCCGCGGCATCCCCGGCACGGTGTGCACCGTGGCGGTCCTCAGGTCCGAGTCCGCGGTCGCCGGGCGGGCCGAGGTGCCGAGCGAGCTGGTTTGGCCACCTCCGCACGCGGCGAGCACGCCCACGGCCACTGTCAACAGCGCACCGCACCGGAGTCGTCCACGGTGGCCTCCGCGACCGGCCCGCGGCGTGGATCTCGATGAGGGTCGTGCCATGCTGAAGTTCATCAACGTCATTGGCCCCCGTCGCTCTTCGGATGACGCCGAATCGCAGCAGCCCGGGATCTTACGAACCGCTCGGAAGGCCCCCACCATCGAGGGTGCCGGGTTCGGCCTTCGGTCCGCCGATCCGGGCGGTTTCGGGGTCGCCGGTCCGGTCGTTCGCGCACATTCTGTGGCCCGAAACGGCGGGATCGCCGGCGGCCCGGGTCCGAGTGCTCGGATCCCGGGAGAAGTCTCGCGGGGGGCGACCGAGCGGTCGCCGCCGACCACCCACCGTGGTCCGATTCCAGCGTCCCGTCCGAGGCGAGGCGAGATGCACCAGCCCGGACCGCTCGCTCCCGGCTCGCGTCCCGGAGGGTCCTGGAGTGCGCGACGCTGGGCCCGTGAGCTCGGTCTGGCAGTTGACGCCCCGAAAATGCCCGCGCGACACTCGCCATCACTTCGTAAGTCGGCGCGCCCTCGCGGTCTGCGTTGAGGGAGGCACAGGTGAGCAACCGGGCATCCCTGGGTCGGCGGTCCGGCGCTCGCCGCCGACGGTCCTCGACCGACGCCGCACCAATCCCGCGAGCCCCGAGCGGGACGTGCTTGTGACGTCACGCATCGGCCTCGACCCGCGCTGTCCGGACCCAAGTCGATGATCGCCGCAACGCGCCGGGCAGGTCCCGCCGTGGCGGTGTCCACTGGCCTCGCGTTGGCGTACGTCGCCGCGGGGAGCGTGACGCCGGCGGCGGCGGCCTCGAACTCGGTGACGCATCATCTATCAGCCGATCCGAACGTCGCCTTCGTGCTCTTTGTGCTGGGCCTCGCTGGCATGTGCTTCGAGTTGGCGCACCCGGGCCTGAACGTGCCCGGCGTCGCGGGACTGATCTCGTTCGTCGTGTCGCTCGTGCTCCTCGGCCGCCTCCCCGTTGACGCCGCCGGGGTGATCTTGCTCGTCTTGGCCTTCGTGTTCTTCGTCATCGAGCTCCGCGCCGGGGCGCACTCCGTGCTGGCACTGGCCGGTGTGGCGTCGCTGGTGCTGGGGGGCCTGTTCTTGTACGACCCGTCCGTGCCCAGCGCGCGCGTCGCGCTGCCCTTGCTCATCGCGATCGCGGTCGTGCTCGGCGGCTTCTTTCTCTTCGTGGCACGCCTTGCGCTGCGCGCACGCAACATCCCCGTGGTAACCGGCGCCGACACCCTGATCGGCGAGGAGGGGATCGTCACCCAAGCGCTCCATCCCGCCGGGCAGGTACGTGTCCGCGGTGAGGTGTGGGCGGCGACCTTCGACGACTCGACCGTGACCGCTCCGATCGGGGCGAAGATCGTGGTCTCAGACCTGCGCGGCCTGACGCTCTACGTCGCGCCCGTTGAACCAATCAGAGGCGAGCCGATACCAATTCGGCCGCCGGGAGGTAACGAGACATGAGTGCTGGGCGATCGAAGATGCAGGCAGCGATCCTGCCGTTCCGGGTGGTATCCGAATACCGCCGTCTCGTGGTCTTCCGTCTGGGCCGGATGACCGGGGTGAAGGGGCCAGGCGTGATCGGTGTGCTCCCCTTCGCCGACCGGGTGATCAGCGTCGACCTGCGAGAGTTCTTCCTCGAGATCCCGCGCCAGACCGCGATCACGAAGGACAACGCCCCGATCTCCATCGACTTCATCACCTTCTTCAAAGTCGTCGACGTGCAAGCCAGCGTCGTCCAGGTCGCCGACTTTTCGGGAGCCGCCCAGAACATCGCGGCGACCACCCTGCGGTCGGTGGTTGGCGACATCACCCTCGACGACGTGCTCGCCAAGCGCGACGAGATCAACCAGCTCCTCCGCGCCAAGCTCGACGACGTCACCGAGCGCTGGGGCGTGAAGGTGACCAACGTCGAGATCCGTGAGATCACCCCGCCCCCCGCGGTGCAGGAGGCCATGACGCGCCAGATGTCCGCCGAGCGCACTCGCCGGGCCCTCGTCACCGAGGCCGAAGGCGACAAGTCCGCGGCGGTCTTGCGGGCCGAGGGTGCGAAGCAGTCCAGCATCCTCCAAGCCGAAGGGGAGAAGCAGTCCAACATCCTCCAAGCCGAGGGTGACAAGCAGGCCGCCGCGCTGCGCGCCGAAGGGTTCGCGTTGGCGCTCACCAACGTGTACCAGTCGGCGCAGGCGGTCGACTCCAAGACGATGGGGATCCAATACCTGGAGGCCCTCAAGAGCCTGGGTGCCTCCCCGAGCACGAAGTTCGTGCTCCCGCTCGAGCTCACCGGCATGCTGCAAGGCATCGCCACCTATGCCGGCGAGGCCTTCCGAGACGGGGACCACGCGGGTGCCCGCGCGAAATAGCAACTGCTCGATTTCGCGGCTCGCGGCTCGTGCCGGTGCCTCACCAGTCCCGCTGATCGGCCTGGTGTCGGGCGGCCACCCCCCGGGAGGGCGGACGCTCGCCGGCGTGTGACGACGAGGCTGGCCGGTCCGGGAGCGAGTCCCGGCCCGACCCCCTCACCTGCATGAACGCGGCACCCGTCCCAGTTGAGGAATGCTGGGGGCCGCACGCCCCCGAGGAGCATGGACATGTCCACACGCAAGGATCTGGTCGCCCAGATCGCCGCCAACAAGCGCCGCACCTTCTACCTGATGGCCGGCTTCGCGCTGGTGATCACCGGCACCGTCGCCGCGTTCAGTCTCGCGTTCGCCTACGGCCCGATTTTCATCGTGATCGCCGTCCTCGTCGCGGTCGCCCTGGTGTGGACCAGCTATTTCTACTCCGACAGGCTCGCGATTGCCGCCGCGCACGCTCAGCTCGCTGACCGCAACCAGTACCCGCAGCTCTACGACGTCGTCGAGGAACTCTGCATCGGCGTTGGCCTGCCCATGCCGAAGGTCTACGTCATCGACGACTCATCCCCCAACGCGTTCGCGACCGGCCGCAACCCGACGCACTCCGCGGTCGCCGTCACCGCCGGCCTGCTGCAGACGATGAACCGAACCGAGCTCGAAGGGGTCCTCGCCCACGAGCTCAGTCACATCCACAACTACGACATCCTCGTCGCCACGATCGCCGTCACCCTGGTCGGCTTCGTCGCGCTGCTGTGCGACTTCGGCTTACGGATGCTGATCTTCGGCGGACTGGGTGGGCGCGGTCGCAACAACCAAGGCGGCGACGCCGCCATCTTCATCCTCGCCCTCTCGCTCGTGTTCATCATCCTGGCCCCCATCGCGGCCAAGATCATGCAGTTCTCGATCTCGCGCCGCCGAGAGGCGCTCGCCGACGTCTCGGGCGTCTACATCACACGCAACCCCCAGGGCCTCATCTCCGCACTCGAGAAGCTGCGCGACAACCCCACCATCGTGCACCACGCGCCGGCAGCCACCGCGCACATGTGGATCGAGTCGCCCCTCGCCACGGACCACAAGGACGTCCACGGCTGGTTCAACCGGCTGTTCGAGACCCACCCCCCCATCCAGCAGCGCATCGACGCCCTCCAGGAAGTCGCCGGGACTCTCCCCCCCGCCACCCCCGGAACCTGAGCACCGCCGCGCCGGTCACGGTGCACCCCGGGCGTCGCGATGCTCACCGAACCGGGCAACTGCCAACCCGGAGCCCCGACGGGGCCCCGGCCGACCGACAACCGGTCCCCGCTCGGGGCGGCGCCGCAGGGTCGCCGCGATCCGGGCCGATCCAGGGCTCGTGGAGGCCTCCGATCGTCGAACCGCGCCGTCGGCCTCCGGTTCCGTGCCGGTCCCGCGCACAGGCCGGTGGTGGGATCACGGTTGGCTGGTTCGCCTGACCACCGTGCTGGCCCTCGGGTGGGGAGCCGTGTACCTCGGGTGGCGGCTCGGCTGGAGCAGTCGCGGCGCCGGGTGGAGTTCTGCGACGTGGTGTTGACGACCGAGCCCGTCGAAGGCGACCCGCCCCGCGTGCTGGCCCAGTCGTGGCTCTCCTGGCGGGGTCGCCAGGCCGCGTAGCCACTTCGAGCGGCCCGACGGGATACCCGTTGGTCGGGTCGCCCGGGCCAGGCGTCGACGAACGGCGGTGCGCTCCGCCTACCCCAACAGGCCACCTTTCGCGAACGGTGGTCCTTGCTTGATCCGGGCCTTGGCGCTCTCCCAGTCTGAGACGACGGCGGCGATCTCGACGCGAGGGCTCGCCTCCTCGAACACCGTCGTGTGCGACACGAACTGATCGCCGGTCCACCAGTGCAGCTCGAGCATGGGGGGCTCGGCGGCGATGACCGGTCCGTGCTCGGGGTCGAGGTCGCAGCGGGTCTGATGTGTCGTACTCGGGGCTGTGCTGACCACCGTCGATCCCCAATTCGTCACGATCGGGCGGTGGAGGTGACCGGCAAGGACCCGGTGCACCTGCGGGTGGCGCCGCACGATGATCTCCAGGTCTCGTGCCCCGGCCAGGCCGATGCAGTCCATCCACCAGATGCCGGTGGTGAACGGCGGATGGTGCAAGAAGACGACGGTCGGGGTGTCGGGCCGCCCGGCCAGGGTCTGATCGAGCCAGGCCAGGCGGGTCTGATCGAGGTCGCCGTCGTGATGGTCGCGTCGGAGAGTGTCGACGGCGACGAGACGGACAGGGAAGTCGTCGACCACGTACTGGATCGGTCCCTCCGAGGGCAGGTACGGCCACGACTGTCCGAACGCGGCCCGGAAGCTCTCCCGCTCGTCGTGGTTGCCCGGGATGCAGAACAGCGGGATGTGGAGCTCCTCGAGGATCTCGGCGAGGAGCCCGTACTCGGCCGGCCGGCCGTGATCAGTCAGGTCGCCGGTCGCGAGCACGACGTCGGGACGGCGGCTCAGGCCGTTGAGATACTCGACGGCTCGCTCCAGTTTCAGGTTGGCATCCACGAACTTCCGCATGAAGTCGTCTTCCGCGGCGACGTGGAGATCCGAGATCTGAGCGATGATCATCGCGGCATTGTCCCATCCCCCGGTCGGGCCCCGCTTCGGAATGCGGACTGCCCCGGGCTCGACCGAGCGGCCGATCAGATCTCGAGTGGTTCGGTGCCGATCTGCTCGACGAGCGCGGCGAGGCTTCCTTCGCCCACCCCGGCTCGCAGCTGCTGGAAGAGCTGCAGCGACATCACCGCGGCGCTCGCGCCCGCCCCCGCGATCGAGCCGATCTCGACCCGCAGGAAGAGTTGGGGGCCGGTGAGCGCGGTCACGACGCTGAACACCACGATGCCGATGAACCATGCCGTCATGGCGCGCGCGTGCCCCAGGAGCGCGATCAGCGCCTGCGCCAGGGTGAGGGCGAGGATGAACAGGCCGCTGCCGGCGGCGAGGAGCGCGAGGTCGAGGTTCCCGAGCTGGAACTTGCTGCCGAACAGCAACTTGCCGACGAACGGTCCGAGTGTCGCGCCACCCAGCACGCCGAGGACCCCGATGCCGGCTACGACGACGACGAGGTTCCGTACCCCGGTGCGAAAATCGTCGTGACGCCCGGAACTCACCATCGCCGCCAGCCCGGGCAGCAGCACGGCCTGCACCGCCTGGAACAGCAGGATCGGGATCCGGGACAAGAAGAGGCCGACGATGAAGTCCGCCACCGCGGCCCGCTGCCCCGACGTGGCGAGAACCTGCGCGCCGAGGAACGGCGCGTAGCTCAGCACCTGGGCGAAGAGCGAGCCGAACAAGAGGTAGCCGAGGTTGGTGGACAGCTCGGACCACGGCGCGTTGGGCCCGGGTGGCAGGAGGTCGCGTTGCCCCCGGAGCGCCACCAACGTGGCGAGCACGGGTGGGAAAGCAAGGCACAGCCCGTACCAGACCGGGTTCGAGACTCCCGCCGCCGCGAGCACGATGACCGGGAGGAGGCGGATGGTGCCCTCCGCACCCATGCTGACCCCATACGCGGCGAACCGGCTCGCGCCGGCGAAGACTCCGCGCGCGAGGAGCTCGAATCCGTAGGTGAACAACGCGATCACGAGGCACGCGATGAGCCCCGCGTTGCCCGCGAACAGATTGCTCACGATGGGCGTGAAGATCCCCACCGCGATCGTCACCACCGCCAGCCCGACCGCGAACGCCAAGCCCAACACCGCGGCACGCCGCGCGACGGGTCCCCCACCGATCCCACGCGCCCGCCGGGCGGCGATCGCCCGACCAACTTCCTGCTCCAGGGGCAAGAAGATGCCCGGCGCGAGCACGAACACGAACACCCAGAGGGCGTTGAGCGCCGCGTAGTCGGTTTTCGACAGGGCCCGGAAGCCCAGGATCTGAAACCCGTAAGTCGTGACTCCCGCCACCATGAGACCCGCGCCGACCGCGAAGGTCCCCACCGGCAGGGGCTGCTTTGCCGCCTCGATCAGCCGTTGTCGGCGCTGCGCCATGGGTTTGCGAAGGTCCTGATGAGTCGACGAAGCGAGCCTGAAAAGCATAGGAGGCGACGCTGGCCCACGATTGATCAGGGTCGGAACCCCGCGTCAGCCAACCCTCACGGACACCGACCGCGGCCGGATCGGGTGGGGGCCAGTCCATCCCGGGCGAGCAGCGTGCCTTCGACCCGCCCGACCCGCCCGACCCGCCCGACCTACCCGACCCGCCCGCCCGGCCCGACTCGGCCGGTCGGTGCTCCGGGCCGCTGGGACGCCGCGGCCTCCCGGGACCGGCCCGGCTTCGAACCGGTGAGCGCCGGTGATGGGGCGGCCCCCACCCGATCCGGCCGGGAGGTGCCGCGCTGGGCGACACCCGTCCCCCTGGGGGTTAGGTCGGCGTGCCCCAGAAGGCCTGGGCGGCCTCGATGATCAGATCGCTGCAGACCTCGAGCGGCAGCGCCGTGCTGTCGACGACCAAGTGATACAGAGCGGGGTCGTCGGCGTCGACGTCATACAAGCGGCGCAGATACGCGCCGCGCGCTCGGTCCGTGTCGTCGCAGCGGCGCGTTGCCTCCGCTTCGTCGATCTGCGTCAAACGCATCGCCTGGTGGATCCGAGCCGTGCGTGGCCCGGCGAGCCGTACGTGGAACGCGCTCGGGCACGAGCGGAGCACGACCATCCCGCCTCGCCCCCGCACCACCCCACCCGGGGGGCGGGCCAACGTCTCGATCCCTGCCTCCATCTCGTTGCGGACCTGCTCTTCGGAGCTGACATCCTCGACGGGCTGCGGCGCGCCCGCGCCGAGGTCGAGTGGGATCGCGGCCAGTGAATCGACGATGCGGGTCAAGAGCCGCGCCGAGCGTTCCTCGTGCGTCGCGTCCTCGTCGCCCGCCCGCCCGGCCGTCGCCCGGACCAGGCTCGGCGAGAGCACGCGTTCGAGGTACGGAAGGCCCAGCCGGTCCGCGACGCTCGGGCCGACGACGCTGGCGCCAGCTCCGTAGCCAGCCGAGATCGTCACCACTCGCACGCTCGGGTCCGTCATTGGGCCAGCCCGGTGATCCCCTTCACGCACTTGACCTAACAACGTCCGATGCGCTTCGTCAACGCCCCGGCGGGTGAAAGTTCGGAAGCCCGGCGGAAATCTGGCGGCAGCGACACGCCGACAGCTCGACGAAAGGACCCCGTCGGCGGGCCGCGTCGAACCGTATGGTAGGCAGCGGTCCACGCACGTGGTGCCGGTTCGTCCGGCGTGCGGCGAGGCCGCGCTCATGGCGGGCGCCGGCGACGAGATGGAGGTACCGCACGGACGTCGTCGCAGCCCCCGACGAGCTTGATCCCCGACGGTGGATCACCCTGGCGATCGTCCTCAGCGCGGCGTTCATCGTCGTGCTCGACAACTCGGTGCTCAACGTCGCGATTCCGACCATCCTGCGCGACTTCCACACCTCGCTCCCGAGCGTCGAATGGGTCGTGACCGGGTACGCCCTGACGTTCGCCAGCCTGCTCATCATCGGCGGTCGACTCGGCGATCTCTACGGGCACCGGCGGATCTTCATCATCGGCGCCGCGCTGTTCGGGGTCGGGTCCTTGCTGGCGTCGGTGTCCTGGAACGTGCCGTCGTTGGTACTGGGCGAGGCGTTCATCGAGGGCGTCGGAGCGTCGCTGATGCTTCCCGCCACGCTCGCCATCATCTCGACCACGTTCCGGGGCCAGGAACGGGGGCTCGCCTTCGCCGGCTGGGGCACCACGGCGGGCGCCGCCGCGGCGTTCGGTCCCGTCGTCGGCGGCTTCCTCACCACGGAGTACTCGTGGCGGTGGGCGTTCCGGATCAACGTGATCATCGCTCCGCTCGCGATTCTCGGTGCGCTCCTCGTCATGGTGCGCAGCGTCCCCGAGGATCAGCACAACCGCAGCCTGGACTGGCCCGGCGCCGCGCTCATCGCGTCCGGCATGTTCTTGCTCGTCTTCGGCATCACCGAGGCGCCGACCTATGGCTGGTTCAAGCCGATCAAGAGCTTCTCGGTGGCGGGGGCGAGCGTCTGGCCGACGTCGCTACGGGTGTCGGTGATCCCGGTCGCCGTGATCGTCGCGGTGTGCATCCTCGCCTGGTTCGTGCGATTCGAGCGGCGCAAGGAGCGCGACGATCGAGGCCCGCTCTTCGAGTTTGGCCAGCTGCGGCACAAGACGTTCCGCTACGGGCTGCTCACCACCGTGGTGCTCGCCATGGGCCAGCTCGGGCTGCTCTTCGTGCTGCCCGTGTTCCTCCAGGACGGCAAGCACCTCAGCGCGGAGACCAACGGGCTCTGGGTGGTGCCGACCGGGCTGTTCATCGTGATCGGAGCGCAGCTCGGGGGACGCCTGACCCGGCGGGTCGGAACCACCATGGTGGCGCGCACCGGCATGGTTCTCGAGACCATCGGCCTGCTCCTCATCGCGCTCGTCGTCTCACCCCACCTGACGTTCGTGGACCTCCTGCCGGGCTTCGCGTTCTATGGCTTCGGGATCGGGTTCGCGAGCTCGCAGCTGACCAACATCGTGCTGTCCGCCATCGCGAGCGACAAGGCTGGGTCGGCGAGCGGCGCCAACACGACAGTCCGACAGATCGGCAGCGCGCTCGGCGTGGCGGTGATCGGCGCGCTGTTGACGACCGAGACGACCCGGCGGGCCGTGCACGCCGTGCACGTGTCCCGTGAGCTCCCCGCGGCCCTCAAGGCCCAGGCGACACAAGGATTCCGGCTGCTCGGACCGAACTTCGCCCCGCCGCACGACGCCAGCGTTCACGAAGCAGCGGCGCTCGAGCGGATCATCGCGTCCGCGGTGTCCGGTGCGACACAACCGGCTCTGTTGTTCGGCGCGGGCGTGGTCGGGCTCGGGGCCCTGCTGTCCCTGGCGATCCCGCGCCTCGGCGCGCCCGTGGGGTCCGAGGAGATCGAGGCGCTCGAGGCGGCCAGCGTCTAACCCGAGCCGCGGAGGCGGTCGGCGGCCCACGACCCCGGCGCGGTTCCTTCGACCGTGGCGATCCGCTCGGTGAACCGCCAACCCGACCCGGTTCGCACCAGGCGGTCGCGATACGTGCCCCAGTGGTCGGGGCCCACGGCGGTGACGGCGAGGAAGTAGCAGGTGGCCCGCGCCTCGTCGCGGCCCAAGAGGTCGATCCGCAGGGACGACACGTGGTGACGGATGCGCCCGCCGCCGGTCGCGCTCGCGGCGAGGTTCGCCCGAGTGGCCTCGAGGTACGTGACGATGGCCCGCCGCCCCGATGCCTCCTCGGCGTTGGTGGCCAACACGCCGTCGTCCACGAACAGCCCGCCGAGCTCGGCGCCGCGGCCGCTGTCCGCAAACCGGACGTAGCGAGCGACAGTGTCCTCGATGCCCAGGCGAGCCTCGATCTCCCACAGCTCCATCAGGCCCCCTCAGGACGGGTCGCGTCGCGGCCGACCGGCGCGGGCAGTTCACCACAGCGAGCCTCGCGCTCGGACTCGTCCTCGAGGCGGGTCGTCGCCGAGGCCCCCGGCGGTGGCGAACACGACCGGCGTCACCGCACGCGACGCGCTCGAGCCGGCGGGTACGGTGCGCCGGGCCGCGGAGCGCCCCGGGACGGCGATGCTGACCCCCAACCGATCTAGGGCAGAGGGTGTGACCGAGCTCGAGACTGCGCTGTTGGACGAGGTTCACGCCCAGCTGGACCAGTGGCGGGTCGAGTACGCGGGCCAGCCCGACGCCGAACGCGAGCATCTTTATCTGCTCGCCCTCGAACGCGAACAGATCGTGGCCGTCGCCTACCGCGAGGAGGCGGTCGCGGCGCGGGTCTCCGGCCTGGTCGCCTTCGACGAGGACCTGCGTGCCCTCGTGCGCCAGACCCTCGTGTGGATCTGGAAAGACGAGGAGCTCCACGCCGAGCTCCTCCGGGGCCTGCTCCTCCAACAGGGTGGTCTTTCCTCCTCCCTTGTCGTCTACGGGCGCCAGGCCGAAGGGGCGCCGTCGGGCTGGGTGACCTCCACCGAACACCACGTGGACTGGCGCTCGGCGCCCCTGCGAACCGGGGCCGCCGACCTGTTCGTCGCCACCGCCGGGATCCTCAAGCTCGTCCCCCCGGTGCTTCGCCGCGAGCTGCGCTATCAGACCTTCCAGCGGTACTGCGAGCTCAACGTCGCGCTCGAATCCACCGCCGAGCTCGCCTACCGGCGCCTCGTCGAACTGGCGCGCGACGACGACGAGCGCGACACGTTCGAGCGGATCCGGGGCGACGAGGAGCGCCACGGCGCCGCCTTCCGACTCCTCGCCGCTGCCCTCACCGTCGACGACCAGCTCGCGCCGGGGACGACCACCGCCCAGATGCTCGAGGCGCTGGCGGACATCAGCCCCTGGTTCGTCCCGGCCCAGATGCGGACGTCGAGCACCGCGTCCGCACGCGCTCGGCGTTTCGGGAGTGGCGCGCTCGTGGCCGTCCGCAGCGGGACGGACGACACCGACCGGATCGCGGTTCTCGAGGAATGTCTCGACCGGGCGGGGCTCCCCGACGTGGTGTCCGGGGCGCGCTCGGCGGCGATCCGGGTGTCCTTCATGCTCGGCTACGACCGTCGGGACCGCTCGAACGTCAACGACTCCGCGCTCGTGGAGGCACTCGCCCGGTATCTGCGCCGCCACGGCGTCACCGACGTCGCGGTCCTCGAGGCACCGACCGTCTATGGCAACTCCTTCGCGAACCGCTCCGTCCGAGACGTCGCCGAGTACTTCGGGTTCACATCCCCGACCTACCGGATCGTCGACATCAGCGACGATCTGCGTCCCTATGTCTTCGAACGCGGCTTCGTCCAGCGCGCGATCAGCGGGACCTGGCTCGACGCCGACGTGCGGATCGTGATGCCCAAGCTTCGGACCGATCCCACCGAGTTCGCCCACCTGGGACTGTCGACCCTGGAAGGCAGCACGGGCGCGATCGAAGCGACGTTCTACGCCAAACGCCAGGTCGACTTCCGCTCGGCGACGATGATGCTCCTCGACGTCGCTCCACCCGACTTCTCGGTCGTCGACGCCTGGGCCCCCGTCGCCGACGGCCCGTTCGGCGTGATGGGCTGTCACCGACCCGCCCAGGTTCGCCACCTCTACGCTGGCGCCGATGCGCTCGCCGTCGACGAGGTCGTGCTCGACGATCTCGGGATCGACGATCCCCGCCAAGCCCCGATCGTGCGTCGAGCCCACCACTGGTTCGGGCTGGCGCTCAGCCGACCCGAGGTGGACGGAGACCGCCCGCCCCTCCACGACGAGCTGCGCGGCGCCCACGCGTCCGCGCTCCTGCGGGCGCTCGGCACTGCCTCGTACCCGATCTACGTCTACCTGAGCAACGACGGGGACCTGTTCGTGCCCGCCATGGACACCGCCGCCTTTCCACGGTCGCGGCCGGTCGGCCGTTTCACGCGAGCGATGCGGTGGACCGCGCAGCGTGCGTTCGGGTTGCGACCGCCGGCGCCGAGCTGATGGGCTCGTTCGAGACACAGGCCCGCGGGCTGCTCGGCACGATCCGCACCGGCCATGTCGCGGCGCGGGCACTCGCGGTCGCGGACAGCCGCGTCTTTGTCCGAGCGTTGTTCCTGGCCTCCGCGGTTCGACTCGGGGTCCTCGGTGGGCTTCGCCACGGACGGTCGTTCGCCGAGCTCGTCGCCGTCACCCGCTGCACGCGTCCCGAGCGTCTCCGGGCCTGGCTTTCGGTCGGCGTCGAGCTCCACGAGCTCGACGTCCGGTCGGACCGCTACGTCGTTCGGGGCCGTCGGGCTCGCGCCCTCGCCGACGGCGATCCCTTGCTGCAGGCCCACTACCGCTCGATGCTCGACTACCAGAGCGGTGCCTACGACGAGCTGGCCTCGCTCCTGCGCGCCGACCCGAGTACGGGGCGGGTCGACCTCGACGAGCACGCCGCGGTGATCGCCGAGGTGTCTCTTGCCGCCGCCCCCTTTGTGACGCCCTACCTCGACCGCATCGTCGACGAGCTCCGGCCCGGCCGCGCGCTCGACGTCGGATGCGGCACCGGGGTCTATGTGCGAGCGATGCTCGACGCCGACCCGCTGCTGACCGTGGACGGGATCGACCTCGCCGCCGGCGTCATCGACGATGCTCGTGAGCGCCTGCAGACGGCGGGTCTCGGCAACCGAGCCAATCTCGTCGCCGGCGACATCCGCAGCTGGGAGCCCGACCCGGCGCGTCGCTTCGATCTCGTGACCCTCCTCAACGACGTGTACTACTTCCCCGAACCCGAGCGCGCCGCCCTCTATGAGCGTCTCGGTGGGTTCCTCACCGACGACGGAGAGCTCGTCGTGGTGACCATGACGCGCGCGGGCTCGATCGCCAGTGCACACCTCCACTTCATGCTCGCGTGCGAGGCGGGGGCCGCGTCCTTGCCCGAGCGCGGCGAGGTCCCCGCGGACCTGCGTCGGGCCGGCTACGTCGTGGTCGAGGACGAGGCGCTGGTGCCGACCGAACCGTTCGTCGCCGTCCGGGCCCGACGCGCGGCGCCGCGCTAGGAGGCGCGGCGCAACGCCGACGCGAGCGGGGGGCCAGAGACGGCGGCGAGCTCGTCGGTGAGCTGCTCGAGGGTCGCGGCGGCCGTGTCCCAATAGCGCACCGCGCGTCCCGCCGGCGGTCGGACGGGCCGGATGCCCAGCTCCGAACGGCTGCCCGACCACGCCGCGAGCTCGAGTTCGACGCGGACCGGTCGGCGCGAGCGAGGGAGGCGGAGCCGTCCGTGGAGCTGGCGGGCCGTCCCGGGCAGCGACGAGGTCGGCCGGGCGCTCAGGGCCGCGGTCAGGTGGATGGGGGAGCTCGAGCTCCCGTCGCGGCGCCGCTGAGCGACGAGGTCGTCGAGGGCAGCCGCGGCGTAGCCGAGCGGCAGCTCAACGTGGCGGCTGACGTACCAAGGCGTGGGTTCGGGCTGGTCCATGGGTTCGCTCCCGCGCTGAGTGGGGTTTCGATCACCAGTGTCGACCAGCGTGTTGACGACGACGTCACGAGCGGGTCGCGGTGCCGTGACAGCCGCATGAACCCTCGGTGTCGTGACGCCCGTCACAGTGCAGGGCCCGAGCCCGCGGCGGGCGCCGCGTTGGCGGGCGAGGTTAATCGAGTTGAATACCGCCGACCGTACGCGCCCTCAGACCACTGGCCGGTCCACGCTGTCTACGAAACTCGCGTAGGAGGTACGCCCGGGCCGGTTCCGACCCTGGTTGCGACTTACCCTGCACCTTGACGAGCTAGACGATCGCGCAGGGCGGAACTCGGAGCCGATCTAGAGGAATGTGTGCTCAGGAGGATTGTTGTATCGGTCCCAGACCTTGTTGATCTGTGTTTGGTAATAGACATGGTGGAACCCTCCGACGAGCGCCAGAAGGATTCCCAGCCCCCCTGAACAGCGTTCGCTCGCGCCCGCGGCTTTTTGAGCCTGTTGGATTCGGCTTCCCGTGTTGATGATCGAAACAATCGGCGGAACCAGACACAAGATCCCACCGAACAGGATGGCAATGAGCGACAGGGTGGGATCGACCTTGATGGTTTGCTCGTAGTCGCGGGTCTCTTCGTTGATCTTGTAGTACCAGTAGTAGCCGTAAATGCCGAGGGTGACGAACGTCAGAAGCCAGACACCCCACGGGTTCCTGGTCTTGCCGGCTCTCCGCTGAAATGCGGTGCTGGGATATCCCGTGAGGGGAGCACCCGGTACTGGAGGGACACCCGGTACTGGAGGGACACCCGGTACTGGAGGGACACCCGGTACTGGAGGGACACCCGGTAGTTGAGATTCGTCTCGTGGATCGGTTGGTGTCATTGGACTCCGCCCTGGTTGTTGAACGTCCGGCAATACCGGTACAAGCCGTCGGTGGCGATTGTCACGATCGACAGCAGGAGCAGACGGGCGGCCTCCGCTGCTTGCCCGCCGGGCCGGTCCTTGCCGGAGTGGTCGGACTGTTCATGAAGTCCCTCTCGATCACCGTTGGTCGACGTGTTCCTAGCCCCCGCTGGGCGGGCGCGTCAATGCGGTGAGCCGCCGGGACTGGAACGGCTCGTCCTGGCGTCGCCGCGATTCGGCGCCATAATCATGCCGGTGAATCCCGGGGTGGTGGAGTGGCTCGCGATCGGGCTGGCGTTCGTCGCGGTGATCGTGATCTTGCGCTACGCGAGCCGACCGCGCTGTGTGCTGTGTGCTCGACGCCATGAGGTCCCCTCTCGGACTGTCAAGCAGCCGTGGTCCGTCGATCTCCCACCCGAGGTCGAGTGGACGACGATCAGCTGGCGGGCCGATCACTTCGGTGTGCTGCCCCGTCAACCACGCGACGCGAACGCCTGACCTGACGCGCCGTACCATCCGGCCTCGGTGCCGTGAGCGCCCGGAGCTCGGGCAGGGTCGGCGCCGCCAGTGACAAGGAGTGACCATGCTCACGATCCCTGGATCGGTCGCCGTCGTCACCGGCGCCTCCTCGGGTATTGGCCGCGAGCTCGCGCTCGAGCTCGCCGCCACCGGCGCGACCGTCGTCGCGCTCGCCCGCCGGGAGGATCGCCTCGCGTCGCTCACCGAACAGCTGCGGCGTTCGACACCCGAGTCGGGCTACGTGGTCTGTGACGTGAGCGACACCGACCACTTTGTTGACGTTTTGAGCCGGCTCGAGGCAGATCGGGGACGCATCGACATCCTGATCAACAATGCCGCGATCTCCGAGCCCGACGGGGAAGGCGTCGAGCCGTACCGGCGGCTCATGGAGACGAACTACTTTTCGGTCGTGGCGGGCACCCTCACCGTGCTCCCCGGGATGCGGAGCCGCGGGTGCGGCGCCGTCGTGAACGTCTCCTCCGACACTGCCCGGGCGCCGACGCCGGGCGAGCCCGGCTACTCCGCCTCGAAGGCAGCCGTCAGCGCATTCACCGAAGCGCTGTCCTTCGAGACCGAAGGCGACGGTGTGCACCTCCATGTGCTCTACCCCGGATGGGTGCCGACGGAGATGACGCAGCCCGACGGTCGAGCGGACCCGCACCGGCCACCCAAGTTCGTGCGTCGCACGCCCCACCAGGTCGCCCGGCTCGTGGTGAGCCGACTCGGGCAGCGTCGCCTCGAGCTCGACGCCACGAAAGTCGCCCGCATCGCGCCCGTCGCCCGGGCCCTGTTTCCCTCCGCCTATCGCCGAGGGGTGCGCGCCTCGTTGCGGACCTGACAGGTTCATGACCCCCGAGCCGGCTCCCCCGGTCGGCCCGAACGGTTTGGGAACCCCGATACCCCTGACCGGCCGCGGCGCCACCCGCGGGGACCCGACCGGCCTCACGCGTCCCGCGTGCCGACGGCCTACATTGCGCGCATGGCCCGAGTCGTCGCCTCCGCCCCGGTCCGGGCCACCGTCGACGCGCCGGCACGCGGCTGATGGAGGCGCTCCCCGGCTACGAGCAGACCCTGGTCTGGGCCGGCCAGCGCATCGCCGGTGTGCGCCCCGAGGACCTCGACTTGGCGAGCCCCTGTCGGGACTGGAACGTGCGAGCGCTTGTCGCGCACATCGTGGCCGGGATCTGGTACTTCAAGGCCCTCGCCACCGACGAACCCGTCGCCGATCTGATGCGGGGTCTCTCGGATCTGGTTGGTGATGACCCGTTCGCGTCGTACGACCGGGCTGGACGGAGCGCGCTGGAGGTATGGCGCGCGCCAGGCGCGCTCGACCGCAGCTATGTGTTACCGCTCGGTGAGCGGCCGGGTCGGGAGGCGCTTGCCATCCACCAAGCCGATTTGCTCGTCCATGGCTGGGACGTCGCCGAGGCCACCCATCAGGACTCGACGATGGACCCGGAGCTGGCCGCGTTCTCGCTCGAGACCCTGTCCGGCTTCATCCAACCTGCGATGCGGGGGCCCGGCCGCGCCTACGCCCCGGCCGTCGCGGCGGGTGCGGGTGCCGACGACGAGGAGCGGCTGCTCGCGTTCGTCGGACGGACCAGCGCCTGGCGTTAGCGGCGTCCCGGTGTTGGCCGCGATCGACGAACGTCGGCGTCGCGCTCAGGTTGGGAACGCCTTGACCGTCAGCCCGCTTTCGATGAACACCTGGCCGTTCCCGACTCCCGGGGTTGGGAAGTGCTCCGAACCGGTCAAGGCCAGCTGGTAGCGCATCATCGCCGCGCCGGTGCTGACGTTGACGCCGAACAGCTGGTTGGACCCAGAGTCGGCCGAGAACACTAGGTTCGAGATCGGGTCCACCGTCGCGGGTCCACCCGCGGCGACGTCCGACGGGGAGGTCCACCCCGCCGACATGGTCCCGCTGCCGAGGACGAGCTGCTTCATCACCGAGCCGCGACACGGCACGAAGATCGAGGTCCCGAGGGTCACGACGTTCCCGAACGTGCCGCCCGAGCACACGCTCAGCTGCGTGACCAACGAAAGGTCAGACTTGTTCAACAGGTAGCCGGTGCCGCGCTTGCCGATCTGGAACACCTGCGTGCCGTTGTCGACGAGCAGCGGGGCGGACGATCCGAGGTCCAAGTCGCTCTGGTTGTCGCTCGCGAACGTCGACGGCTGGAAGACGTGGGTCGGGTTGGTCGGGCTGCTGGGGAGCGGGAAGGGCAGCTGCACGACCGCGTCGCTGTTGTCCCCGCTCGCCGGTGGGCTCGACCCGTCTGCGCTGTTTCCGGTCGCGGCATAGATGGTGCTGGTCGAGCTGTCGACCGCGATGCCGCCGGGGGCCCACACCGCGCCTTCCCGGTCGTTCGTGACCGTGGACGCGGTGGCGGATTCGAAGTACCCCCCGATGCTCCCGTCAGTCTCGCTCACGTCCACCACGAACCCGTGGTACGGGCCGCAGTCACCAGACAGTCCACCGAACCCGACATAGACGTGGCCGTTCGTGGCCACCAGCCCCGTCCGCTGTTGCTCCGCCGAAACCTCGTTCTGAGTGGAGCCGACGGTGGCGACCGTCATAGCGGGGGGGTCGATGACCACCGGGTTGAGCACAAAGTCGCCGTTCACCGGGTTGATACCGGCGATGACGTGCTCGGGCTGATGCGGGGACGACCCCGCCGGGTTGTGCTCGCGCTCGCCAACCACCCAGACGCTCCCGTTGTCGAGCACCGGGTTGCTCGTGATCCCGAGCGGGTTGATGTCGCCACAGCCGGACAGGGTCTGCACGGGACCGAACGCGTCGTTCTCGCTAAGCGGCTGGGGAGTGCCGATCGAGATCGGCCCCCACAGCATTGTGCCGTCCACGGGGTTGAGCCCATAAACCGAGTCGTTCTCGGTGGCGACGACGACCACCCCGACACCGTTGAGAAGGCTGGGATCGGGAAACAAGACTGGTTGGGCCTGGATGGTCCCGTCGAGGTTTGGCGACGTCCATTTCGCCGGTGTGAGCGCAGGCAGCGCCGGCGCCGCGGTCGTCGTGGTCGTCGTGGGGGGTGGCGGGGTGGGCGGGGGAACGACCGGGCGGCAGGCGGCGAGCACTCCGCCGCCCAGCAGCAGGGTTGCGGCGATGCTGACGGTTTGTACACGCATGGGCCGGTCCTCCACTGACGTGGCGGCTGTTGCTGTCGGCCCCCGGCCCCCGGCGAGTCCCACCTTAAAGCGCCACCGAGTGGGTGCGTGACCACTCCGAGGGAGGTCCTCCTAGCGGTTCGTCGTGGCGAATCCCGGTACGAGGCCTGGATATCCGACCCGGGTGCGGTCAGACCTCGGGCGTATGCTCCGCCCATGGCCGACCAGGCCCGATTCGCTGATCTGGCGATGCCGTACATGGACGCCCTCTACTCGGCGGCGTTGCGGATGACCCGCACACCGGCTGACGCGGAGGATCTGGTCCAGGAGACGTACCTGCGCGCGTACCGAGGCTTCGGCGGCTTCAAGGACGGCACGAACATCAAGGCCTGGCTCTACAAGATCCTGACCAACACCTTCATCAACTCGTATCGGGCCAAGAAGCGTCGCCCCGAGGAAACCGACCTCGACGACACCGAGGACTTCTATCTCTATCGACGCCTCGGCGGCCTTGAGGCCGCGGCGGCGGAGCGGACCCCCGAGACGCAGGTGCTCGAGTCGATCCCGGAGCCGGTCGTCAAAGAGGCCCTCGAGTCGCTGCCCGAGCAGTTCCGCATGGCGGTGCTCCTCGCCGACGTCGAGGGCTTCTCCTACAAGGAGATCGCCGAGATCATGGACGTGCCGATCGGGACGGTGATGAGCCGACTCCATCGTGGAAGAAAGCAGCTCCAGGCGCGGTTGTGGAACTTTGCCCAGGAACGCGGGCTCCTGCCCGAGCCGGCTGCCGCCGGCGGGTCGTAGCGGACCAGGCAGAGCGAGCCAGGGGAACGAGGACCGGGACGAGGATGGACTGCGAACGGGCGTCCCACCGGATGTACTACTACCTGGACGGCGAGCTCACCGTCTGGCGTCGGTGGGTCATCACCCGGCATCTCAACCGCTGCCCGCCGTGCGCGCAGGGCTACGACTTCGAGATCGACCTGCGCCAAGTCATCGCGATGCGGTGCCGGGACACGGTCCCGCCAGATCTGAAGCGGCGGGTGGCCGACGCGCTCGGGCTGTCTGCGACGGACGACGCGTGAGTTCGCCCGTATGATGGCGGGCATGAAGACGGTCCGAGTCGCACTTGTGGCAGGCATCGGTGTGCTGATCGCCGCCGCGCCGGCCGGTGCGGCCACCCCGATGCTCGCGAGCCAGAAATACCAGTGGTACTACTGGACGGCGCCGATCCTCGCCCTGAGTGGCGTCGGCATGATCTTCTTTCTCTCCGGTGGCTACATCATGAAGGTGCTCTTTCCGAAGTACCGGGGTCGCAAGGTCAAGGAGTGACTAGCGCCGCGCCCATCGGGACGGAACGGGCACCAGTTCCCGACCCCGTCGACTGGGCGTTGGCCTCCCGGGTGGCTCGGCGCGTCGCGGGCCGTGACCCGCTCGGCGACTCGTATCTGGCGGGGTCGTTGCGCTCCGACTTCGATGAGGTGACGCGTCACGCCGAGGAACTCGTCTCCGCCTACACCGGCTTGCACGCGCCGGGGCGCGCGACGGCCACCGTGTTGGACCGTTCCGGCTGGGTCGACGTGAACGTGGCGTCCATGCGTCGCCTGCTTGCCCCACTCACCGATCGAGTTGGGGAGCGGATGGCGCGCAGCCCGATCGCGCCGGTCGGTCGCTCGATTGCCGCGACCGAGCTCGGGGTCCTCCTCGGCTTCTTCTCGCAACGGGTGATCGGCCAGTACGACCTTCTCGTGCCCGAGGAGGGCGACTCGCAGGGCGACGCCGTCTACTACGTCGGACCGAACGTGCTCGGCCTCGAGAAGCGCTTCGCGTTCCGGCCTCGGGATTTTCGCCTCTGGGTGGCGATCCATGAGGTCACCCACCGCGCCCAGTTCTGCGGCATTCCCTGGATGCACGACTACTTCCTCGAGCTGGTCGGCTCGGCGATGGGCATGGTCGACACGGACCCCCGGGCGATCGTGCGATCCCTGATGCGCGCCGTCGGCGAATTGCGCGAGGGTCGCAACCCCCTCGACGAGGGCGGCCTGGTGGCGCTGCTCGCCGACGACGAGCACCGCGACGTCCTGGGGCGGATCCAGGCGCTGATGTCGGTGCTTGAAGGACATGGGAATCGGGTCATGAACGAGCTCGGGAGGGTCCACGTCGCCGGCCAGGAGCGGATGGCGCGCGTGCTGCGGGCCCGGCGCGAGACCGCCGGCGTCACCGGCGCCCTGTACCGGATCCTGGGGCTCGACGCCAAGATGCGTCAATACGAGGTCGGCGAGCGCTTCATCGAGTCCGTGGAGGAGCAGGCCGGGCCGCGAGCGATCGACGCCGCATGGCGCGGCCCGGAGTGGCTTCCCCACCTCGACGAGCTGTCGGACCCCAGCGCCTGGCTGGCCCGCGTCGAGCGTGGGGAGCCCGTCCCGGCGATCTGACTTGCTGGTCGAGGACCTCGGCCGTCGCCTCGTTGGGCTGCGCGACGCCGACCGTCCGGCGGTCGTGGCCTGCTCGGGAGGTCCCGACTCCCTCGCGCTCTTGATCCTCGCGGTGGGAGCGTCGCTGGAGCCGATTGCGGTCCACGTCGACCACGGGCTGCGCGACGGCAGCGACGCCGAGTCGGAGGTGGTCGCCGACGTCGCGGCCCGCTTCGAGGTCCCGTTCGTCGCGGAGACCGCCCACGTCGAGGCGGGCCCGAACCTTGAGGCCCGAGCGCGCCAGGCCCGGTACGCGGCCCTGGAGCGGACTCGCCGCGCGCGGGGCGCACCCGTCGTCCTCGTTGCGCACACTGCCGACGACCAGGCCGAGACGGTGCTGCTGAATCTCTTGCGGGGTGGGGCGTCGGCGGGTCTGGGGGGAATGCCCGAGCGCCGCGGGACGCTGGTCCGCCCGCTCCTCGGCGTGCGGCGGGCCGAGACCGAGGCGTTGTGCGCCGAGGTGGGCCTCGTCCCGGTCCGAGATCCCACGAACGACGACACCCGCCTGCGTCGGAACTGGATCCGCCACGACGTCGTGCCGTTGCTCAGCGCCGGCGCGGCCCGCGACGTCGTACCGATCCTGAGCCGACAGGCGGCGCTGTTCCGCGCCGAGTCGGAGTTCCTCGACGAGTTGGCCCGAGCGTCCTGGTCGCCCGACGGGACCGCTTCGAGCGTCGAGCTGCGGCGCCTGCCGACGGTGCTGGCCCGCCGCGCGGTGCGCCTGTGGCTTGGGCCGCCGCCACCCTCACTCGCTGACGTTGAGCGTGTCCTCGCCGTGGCCGGCGGCGAGTGCCGGGCCACCGAGGTCGCCGGCGGCCGCCGGGTGTGGCGCAGTCGAGGCCGGCTCCACGCTGAGCGCGGTACCGTCACGCCGTGAGCGACGCCGCCCCCTCGGGCGCCCGGGAGGGACTCACCGAGCACCGCGACGCTCGATGGGGTGCGGAGCATCTCGGGACGGTGGTCGTCAGCGAGGACGACTTGATGACCCGGATCGCCGCCCTCGGACGGGAGATCACCGCCGACTACGAGTCGCGCTCGCCGCTGCTGGTGGGGGTGCTGAAGGGCGCGTGCATGTTCATGAGTGACCTGGCCCGCGCGATCGACCTCCCCGTCGAGTTCGACTTCATGGCGGTGTCGTCCTACGGGTCAGCGACGCGCACCAGCGGCGTGGTGCGGATCATCAAGGACCTCGACCTCGACCTGACCGGGCGCGACGTGCTCATCGTCGAGGACATCGTCGACTCGGGACTCACCCTGCAGTATCTGCGGAAGAACCTGGCCGCCCGGGGGCCCAACTCGTTGGAGGTGTGCGCCCTGCTCGTCAAGGAGGGCCTCCAGAAAGTGGAGTTGGATCTGCGCTACGTCGGGTTCCGCATACCGCCCGATTTCGTCGTCGGCTACGGCCTCGACGTCAGCGAGCGCTTCCGGAACGTCCCCCAGATCCATGAGTACCTGGGCTCGGATCCCGCGTAGCCTGGGCGGGCTCTGAGCAAGCTTCGTCGCAGTCTCCCGGTCGGGATCGTCGTCGCGGTCCTCGTTGGCTTCCTCGCGTTCCATTTCTTGGATCGGGGGACGTCTCGCACCGCGCTGTCGCTGAACCAGTTCGGCTCCCGACTGCATGGCCATTCCGTCCGCCAGGTCACCCTGTTGGACAAGGACCACGCCCTGCAGGGCACCCTCGCCGACGGGACGAACTTCTCGGTCGGGTTCCCGTCTGGGTACACCGACACCATTACGAAGCAGATCGTCGCGGCGAAGGTCCCCCAGTTCTCGGTCGACAGCCAGAAGAGCAACCCGTGGTTGAGTGCCCTGCTGGATGCGTTGCCGTTCGTGGTGATCCTCGCCCTGGTGTTGTTCCTGCTCTCTCGCGCCCAAGGATCCCGGGGGGTGATGAGCTTCGGGCGCTCCGGGGCCAAGGCGTTCTCGAAGGATCAGCCGACGTCGACGTTCGCGGACGTGGCCGGGCTCGACGAGGCGGTCGCCGAGTTGCGCGAGATCGAGCAGTTCCTCGAGGACCCGGCCCGGTTCCGCGAGATGGGCGCCAAGATCCCGAAAGGCGTGTTGCTGTACGGGCCGCCCGGGACGGGCAAGACGCTGCTCGCCCGAGCGGTGGCGGGGGAAGCCGGCGTGCCGTTCTTCTCGATCAGCGGCTCGGAGTTCGTCGAGATGTTCGTCGGGGTCGGAGCCTCCCGAGTCCGGGACCTCTTCGAGCAGGCCAAGTCCGCCGCGCCGGCGATCGTCTTCGTCGACGAGATCGACGCGGTCGGCCGGCACCGCGGCGCCGGGGTCGGCGGCGGGCACGACGAGCGGGAGCAGACCCTCAACCAACTGCTCGTCGAGATGGACGGCTTCGACCAGCGCAGCGGTGTCATCCTGCTCGCCTCCACGAACCGTCCCGACATCCTCGACCCCGCCCTGTTGCGCCCGGGCCGCTTCGACCGTCAGGTCGTGGTCGACCGACCCGACCTCTTGGGCCGCAAGGCGATCCTCGCCGTCCACGCCGCGGAGAAACCCCTCGCCGCCGGGGTCGACCTTGACGTCATCGCTCGACGCACCGCGGGGTTCACCGGCGCCGACCTCGCCAACCTCTTGAACGAGGCGGCGCTGCTCGCGGCCCGCCACGGTCTGAGCTCCATCGGGCTGCCGCAGCTGGAGGAGGCAACCGAGCGCGTCATGGCGGGCCCGGAACGCCGCAGCCGCGTCATCTCCGAACGAGAGCGTCGGATCATCGCCTACCACGAGGGCGGCCATGCCCTCGTCGCGCACGCGTTGCCGCACACCGACCCGGTGCACAAGGTGTCGATCATCCCCCGGGGCCGCGCCCTGGGCTACACGCTGACCCTCCCGACCGAGGACAAGTTCCTCGTCACCCGAGACGAGCTGACCGACGAGCTCGCGTTGCTCCTGGGAGGTCGAAGCGCCGAGGAGCTGGTCTTCGACGACCCCACCACCGGCGCGCAGAACGACATCGATCACGCCACGACCATCGCCCGCCAGATGGTCACCGAATACGGCATGAGCTCCGAGCTGGGGCCGGTCCGGCTGGGCCAGCCCCACGGCGAGGTGTTTCTCGGCCGTGACTTCGCGACGAGCCCGGACTACTCCGAGGAGGTCGCGGCCCGCATCGACGAAGAGGTGCGGCGCCTCGTCGAGAGCGCCCACACGGTGGCCCGCGACATCATCGAGACGAACCGGCCGGTGCTCGACCGCCTCGCCGCCGAGCTAGTCGAGCACGAGACGATCGACGTGGATCAGGTGCGCGAGATCTTCGCGCCGGTGCAGCCCTTCGCGAGGGGCGGCGTCGGCCGCCCCAGCGCGGTGGCGGCGACCGAGCCGATCGCGTCGCCCCGGAGGCCGCGGTGAGCGACCCGGACCGCGAGCCCGGCGTGGAGATGGACCTAGGTCGCATCGAGCGGGCGGTGCGCGAGATCCTCGAGGCGATCGGCGAGGACCCCGACCGCGACGGCCTGACCCGCACCCCCGAGCGGGTGGCGCGCATGTATGCCGAGATATTCGGCGGGCTCCACGAGGACCCGGCCCGCCATCTCACCGTGACCTTCGAGGCCGAACATGACGAGATGGTGTTGGTCCGCGACATCCCCCTCTACGGGGCGTGCGAGCACCACCTGATCCCGTTCGCGGGTCGGGCCCACGTCGCGTACATCCCCGGGCCCGACGGGCGCATCACCGGTCTCTCGAAGATCGCGCGGCTCGTGGAAGGCTTCGCCCGTCGCCCCCAAGTCCAAGAGCGCCTCACGACCCAGATCGCCGACGCGCTCGCCTTGGTTCTCCAGCCCGACGGTGTGCTGGTCATGATTGAGGCGGAGCATCTCTGTATGTCGATGCGCGGGGTGAAGAAACCGGGCTCCTTGACGGTGACGTCGGCGGTGCGGGGTCTGTTCAAGACGAACCCGGCGACGCGAGCCGAGGCGTTGAGCCTCATCACCTCGCCCGGGAACCGTCTGTAGGCCCCGGCTGGCCTCGGCGCAGGCCAGAGCAGTCGCCGGTACGATCCGCAGGTGTTTACCTGGGCAGCCGTCTCCGCCGACCATCCCGGGGTGATGGGGATCGTCAACGTGACACCCGATTCGTTCTCCGACGGTGGTCGTTACCTCAGCGCCGACGCGGCGGTCACGCACGGTCGCGCCCTGGTCGCGGCCGGGGCCACGCTGCTCGACGTTGGGGGTGAATCGACCCGACCCGGCGCCCGCCCGGTTGAGGAAGCCGAGGAACGCCGCCGTGTCGTGCCGGTGATCGAGGGCCTGGTCGGCGAAGTCGAGGTCCCGGTCAGTGTCGACACGACGAAGCCGACCGTCGCCGCCGCGGCCCTCGACGCCGGCGCGATGATCGTCAACGACGTCTCGGCCGGCCGTCTCCACCCCGCGATTCTTGAAGTGGTCGCCGACCGACGCGCCGGGTACGTCGTGATGCACATGCAAGGCGAGCCCCGCACGATGCAGCACGACCCGCGCTACGACGACGTGGTCGCCGAGGTGGGCGACTTCCTCGTCGAGCGCCTCGGGACGGCCCGAGGAGCGGGGATCGACGAGGCGTCGCTGGCCGCCGACCCGGGGATCGGCTTCGGCAAGACCGCGGCCCACAACCTGCGCCTCCTCGCCGACCTTCCCGCGTTGTGCGACCGGGTGGGGGTCCCGGTCCTGGTCGGCCCGTCGCGCAAGCGTTTCTTGGGTGCGCTCCTCGCCGACGTGGCGGGAACCCAGGGGGAACCCCCGCCCGACCAGCGCGACGACGCCACGTTGGCCACCGTGGTGTGGGCGCTGGACCACGGGGCGCGCATCGTGCGCGTCCACGATGCGCAGGGCGCGGCGCGAGCCGCGACGCTGCTCCACGCGATGCGCGAGGCGGCATAATGCGCGGCCGCTGGGCGCAAGGACTCGAGCCGCGCGGGTTCACCTGGGTCATCAAGGACCGCCTGGCCGCCTCGGAACGTCCGGGCGGCTTCGCCCGCAACCACCGCAAGGTGCGCCGCCAAGAAGAGCTGATCTGGCTGGCCGGCAACGGGTTCACGCACGTGCTCTCGCTGCTCGAGTCGCCCCACAACCTCCACGCCTACGACGAGGCGAAGATCGCCTACGAGCACCTGCCCCTCGGTCGCCGCGACGAGTGGTCGAGCCGCCTGCCGGTCGTGTACTCGACCCTGAAGAGCTGGCTCGACGACCCGTCCGAGCGGGTCCTCATCCACCACGAGGAGTTCGGCGAGCGGCTCCTCGGCGTCCTCGCCGGCTACCTGCTGTTCGCGGGGGTCGTCGACGACGGTTCGCACACCATCGTGCTCATCGAGAAGCTCACCGGCCGCCAGCTCGGCGCTCCTGGGCGCGAGGTGGTGGCCGCCACCATCGACGAGGGTCTCGCGGGCGCGGGCGCCACCGCCCGCTGAGCATCGCCGTCATGGACCGGATCGTGATCGCAGGCCTGCGCGAGCTGGGGGTGCACGGCGTCCTCGCTGAGGAGCAGACGCGCCCCCAACCGTTCGAAGTCGACGTCGAGCTGAGCGTCGATGTCTCCGACGCCGGCGCCAGCGACGCGCTCGAGGACACGGTGGACTACGCGGCGGTGGCCGAGGCGGTGAGCCGCGTGGTGCGCTCCGAGCGCTACCAGCTCCTGGAGCGGCTCGCCACGCGAATCGCCGAGGTGTGTCGAGTCGACGAGCGCGTCGTGGCCGTGGCCGTCATCGTCCGCAAGCTGCACCCACCGGTGCGCGCGATGGTCGACCACGTGGCGGTCCGCATCGAACGGTGACGCCCCACCGCGCGTACCTCGGGATCGGGTCGAACCTCGGAGACCGGCTCGGTCACCTCCAACGCGCCGTCCTCGGCCTCGCCGCCGCCGACGGCGTCACCGTCGTCGCAGTGTCCCCCGTGTACGAGACCGCGCCGGTCGGCGGACCAGCCCAACCCGACTACCTGAACGCGGTCGTCGGCCTCGACACCGACGGCAGTCCCCGCCACCTGCTCGACCTCGCCCAGAGCCTCGAAGCCGCCGCCGGCCGGGTGCGCGCCCAGCATTGGGGCCCCCGCACGCTCGACGTCGACATCCTCGTGGTCGGCGACGAAACGGTCCACGAGGCCGACCTCGAGGTCCCCCACCCCAGGCTCCGGGACCGGGGCTTCGTGCTGGCTCCCCTCGGCGACCTCGACCCGGACGTCGCGGGTCCCGCCCCGGGCGACGGGTGGCCCGGGGTCCGACGCACCGACCTAGTCTTGACCTTGCCCTGACGACCGGCACCCCTTCTCGGGGGCTGGATCGAGAGGTCAGATGAACCAGAGCACACCAAGCGGGTTCGCCCTCGTGGGCCCCGGCCGGGCCGGCACCGCGATCGCGACTGCACTCGTCGCGGCCGGCGAGCCGTGCCGCGCCGTCGCGGGACGGGCCCCCGACGCGCCGTCCACCACGGGCACCGCCTCGGCGCTCGACACCCGGGCGACGACCGTCGCGGCCGCCGGACGCGCCGCCCCGCTCGTGATCATCGCCACGCCCGACGCCGAGATCGAGACCGTGGCGGCGACGCTCGCCGCAACCCTGCAGCCGGGCGCGCTCGTCGTGCACCTGTCCGGCGCGCACGGCCTTGACGCGCTCGAGCCGCTCGCCACCCGGCGCGCCGACGTCGAGCTCGGCGCGTTGCACCCGCTCCAGACCCTGACCGGCGGCGACGACGCGTCCGTCCTCGCCGGCGCGTGGGCTGCGGTCGCCGGACCGCCGACGGTGACACGCCTGGCGCACCGCGTCGGCCTGCGACCGTTCCCGATCGACGACGCGGCGCGCCCCGCCTACCACGCCGCGGCGGTCGTCGCCTCGAACCACCTGGTCGCGCTCCTCGGGCAGGTCGAGCGGCTCGCCGCCGCGGCCGGGGTGCCGCTCGCGGCGTTCGAACCGCTGGTGCACACCACGCTCGACCACGTCTTCGCGCTCGGGCCGGCCGCCGCGCTCACCGGCCCCGTCGCGCGCGGCGACGTCGAGACGGTTGGGCGCCACCTCGATGTCATCGCCGACGACGAGCGCCGCGCCTACACCGCCCTCGCCGACCTGGCCGGTCGCCTCGCGGGGCGCGACGAGGCGGCGCTGCGCGAGGTACTGGCGTGATCACCCTCCACGATCTCGGCGACGTGCGGCGCTGCTGCGACGACGTCCGGCGATCCGGCGGCCGCGTCGGCCTGGTCCCCACCATGGGGTTCTTCCACGAGGGCCACCGATCGCTGATGCGAACGGCGCGCGTCGCGGACGATCTGGTCGTCGTCAGCGTGTTCGTGAACCCGACCCAGTTCGGACCCGGTGAGGATCTCGGCGGCTACCCGCGCGACCCCGACGGCGACGCCGCGATGGCCGACGCGGCCGGCGTCGACGTGCTCTTCGCGCCCGGCGTCGAGGCCATGTATCCCGACGGGGCGCGCACCACCGTCCACGTCGAGCGGCTGACCTCGCGGCTGTGCGGCGCCAGCCGCCCGACCCACTTCGACGGCGTGGCGACCGTCGTGACGAAGCTGTTCTCCATCGTCGGCCCCTGCCACGCGTACTTCGGACGAAAAGATGCCCAGCAGCTGGCCGTCGTTCGCCGACTGGTCGACGACCTCAACCTGCCGGTGGAGGTGGTCGGCTGCCCGCTGGTCCGCGACGCCGACGGCCTCGCCCTCTCGAGCCGCAACGCCTACCTCGACGAGACCGAGCGCCGGGCCGCCCTGGTGCTCGTGCGGGCGTTGCGAGACGCGGCGCACGCGGTGCACGCCGGCGAGCGCGACGCGCTCGTCCTGCGCGATCGGGCCCGGGCGATGATCGGTGCCGAGCCCGCCGTCCGCCTCGACTACGCCGAGCTCGTGGACGCCCGCACCGTCGAGCCGATCACCCGGGTGGACGGAGCCGCGGTCCTGGCGGTCGCCGCCGTCGTCGGGCGGGCCCGGCTCATCGACAACCTCGCAATCACGGTGACACCGTCCGGAGTCGAGACCGACCTCGGAGCCGTCGCGGAGGAGCAACGGGCCTGATGCAGCGCACCATGATGAAGTCCAAGATCCATCGGGCCACGGTCACCGGGGCTGACCTCAACTACGTGGGGTCCATCACGCTCGACCCGGCCCTGATGGCGGCCGCCGACATCCTCGAGCACGAGCAGGTGCACGTGCTCGACATCGACAACGGCGCTCGCTTCGAGACCTACGCGATCCGGGGCGGTCCCGGCGACGTGGTGCTGAACGGAGCGGCGGCCCGGCTCGTGCACACCGGAGACCGGGTCATCGTCATCACCTACGCCACCTACGAGGAGGCCGAGCTGGCGCGCTACGAGCCCCAGGTCGTCCACGTCGACGAGTCCAACCGGATCGTGGCGCCGGCGTTGGCGGCTATCGACGGGGAGGGTCGCGAACGGGCGTCGTAGGCTCAGCGGCCATGCCCGCCCGGCCCGACGTGGACCTGCTCGTGCTGGGGAGCGGCGTCGCCGGGCTCTCCGCCGCGATCCGAGCCGCGCGCGCGGGCCGCTCGGTGGCCGTGCTCACCAAGGGCGAGTTGGCGTGGTCGGCGACCCAGTACGCGCAGGGCGGCGTGGCGGCCGCGCTCGAGGAGGACGTCGACTCCCCGGACCTGCACTTCGCCGACACGATCTCCGCCGGCGTCGGCCTCTGTGATGTCGACGCAGTGCGGGTGCTCGTCACGGAAGGCCCGGCGAGAGTCCGGGAGCTGATCGGGCTCGGCGCCGAGTTCGACCGCGCGTCCGACACGGACCTCGCCTACACGCGAGAAGGCGGCCATTCGGTGGCCCGCATCGTGCACGCCGGCGGTGACGCCACCGGCGCCGAGATCGAGCGGGCGCTGGTCAGCGCCGTGCGCGACACCGCGGCGATGGTCCACGAGCGATGGTTCGCCCTCGACCTCCTCGTCGTCGACGGTCGTGCGGTCGGCGTCCGGGCCGTCGACCCGACCGGCGCCGAGCACGAGCTGCGCGCCACCCACACGATCCTCGCGACCGGCGGGGCCGGGCAGTGCTTCGCCGTCACCACCAACCCGTTGCTCTCGACCGGCGACGGAATCGCCATGGCGCGCCGAGCGGGCGTCGCGGTCGCCGACGTCGAGTTCATGCAGTTCCATCCCACCGCGCTCGACCATCCGTCGATGCCGAGGCCCCTGTTGTCCGAGGCGCTGCGGGGCGAGGGGGCCGTGCTGCGCGACGACCACGGGCACGCGTTCATGCTCTCCGAGCACGCCCTCGAGGACCTCGCCCCCCGCGACGTCGTAGCCCGCGCCATCGCCCGCCGCCTCAACGACGGCGACCTCCCACATCTGTGGCTGGACGCCACCCCCATCCCGAACTTCGCGCGGCGTTTCCCGACGGTGTGGCGGGCCTGCCAGCTGGTCGGCCTCGACCCCACCCGCGAATGGCTGCCGGTCGCGCCCGCCGCCCACTACCTCTCGGGGGGAATCTGCACCGACCTCGACGGCGCGACCACCATGCCCGGGGTCTGGGCCTGCGGCGAGGTCGCCCGCTCGGGCGTCCACGGAGCCAACCGGCTGGCGTCGAACTCGCTGCTCGACGGTCTCGTCTTCGGCAGCCGCTGCGTCGACGCCATCGTGGCCGGCAAGGACGAGGCGGAGGAGACCGGCGTGCTGCGGGGGATCGAGGCGCCGCCACCGACACCGCTCGAGGTGCCCACCGCGACCCGCGCCGGTCGTCGAGCCACCCGCGAGGACCTCCAACGGGTCATGACCCGTGACGCCGGGGTGCTGCGCGACGGGGGCAGCCTCACCCGGGCCCACGACGCGCTCGAGTCGATGCAGCCCACCGACCGCGAGGTCGCCAACCTCCTCGTGGTGAGCCGCGCCCTCGTCGACGCCGCGCTGGCCCGGGAGGAGTCCCGCGGCACCCACACCCGCCTCGACTTCCCCGAGACCAATCCGGCGTTCCTGGGCCGGTTGGTCTTCACCGACGCCGAGCCCCGATTCGTACGGCTTCCCGAGCCGGCGGCGACGCGGTGACCAGCGTCGATCCGCCCCGCCATCTCGTGCGGGAGGCGGTCGCCCGTGCCCTCGCCGAGGACCTCGGGGTCCTGGGCGACCTCACCGCCGCGCTCATCCCCTCCGACGCGCCGGGCCGCGGGGTCCTCGCGGCGCGCACCGCCGGTGTCCTCGCCGGCAGCGCGTGCGCCACCGAGACGTGGGCCCAGCTCGACCCTGAGGTGGCGGTGTGCTGGCGCGCCGCGGACGGCGCCGACCTCGTCGCCGGCACCGTCGTCGACACCGTCGAGGGACCGCTGCGCAGC
>Ga0182024_10003314_pt1 | contig 38570 bp, 34 predicted proteins | sample P32metaG_FD_120480 | JGI IMG/M metagenome (GOLD analysis project Ga0182024, IMG submission 120480) | Permafrost microbial communities from Stordalen Mire, Sweden - P3-2 metaG (Illumina Assembly) | ecosystem: Environmental > Terrestrial > Soil > Wetlands > Permafrost | place: Sweden: Stordalen...
ACGACTGGCCCGGGATTACGAACGCCTCGCGCAGACGCTGGCCGCGTACCACTACCTGGCTTTCGCCTGTCTGATGCTGCCCAATGCCCTGGCGGCGCTGCGAAGTGCATAACAGGCACTAGGGATTTCACCACCCAGCCTCCAGCCGGGCGCTACTCCCGAGGGCGCTGGACGATCCGGGCCCACGTGTCTTTGAGTGTCACCGTGCGGTTGAACACCGGCGCGTCCGGGCGGCGGTCCGGGTCCACGCAGAAATAGCCGAGTCGCTCGAACTGAAAGCGCTCGCCTGGGCCGGCCTCGGCAAGAGACGGCTCGACCTTGCAGCCGGTCAGGACCTCGAGCGAGGCCGGGTTGATCTGGGCCAAGAAATCGGCCTCGCCCGTGCCCGGCGTCTCGACGCTGAAGAGCCGATCGTAGAGTCGCACTTCGGCGTCGATGGCATGGCGGGCCGAGACCCAGTGCAGCGTCGCCTTGACCTTCCGGCCGTCGGGAGCATCGCCGCCCTTTGTCGCCGGGTCGTAGGTACCGCGCAACTCGACGATCTGTCCCGAGCTGTCCTTCACGACGTCCCTGCACGTGACGAAGTAGGCATTTCGGAGCCGCACTTCCCGGCCCGGCGCCAGGCGGAAGAACTGTTTCGGCGGGTCCTCCCGGAAGTCGTCCCGTTCGATGTACAGCACCTTGGAGAACGGCACCTTGCGGGTGCCGGCCTCGGGGCGTTCCGGGTTGTTCACGACGTCCATGTCTTCCACCTGGCCGTCTGGATAGTTCTCGATGACGACCCGCAGGGGTCGCAAGACGGCCATGACACGCGGCGCCCGTTCGTTCAGGTCCTCGCGCACGAAGAACTCGAGCAGCCCCACGTCGATCAGGCTCTCGCGCTTCGCGACGCCGACGGCCTCGCAGAAGGCGCGGATGGCCTCCGGGGTGTATCCACGGCGGCGTAGACCCGAGATGGTCGGCATGCGCGGGTCGTCCCATCCGCTGACACGGCGCTCCGCCACGAGTTGCAGGAGCTTGCGCTTGCTCATGACGGTGTAGGTCACGTTCAGGCGTGCGAACTCGATCTGCTGCGGCGTGCCTGGCAGCGGCAGGTGTTGGATCAACCAGTCGTAGAGGGGCCGATGGGCCTCGAATTCCAGCGTGCAGATCGAATGCGTGATGCGCTCGAAGGCGTCTGAGAGCGGGTGCGCGTAGTCGTACATCGGATAGATGCACCATGCGTCGCCGGTTCGGTGATGGCGAGCGCGTCGAATCCGATAGAGCACCGGGTCGCGCAGGTTCAGATTCGGCGACTCCATGTCGATGGCGGCGCGCAGCACGCGCGAGCCGTCCGCGAACTCGCCCGCGCGCATCCGCCGGAAGAGGTCGAGGTTCTCGTCGACCGATCGGGTTCGGTACGGGCTGTTGTGGCCGGGTTCGGTCAGCGTGCCGCGCGAGGCGCGGATGTCATCCGCGCTTTGATCGTCGACGTAGGCGCGGCCATCGAGGATGAGCCGCTCGGCGCACTCGTACAAGCGCTCGAAGTAGTCCGAGGCGTAATACAGCCGGTCGTCCCACGAAAAGCCCAGCCAGCGGATATCCCGTTGGATGGACTCGACGTATTCGACGTCCTCGGTCGCCGGGTTCGTGTCGTCGAACCGCAGGTTGCAGGTGCCGTTGAAATCCTGGGCGATGCCGAAGTTGAGGCAGATCGACTTCGCGTGCCCGATGTGCAGATACCCGTTCGGCTCCGGCGGAAACCGCGTGGCCACCCGTCCGCCGTGCTTCCCTGACTGTTCGTCCGCGACGACGATCTCGCGGATGAAGTCGAGTCGAGTGGCCGGATCCGAGATGGGCATGAGCGGAATTGTAACAAGGCCCGAAAGCTGAAGGCTGGAAGGCCCTCTTCGGAGATACTGTCCCTCCGATGTCGCGGCCGTCGTTGACGAGGTTTGCATGGCTGTCGCTTGGCGCGGCGGTGGTGACGATGGCGGTGAAGCTCGCCGCGTACGGGCTGACGGGATCGGTCGGGCTGCTATCGGACGCCCTGGAATCCTTCGTCAACCTTGCCGGCGCCGCGATGGCGGTCGCGATGTTGAATCTCGCCGCCAAACCGGCAGACGAGGAACACGCCTACGGCCACACGAAGGCCGAATACTTTTCGAGCGGCGTCGAGGGCGCGCTCATCGTCATCACCGCGGTGAGCATCGCGATCGCCGCGGTCCATCGCTGGCTGCATCCTCAAGTCATCACCGACATCGGCCTGGGCCTGTCGATCGCCGTCTCCGCGTCGCTCATCAACCTGGTGGTCGCGCTCATCGTCAGGCGCGCGGGCGTCCGGTTCGAGTCCATCGTGCTGGAGGCCGACGCACAGCATCTGATGACCGACGTCTGGACGTCGGTGGGCGTGGTGATCGGCGTCGGCGCGGTGGGCCTCACCGGCTGGCAGGGGCTCGACCCGGCGGTTGCGGTGGTGGTGGCGGTCAACATCCTGCGGTCGGGCGTCATGATCGTCCGCAAGTCGGCGCTGGGGCTGCTCGACACGGCGCTGCCCTTGGCGGAAGTCACGCGACTCCGCGCGGTGCTCGATCGCTATCAGGAGGGCGGCGTGCAGTACCACGCTCTACGGACCCGGCAATCGGGGTCGCGGCGGTTCGTCTCGCTGCACGTCCTCGTGCCCGGCCAATGGTCAGTCGATCGCGGTCATCACCTGCTCGAGCGGATCGAAGCGGACTTGCGCGGCGCGTTGCCGAACGTCGCCGTCTTTACGCACCTGGAATCGCTCAGCGATCCCGCCTCGTATCAGGACCAAATGCTGGATCGGTAATAAGGATCGAACAATGGGGCAATGGGTGAATGCGTGAATGGGTGAATGGAATGGGTGAGTGAGAGAATCACGTTCGCGCGCGAGTCCAGCGCAGGAGCAGCCAAAGGAGAGGCCGATGTCGTTTGTGTATTCGTCCTGGAGTCGTCGTTTCGCGTGCGCGTCGGCCGCGGCCGGGGCTGCGGCAGTTCTCCTGGCCGGCTGGCCGGTGACGTCAGTCCTGGCCAGACAGCAGGCCTCGCCGCCACCGGCTCAGCAAGGCGGCCGGGGCCAAGGCGCGCCCGGCGGACCGGGGCGCGGCCAGGGCCGCGGGCCGGACTTCGACACGCAGATGCAGGCGCAGACGAAGACCGATGCGACCTGGCGCGCGGCGAGCGACGGCTACATGTCGATGCAGAAGACGACGTACAAGAGCAGCGCGGACGGCCTCGAGATTCCCGTCTTCATCTTCAAGCCGCTCAAGCTACGCGGGCCGAAGGAGCACGCCGCGCTCGTCTGGGTCCACCCCGACATCCGCGGTCACGTGTACGAGTACTACATCCCGTACATCCGCGAAGCCGTCGCGCGCGGTTACGTCGTCATCGCGCCCGAGTATCGCGGCAGCGTCGGCTACGGCCAGGCGTTCTACGACGCGATCGACTACGGGGGCCTCGAAGTGGACGACGTCGTCACGGCGGTGTCGGTGCTGAAGACGATGCCCGAGGTTGACCCGGCGCGGATCGGCATCATCGGCTGGAGCCACGGCGGCATGATCACGATGCTCTCGATCGAGCGCAACCCCACGCTCTTCAAGGTCGCCGCGGCGATGGTGCCGGTGACGAACCTCTTCCAGCGCCTCGCCTGGAAGAGCGTGGACCGGCAGCACCGGGCGATCGATCCGCAGAACCGCTACGGCGGCCTGCCCGGCGATAGCGCGGCCATCAACCAGGTGTACAAGGAGCGGTCGCCGCTCTTCCTGGTGGACAAGATTCAGACTCCGGTCATCGTGCATGTCACGAAAAACGATCAGGACGTCAACATCGAAGAGGACATGCAGCTCGTCGACGCGCTGCGCGCGCGCAAGCCGGACCTGGCCGAGACGAAGGTCTACGAGGACCCGCTCGGCGGCCATCTCTTCGATCGGATGTGCCCCGCGACGCTGCCGAACGCGGGGCGCCTGGACATGACGAAGCTCGAGAACTTCGTGCCGACCAACACGCGCGAGCAGCGCGACTCCTGGGCGCGCGTGTGGGAGTTCCTCGACTGGAACCTCGACCCGTACCACGGACCCGAGGGCAAGTCGTAAAACGCTGGAAGGCTGGGAGGCTGGAAGCCCTGAAGGCGCGAGATGCGCCCGGCGAGACTGGCCTCGGGCTCCGAGCGTCCGACCTGTCCGTCCTAGGCGCCCCCGCGGCCTCCGCGTCCGGCCGGCTGGCCCGCGCCGATTTCGTATTCCTTCGGCGGTTCGGCGCCGAGCAGCCACCGCGTGAAGTAGTCCCAGCGACGCCGCATCATGTAGTTGCTCTCGCCGCCGTAGCCGTGCGCCTGGTTGGGCAGCATGATCAGGTCGAAATCCTTATTGGCCTTGATCAACGCGTCGACGACAAGGAGCGTGTTGTTCGGCGGCACGTTGTTGTCCATCGTGCCGTGTGCGAGCAGCAGGTGGCCTTTGAGGTTCTTGGCGAAGTTCTCGTTCGCCTGCGAGTCGTAGTTCGACGTGCCATCCGGCCTCGTCTCGAGGAGCCCCGTCCACTTCTCGGCCCAGTCGTCCTCGTAGACGCGGTTGTCGTGATTGCCGGATTCCGCGATGCCCACCTTGAAGAAGTCCGGATAGTGGAACATGGCGGCACCCGTCGCGAAGCCGCCGCCCGAATGGCCGTAGATACCCGCCCGGTCGATGTCGATGTACGGAAACCGCCTCGCGAGCTCCTTCATCGCCGCGACCTGATCGGGCAGCGTGTTGTCGCCCATGTCGCCAAAGTACGCCTCGTGAAACTTCTTCGATCGCCACGGGGTGCCCATCCCGTCAATTTCGACGACGACGAAGCCGAGCTCCGCGAGGGCTTGCGCGTCGCCGCGCGCGGCTGAAAACGTGCGGGACCCGACGCTGCCCGTCTGCGGCCCCGGATAGATGTGGTTGACGATCGGATACTTCTTCGAGCGGTCGAGATTCGTCGGCACGAACATCAGGCCATAGAGGTCGGTCACGCCGTCGCGCGCCTTGACCGTGATCGGCGTCGGCGGCTTCCAGCCCGCCTCCACGAGCTTCGAGATGTCAGCCTTCTCGAGCGCGACGACGAGCGCGCCGCTGGCGTCGCGCAGCGCCATCGTCGGCGCCACGTCGGGTTTCGAGTACGTGTCGATGAAGTACTTGCCGGACGGCGACCATTCAATCGCGTGCGTGCCGCTGTCCGGCGTGAGCGCGGTCTGATGCGCGCCGTCCATGCCGACGTTATAGAAGTGAATGAAATACGGGTCTTCGGCCTTCTCCTTGCCGACGGCGGCCACGTAGATGACGCGCGCCTTCTCATCGATGTTCTGAATCTGGGTGACGTTACCGTCGCCGGTCGTGATCTGGTTCTTCAGTGCGCCCGTGGCCAAGTCATACAGGTAGAGCTGGCCCCAGTTGCTCTTCTCCGAGAACCAGATGAACTCATTCGAGGCGGGCAGGTACTTGAAGTTCACCGCGCCGTTCCCCGACTCGTAGAACGTCGGCACGTCCTCCTCGTACACCTTGCGGATTGCCCCCGTCGAGGCGTCAGCGACGTACAAGACCTCGCGCTTGTGGTCGCGCGAGGTCGAGATGAACGCGAGGTCGCGGCCGTTCGGATTCCACTGCAGGTCACCGAAGTTGCCGCAGTTCACGTTGTCGCAAAGCGTCGACCGATGCTGATCGGGCGGCATCTCGAGACGCACGACCTTGGCGTTCTCGACGTCGATGACGACTCGTTGGATGGTCGTGACCACCTGGTCGCCCGGCAGCGGGTATTTCCAGGCCGTCAGCTGCGGGTGGCCGGCCTGCGTGTTGACGAGGTACATCTCGCCGACGCCGCGCTGGTCCTGCTGGAACGTCGCGATCTTGCGAGAATCGGGCGACCAGACGACGACGGGTCGATCGCTCCTGGCCCAGCCGGCGTTGTCGGTGGCGTAGCCGAAATCCTTGACGCCGTCGGTCGTGAGCTGACGCTCCTGGCCGCTCGCGACGTCGCGTACGAAGAGATTGTCGTTGCGGATGAAGACCGCGCTCTTGCCGTCGGGCGACAGCACGGTGGGCGGCGGGCCACCAGGCGTGGCCGCGCCGCGTCCGCCGCCACCCCCGCGCCCTTGACCACCTGCGCCCCGACCACCGCGGGCGCCGGCGCCCTCCGGAGGCGCTGTCACGCCCGGGCAGCCCGTTGTCGGGCATACCGTCCGCGTCTTCGCGGCCGCATCGACCAGGATCGTGTCGCCCGAGCCGTCGGCTCTGGCATTGCGGTAGGTGAACTGCGTGTCCGACACCCAGGTCGGCCGGATGGCGGCGTTGACGACGAGCGCGTTCGTGGCCGGTCCGAGCATTTTCTCGGCTCGCGCGTAGTCGGCGGCCGTCAGGGCTCTCGGGGCAAACAGCGCGGATGGCTGGGCGCGGCCGTGCAGGCCGAAACTGACCACGATCGCGGCTCCGGCGGCGACGCCGGCGGACCAGGAGACCAGACCTCGAGGGGAGACGAAACGGGCGCGCATGGAGCCTCCGGAAGGCGGCATTCTCGCACGACCGCGTTGACTTGCCGGTCTGCGGACGTATCATGACGTTGAGGAGTCCCCGATGAAGGTCGATTTCACCGTCAACGGCAAAGCCGTCTCCGTGGACGTGCCGCCCGACATGCCCTTGCTGTGGGTCCTGCGCGAGACGTTGCACCTGCCGGGCACCAAGTTCGGCTGCGGTGTCGGCCAATGCGGCGCCTGCACGGTCCACATCAGCGGAAAGGCGACGAAGTCCTGCCAGGTCCACGCCGAGGCGGCCGCCGGCGCCAAGGTCGTGACGATCGAAGGTCTCTCGCCCAGCGCGCAACATCCGTTGCAGCAAGCCTGGCGCGACCTCGATGTACCGGATTGCGGCTATTGCCAGGGCGGCCAGATCATGGCGGCCGCGGCGCTCCTCGCCACCACGCCGAGTCCGACCGACGCGCAGATCGACGCGGCGATGAACGGCAATCTCTGTCGCTGCGGGACGTACCTCAGAATCCGTCAGGGGATTCACCGTGCCGCCCAAGTCAACAACCCGACCGGCAAGGGCGGGCTCTTGGCTGAGGAATTGGCTGAGGAACTGGAGCCTGTGCTATGAGTCCTCTCGCACTCGATCGTCGCTCGTTCCTGCGGGTCAGCGCCTTGGCCGGCGGCGGACTTGTGATTGCCGCCTACCTCGATCCCGTGTCCGACATGTTCGCGCAAGGCCAGGGCGGTCGCGGCGGCGCGCCGCTCGTGCCGGGCGTCTTCATCACGATCGCGCGTGACGGCCGCGTCACGATCATTGGCAAGAACCCGGAGATCGGCCAGGGCATCAAGACGACCCTGCCGATGTTGATCGCGGAGGAACTGGACGTCGACTGGAGTGCGGTGACCGTCGAGCAGGGCGATCTCGATCCGAAATACGGCAGCCAGGGCGCCGGGGGCAGCACCGCGGTGCCGCAGAATTGGCTACCGATGCGGCAGGTCGGCGCGGCCGCGCGCCAGATGCTCGTCTCGGCCGCGGCCAGCTCGTGGAACGTTCCCGAAGCCGAACTGACGACGGCGTCCGGTAAGGTGCTCCACTCCACATCGAAACGATCGATCGGCTATGGAGAATTGGCTGATCGCGCGCTCGCGATGACGCCACCCGACCCGGCGTCGGTGAAGCTCAAGGATCCGAAGGACTTCAAGATCATCGGCAAGTCGACGCTCGGCGTCGACACGCCGGCGATCGTCGTCGGCAAGCCGCTGTTCAGCATCGATGCGACGGTGCCGGGGATGCTGTATGCCGTTTTTCAACGGTGTCCGGTGTTCGGCGGCAAGGTCGCGTCGGCGAATCTCGATCAGATCAAGGCGATGCCCGGGGTCAAGGACGCCTTCGTCGTCGAGGGCGGCACGGCGCTGAATGGCCTCATGGGCGGCGTGGCGGTCGTGGCCGACAGCTGGTGGCTGGCTCAAAAGGCCCGTCAGCAGTTGAACGTGACGTGGAACGAAGGCCCGACAGCCAACGACAGCAGCGAGGCCTTCGCCGCGAAGGCCAAGGCCATGTCCACCGACGCGCCGGGACAGATGACGCGCAAGGACGGCGATCCCGACGCGGCGTTGGGCGGCGCGGCGAAGGTCGTCGAGGGCGCGTACTTCTATCCGTTCCTCAGCCACGCGCCGCTCGAGCCGATGAACGCGACGGCCTCCTATAAGGATGGCAAAGTCGAGATCTGGGCCGGCACGCAGCAGCCGGGAAGTGGCCGGACGCTCGTGGCGCAGACGCTCGGCGTCCAGCCGAGCGACGTGACGATTCACATGACCCGCATCGGCGGCTGCTTTGGCCGCCGTCTGGCGAACGACTACCTTGCCGAAGCCGCATGGATTGCCAAGGTCGTCGGCGTGCCCGTGCACCTGCAGTGGACGCGCGAGGACGACATGGGGCACGACCAGTACCGGCCCGCCGCCTTCTCCTTCCTCAAGGGCGGCGTCGACGCATCTGGCACGCTCGTGGCCTGGAAAAACCACTTCGTGACCTTCACGCTCGACGGACAACGTGTGACCGGCAGCGGCGCCGTCACCGCCTCGGAGTTCCCCGCGCGTTTCGTGCCGAACTATCAGCTCGGGACGTCGATGATTCAATTCGGCGTGCCGACCGGGCCGATGCGGGCGCCAGGCAGCAACGGCATCGCGTTTGTGATGCAGTCCTTCATCGACGAACTGGCGCACGCGGGGGGCCAGGATCCGATCGCGTTCCGGCTCGCGCTGCTCTCGAATCCGCTCATCCAGGCGGCCCCGGATCCGAACGCGGCGGGCCGGGGCGGCGGAGCCGGCGGAGCCTTCGCGGGCGGTTGGGATCCCTCGCGCATGCGCGGTGTGCTCGAACTCGTCCGCGACAAGTCCGGCGGGGGCAAGACGAAGCTACCCGCGGGCACCGCCATGGGCGTCGCGTTCCACCAGAGTCACGCCGGTTTCTTCGCCGAGGTCGCGGAAGTGAGCGTGGACCCCGCGAAGAAGGTGAGGGTCAATCGCGTCTGGGTGGCAGCCGACGTCGGCCGGCAGATCGTCAATCCGATCAACGCCGAGGCGCAGATCCAAAGTTCGATCATCGACGGCATGAGTCAGCTGATGTCGTACGAGATCACGATCAACAAGGGCCGGGCGATGGAAGGCAACTACGACGAGTACGAACCGGTTCGCATCAGCCAGGCGCCCAAGGAGATCCACGTGGACTTCCTCCTGTCTGACAACAACCCCACGGGCCTCGGCGAACCGGCGCTGCCGCCGATTCTGCCGGCGATCGCCAACGCGATCTTCGCGGCCACCGGGCAGCGGATTCGCACTTTGCCGCTGGCGAAGAGCGGGTACAGCTGGGCCTAATTCGTCATCGCTACAAATGGGGCAATGGGTGAATGAGCGAATGGGTGAATTCGCGCACTCGCCCATTCACGCATTGCCTCAGTTTCCAGCGATCGCTTTCAGTACCTCCCCCGCGTGTCCCTCGACGTTCACCTTGTCCCATCGCTTCGCGACCTTCCCGTCGGGACCGATGAGGTACGTCGTGCGGACGATGCCCATGTACGAACGTCCGTAGCGCATCTTTTTCTGCCACACGCCATACTTCTCCGCGACGCCATGGTCGGCGTCGGCCAGGAGCGGGAACTTCAGGTCGTATTTCTTGGCGAACTTCGCCTTGCTCTGCTCGTCGAGGATGCTGATGCCGAGCACTGACGCCTTGCTCGCGTTGAAGCGGACGAGGTTGTCCCGGAAGTCGCAGGATTCCTTCGTGCAGCCCGGCGTGTCGTCTTTCGGATAGAAATAGAGGACGACGGATTTGCCAGCGTAGTCCGAGAGCTTGTGTGGTTTCCCGTCCTGGTCTTTCAGCGAAAATGCCGGTGCCTTCTTCCCCTCGTCGATGAGCGCCATGCGGTGGTCTCCTGGTCCCTTGGACAGTCTACCGAAACGCCGGTAGACTTCCGCGATGAGTCGAGCGATCGAGCGGGCATGACGTCCCTCGCCATCGTGCCCGCCGCCGGCCGCAGCGATCGCTTCGGCTCGCCGAAGCTGACGACCGATTTGCACGGGGAGCCGCTCCTCTCGCGGACAATCCGCTCGCTTCTCGAGGGTCATGTCGCGCGCGTCGTCGTGGTCGCCTCGCAGACGGGCGCGTTCGAGCGTGTGCTGCTGCTCCGGGATCCGCGAGTCCGCATGGTCGTGAATCCGGATGCGGACCGCGGCATGTTCTCGTCGATTCAGACGGGCCTCGCGGCCTCCGACGGCGATCCCATCCTCATCCTGCCGGGCGACATGCCGTTCGTGCAGTCGGCGACCGTCGCGGCCGTCCTCGAGGCCTACCAGCGTGCGCCAGGGTTCATCGTCCCTCAGCGGCACTCGCGCCCTGGCCATCCGATCGCCCTGCCGGGTTCCATTCGATCGGCGGTCCTCGCGGCGTCCCCCACCACGTCGTTGAGCGAGCTGATCAAGGCGCAGCGGCTGGCCCGGGCCGAGATCGAGGTCGACGACGGAGGCATTTTCCGTGACGTCGACACGCCGGCGGATCTGATGGGCTGAAACGGCCTCTTTCCGGAATACGATGCCCTCAGTGGCCTCTTTGTACGCCCGCATGGCGGAGCTGGCGGCGACGGGCGCGGACTTCGCGGTCGCGACCGTGGTGCGCACGATCGGCAGCACCCCGCAGGTCGTCGGCGCGAAGCTCATCGTGACCGGCCGCGACAAAGCCCGCGCCGACGGCACGCTCGGCGGCGGGTGCGTCGAAGCGGATGCCATCCTTGCGGCGCGCGACGTGCTCATGACCGGCGGCCGGTCGCTGCGCGCCTACGAACTGACGGAGGATCTGGCCTGGAACACAGGTCTCGTGTGCGGCGGCACGATGTGGATCCTAGCCGAACGGGGCGCCGAGGCGTTTGCGGCCGGCCCCGACATGGTGCGTCGCCTGGCGAACGCCGCCGCTGGCGGCGAGCCCATGGCCGTTGCCACGCGCCTGCGGCGCGAGGCCCGGAGTTTGTCCTACGACGGCCGCATTTTCGTCGAGGCGCCGGGCCAGATGTGGGGCTCCTTCGGCGACGCCGCGGTCGACGCTCGCGCGGCCGACCTCTCGTGCGAGCAACTCCGGCATGGCACGGCGCGAGTCGTGTCGCTTGACGACGACCACGATCTGCTCATCGAGCCGGTGGCGAGCCGGCCGCGGCTGGTCGTCGCCGGAGGCGGGCATGTCGCGGCGGCCATCGCGCGGCAGGCGCAGCTCCTCGATTTCGACGTCACGATCGTCGAGGACCGGCCGGAATTCGCCGGTCCGGAACGTTTTGGGGGCGCCACCGTGCTCGCCGGTGACGTCCCCTCCACCATCGGATCGTTGGACTACGGGTGGAACACCTTTCTCGTCATCGCGACGCGCGGGCACAAACTGGACGCCGACTGCGTGCTGGCTGCGGCACGCACAAACGTGCGGTACATCGGGTTGCTGGGCAGCCGGCGCAAGACGGTGCTCATCGCGGATCTCCTGCGCGAGGAAGGCATTCCTGAGGATCGTGTCCACGCGATACACGCGCCGGTCGGCCTGGATCTCGGCGGCCGCACCCCGGCAGAGATTGCCCTGTCGGTTCTCGCCGAGATCACCGCTGAACGCTACCAGGCGAGCGGGACGCCGCTCGGCAGAAGTCACACGGTGACGCTCGAACGTAGCGCAGGCGACCCCGCCGCTACTTCACGATCCGCACGTCGCCGTTGAAGGTCTCGAATTTCAGGGCTCCGTCGGAGGAAGACGCGCTGGATCCGCTGCCGAAGCGGCCCTCCACCCGGCCGCGGTGCCACGCGCGCATCGTCAGGGGCAGGTCGCTGTCGAACTGTCCGCTGAAACTATTGAACTCGACGTCGGCTTTGGCCGTATCCGCGAGCTTCGTGCGGATCGATCCGCTGAAGGTGTGGGCAGCGAGGCTCGGCTTGGCACCGGCCGCGACCAGATCGACATCGACGTCGGCGCTGAAGGTGTGCGCGTCGATCGATCCCTTCGCGCCGGTGACCGTGATGCGGCCGCTGAACGTCTCGAGACGCTCGCCCCCCGTGACATTCGTGACCTCTACCGGGCTCGAGAAGCCGTTGACGTCGAGCGACGCCGAGGCCGGCATCTCGATGTCGAAATCAGTGTGGACGACCTGGTCGTCATTGTGATTACGGGACCAGTCACGGTCCTTGTCGTTCGCATCGATCGTCACGGTCGAGCCGGACGCGTCGATCGTGAGGTGCACGTGGTCGAGGGCCTCGCGGTCTGCCCTCCGAACGGCTTTAATCGTGACGTCGCGGCCGCTCGTGCCCGTGATGTGCACGTATCCGGAGAAGGTGTGCAACCGAACGGTGCCGTTCGCCGGGAGCGAGACGGTCTTGGTCACGGTCTCGGTCTCGCCGCCTCGACTGTCCGATTGGTCCGTGCGGTCGCTGCCGTTTCGGCTTTTCTGGGCGTCGACGCCCGCGGCGACGCTGGCGGCCAGTCCGACGGCAATCGTGGCGCGTCCCCATCCGGTCAGAGTCATGGTGCCTACCTCGCCGAAATAGACGAGGGGCCGTCGCCGGGGGTTGCTCTGGTCTCTCCTGCCGCGGCTAGGCCACCACGGCGGCCAGCGCGCGATCGACGTCGGGATAGCGGAAGCCGAATCTGAGGCTGAGCGCCTTGTTCGGCAGCACACGCTGGCCGGCCAGCACGGCGACATCCGCGACCTCGCCGGCCGCCGCACGCACGACAAAGGCTGGCGTCGTCATCCATGACGGCCGGTGCAGCGCGCGTCCGAGGGATCGCGCAAATTCGGCATTGGTGACCGGCTTTGGCGCCGTCACGTTCATCGGCCCGGCGACTTCAGGCGTGTCGATGGCCCAGGTGATCATCGACAGCCAGTCGTCGCGGTGCACCCACGAGATCACCTGTCGACCCGATCCGATTGGGCCGCCGACGAACGCGCGGAAGGGCGCCGCCAGTCTTGGCAACGCGCCGCCGTCGGCCGCCAGCACGACTCCCGTCCTCGCCAGCACCAGCCGCAATCCGAACCCGGCCACAGGGTGGGCCGCCGCTTCCCATTCCACGCACAGAGACGCCAGAAAGTCCGAGCCCGCCGGGCTCGATTCGTCGAGCGGCCCGCCGTTGACCGTGCCGTAGTAGCCGATTGCGGAGCCTTGAATGAAGACCGATGGTTTGGTCGAGGCGTGGCGTACCGCCGTCACCAGGCTCCCCGTGCTTTCCTCGCGGCTCGTGCGGAGCAGGTTCTTCCGATCCGCGGTCCAACGCTCGTCGGCGATGCCGGCGCCCGCGAGGTTGACGATCACGTCTGCGTCCTCGACTTCGTTCGTCCAGTCGCGGACGCGCGATGGTCCGCCGCCCGCAGATCGGGCCGCGATCGGAATCGTGCCGTCGGGCTTCCACACCACGTAGCGCAGGCGCTCGGCCGGCCGGCCGAAGATCTCATTCCGCGTGAGGATGACGACCTCGTGTTGCGCGAGCGCCAGCCGAGACGCGAGGGGCCGGCCGAGGAAGCCCGTGCCGCCGGCGATGAGCACCTTCATCAACGGTCGATCGAACCGGCCTTGCTGGCTTTGGCGGTCGCGTCGCGCCCATCGGCGAGGCCAAAGGCGATGCCCGTGGTCGGCTGGATCCAGATCGACTGCGCCGATCCCTGCTTGCCGCTGACCCGTACCGTGTAGCCCATCGCCTGCAACTTGGCGAGGACGTCGTCGGAGATCCCGTTGGCCTCGACGTCGAGCCGATCGGGCAGCCAGGGGTGGTGCATGCGCGGCGCGTCAATGGCCTCGCGGCCCGTCATGCCCCAGGCCGCGACGTCCAGCACGATGTCGAGCACCGTGTTGATGATCGTCCGGCTCCCTGGCGACCCGGTGACGAGCACGAGCTTGCCGTCCCTCGTCACGATGGTCGGCGCCATCGAGCTGAGCATGCGCTTGCCCGGCGCGATGAGGTTGGCGTCGGTGCCGATGTTCCCCGTGAGATCGGTCGTGCCGGGTTTCTTGTTGAAATCGCCCATTTCGTTGTTGAGCAGAATGCCCGTCCCGGCGACGACGACGTGCGAGCCATAGCCACCCTCGAGCGTGTAGGTGTTCGAGACCGCCATGCCGTCCTTGTCCACGACCGAGAAGTGGGTCGTGTCCCTCGGCTCCTCTCGACCGGGGCTGGTCACGATGTCCTTCCCGAGTTCAACGCTGCTCGTCGCTTTCGCGGGATCGATCGTCTTGATGAGATCTCGCGCGTGAGCCTTCGATGTGAGATCCGCGATCGGCACCTGCACGAAATCGGTGTCGCCGAGGAAACGCGCGCGGTCGAGGAACGCGCGCCGCATGACCTCGGTGACCAGATGCACGGCGTCGGCCGACCCACGCGTGGTGCGCTGGATCTGCACGGCCTCGAGCATGTTCAACATCTCGACGAGGGCGATCCCGCCGGAACTCGGCGGCCCCATCGAGATGACTTGATAGCCGAGAAACGTGCCCGTGATTGGGGCCCGCTCCTTGGCCTGATAGGCACGGAGGTCATCCTTGGTGATCAGCCCGCCGTGCCCGGCCATGTCAGCGGCGATGCGATCGGCGATCCAGCCGGTGTAGAACACATCCGGTCCGTCCGTGGCGATGGCGGTGAGTGACTTTGCGAGATCCGGAAGCACCAGGCGATCGCCGGCCGCCCACACCCCGCCGCCGGGCTTGCCGTAGGCGGCGACCGATGTGGCGTACGGCTGCATGCCGTTTGTCACCTCGCGTTCGAGCGAGGCGGCGAACGACGGGGCCATGATGAAGCCGGTCCCGGCGAGCGTCGCGGCCGGCATGACGAGGTCGCGCCACGGGAGCTTACCGAACCGCTTGTGCGCCAACGCCATGCCTCGCACGGTTCCGGGCACGCCTGGCGCGAGATACCCCGTGTTGGTGAGGTGGATGTCGATGTTGCCGTCGGCGCCGAGGTACATGGTCGGCGTCGACCTGGCGGGCGCCGTTTCCCGGTAGTCGAACGTCGTCGCTTTGCCGTCCGGCGTCCGCACGACCATGAAGCCCCCGCCGCCGAGGTTGCCGGCGAACGGATAGGTGACCGCCATCGCAAATGCGGTGGCGACCGCTGCGTCGACCGCATTGCCGCCCTTGGCCAGGATCGAGGCGCCCACGTCGGCGGCGATATCCGACGACGAGACGACGAGACCGGTGGTCGACGCGACGCCGAGGTTCGCCTTCGACTGCGACGACAGGCCGGCGGGCAGCACGAGCAGCGCGACGAGGAGGGCAGCACAGGTTTTCATCGTTCCTCCCTTTCGGAGGCGGCCAGCTTACACCCGGCGCTGGCATCTGCTACCATCGCCCGGCATTCCGGCGGGCGGTTCGAGCGGCGGACGATCAGTTGCGGTCGCCGGCCCATTGGGCCGCGCGAGGGAGGGCTCCCCATGGCATCGATCAATACCGGTCGCGTGGTGGCCGGCGGACTGGTGGCCGGCGTCGTCACAAACGCGTGCGACATGCTGTGGCACATGACCGTCATGCAGGACGACATGGCCGCCATGGTGCAGAAGTTCGGGATGGATCCGGCGGCCGCGCAGTCGATGTCCGCCGTGGCGCCGTGGATCGTCATCGACTTCGTCTTTGGCATCCTGATCGTCTGGACGTACGCGGCGATGCGTCCGCGCTTCGGCCCAGGACCGAAGACCGCACTCGTCGCCGGTATCACGCTGTATCTGGCCGTCACGGCGATCCTGTACGGCTTCACCAGCATGGGCATGATGTCGATGGGGGCCTTCGCCCGCGGCTCGGCGGCCGAGCTGGTGTCGACGATCCTCGGCTCGCTGGCCGGCGCGGCCGTGTACAAGGAAACGTGAACGCGGCCGGCCGTCCGGTGGCGGGGAGAGGGAACGATTCGTGTCCACAGTGAACACCGGCAAGCTCATCGCGGGCGGCATTCTCGCCGGCGTGGTCATGAACATCTGCGACTACGTGTCGAACAACTTCATCCTTGCGGCTGACTGGGAACACATCGCGAGGATTCGCAACGTCGACATGGGCGACATGAGTAGCACGACGGCGCTCGTCACGTACGTGGTCGTCGACATGCTGCTTGGCTTGCTCGTCGTCTGGACGTATGCGGCGATCCGGCCGAGATTCGGGCAGGGACCGGGCACGGCCCTGCGCGCGGGCTTCGCGGTGTTTCTCGCCCAGGCACTCCTGATGGCGAGCTACGCGGTGTCGTTCCTCACGTGGGACGTCTTCATGCGCGGGGGCTTGCTGATGCTGGTGTCGGTGCTGGCGGGCGCGCTCGCGGGCGGCTGGGTGTACACGGAGGACGACCGCGACGGCTGAACCAACAGGGCAAAAAAAAGTGGCAGGGCTCGAAGTCGAGCGCCTGCCACACGTGAGAAAGAAGAATAACGGCTAGAGAGCGACCAGTCCTACCAGCGCGGTTCGCGACGATCGCCGCGGCCGCCACCGCCACCGCCGAACCCGCGTCCGCCGCCCCCACCTCCGCCGCCGCCGAACTGCGGCTTCGGACGAGCTTCGTTGATGGCCAGCGTGCGGCCTCCGAGCTGAGTGCCGTTCAACTCCGTGACCGCCTTCTGGGCGTCGGCATCCGAGGCCATCTCGACGAACGCGAAGCCGCGCGCGCGGCCCGTTGCGTTGTCCCGGATCACGCTGACCGTGTCTACACCACCCGCCCGGCTGAACAGCTCGCGAAGTTCGTCTTCGTTCGTCGAATACGGAAGATTGCCTACGTACAGTTTACGACCCATCTCCTGCGCTCCCTGCGCGCGAACCCTTGCGGGTCCACCGCAACAACCGGGCGTGTGCCCGGGGTGATACCGCGAAGGTCAGCCCGATCGAGGGATCTGGAGCGGAGGCTCCGAGGCCGGACTTCAGCGAGCCACTGAGGGTATGCGAAGGGGTGTCGGAAAGCAAATGAGGGCCATAGGTTCGAGCGCGGCCTCAATAGCAGCCCGGCAGCCCTGAAATTAGAGGGTTCTAGCGGCCCATCAGCAGCGCGAGGAGCGCTTTCTGGGTGTGCAGCCGGTTCTCGGCTTGTTCGAAGACGACGGATTGAATCGCGTCGATCACGTCGTCGGTCACCTCCGCGCCGCGACGAGCCGGCAGGCAGTGCATGAAGTGGGCATTCGGTCCGGCGGCCCTCATCAGCTCGGCGTTGACTTGGTACGGACGGAACGCTTCTTCGCGCGAGGCCGCGTCGGCATCCTGGCCCATCGACGTCCAGACATCGGTATAGACGACGTCCGCACCGCGCACGGCTTCGACCGGGTCAGTCAGCACGTCGACGGTGCCGCCCTCGCGCGCGGCCGCCGCGGCCTCGGCGACGACGTGGGCCGGCAGCGTGAAGCCCTTAGGCGAGGCGACCCGCACGTGGACGCCGAGCATCGCGCCCGCGTGCGCGAGCGAGGCCGCGACGTTGTTGCCGTCGCCCACGAACGCGATCGTGCGGCCGGCCAGCGAGCCCGCCGTTTCGCGCAGCGTGAGAAGGTCGGCGAGTGCCTGGCAGGGGTGTTGCTCGTTGGTGAGGGCATTGACCACGTGCAGGCTCGGTGCCGCAGCCGCAAACCGGGCGAGGCGTTGTTGCGCGAAGGTGCGCACGACGGCGCCCGAGACCCATCGTTCGAGGTTCCGGGCGACGTCTTCGACGGTCTCGCGATCGCCGAGGGCGACGTCGGGTGGCGCCTCGATGACTTCGCCGCCCAGCTCACGCACGGCGATGACGAATGTCGAGCGGGTGCGCAGCGACGGCTTCTCGAAGAGCAGGGCCACGTGCTGGCCGGCGAGGGTTGGCGCGGCGGTCCGCCCCGCGCGACGCAGGCGTTTCATTTCGGCGGCCAGGTCCAGGACGCGGACGACCTCGACGGGATCGAGGTCAAGGACGGAAAGGAAATCCTTCGTGCGGAGCGGCACGACCGCCGCCCGTTTCGGGGCCAATCGCGTGACACTCGACGGGCCGGTCGTCCCAGTCATGAACACGACTCCTAGGTTCGGTACGCGCCGTTGATCCGCACGTATTCGGCGCTCAGGTCGCAAGTCCACATCGTGGCCGTGCTCGACCCGCCGGCGCCGAGGTCGATGGTGATGACGATCTCGCGATCGGCCAGGACGCGCGCGGCCGCCTCCGCGCGTTCGTCGTGGGGCACGCCGGCGACGAACAGGGGTACGTTGCCGATCGCGACCGATGCCCGATCGAGCGAGAAGTCCGCGCCGGAGCGGCCGGCGGCGGCCACGAGTCGGCCCCAGTTCGGGTCGCCGCCGTGGATCGCCGTCTTCACGAGCGGCGAGTTTGCCACCGTTCGGGCCGCCAGCCGCGCGTCAGCTGTCGAGGCCGCGCCGGTGACGGTAATCGTCACGAGTTTGGTCGCGCCCTCGCCGCCGCGGACGATCTCGCGTGCGAGGTGGCCCGCCACCTCCCGCAATCCGTCGATCAACGCGGGGGCGTCGTCACGCGTGAAGGCCACGCCCGACTCGCCCGACGCCATCGCGAAGACGCAGTCGTTGGTGGAGCACTCGCCGTCGACGGTGATGGCGTTGAACGTCTCGTCGCAGACGGACCGCAGGGCGCGGGCGAGGACGTCCGGCTCGACTCGCGCGTCCGTCGTGAGGACACCGATCATCGTCGCCATACGAGGTTCGATCATGCCCGAGCCCTTCGCCATGCCGCCGACGGTGAAGCGGCCGCCTGGCGTGTCGACGAGCACGGCGTAGGCCTTCGGGAACGGATCGGTTGTCATGATCGCGCGCGTTGCGTCAGCCTGGCCGTCCGCTCTCAAGACCCGTGCGGCAGCCGCGACGCCCGTGCGAATCTTCTGAATGTCGAGCGCCACGCCGATGACGCCGGTCGACGCGACGAGCACGCGATCGACCTCGCAGCCGAGCGCGGTCGCGGTCGCTTCCGCCATTTGACGGGCCACCGTGTGTCCCGCGGCGCCGGTACAGGCATTGGCGCAGCCGCTGTTGATCACCACGGCTGCGGCCCGCCCGCCGGATCGGTCGAGGTGCTCGCGTGAGACGACGACGGGAGCCGCCACGGCGCGATTGGTCGTGAAGACGGCGGCGGTGGGCACCGGGCCGCCGGCCGCGACGAGCGCCAAGTCGAGTGCCGGCGGCTGACCGGCAGCCGGCGAACGTTTGATGCCGCAGGCGACGCCAGCGGCTCGGAATCCGGAGGGGGCGGTGATGCCGCCGTCGATGACCCGCGTCACGCGAAGATCCCTCGCTACGCGACCGCGACGCGCCGGCCAGGCACGTCCGCTGCACCCCGCCGAGCCGAGGCTGTGAGAGGAAGGGCCATCGCGAACTGCTCGCACCGCAGGAACAGCGGACAGGTATGGCAGTCAGTGGCGATCTTCTCGGGGACCCAGAGTCTCGGCACGATGGAGAATCCCTGGCGGACAAAAAACCGGGCGTCGTGCGTGAACGCCGACAGCGTCTCGAAGCCCCGAGCAGCGGCCTGCCCGCGAAGCTCCGTCACGAGCCGTCCTGCGAGGCCCGCCTGCCGGAACGGCGCCGACACCACGAGTGATCGCACTTCGGCGACGCCGCCCGACAGTGGCGCCAACTCGGCACAGGCGCGCACGGCGCCGCCGGATTCGGCGACGACGAAGCGGTGGGCGTGGCGGCGAAGCTCGCCGAGTTTCCGGGGCAACAAGCGTCCCTCGGCCACGTGCGCCGTCACCAGCGCATGGATCGCTTCTGCGTCGTGTTCAGTTGCTGCCCGCACGGTCACGTCGTTCACGCGTCTCTCCCCGACGAACCCGACCCACCGGCCACGATCGCCTGTTCGAGCAGCCGCAGTGCCTCATCGATCTCGTCGGTGGTCACGATGTACGGCGGTAGCAGGCGCACGACCGTCGAGGCCGTGCGATTGACGAGCAAGCCCTTGTCGAGCGCGGCCTCGACGACCGGCTGCGCGTCACGCGTCAGATCGAGGCCCGCCATCAGTCCGGCGCCGCGCACGGCGGCGATGTCTGTCGGGTGCCTGGCCGCCAAGTCGTGCAGACGCGCCATCAGATGTGCGGACACGCGGCGCACGTGATCGAGCAAGCCGCCGTCGAGTGCGTCGAGGAACACCAGGGCTGCACGGCAGGCCAGGAGGTTGCCTCCGTACGTCGTGCCGTGGTCGCCGGGCGAGAGCGCTTTCGCGACGTCGCTCGACACGAGCGTCGCGCCGATCGGCACCCCGGCGCCGAGCGCCTTGCCGAGCGCCACGAGATCCGGCCGCAGACCTAGTGTCTGGCTGTACAGGAAGGCGCCCGTCCGTCCGCTGCCGCTCTGCACTTCGTCCGCGATGAGCAGCGCGCCCGTCGTCCGACACGTTGAGGCGATCGCCTGCGCGAGCGCGGGGGAGATCGGGCGCACGCCGCCTTCGCCCTGGATCGGCTCGACGATGATCGCGGCCGTGTCACCGTCCACGAGCCCTTCGAGTTCCTCCGGATCATCCGCCGACGCAAAGCGTACGCCCGGCACCAGCGGCTGAAATGGCGCGCGATAGTGATCGTCCCAGGTGGCCGACAACGCGCCCATCGTTCGTCCGTGGAAGGCGTGTCTGAACGCGACGTACTTCGTTCGCGAGGTCTCTCCGCGGGTGAACCAATAGCGGCGGGCAAACTTCAGGCACGCCTCGACGGCTTCGGTGCCGCTATTGCAAAAGAACGCGCGCTCGAGCCCGGTCCGGTCCGAGAGACGCGTCGCCAGCTCGCCCTGCAGGGGATGAAAGTAGAGGTTCGACGTGTGGAGCAGCGTCGACGCCTGTTGGGCGAGGGCCTGGGCGAGGCCCGGATGGGCGTGGCCCAACGAGGCGACGCCGATGCCGGAAATGAAGTCGAGATAGGAACGCCCGCGGTCGCTCGTGAGCCGGACGCCGTGGCCGCGGTCGAAGATCACTGGCTGGCGGCGGTAGACCTGCAGTACGTGCTGCGACTCGAGCGCCTTGACGTCTGTCGTGTCAATCACGAGACAACCCCTGTCGAACGGCCGCTGTGGCGAGCAGCGTCGTACCCGGCGTCCGGCCGAGCGCCTCCCCGGCCGCGAGCGCCCGTCCGTCGATGATGCGAATGCTCGCGACGCCGTCGGCGAGCGCCTGCCGGCACGCCGACAACTTCGCGATCATGCCCGCCGTCGCCGTGCCGCTCATGAGGGCCGCGTCGATGCCGTCGTCGTCGAGCACGAGGACCGGCGCCCCGCCCGCATCGAAGACGCCGGGCGTCGTGCCGGCGATCACGAGCTCGCAACCTCTGATTGCGGCGGCGAGCCGGCACGCCATGACGTCGGCGTTGACGTTGAGGAGCTGCGGCGCCGCGGATTCCGAGTCGAAGCCGATGCTGGCCACCACCGGCACGAAGCGCTGTGCGAGCAGCGCGTCGACCAGCGCGGCATTCACGGTGGTGGGGTGGCCGACAAACCCCAGGTCCACCGTCTCGCCGGAGGCCGCACGGTGCGCCGACCGCGTCGACGGGGAGGTGCCTGCATCCACCCCCGTGAGGCCGACCGCGGCCACACCAGCGGCGACACAAGCGGCGACGAGTGCGGTGTTCGCCGATCCGGCGAGCACGCTCACCACGACCTCGAGGGTGTCCGCATCGGTCACACGCAGGCCGTCGACCTTTTTCGGGGCGATCGCCCGTCGCGTCAGCTCGACGTCGATCGCGTGGCCGCCGCCGTGCACGACGACGAGCGGGCGTTCGGCGGCCAGGCGGCCGATGGCGTCGGCCATCGCGCCGCGGTCGCTCGCCGATTCGATCAACTCGCCGCCGAGCTTCAGCACGAGCGGCGTCATAGGAGCGCCGTCCGTTCGTCGAAGCCGTAGGCGACGTTGAAATTCTGGAGCGCCTGACCGGCGGCGCCCTTCACGAGGTTGTCGAGACACGACACGATCACGAGACGCCTCGAGGCCTGATCGAACCGCCAGCCGATGTCGCAGAAGTTCGTCCAGGCGACGTGCTTGATCTCCGGCAACGCGTCGCCGGTGAGCCGCACGAACGGCTCAGCCGCGTAGGCCGTCGTCAGGGCGTCGGCGATCTGGTCCGGCGTCGTGCCAGGAGTGGTCTTCACATAAATCGTCTCGAGAATGCCGCGATCGAGCGGCACCAGATGCGGCACGAACGTGATCATCGCGCCGAGCTCCTGTTCCATCTCCGCGACGTGCCGGTGGCCGAGGACACCGTAGGCCGCGACCGATCCGTGATTCTCGGAGAAGTGTGTGCGGTCGCTCGGCGCTCGGCCCGCGCCTGAGACGCCGGACTTCGCGTCGATCACGACGTCAGTCGATCGGTCGAGAAGGCCCGCGTGCGCGAGGGGCAAGAGGGCCAGGAGGGCGGCGGTCGGAAAGCAGCCGGGGCAGGCGACGAGCGACGCGTCTTTCACCTCGGTGCGATAGTGCTCGACAAGCCCATAGGCCGCACCGGCCGGCAACGTCTTCGTCGCCGGATACCAGCGCTGGCGAACGGCATCATCCTTGATGCGAAACGCACCCGACAGATCGATGACGCGCACTCCGGAGGAGAGAAGCGAGGCCCCAAGCGCGGCGGACGCTTCCTCAGGAACGGCGAGGAAGACGAGATCGACGTCTCGTCCGAGCCGGTCGATGTTGAGCGGCTCGACTTGACCCGCCCAGACGTGGGCCAGCCTGGGCATCGGGCGGGCGGTCGAATCGGGTCCGGAAGACATGGCCAGCCGGATGTCGACGCCCGGGTGCCGCGCAAGGCGCGAGACGAGCTCTTGCCCGGCGTACCCTGTCGCCCCTGCCACTCCGACCCTCACTGCCGATGAATAGCTATGCACGGCGAATGTTCAATATACAGATTGTCATGCGGTCAGTCAACGGGTTGATGAGCATTTCGACGGTTTCTGTCATGCAGGCGATGTATAATCACTTGGATTAGTGAATACGTATGAAAGCCTGGCGGCAGTCCCAAATCCTCGAGTTGATTGAACGCGAGCCGGTGTCCTCCCAACAGGGGCTTCGGCAGAAGCTCTCAGAGAAGGGCATAACTGCCACTCAGGCAACAGTTTCGAGGGATCTGAAGGAGCTCGGCCTGGTCAAGCGGGCCGGGGATGGCGCCTATGTCAGGCCTGGCACGGAGCATAGCTCGCCAGCGCTCAACGAGCGCGTGCATCGCGCCGTGGCGGCGCTCGTGCGATCCATCGAGCGCGTCGATCCGATGGTGATCGTGCGGACCGACCGCGGCCAGGCGCAGGGTCTGGCCGAGTGGATCGACCGCGCGCACTTGAACGAGGTTGCCGGCTCGGTGGCCGGCGACGACACGATCCTGCTGGTCTGTCGGGGTGCCGATGCCGCGCGCACGATCGAGGTCAAGCTGGCGGGGATGGTGAAGGGCTGATGACCCGGGTGGTCCTGGCGTACTCGGGTGGTGTCGATACGTCGGTCGCGATTCCGTGGCTCATCGAGCAGCACCACGCGGAGGTCGTCACCGTGACGCTCGACATCGGCCAGGGCATCGAGCTCGAGGAGGTCCGTGATCGCGCCCTCGCGAGCGGCGCCGTTCGGGCGCACGTCATCGATGCGCGCGATTCGTTCGCGCGCGACTTCATTCGCCCGGCCCTTCAAGCCCGGGCGATTTACGAGGACCGCTATCCGCTCGCGACTGCGCTCGGCCGCCCGTTGGTTGCGCGTCAACTCGTGGAGATCGCTCGCATCGAAGCGGCGACCGCGGTCGCGCACGGCGCGGGTCGCGGTCAGGATCGCGCCCGGCTCGAGACGGCCGTCCGCGCGCTGGACCCGTCGCTTGACGTCATCGCGCCCGCGCGGCTGTCGGGCCAGACGCGGGCGGAGGCGGTCGACTATGCTCGACGCCGCGGCGTGGCGCTTCCGGCCACGGCCGAAAGTCCTTACCGAATCGACCGCAACCTCTGGGGACGTTCCACGGCCGGCGGCGGTCTCGATGATCCGTGGACGGAGCCGCCAGACCACGTGTACGCGATTACGCGCGCGCCCAGCGACGGGCCGGACACGCCGGCCTACGTCGAGATCGAGTTCGAGGCTGGCGTGCCGGTCGCTCTGAACGGCGTCGGAATGTCGCTCGTCGAGCTGATTCAGAGTGTCGAAACGATTGCGGGGGCTCATGGCGTCGGGCGCGTCGACATGATCGAGAACCGTCTGCCTGGTGCGAAGTCGCGCGAGATCTACGAAGCGCCGGCAGCGGTCGTCCTCCACGCAGCCCATCGCGAGCTGCAGACGTTCGTGACGCCCCGCGATCTGGAGCGCCTGACGTCGGATCTGGCCGTGGCCTACGCCGACCTCGTCTACAACGGGCACTGGTATTCGCCAATGCGGGACGCGATGGATGCGCTCGTCGCGAAGGTGCAGGAGCGCGTGACTGGCCTCATCCGCGTCAGGCTCTTCAAGGGCGATTGCCGTGTCGTAGGGCGGACGTCTCCGCATGCGCGGTACGATCGGCCCGCGGCTATTACCGCTGGTCCGGAGACGGCGGTACGGCGCGCGAAGGCGCGGCGACGCGATCCCGTTCGTCGAGGGCAGGCATGACCCTTTGGTCCGGTCGATTCGACAGCGCGCCAGACGCCGATGTCCTGGCCCATGGGTCGTCGTTCCCGGTCGATCGACGGCTGATCGAGGACGACCTCACCGGCAGTCGCGCCTGGGCCGAGGCCCTTGCGCGCGCGGGCGTTCTTGACGCCGCCGACGTTGCCGCCATTCTGGGCGGTCTCGACGCCGTTCGAGCCGCGGTGCGCGCGGATCCGACCCTGCTCGCCGCGGCGACCGACGAAGACGTGCACACCTTCGTCGAGCGCGAACTCATCGCACGCATCGGCGACGCCGGCCGTCGCCTGCACACCGGACGGTCGAGGAACGAGCAGGTGTCGCTGGACTTTCGACACTATCTCCGCCGCCGGATTCCGACGCTCCAGCACGCCATCGCCGGGCTGGTCGACGCGTTCGCCAGCCAGGCCGCCGAGGCCGGCGGCGCGATCATGCCGTCCTACACGCACCTGCGCCGGGCGCAGCCGGTGCAGGTGGCGCACTTCTGGCTCTCGCATGCCACCGCGTTGCGGCGCGATGTCCAGCGCTTCGACGACGTGCGGCGCGATTGCGACTGGATGCCGCTCGGATCGGGCGCGATTGCCGGCACGAGCTATGGCATCGACGTTCACTGGCTCGCCGAACGGCTCGGCTTCTCGCGCGTCGCGCCGAACAGCATCGATGCGTCCGGCGACCGCGATTTCGTCGCGGGCTTTCTTCACGCGTGCGCCGTGACGATGGTGCACCTCAGCCGGCTGGCCGAGGACGTGATCCTCTTTACGTCCGAGGAGTTTGCCTTTTTCGAACTCAACGACGCCGTCGCGACCGGTTCGAGCCTGATGCCGCAGAAGAAGAATCCGGACCCGCTCGAACTCGTCCGTGGCAAGTCGGGTCGGGCGATTGGTCTCGTCTCGGGCTGGCTCGCGACGATGAAGGGCCTGCCGCTCGGCTACAACAAAGATCTCCAGGAAGACAAAGCGACGGCATTCGAAGCCGAGGATCTGGTGTTCGGGTGCGTGGGCGTGACGACCACGGTCATCCGAACACTGGCGATTCGCGAGGACGCGGCGCGGAGAGCCGCCTCGGGGCTCCTCCTGGCCACCGACGTGGCCGACTACCTGGTGCGCCGCGGCATCGCGTTCCGCGCGGCGCACGAAATCACGGGACGGATCGTCCGCGATCTCTACGCGACGGGCCGCGACTTCTCCTCGCTGTCAGCCGCCGACTGGCGGCGCTACAGCGACCAGTTCGGTGACGACGTGATGCAAGCGGTCACGCCTGAGGCCGCGGTTGCGGCCAAGCGCACGCCACAATCGACGAACCCGGCCGCGGTGGCCGCCGCGCTCGCCGAGACGCGACGGTGGCTCGCGAGCCAAGACCGCTCGTCATGAACCACTCGGTGCTGGGGCTGCACCACGTGACCGCGACGGTCGACGCGGCCCAGTCGGACCTGGATTTCTTCCGGGGGACGCTGGGCCTTCGCCTGGTCAAGAAGACCGTCAACTTCGACAACCACGACGTCTATCACTTCTATTACGGCACCGAGATTGGGGCGCCCGGCACGATCTGGACGACGTTCCCGTACGGCGGCCGCGGTGTGCCCGCCGGCCGGCATGGCGCCGGTCAGATCGGCGCGACGTCGTTCTCGGTGCCCGAAGGGTCGTTGGGTTTCTGGGCGGATCGTCTGAGGGATCGTGGGCTCCCGGCCACCTCGGCGCTCGGGCGGTTCGGAGACGACGCCATCGCCGTGCGCGATCCCTCGGGTCTCGTGATCGAGCTCGTCGCGAGCCATCGCGACGCGCGGGCGCCGTGGTCGGGCGGCGGCGTCGATCCCGCGCATGCGATTCGTGGGGTGCACAGCGTGACGCTGGTGGAGTCGTCGCCAGATCTCACCGTTGCGCTCATGACGACGCGGCTGAACTTCACGGTGGTCGCGGAGATGCCAGGCCGGATACGGCTTGCGGTCGGTCGAGACCAGCCCGGCGCGCTCATGGAACTCGTCATCGACCCACGCGCGCCAACCGGTCGGAACGGTCTCGGTACCGTGCACCACGTCGCGATGGCGATCGCCGAGGGCGGAGAGCAGAGGCGGCTTCGCGAGGATCTGCTCGACCACGGTCTCCACGTCACCGACGTGCTCGATCGCCAGTATTTCGAGTCGATCTATTTTCGCGAGCCGGGTGGCGTGCTGTTCGAAGTCGCGACGATGAAGCCCGGCTTCCTCGTCGACGAGGCGCGCTCGGCACTTGGCCTGGCGCTCAAACTGCCGCCGTGGGAGGAGCCGAATCGAGCGGCGATCGAACGGTCGCTCGTGCCGGTGACGGACCGGTGACGTCGCAGGACCCGCACGCGCGGCAACCGGTCCGATCGGCCGGCGCCCGCGTCTCGTCGAGCGCCCTCGTGGCCGTGCTCCTCCATGGGCGCAACGCGGGTCCCGAGGACATCCTCGGCCTGGCGGACCGGTTCGCGCGACCCGACGTCACCTGCTTGGCGCCAGCGGCCGCGGGACGCACCTGGTATCCGCAGAGTTTCCTTGCCCCGCGCAGCCAGAACGAGCCATTCCTGTCGTCGGCCCTGGCGGCCGTTGGCCGCGTGGTCGACGATGCGGTCGCGCTCGGCGTCCCGCCGCGGCGGATCGTGATCGTGGGCTTCTCCCAGGGGGCCTGCCTGGCGGCGGAATTCGTCTATCGCCGCGCCGATCGGCTCGGTGCGCTCGTCGCCTTCAGCGGCGGCCTGATCGGGCCACCGGGTACGACCTGGACACGGACGGCGTCGTTCAGCGACATGCCGGCGTTCTTTGGCTGCAGCGATGTCGATGCGCACGTGCCTCGCGCGAGGGTCGAGGAGACCGCCAGCGTCTTTGCGACGTTGGGCGCGCGCGTGACGCCGCGCATCTACCCCGGCATGGGACATCTCGTGAACGATGACGAGATCGCCTGCGCCCGCGCGATCCTCGACGAGATCGGCGGCGATCGTTTGAGTCGGGGCGGCCTCACATGATGAGGACCGCGAGACGTTACTTCTTCACCGTGAAGTCCGCGGTTGGCGGGAACGTCGGCGGCCGTCGATGCTTCGTCGCCTGCTCGAACGCGTAGGCGAGCTTGATGAGCGTCGGCTCGCTCCAGGCGCGGCCGAAGAACGAAATGCCGACCGGCAGACCGAACACGTAACCGCCAGGCACCGTGACATGTGGGTAGCCGGCGACGGCCGCCGGCGTCGAGCTGCTGTTCTCGGCGTAGTCGCCATTCGCGAGGTCCGTCAGCCACGGCGGCCCGCCGGTCGGCGCGATGAGCGCGTCCAACCGGTCCTCGTCCATCACGGCGTCGATACCGCCCGTACGCGCGAGCGCATGGTCCTTCGCCAGGGCTGCGCGGTACGCCGCGTCGGTCAGCGGTCCCTTGGCTTGCGCCTGCTGCATCAGCTCTTGCGCAAAGTACGGCATCTCGCGGTCTCTCGTCCGTTCGTTGAACGCGATGACGTCCGCGAGGGAGTGGACGGGCGCCTTCGGTCCCAACCACTCGAGGTACGTGTTGAGGTCGGCCTTGAACTCGTAGAGCAGCACGTCGAGTTCCGAGTCGTCGAACTGGCCGAGGGTCGGAATGTCTGCCGGGTCGACGATGATGGCGCCCTGCGCCTTCATGTCGGCGATCGCTGCCTCCATCAGGCGATCGGTGGCCGCGCTGTAGCCCATCAGCTTCCTGCGGACGACACCGAGCCGCGCGCCCTTCAAGCCGGCGGCATCGAGGGAGGACGTGTAGTCGCGCCGACCCTTCGTCGCGGCGTCCGTCGTCGCCGGGTCGGCGGGATCGGCGCCCGCCAGGACGCCGAGCAGCAGGGCCGCGTCGGTCACGGTTCGTGCCATGGGACCGGCGGTGTCCTGGCTATGGGCGATCGGGACGATGCCCATGCGGCTGATGAGTCCGAGCGTGGGCTTGATGCCGACCAGCGAGTTGCTGCTTGACGGCGAGACGATCGACCCATCGGTCTCGGTGCCCACGGCCAACGCGCAGAGATTGGCCGCGGTCGCGGCGGCGGATCCCGAACTCGACCCCGAGGGATTGCGATCGAGCGCATACGGATCCTTTGTCTGGCCGCCGCGTCCGCTCCAGCCCGAGGACGAATGCGTCGATCGAAAGTTGGCCCACTCGCTGAGGTTCGTCTTGCCGAGAATCACGGCGCCGGCCGCGCGCAGTTGTGACACGAGGAAGGCGTCGGCCGGCGGGGTCGCCCCCTCGAGCGCCAGCGAGCCGGCGGTCGTCATCATGCGGTCCGCTGTCGCGATGTTGTCCTTGATCAAGATCGGGATGCCGTGAAGCGGGCCACGGGGGCCCTTGGTCCGGCGCTCCGCGTCGAGTGCGTACGCGATTGCGCGCGCGTCGGGATTGATTTCGATGACGCTGTGCAGGGTGGGCCCCTTCCGGTCGATGGCCTCGATGCGCGCGAGGTACTTGTCGACCAGGGAGCGCGACGTCTCGCGTCCGGACTGCATCCGCTGCTGGAGGTCGGCGATGGTCGCTTCCTCCAGGTCGAACGCTGGCGTGTCGCGTGCGGGTGGCGGCGCCGGCGTGCCGCAGGCGGCGGCCACCAGCGCGACCAGCGCGAGGGTGCGTACCGGCCGCCCGGCGAGTCGGCGCGTGTGGAGGGGGTCCATCACGGCCAGATTGTGGCTCAGATTGCCGGAAGCGTGATGGCTAGCGTCAGTTGATAGCTGGCACGGCCACCCGGCGCGTGATGCGCTCGGCAATCAGCATCGCGGTGAAGAGGCACGAGCCGGCCATGATGAAGGGCGCGCCCGGCAGGTGCCAGTCGCTGAGCGATCCGATGAACGCCGCAAATGCGAACGAGAAGATGCTCGGCCCCACGATGCCCGTGATTGACGTGACGCTCGTCAGCGCGCCCTGCAGCTGGCCCTGTTCGCTCGGGCTGACCAATTTCGTCATCAGGGCCTGGGCAGACGGCCCGTAGAGCCCGAAGAACGACATGACCGGGACGGCGGCCACGAACCAGACACCGGTCGGCGCGAGGCCGTACATGACGAACCCGAACGCGCCCAGCGTCAGGCCCGTGATGATGGCGCGCCGTTCGCCGAATCGGTGGACGACGCGTCCGACGAGCGCGCCCTGGACGAGAGCGACCGAGACGCCGACGACCCCGAGGCACAAGCCGACCGAGCGTTCGTCCCAGCCATAGCGATAGCCCGCGTACAGCACGAAGACGGTTTGCAGCGACTGCTGCGCCATGAAGTAGAGGAAGTGCACGCTGGCGAATCCGAGGAGCTGCGGATGCCTGCGCAGCAGGCGGAGCGATCCGACGGGATTCGCGCGCCGCCAGTCGAGCGCGCTCCGGCGATCGGGCGGCAGCGACTCCGGCAGCACGAACAGGCCGTACATCGCATTCGTCAGGCTCAGACCGGCGGCGAACCAGAACGGCAACCGCGGCCCGTAATGGCCAAGGATGCCGCCGACGACCGGACCGAAGATGAAGCCGACGCCGAAGGCCGCGCCGATGAGGCCGTAGGACCTCGCGCGCTTCTCCTGCGGCGTCACATCGGCGATGTACGCGAAGGCCGTGGGGATGCTGGCCGCCGTCATGCCGGAGATCAGTCGGCCCACGAACAGCCACCCGATCGACGGCGCGAGGGCCATGAAGATGTAGTCGAGGCCCAAACCGAAGTTCGAGAGGAGCACGATGCGCCGGCGACCGACGTGATCGGAGAAGGCCCCGAGCGTCGGCGACACCAGAAACTGCATGAACGCCCACACGCTGCCGAAGATGCCGATCATGCGCGCGGCGGCCGCCGTATCCCCGCCTTCGAATTCCTTCACGAGCTCAGGGAGCACCGGCGCGATCATCCCGAGGGCCAAGATGTCGAGCATGACCGTGATGAGGATGAACGCGACGGCGGCGGGACGAGCGCCGGATGTGGGCGGCGAAGACATGAGCCGACGATCTTATCGCCCCCTCACGCATTGCCTCACTTGGTGCGCCCCGTCACGTCGAACCTCATGTCGCGTCGTCCATTCTCCCGTTGCCCATTTCGCGGTAACGTCAACTCATGGATATCTACGACCTCACGGTGACTGCCATCGACGGGTCGGCGCGCGCCATGGCCGAGTACCGCGGTCATACGCTGCTCGTCGTCAACGTCGCGAGCGCGTGCGGGTACACACCGCAGTACACGGGCCTCGAGGCGCTCTATCGACGGTACAAAGACGCGGGCTTGGTCGTCCTTGGCTTCCCGTGCGACCAGTTCGGGCACCAGGAACCAGGCACGGACGCGGAGATTCAGCAGTTCTGCACGTCGACCTACGACGTTACGTTCCCGATGTTCAGCAAGATCAACGTGAACGGCGCGGACGCGCACCCGCTCTTCCAGCTCCTCAAGGCGCAGAAGAAGGGCGCGCTGGGCACCGAGCTCATCAAGTGGAATTTCACGAAGTTTCTCGTCGGACCGGATGGCCAGGTGCTCAGACGGTACGGGCCGGGCGACACGCCTCACGCGATAGAGGAGGACATTCGTCCCTTGCTCGAGACGCGCGCTTAGGGAACCCGTTCTACTGCGCCAGTTTGATCCAGTCCCGCCGTTCGTCCGTGACCGGGGCGAGGATCCACGCGCTGATAAGAACCATCAGCAGCAGCGTGAGAATGGCGATCGCCTGTCCGGTGAGCGGAGCCAGTCCGCTGCGCTCGACCGCCCAGTACATCGTCGCGCTCCAGATGATGGGGCCGCATACGGCCGAGAAGCGCCCGACCATGCCGTAGAGTCCGTAGAACTCGCCGACGCGATCCGGCGGCGTGAGTCGCAGCATGTACGGTCGGTCGGCGGCCCACGTGCCGCCGAGCGCGATGCCGGCCAGGCAGGCGACGACGTAGAGGAACGCGATGGACAGGCGGAAGGCGCCCACGCTTGCCGCCTGCACGAAGGTCACCACCCAGAGGGCCAGCACGAGGTTCAGCGTGCGTTTGGGGCCGATCCGATCGACGAGCACGCCCCACACCAGGCCGCCGACGATCGCGCACGTCACTGCCGCCATGAGGACGAGTCGCGACCGCACCTCGCCCTCGGCCGACGTGAGACCCGTGGCCACCGCGACGTTCACGGTGTACAGGGACATGAACGAGATGACGGTGTTAATCGCGTCCGTGTAGAACACGCGCCCGACGAGGAACCGCAGAAGGCCGGGATACCGGTGGCCCGATCGCAACGTCGCGAGCGTTTCCGCGGTCGATTCGCGAATGACCGACCAGCCGAACACCGAGCGCGGCCGCGGATTGCCCCGCTCGGGAACGAACAGGAAGCACGGCAGCGCGAACACAAAGAACGCGATGGCGATCGCGAGAAAGAGGAGCGCCTTCTGGTCACCGGGGATCAGAAAGCCGAGGCCGACTGCGATGTACGAGCCCAGATAGCCGACGCCGACGCCGATGCCCCCGATCCGGCCGAGGTTGTCCTCCGTGGTGACGTCGGGCAGGAGCGCGTCGTAGAACTGGACGCCGGCCTGGTAGGCGGCATTGGCAATCACGAACAGAATCGCCGAGACCACGTACGGACCGCGTGCCATCAACGCGGTCGCGCCGCCGCAGAGCAGGGCGCTCCAGATGAGAAAGGGCATTCGGCGGCGAGCCCGATCCGTCATCGCGCCGAGGAGCGGGGACAGCACGAAGATCAGGCTCATCGAGACGGTCGTGATGACGCCGTACGTGCGGTCCGCTCGGGCCGCGCCCACCGCCTCGCGCACGTACAGCGAGAAGTAAAGCGACACGACGCCCATCGAGAAGACGGAGTTGACGACGTCGTAGAGGACCCAGGAGGCGACGGCGCGGCCGCGCGGCCGGCGCTCGCCTGGACCGGTGACGGGTGCGGGGCTCCCGGCAGCCATGTGGCGGACTACACTACCACCGGCCTGCCGCGTGCGATTCCTCCTCGTGCATCACTCCGACGCAGTGGGACCCGACGTGGATCCTCAGCGGCCCCTCTCGCCGCGCGGGCACGCGCAGGCCCGAGACCTCGTCGAGCGGTTTTCGGCGGAGCGCGCGCATGTCAGCGGTATGGCTGCCTGGGCGCCGGCCGCGATCTGGCACAGCGGCAAGCTGCGCGCGCGCCAGACCGCCGAAGCCTTCCTAACCCTCAACCCGTTTGCTGAATTCAAGATGGTCCGCGGCCTGCGGCCCGACGATCCGCCGGAGATCATGCTCGCGGCTCTGGCTGACGCCACCCGCGATCTCGTGCTGGTCGGCCATCTGCCGTATCTACCGGTCCTGCGGCAGCGGCTGATCGCGGCCGACGCGGCGCTTCCGGTCTTTCCACGCCATGGACTCGTGCTGCTCGAGCGCGCCGGCGATGGCTGGCAAGAACGGCTAGTGCTCGGCAGCAACCTCTAGGCGACAGCCTTCCCGTAGCAGATCCCACGCTCGACCGACGTGGCGCTCCTCGGTCTTGAGATGGCCGATGGCGAGTCGAATCACGTACTCGCCGTTGAGCTTGGTGTGCGACAGGAACACCTCACCGCTCCGGTTGACCCGATCGAGGATGCGCTCGTTGAGGGCATCAAGTGCGGCCGCGTCGCCGGTCAGGTGGCGGGGTGTGGCTCGGAAGCAGACGACGCTGAAAGGTACGGGCGACACCCGGGTGAAGTCCGGGTCGGCATCGACCCAGTCGGCGAAGTGCTTCGCGAGGTCGCAATGGTGCTGGAGCCGCGCGCGGATGCCCTCCGCGCCGAAGTACCGGAGAACCGCCCACAGTTTCAACGCCCGAAATCGGCGGCCGAGCTGCAGACCCGTGTCCATGAGGTTTTTCACCGACGACGGCTCCGACGTCTTGAGGTACTCCGGCACGAGCGAGAACGCCCGGCGCAGCACGTCCATCCTGCGCGTAAACAGCACGCTGAGATCGAACGGCGTGAACAGCCACTTGTGTGGATTGACGACGAGCGAATCCGCGCGGTCGAAGCCCGCGCGCATCCACTCGAAGCCCGGCACCATCGCCATCACGCCCGCATAGGCCGCGTCGACGTGCAGCCAGATGCCCTCGCGCGCGCACACGTCGGCCACGGCCGGCACGTCGTCCACGCTCGTGCTCGACGTCGTGCCGACGGTGGCGACGACTGCGATGGGCCGACGACCGGCCTCGCGGTCGGCGCGGATGGCGCGCTCGAGATCGGCGACGCGCATCGTGAAGCGATCGTCGCTGGGGAGGCGTCGCAGCGACTCATGGCCGAGGCCGAGGGCGATCACCGCTTTGTCTACTGACGAGTGCGCGTGCTCGGAGGCGTACACCGCCCCACCGGCGATCGTCGTCCCGCCGACGAGCCCCTTGGTCCGGACGTCGGGCACGGCCTGTTCGCGGGCCGCGGCGAGCGCGTGCATCGTGGAGATCGACGCGGTGTCGTAAATCACGCCCTCGAAAGCGTCGGGCAGGTGCATCAGCTTTGCGAGCCAGCGAAGCGTGACGTCCTCGAGTTCGGTCGCCGCGGGCGACGTCCGCCACAGCATGGCTTGTTGGTTGAGCGCCGCTGCGACGAATTCCATCAGCACGCCTGGCGCGGATCCCGTGATCGCGAAGTAGGCGAAGAAGCCCGGATGATTCCAGTGCGTCGTGGCTGGAAGAATCAGCCGATCGAGATCGTCGACAACGTGCTCGAAGGGCTCGCCGTGTTCGGGCGCCTCCGCGGGCAGCGCGCGAATGAGGTCACCGGGCCTGGCCGCCGACAGCGCCGGGTAGCGCTCGACGTCCTCGAAGTACTTCGCGATCCACTCGACGAGGGCGTGGCCGTGCCGCCGGAATTCGTCCGGCGGCATGTCCCCGTAGGTCATGGGCGATTATTGATCCTGCTGGCGGGCGACGGTGACGGTGACGGGCGCGGTCAAACGCACCGTCAACGGAACCCCTGACGGAATCGTGGCTTCATTCGAATGGCCGTTGGCGGTCGCCGCGGCGCCACCGCCGGCACCGGCCGCCGCGCCGACGCCTGCGCCTTTCTTGCCTCCGATCACGGCACCCAGAATGGCGCCGAGGACCGCCCCTGCGCCGACCTTGGACGTCGCGTCGTTGGCAGGCGGATCGCCGTCGCGAAAGAGCGTGTCCGTCTGAATCGGGAATTTCGTGTTGTCAGGCAGATAGAGGGCCGTGAACCGAACGCCAATTCGCGCCTGCTGCTTGAACTTGCCGCCGGGCTGAACGAAGGCTACGACGCCTTCGAGGCGGGAGTTCGACGGAATGGCGACGCGGCCGTCGACCGTGACGTCGCGCGTCACTCGCGCCGTGACCTTGTCTTCGACCTTGGCGACGTCGCTCGACACGGGATTGTCGAGCGCCAAGCCGATTACTGAATCCGTCTTGACCGTGAACTCGTCGAAGATCGGCTTCGGATCGACTGGAGTGGTCTCGGTCGCCAGCATGGCCGGATCGGGTGGCGGCGGAGGCGCCGTCGCGGGCGCCGGGATCGGCGGTTGCGGCGTTGTCGGGTCTGGTGGTGGCGGCGTGTCGGCGGCTGGCGGCGGCGCCGCGACGGCTCCCGCCCTTACCGCACGATTCGGCTTCCCGGTCGCCGGCGGTGTGGCCCTCGTCGTCAGGGCCGGAGCAGGTGACGTCACCGGTGTGGGCGGCATGGCGGGAGGCTCAGCCGGTGGGTCGGTCGCGGGCGTCGTCTGGACCGCCGGCGCCGGAGTGGCTGTCGGCGTCGGGGTCGCGGGCGGATTGGGCGCGCCGGCATCCACGAGGGCGCGATGGGCCCGATCCATGTGGACGGCAACGAACCCGCCCGCCGCGGCGGCACCGACGCACGCGGCGCCGACCATCGCGATAACCAGGGCCTTCGTAGACATATCGCTGATCTGCAGGAGCAAGGCCCGTACCGAGGACCATCGGGCCAAAAACTCGGGCCGTTCAGGCCGCCGGCCCTGACCGAGAGGACACCGTGCGTCCCCGAGGGGCCACACTGAACGCCCCACCGGGGGCCCGGCCACCAGGCCGCCGGTCGCGCGTGGGGCTCCGCCCTGTCGGGGCAGCCCGTGTTATAAACGCCGATTGGCGCTGCGGCACCGCGGCCCGGGGGCTCACGATGAAGACACGTCTTGCAATCGGCCGTTGGCCGATCGTTCTCGCTGTAGTGTTGGCCGTCACCGCCGGCCTCACGGTTCCCCTCGCCTTCGATGGGTCCGGGGCGCGGGGGCAGAGCGGGCCGACGCAGCGCGTCGATCAGGACTACACGAACCGGATTCTGGCGAACACGCCAGACAAGCGGATCCTGACCGAGTTGGTCGACCACATGCCGATGTCGGCGGACCCCAACGTGCCGTCGCCGCTGAAGTTCTTCGGCTACATCCCCGGCGAACATAACAAGCTCACCTACCACAAGGACATCGTCCGCTATCTCACGGCGCTGCAGCAGGCGTCGCCGCGCGTGAAGCTGTGGACCATCGGCAAGACGGAGGAGAACCGCGACATGGTCGCGGTCGCCATCGCCGATGACGCGACGATCAAGAACTTGCAGCACTACAAGGACATCACGGCGCAGTTGACCGATCCGCGGAAGACGTCGGACGCGATGGCGAGGCAGCTCATCGCGACCGGCAAGCCCATCTACTACGCCAACGGCAGCATCCACACTCCCGAACCGGGCAGTCCCGAAATGCTCATGGAACTGGCCTATCGCCTTGCGATCGAAGAGACGCCCTTCATCCAGGAGATCCGCAACAACGTCATCGTCGTGCTCACGCCCTCGTCGGAAGTCGACGGGCGCGAGAAGCTCGTTGACGGGCAGCGGCAGACGGAAGCCCTCGAGCGGGATCCCAAGACGCCGGTCGGCTGCGTCGGCGCGCAATGTCTGGCCTACTGGGGGCACTACGTCCAGCACGACAACAACCGCGACGGCATCGGCAAGGGCCTGGCGCTCACGAACAACATCCTGAAGACGTTTCTCGATCTGCACCCAACCGTGTTCCACGACCTGCACGAGTCCGTGGATCTCCTCTATGTCTCGACCGGCACCGGGCCGTACAACCCGATCGTCTCGCCGCTTCAGGTGACCGAGTGGTGGTGGCTCGCGCAGAACGAGATCATGGAGATGACCAAGCGCGGCGTGCCGGGTGTGTGGACGTACAACTACTACGACGGCTGGGTGCCGAATTATCTCTTCTGGATCGCCGTCACGCACAACTCGATCGGACGGTTCTACGAGACGCAGAGCTACACGCCTCCTGGCGGCGGCGGTCGTGGCGCCGCTCCGGCCGGCGGGCCTGCTCCCGCGGCGGCCGCCGGCCCCGGCGTGCGCGGCGCGGCCGCGCCTCCGGCCAACGTCGTGACCCCGCAAGCGCAGGCTGCGGCTCGTGGCGGGGCTGGCGCGTGTCAGGCGCCCACCGACTACCCGGCGGTGAACACGAGCGAGTGGTACTACCCGGCACCGAATTCGCGGGAGTGGTATCGCGTCGATCCTGATCCGGGCTGCGTGGCGTGGAGCGGTCGGTCCAACATCAACATGCAGGAGTCCGCGATCCTCATCACGCTCGACACGGTCGCGAAGAACAAGGAAAAGTTCCTCGAGAACTACTACATCAAGAACAAGCAGATGGTCGAGCTGGGCCGCTCGCAGGCACCGTACGCCTACGTGATCCCGTCGAAACAGCGCCGGCAGGTCGAAGCCGCCGACTTCATGAATCTGATTCGCCGCGAAGGCGTGGACGTCAACGTCGCGACACAGACCTTCCAGGTGGGCGGCGTCTCGGTCGCGCCGGGCGACTACATCGTCCGCATGGACCAGCCGTACCGCGGCGTCGCTGAGACGCTGCTCGGGACGCAGTGGTATCCCGCGGAAAATCCGCGGCCGTACGACGACACCGGCTGGGACATTCCCGTCATGCGGAACATCAAGGCCATCGCCGTCGATGACAAGGCGATCTTCGACAAGCCGATGACGCTCGCGATGGCAGACTTCAAGGCGCAGGGCACGATCACGGGTACGGGCTCGACCATCGTGATCGACAACACGACGGACAACACGCTCGTCACGTTCGCGTTCCAGAACCCCACGATCAAGATGCAGATCGCCGAGCAGGCCTTCGACCTCGGCGGCCATCACTTCGCGCCAGGCGCGTTTGTGATCGCCAACGCGTCCCGACCGGCCGTCGAGTCGCAGGTGCGGGAGTTCGGCCTGATGGCGTGGGCGACGAATGCCCCGCCCGCCGTGCCGATGCACGATCTCACGCTGCCGCGCATTGGGTACCTGCACTCGTGGACATCCACTCAGGACGAGGGCTGGGTGCGGATGGCGTTTGACAAGCTGAAGGTGCCCTACGAGTACTTCGGCGACAACGTCGTGCGGAAGGGCGGTCTGCGCGCCAAGTACGACGTGCTCATCTATCCGCATACGAACGTCGACCTCAGCGCGACGAGCGCCCCGACCGGCACGCCCACCCCGTACAAGAAGACCGACGTCATGCCGAACCTCGCGACATCGCCCGACCAGACCGACGACACTCGCGGCGGCCTGGGCCAGGACGGCTTGCGCGAGCTGGTGAAATTCATGAACGACGGCGGTCTCGTGATTACCGAAGGCGGGACGTCAAGCTTCCTGACGCAGGCGGGCGTGACCGCCGGTCTCACGATCGATCAGCAGGGCGATCTGTACGCGCCGGGCTCGGTGATCAAGGCGCTCCTTACCGACAAGACGAGCCCCGTGCTCTACGGCTACGACCAGAACGCCATCGGCACAATGCTCGTCAGGAGTCCGCTGTTCGGTCTGGCGTCGAGTCCGCATCCGCCGACGACCGAGCCGGCCGGCGGCCGTGGCGGTGGGCCAGTCGGTGGCGGATCGATGCAGCCGATGTCGGCGCCCGCTCGATTGACGACGCTCGACGGCAGCGGGGCACCGGCCGAGCCGCCGGCCGGCGGCGGCCGTGGGGCCGGTGGAGGCGGGCGCGGGGGCGGCGGTGGGCGCGGTGGGCCGATGCCGAGCCCGGCCGATCTCGGGGTCGTCAGCCAGGGCGCGCCACGCGTCATCGTCAGCTACCCGACCAACGTGGACGACTTGCTGCTCTCCGGTGAGCTGGCCGGGGGCGACAACCTGTCCGGCCGGCCCG
>Ga0182024_10003315_pt1 | contig 38561 bp, 34 predicted proteins | sample P32metaG_FD_120480 | JGI IMG/M metagenome (GOLD analysis project Ga0182024, IMG submission 120480) | Permafrost microbial communities from Stordalen Mire, Sweden - P3-2 metaG (Illumina Assembly) | ecosystem: Environmental > Terrestrial > Soil > Wetlands > Permafrost | place: Sweden: Stordalen...
ATCTACTGCACGGTTCTCGACGACAGCACCAACTACTACGACCGCTATTATGTCGCCCGGGGCGAGCAAATCGTCGATGTCTGGCCTATCATGGGACGTTCGGGCGCGGCTCAACGATAGATTAAACGCGGGCGCTTGCGATTATAAGCGCCCGGTCTCTATTAAGCCGTCAAGTCAGGTCTTCTTGGGCCATACTACGCCCTGGTCCTTTTTGGTGACCGGCGCCAATCCCTTGTAAACGAACTTTTGCAAGCGCTGTCCCCGATAGGTCTCGGTGGTGAACAGATTACCTTTGGAGTCCGTCGCGACGCTGTGTACCGCATAGAATTGACCGGGTTGGCGTCCACCGTCGCCAAAGGTCGTCAATACCTCGAGCGAGTCGCGGAGTATCACGTGGATCTTGTTGTTAGAACCGTCCGCAAGGTAGATATATTTCTGTTGCGGATCCTTTGAGAATGCGATGTCGAATGTCGAGCCGTCGCCCAGGGTCCTTTTCTCGATGATGGCCTCTTTCACGAAGGTGCCATCGGGCTTGAAGACCTGAATGCGATCGTTGGCGCGATCGCAGACATACAACAGGCCGTCATTGGATAACTCCGCGCAATGCACCGGATTGCGGAACTGCTGGGCCAGGGGTGCATCCGGATCGTACTTGGGAAGCTGGACGTCGTCAGGTTTGTGGCCGTAGGCGCCCCAATGCCGTTTGTACTTTCCGGTATCGGCGTCGAATACGATGACACGATGATTTCCGTATCCGTCGGCGACGATCAGCTCATTCGAGTTCTTGTCGATAAACATCTTCGCCGGTCCCTTGAGATTCGCAATATCGTTGCTGCCTTTGCTTTGGCCCGACTTGCCGATCTGCATCAGGAATTTGCCATCATGCGTGAACTTTAGAATTTGGTTGTCGGCGAAGAAACCCGCACCCATACTCTCGTCGCCCTGCGCGACACCATTCACCGGAGGCGGACCGGGCCGGGTACCGCGGCCATTGCCGCCGATCCAAACATTTCCTTTGTAGTCGACCGTGATTCCATGGTTTGAGGTGGGCCATTCGTAGCCTGCGCCGGGGCCGCCCCAATGTCCAATGAGATTGCCCTCTTCGTCGAACTCGAGCACGGGCGGTGCAGGGGAACAGCAATCCGCCGCCGGAGGGTTTTGCGCGGCGTAGGTCTCCATGCGCTCGAGCGCCCCTCCGCGATGAATAATCCAAATATGATCCTGCGCGTCAACCGATACACCGATCACGCTTCCCACCACCCAATGATTGGGCAGGGGTTTCGGCCACATCGGATTTACTTCAAACATGGGCGCCTGCACGCCCGATGCTTCAACCACTGCTCTTTTGTCGAGCACGGCCGACCCTACTCCGAGCGCTGCGATGACCGCGATAAATCCGGCTCCGATATATAATTTACGACTCATTGACAATCCTCCTCCTGAGGAGCTGGCGCCGCAATGCACGGCGACAAGCCGGTATTATACAAATGCTGAAACAGCCCTGTCCATAAAATCTCTCACGCTTGGTTTTGATATCCCGCTGTCAAATTTCGATATCCCGCTTGACTTCGAAACTGAAAGAGAGTAGGCTTTTTCCGCCGAACTTTTGTTGACACCAGGCCTCCGTCCGGCTGGTTAGCTTTGTTCAAGGAACGATGTTGGATGCACGATGTCGTTCGAAAGGACTCAGATGAATCGACTGAAGCAAAGTTCGTTGAGCGTTTGTGCAGCGTTTTGCATGGTAGTCTCGCAAGCTTACGGTCAGCTGACTACCGCTACCTTGACCGGAACGGTGACGGATTCCTCGGGTGCCGCGATCGCAGGCGCCGCTTTGAAATTGGACAACGTTACCAGGGGCACTTCACGAACGGCCGTCGCCGACGCGGGTGGACGGTTTTCTTTCGACTTCGTCCCGGTGGGGACCTATCGATTGACGGTTTCTCAGAGTGGGTTCGCCACGGTAACGCGCTCGGATCTGGATCTGGTCTCCGGCCAAGTTCTCGATTTGCCGATTGGACTCGCCGTACAGCAGCAAACGCAGAGTATTGAGGTTCAAGCCAATGCGGCGGCGCTCGACACCACCGAGGCGCAGCAGGTGGCTACGCTCAATTCAACTTTTGTGCACGAGCTGCCGGTCGCCCATCTGGATTGGTCGAATCTGTTGGCGGATACCGCGGGCACCATAAAACCGGCATTTCAAACCAGCTTGAACAGCACGCTTCCCTATGGCAGCGGGGAAACCGTCAATGGCCTCCCATCGGCCGGTTATAACTTCATGGTGGATGGCACCAATGCCGGCAACAACTTGAATTTTCCCGGTTACAATCCCTACCAGGGAGTCGCGCTCATCAATGCAGTCAACAACGATGCCATTCAGGAGTTGAGCGTCGCCAAGGGCACTCCTCCGGCAATCGTCGGCAATGCCATGGCCGCCAGCCTCAGTATCATCACCAGGAGCGGCACAAATCAGTTTCATGGAAGCGCCCATGAGTTGAACGAGGTGAGCGATTACGACGCACGAAATCAATTTTTGACGTACAAGCCGAACACCGTGTTCAACGATTGGGGCGGTGCGGTAGGCGGGCCTATCCTGAAGAATAAGCTCTTCTTCTTTGGAAGCTACGAGCAAGCCACCCTCAACACCGCAAAGCCGATCACCGGCGCCGTTCCCACGCCATATCTCATTAGCATCTCACCAGCGGTCTACCAGCCACTGTTCGCCCTGTTTCCCTCGGTGGCACAACCCGCAAATAATCCTACCGCCACCAACGCCCAATTCTTCGGCGCCGGTTCTAACATCCAAAGGGATCACAACGGCGTAGTCCGGGGCGACTACTACCTCAACCAGAATAATGTAATTGCGGTCCGCTACATTTCATCTCACCCCTATGCGTTCTCGCCCGCGCTGATTGAATCCAATCCCAGAACATATGAGGACGCCGGAAACGATACCAGCGTCGCTTACACGCATACGTCCGCCCACTGGACCGAGGACACGCGCGTGGCCTACAATCTCATCAACATGTACCGGCTGGATAAGTTACTGGCAGATCCGAACTTCGGAAGCATTAACTTTGGCTGGAGCTCATCAGGCTCGAAGGAGGAGTGGGACTGGGGAAGCTACACGACGTTCCAAGAAGCTGTCTCATACGTCCACGGGAGGCAGAGCATTCAATTCGGCGGCATCATCGAGCGCCAGATCGCTTACCAAATTCAATATGCGCCCACTACCATCACGTATGCCAACCTCACTCAGTTTCTGGCGGATACGCCCAGCTCGGTTTCGATCGACCTGCACGGGGACCCGACGTTAAGCACTCTGCCGGATGGTTCCCCCGCCTTTAAGAACACAAGGTTTCAGTATGGCGCCTATTTCCAGGACGATATAAAGGCGACTAAGAACCTTACGGTGAATTTGGGCGTGCGATACGACTACTTCACAGTGCCTGTTGAGCTGAAGGATCGGGCCTATAATCGCTACCTCGATCCGAACAATCCGCAGTTCGGCCCTGGTTTCGGTCCAGTTATCAACAAATACTATAATCCGGATTACAGCGGGTACCAGCCACGAATCGGCTTGGCCTACAATCTTTTCGGGAAGGGCAAAACTGTTCTGCGCGCGGGTTTGGCAAAGATGGCCATGGGCCCCACGTTTTACTCGACCGTCAAAGAAGTTTACATGCTCGGTCCTACTACTCCGTTCTCCTATTCTTTGAACGGTGTGCAGACCGCGGCGTCCGGACTGAAATATCCGTTTAATTCGAATAACTACCTCACCGAGCTCCAAACGCTTCAAACATCCGGTGTCGTTTCCACCCAAATCCCTGTTCAGGACGCAATGGATCTGCATTACCCCAACCCCTATAGCCTCCAATGGATGTTTGGAATCCAGCAGAGTCTGCCATGGCGAATGGTCTTGGAAACAAATTACAACGGAAACCGAGGATTGAACGAGGCTGTCTCTGAAACTGTGAACCTGCCCAATCGAGTTACCGGCATCTCCCCCCAACCTAGCGAGGGTAAGCAGGGTTTGTTGGGTCCTTACGGCCGAAGCAAATATGCATCTCTTCAGGTCACGCTCAGGAAATCACTCTCGCAGGGTCTGAGCTTCTCCAACGCATTCACATATGCCAGGGATTCCGCCGAGGGCAGTGCGGACTTGCTGTTACAAGGCGCTCCCCAGGATATTTATAACCGCAGCGCTGATTGGGGTCCGGCGATGAACGATATTAAGCTACGGTCGGTGACGAGCGCGATTTGGGACTTGCCGTTGACAAAGTGGACGAACACCACAGGCCACCTTTCGAACCTGGTGCTGAACGGTTGGGCCGCGAGCGGTGTGCTCACCCTCCAGACCGGATTACCGGCAAACATCACCAATGCTCTCTCATCCAACACTCCGGACCGGCCCAATGCATGCGGGTGTGGAGTACCGACATATTTGAGCGGTTACCAGTCCGGACTCAATCAGTTCCTTAACCCCGCGGCTTTTGTGTCGGTTCCTATATCGACTTTGAGCGGAGAACAGGTTGCCGACGGCAATTTGAGCTTCGACGCAGTTAGGACTCCTGGCCTGGTGAACCTGGATGCAGCTCTTTCCAAGTCGTTTTCAATAACCGAAAGATTCCGGTTGCGAATTCGTGCCGACACGTTCAACACCCTGAATCATACGAATTTGAGCATGCTGGTAGCGACTGTGGGAGTGTCCACTTTCGGCCGCCTGACACAGGCTACGGCACGCACGATGCAGCTTGGGGCACAATTGACTTTCTGAAGGCTAAAGGTTTAGCATTTATACGGGTAGCTGCGGGTGTAGCTGTCTTCTAAAGACGAAAGGCTCCTCATGGAACAGGTTGATCGAGCGGCGTACATTCGCAGCTTGTTCAGCGTGGGATGCTATCTCGTCCTTCAGGCGGCCTGGTTACAAGGATCTCCACCGCCACAGACAGAGCCCCCCTTACCTCAGCGTGTCCTGCTAAACAAATATTGCGTTACTTGCCACAACGAGCGTCTCCGGACGGCTAGCGTCTTGCTTGATAAGGCGGACGTCGCGGATGTTAGCGTTAGCCCGGAAATGTGGGAGAAAGTAGTGCACAAGATTCGTTCGGGTGAAATGCCACCGGCCGGATTGCCCCGCCCCGACAAAGCCACCTTCGAGGCTTTCGCGGCTTCGCTCGAAACGAATCTCGATCGCGCGGCAATTGCCAGGCCGAATCCGGGACGAATTCCGCTCCATCGCCTGAACCGTACTGAATACCAGAACGCCGTCCGCGATCTGCTCGCGCTCGATATCGACGACCGGCCGCTCCTGATTGCCGACGATGTGGACCAGCATGGGTTTGACAACATTGCCGACGTTCTGTCGGTTTCTCCCCTGCTGATGGAACAATACATGTCCGCGGCCCGGAAGATCAGCCGTCTGGCCGTTGGAGATCCCACCATACTTCCGGTGTTTGAAACTTACAATGTTCCGATCACCCTGAGTCAAGACGAGCGGATGAGCGAAGATCTGCCCTTTGGCTCACGGGGCGGCATTGCGATAAACCACCACTTCCCTCTGGATGGAGAGTACGACATCAAGATCCGTCTTCAGCGAACGATTTATGGGTATATACGCGGTCTTGGGCGGCCTCACCAGCTAGAGGTTAGGTTAAACGGTAAGCGAATAAAAACGTTCAGCGTGGGTGGGCAGGCGCCTGCGGGCCTGGCTTCGCCGGCAACGTACGCCGGCAACATCATGGGTGACCCCAAATGGGATCTTTACATGCACGAGGCGGACCAGGGTTTGGAAGTCCGATTTACAGCTAAGGCAGGCACCGCAATCGTCACTGCCGCGTTCGTGAAGGATCTTCCCGAATCTGAAGAAATACCCCAACCGACCGAGACCGGTTTTGGTTTGTCCGTTGACGAAATGTATCAGGGCGACCCGTCGGTCGAGAGTGTTGCGATTGGTGGACCGACGCGCGTGGATGGGCCGGGGGAGACTCCCAGCCGTCGCAAGATCTTTATGTGCCGCCCGAATAGCAGTACGGCAGAGCAGGGATGCGCCACGCAGATCATCTCGACGCTGGCCAGGCGCGCCTTTCGCCGGCCGGTGACAAATGCGGAACTGGCCATGCTGCTTAGCTTCTACGACAGTGGCCGCACGCAAAGGGGATTCGAGACTGGAATTCAGTTGGCGCTGGAGAGAATCCTGGCCGACCCTAATTTTCTTTTTAGAATCGAACGAGACCCGCCGAACGCGGCGCCCGGCAATGTGTATCGCCTGAGCGATCTGGAACTCGCTTCCCGGTTATCGTTTTTTTTGTGGAGCAGCATCCCGGATGACGAACTAGTAGGTATCGCTGCCGCCGGCAAGCTCAAAGATCCCGCAATTCTAGAACAGCAGGTGCGCAGGATGTTGGCCGATGATCGGGCCGATTCGCTGGTATCTAACTTTGCGGCGGAATGGCTGCAACTGCCAAAACTCCGGGGCTTTGTCCCCGATCCGGAACAGTTTCCCGATTTCGACGACAATCTGCGCGACGCCTTCGTGAAGGAAACGGAGTTGTTTATCGGGCATCAGATGCGCGCGGATCTTAGCATCCGGGATCTGCTGACCGCGAATTATACGTTTGCCAACGATCGGCTGGCGCAATTCTACGGGATACCCAACGTGTACGGCAGCCACTTTCGGATGGTGAAATTTCGCGATAATCAGGAACGCGGTGGACTGTTGGCCCAGGGTAGCGTCCTGATGGCAACATCGTATCCCAACCGAACCTCGCCGGTGCTGCGCGGGAAGTGGCTGCTTGACAATATTCTAGGCACGCCTCCTCCCCCGCCTCCGCCTAACGTACCGCCGCTAAAAGAAAGCGGCGCGGACGGAAAAATAACTTCGGTTCGCGAGCGGATGGAGCAGCACCGCAAAGATCCTGCCTGTGCCGGTTGCCACGCGCGCATGGATCCTCTGGGGTTCGCGCTCGAGAATTTCGACGCAGTCGGGCGGTGGCGGGCAACCAGCGATGGTCTGCCGGTTGACGCGTCAGGGTCCTTATCCGACGGCACTAAATTTGAGGGCGTCGACGGCCTACGAAAAGTCGTGTTGAGCCGCGGCGATCAGTTTGTCTCGACCTTCACGTCCAAGCTGCTGACCTACGGGCTGGGCCGGGAGATCGAATATTACGACCTTCCTGCGATCCGCAAGATCGTTAAAGACGCTTCCGCCGATGACTATCGCTGGTCGTCTATCATTTTGGGCATCGTCAAGAGTACGCCGTTTCAGATGAGCATTGTTAAGAGTACGGCGCCTCAAATCACCGCCGCTAATGGCGCTGGGGATCAGAAAAGAGGAGCACGAAAGTGACATTTATCACGAAGAAGGCGCTGGACCGGAGAACCATCCTGCGTGGTTTTGGCGCCGCGCTGGCACTGCCCGTGTTGGACAGCATGGCGCCCGCCCTGCGAGCGTTCGACAAGACTTCGGCCGCGCCGGTGAAGCGCTTGGGCATAGTCTACACGCCCAACGGCCGCATGATGAAAAACTGGACACCGGCCGGCGAAGGCGCCGCATTCGAATTTTCGCCGACGCTGGCATCTCTCGAGCCATATCGCGACCAACTGTTGGTCTTGAGCGGCCTCAACCGCCGGTTGCCGGGCGATCATGTCATCGGAGTGCATTGCGGCGCTTCCACAGGTTTCCTTACCGATTGTCTTCCCGAGCCGACTGACATTTCCAACCTTCGTGCGGGCATCTCCGCCGACCAGATCGCAGCCAAGCAATGCGGGCAGTACACGCAACTGGCGTCGCTCGAGTTAGGGCTGGAGTCCACCGATTTTGGGGGCACCAGCGAGACTGGCTTTAGCAAAGCCTACGTAAGCACGCTGTGCTGGCGCAGCGCGTCGACGCCGTTGCCGATGGAGAACAATCCGCGCGCGGTTTTTGAGCGGCTGTTCGGTGACAGTGGCAGCACCAATCCAACCGCGCGTCTGGCCCGGCTGAAGCAGGAGCGGAGTATTCTCGATTCGGTTACTCAATCGGTGGCTGACCTGGGCCGCGAGCTCGGACAGGGCGACCGCGCCAAGCTCAACGAGTATCTGGAAGCGGTTCGCGATGTGGAGCGGCGCATCCAGAAGACCGAGGAGCAAAATGGAAACGCACTTCCGGTGTTCGAGCACCCGGCGGGAATCCCGGCGAGTTACGCCGAACACGCCAAGTTGATGTACGACCTGTGGGTGCTGGCCTTCCAAGCGGATCTGACGCGCGTGATTACGTTTATGGTAGGACACGAACTCAGCGGCCAGACATTCCCAGAGATCGATGTGCCGGACGCGCACCATGCGATTTCGCATCATCAGGGCAATCCGGTTAGTCTGGCCAAGCTCGCCAAGATCGATGCCTATCACGTTTCACTGTTCTCCTATTTTGTGGAAAAGCTCCGATCCACGCGCGATGGAGATGGATCGCTACTGGATCATTCCATGATTCTCTATGGCGCTGGAATGAGCGATAGCAACCGGCATGATCCGAAGAATCTACCCCTGCTATTGCTTGGTGGAGGATGCGGTCAACTCAAAGGCGGCCGGCACCTGCGGTATAAGGACACGCCGGTGGCGAACCTGCATCTGACCTTACTCGATAAGTTGGGTGTGCACACGGAAAGCATCGGCGACAGCTACGGAGAATTGACAGACTTGTCCTGATCCGCGGCCAATGAGGAGCGAGATGTTTATCAGACCGAAGGGGCTACTTGGCTGGCTGGTCGTGAGTCTGTTATCAACAGCATGCTTTGCTGCTGCGCCAGATTCCCGAGTCGCCGAGGCAGCCAGGCATCAAAACAAAGCAGCAGTGCGCACTCTGGTTGCGGAGCATGCGGATGTGAATGGGCTTGAAGCAGATGGCGCCACGGCGATCCAATGGGCAGCGCATTGGGATGATCCGGAAATGGCGGATCTCCTCATACATGCGGGCGCTAATGTAAATGCCGCGAACGAACTGGGTGTAACGCCGCTCGCGCTGGCCTGCGAGAACGGAAGCGCGCCGATGGTGGGAAAGCTGTTGCAGGCCGGGGCCAACGCGAATTTGGCGCCCCCCAATGGAGAGACGCCCCTGATGACGTGCGCGCGCGCCGGCGGCGTGGATGCGATCAAAGCTTTATTGGCTCGCGGCGCGAACGTTAACGCGAAAGAAAACGTGGAAGGTCAGAGCGCCCTGATGTGGGCCGTCGCCGAAGGGCATTCCGACGTCGTGCGAGTACTGATCGAACATGGGGCAGACGTTCGCGCGCGCTCCCGCACTTTCGGCCAGCTCATTGTGCGAGACGAGAATGGCGCCAGACTGGTTTGTCCTCCGCCGCCCGGCGTAAACGCTCCGTGCGTGAATGCTGAGACGGTCGAAAAGGGCGGGAGCACGGCGCTGCTGTTTGCGGCACGATCGGGTGACATCGAATCGGCTAAGCTGCTGGTGGCCGCCGGAGCCAATGTCAATGACGAAGCCCCGGATGGCAATAGCGCGTTAGTGGTCGCCGCCTATAGCGGAAACGGAAAACTGGCTGAGTTTTTTTTGGACAAGGACGCCAACCCCAGTGCCGATAAGGGCGGGTATTCCGCCTTGCATGCCGCGCTGCTGCGAGGCGATAACGACTTGGTGAAATCGCTTCTGGCGCATGGAGCGAATCCAAATACGCGGATGACGAAGGGAACTCCCCACATGCGTTCGTCGCAGCAGTTTGCTCTACCGGAGTCCCTGGTGGGCGCGACACCGTTCTTTCTTGCAGCCAAATATGCCGAACCCGAGATGATGCGGGCTCTCGCAGCGGCCGGCGCGGATCCTTTGGTCCCGGCGCAGGATGGCACTACGCCGCTGATGGCCGCGGCCGGAGTCGGATATAGAGGCGGAGAAACTCGCCGAAATCGTGAATACCATCGGGTTCCGCTACCGGATGACGATCGAACGTTAGAGGCCGTAAAGGTTGCTCTCAGCTTGGGCGTCGACGTCAATGCCGCCAACCAGGCTGGCAACACCGCGCTGCACGGCGCAGCATCCAAAGCATACACGGATGTCATCAAGCTGCTGGTGGAGAAGGGCGCCAAGCTGGACGTCAGAAACAAGCGAGGAGAAACGCCGTTGACGCTGGCCAGCGCCGAACCCAACAAGGTTTACGCCGAGCGCGACCGGAGGGGTACAAAAGCCGTGCTGCTCCAATTGGGAGCAAAAGACGCTGGAAACATAGCCCAGCCGCCTAAGAATCTCAAAGTTCTCGCCGACGCATCTGAAGTCCGTCCCACCATGGCGCTATTCACCAGCGGCCTCGGTGTTCAGTGCGCCTTCTGTCATGTTCAGGATCGATCCAGCGACGAGAATCCGAAGAAACAGATCGCCCGCATGATGTTGACCATGGTGAACGAGATCAATGCGAAGTTTCCAGACCACCAGGCGCACATCAGCTGTTATACTTGCCATCGCGGCGAGAATGAGCCAAAGATGGAACCCGCCGCCACGGCGTCGGTGCAGTAAGGAGACGCGGTCAATCCGATGAATCGTCTAAAAGAGTTCTCTTTTTCCCGAATATTTGCGAGCCTAGCCGCGATCGCGTGTTTAAGTTTGAGCGCAATTGAAACCCGCACAGTGATGGCGGCAACGAGTGGTGTACCAGCGCTCGAGGTGGACGCGTCGTGGCCGCAGCCATTGCCGAATAAATGGCTGGTCGGGGCGGTATGCGGCACCGCGCTCGGCCCGCAGGATCATATCTGGATACTTCACCGTCCCAAGACGTTGGGCGACGACCAGAAGTTCGCGGCGCCGCCGGTTATCGAGTTTGATAGTCAGGGTAAGGTCGTTCGCGCGTGGGGCGGCCCAGGAGCCGGATATGAGTGGCCCTCCCAGGAGCACGGGCTGTTCATCGATTACAAGAACAATGTATGGATCAGCGGGGTCGCGGGCAAAGACTACGGGCGTATTTTGAAGTTCACCATCGATGGCAAGTTTCTGATGTCGATAGGCGCGCCATTGGAGCCGGGCGAGAAGCCGAGCAATAACAGCACGACGCACCTTGGCCGGCAGCCGGCGGATATGTATGTCGATCCCAAAGCCAATGAGCTCTATGTTGCCGATGGCGATGGGGGCGCGCAACGTGTCATTGTGTTCGATGCGGAAACAGGAGCATTCAAACGGATCTGGGGCGCCTATGGCGAGAAACCTACTGAAGGGCCGCCGGCTAAGTATGATCCGAGCGCACCGGTTTCGAAGTCATTCCTGAGCGGCGTGCACTGCGTCGTGATCCCGAACGATGGCCTGGTCTATGTTTTGTGACCGGAACGCGGACCGGATCCAGGTGTTTCACAAGGACGGCACGTTCGTGAAAGAAGCCCTGATCGAACCGAGCACTCTCGGTACCGGATCCACGTTCGACATCGATTTCACTCCCGATCAGAAATACCTTTACGTCCCGGACGGATCCAATCAAAAGGTTTGGATTCTGCAGAGAGATACTTTAGAAGTCGTCGGGTCATTTGGCCAATCGGGTCAAAGTCCCGGAGAATTCCGGAATGTCCATTCGGTTGCCGTAGACTCGAAGGGAAACGTGTATACGGGCGAGGTCGACGGAAAACGCGTCCAGAAATTCGTGGCTAAAGCCGTACAAACTCACTAGAATTACAATCTCAAAGGCTTCGAAGCATATTCACATTGGGGGCCGTATGGATGCGATCATTTCAGGTCTGCTGGACCGGTTTGAGAGAGGCGTACTGACGCGCCGCGAGCTGATTCAGGGTCTCACGATGCTGACGGCGGCGGGTGGCGGCGCATCCCAAGCGCAAGGGCAGGCGCCCGGCATCCAAGCCACGAAGATCGACCACGTGAGCATTCAAGTCGACGATTTACCCCGTTCCGTTGCTTTCTATCAAAGAATGTTCGGACTGACGCTAGTGAGTGAGGACAAACCGAACGAAATCGTGCGGCTCGGCGCCGGGAAGGTACTGGTTTCTCTTCACCACAAGAGCCCTACAGGTCTGGTGGATCACTTCGCAATCGGTGTCAACAAGTTCAGCAAGGAATCAGTTGCGAGGGAGTTGAAAGAGCGTGGGGCAATTCCGGAAGACAATCTGGATGCCGGGTTTCATATAAAAGACCCGGAAGGAATCAGCGTCCAGATTGTGGGAAGTTAAGAGGCCAGTCGCCGCGTCAATGGATCGCGATGGTCACGCCCGCTTGGCTGGACGCATCGCCGACCGATAGAACCACCGGTTGAATGCCGGGCGGAAGGAATCCAGCGGGTACCTGCGCATTGATTTGCATGAGTCCGGGGAAGCCAGGAGCGGCGGCAGCGTAGAGCAGTTGCGCGGGGTAGAGGCCAATCTTCAAACTCACGGCGCCGGCGCGTTGCCCTTGACCGGTCGCGTACAGTGAAACGATGGATCCTCGCGCGGCGGGATTCGAAGCCGAGTTCAGGGTTCCGTCCTGATTTACGGCGGCGGCCTGTCCGGTTCCACTCCCGATGGTGAAGATGCCAGGCGCCGCGCTGACCACTTGGGATAGCAGGTCGGCCACCTTGACGCCGTCCACCAGGATGCCGATGTCGGTGATGGAGTTTGGCGTCAGATCCAGGGGCGCCAGCGCGTTGATCTGACCCGCACTGACATAGAAAACTGTAGCCGGCTCAGTGCCGAACTGTAGCTGGGTCTGTTTGGGATCGAATCCCGAACCGAAGATCGTAATGATCTCGCCAGGGGCGATGGGCCCGGGCGCCATAGTTGCCGAATGCACCAATATCGGAGCCGCCGTTACGTCCGCGATTATGGAGGGCGTAAGCGCGCGGATGCGGTTATTGCCGGAATCGGCGATCCGAATCGTTCCCGCTGAATCCAGCACTAAATCGGCCGGCGAGTTCAACTGCGCACCGAAGGCCGGCCCTCCGTCGCCAGAGAAGCCGGGGGCGCCGGTTCCAGCGATTGTGGCAAGCACACCAGTGGACGACAGTATGCGAACAACATTCGCGCCACTGTCGGCGACAATGAGGTCGCCCGTTTCAGTCACTGCCAACCCGCGCGGTGAATTTAACCCGCTGAGCACTGTGCTGAGAGCGCCGGCCAGCGTGACCTTGGATACCGCATGGGCCGTACTCACATAGACGTTATCGCTAGCATCCACGGTGACCGCCGATGGCTGCAGGACCAGCATCACGGTGCTGACCACACCGGAGGATGGTAGCTTGAGCACCCGGCCATTGCCGGCGTCGGCGATGTAAAGAGAATCTTGAGAATCCGTCGCGACATATTCCGGGTCGTTGAGCCCGTTTGCTAACTGCACCGCGACGGTCTGGATCACTCCGCCGGGCGTGATCTTGCGGATGCTGTTGTTTCCGGAATCGGCGATGTAAATATTCTGTTGCGAGTCAACTGCGACGCTGCGCGGACCGTTCAATTGCGCGGCTGTGGCAGATCCGTTGTCGCCTGTGGAACCGGCGATGCCGGTGCCCGCAATAGTCGTTATGATCCCGGCGGCGGTGACCTTGCGAACGCGGTTGTTGGCCGTGTCGGCGATGTACCAGTTCCCGGCGTCGTCGACGGCGAGGCCCGATGGCGCGTGCAATCGCGCGGCCGTGGCCGGACCGCCATCCCCGCCGAAATAGGGCGCCGCTCCGCTTCCAGCGATGGTGGTCAACTTGCCGTTGGCCGTCACTTCGTCGACGTATTGGCCGGTAGTGGCATAGACGTTGCCACTGCTATACAGAGTGACGTCTCGAGCGGATGGAATGCCGGCAATGGGCTTGAATTGGGTTCCAAGGTAGCCGCTGGCAGCGATGTAGAGGACGCCGCTGGCGCTCATCGCCAAGCCAGTCGGCTCAGTCACGCTGTAGACGGTGCTGATGACGCCCTGGTACACCTTTCGAATCCGGTTGTTTGCGCTGTCCGCGATATAGAGAGTGCCGTTCGAATCGGATGCCAGACCGGCCGGCGAGTTCAGTTGTGCGAGTTCCGACGCGCCGCCATCGCCTGAGAATCCCGCGGTGCCGGCGCCGGCCAATGTGGTCAGGATTCCGCCGGAAGTGACGCGGTAAACGCGGTGCGCGCCGAAATCGGAAATGTAGAGCGTCCCGTCCGGATCGACGGCCACATTGCGAGGCTCTAAAAGCTGCGCGTCGGCAGCCGGGCCGCCGTCGCCATTGCCGCCGGGCGCGATCGACCCACCTCCAGCGACTGTCCCGATGGCGCCGCCGGGCGAGATTTTTCGGACGCGCCCGTTACCGAGATCCGCGATGTAGAGATTGCCTTGCGCGTCGACGGCGACGCCGTAGGGATGGCTGAGCATGGCCGAGCTGGATGGGCCGCCATCGCCCGCGAAACCGGCCACACCGGTGCCCGCTACGGTCTGAATGCTGCCGTCCAGGTTTATTTTTCGAACTCGATTGCCGTCGGCATCGGCAACGTAAATCACGCCGCTGCGGTCGATGGCGATTCCTTCGGTCTGGCTGAATATAGCCGCGAGAGCGGGTACGCCGTCAACCGCAAAGTCGCTGCCGGCGACGGTTTGGATGATATACGAGCTAGCCGGCGGAGTGGCTGCCGCCAGAAACTGTGCGAGACCCAACAAAGAACAGAGGAGTGGACTACGGATTAGCACGGTATCCCTCAGAGAATAGTGCGCTGATGCATTGGAATATTCTCAAAGTTCTAAACTCCGGTCCGATGCGAGAAGTATGAGGAAATTGAAGTACCTCTTCGCAGGGTGGTGGGTGGTGGGCTTGGCGTTTGCCCAGCCCGGTTTACAGACGGCGGGCGTGCACTTGAAGGGCCTGAATCGGGATTTTGCCAGGACACCGGCGACGCCCGAACCTCCGCTAAGAAGGCGAACGGCCGGCCGATCGCACCTGCTGGTGCAATTTGCTAACGATCCCTCGGACGAGCAGATCAATGACCTGCAGAATCTCGGCGCGACGGTCCTGTCGTACGTTCCCGACTTCGCTTTGTCAATTTCGGTTAACGACGGAACCTCGTTCGACGGCATCGGCGTACTGGCGGTGGGAAGCTTGCGGGCCGCCGAGAAGATCAGCCCGGACCTGGCTGGAACGCTGCTGGACGGAACGTTGCTGGGTGGTCTAGCGGTCAGCGTGCTGGTTGAGTTTTATCAGGATATAGATCCGAACGACGCCCGCGTAATCGCCGGGGAAGCGGGTCTGCTGGTCTTGGAAAATCCAGACCTTCTTTCGAATCACTTACTGGTGTCGGGCACAACCGCGCAAGTGCTGGACTTGGCCGCATGGGATGACGTGGCCTATATTTTTCCGGCGGCTCCGGAGTTGATCGCTGGGACGCCTATGCGCGGCTCGGCGGCCGCGTTCACAAAGCGGGGAGCGGTCGCGCAATCGGTGGCTCTGGTGGGCGGCTGGGATGGGGCGGTTAAGGGCGGGGCGGATCTGAAGTATGCCTGGGTTCACTTGACCGATGCGTTGCCGGCCGATTCAGTCCAGTCAGAAATCGTACGCGCATTTTCGGAGTGGGCAAAATATGCGAAGCTCACTTTCACGGAAACCAGCGACGCGACCGGAGATGAGACCATAGCCGTTCTCTTTGCGAGTGGGGATCACGGCGATGGATACCCTTTCGTGCCGGAAGGCGGCATCCTGGCGCACACCTTTTATCCAGTCCCGATGAATCCGGAGCCCATCGCCGGCAATATGCACTTCAATGAAGATGAGAGCTGGAAAATCGGCGCGAATGTGGACGTGTTCAGTATTGCGTTGCATGAGGCAGGACATGCGCTAGGGCTGGGCCATTCCGATCAGCCGGGTGCGGTGATGTATCCCTACTATCATCAGGCCACCGGCCTGGCGCAGGACGACATTACCGCGATTCTGCAATTGTATGCCCCGCAAGACGGCCAATCGCCGCCCAGCAGTCCGACGCCGGTCACTCCCGCCAGCAGCCCGCTGACGCTCACGATTCAGCCTCCGGCCAGCCCGACCACCGCGTCGTCAGTGGCCATCAGCGGAAGCGCTTCCGGCGGCGTTGGAACCGTACAAGTGGCCTGGACGACGAACACCGGATCTTCCGGGAGTGCCCAAGGTTCGGCCAGTTGGACGATTTCGACGGTGCCGTTGAACATAGGCGACAACGCAATCGCCATCACGGCTCGTGATTCGCAGGCCAATCAGGCAACACAGAATTTGACCATCACTCGTAATCCGTTATCGAGTCCGACGCCTGCTCCGACGCCAGTGAATCCGACGCCCGTCACGCCAGTCACGCCCCCGCCGGCGACTCCGGCACCCGGGCCGGACACAACTCCGCCATCCTTGACGATTTTGTCCCCAGCTAATACCAATGTCTCCACGTCCGATAGTGCATTGATTGTCCAAGGTATCGCGCAGGACAACGTCGGTGTCGCTTCGGTGACGTGGTCGAGCTCCAATGGACAATCCGGCACGGCCAGTGGAACGAACAACTGGATCACGCCGGCGATCCCGCTTTATGTGGGCGCCACCACCATCACCATTCGTGCCAGCGACGCCGCCGGGAATACTGGCTGGCGGTCTATTTCGGTCACGCGGAACTAAGCCGGTCTATTCCTGCCGTAGCGCGTCCACCGGGTCCACGGTGGTCGCACGATAAGCGGGCACCAAGCTAGCCACCAGCGCAACAATCGCGAGGATCGCCGCGACCAACAGAAAGGTCGTAGCATCGGTGGCCTTTACGTCGAACAAGAGACTCGATAGGAAATTGGTCAACGCCAGCGATCCCAGCAGGCCCGCGACTATCCCGGCCAGCGTCAGGCCGAGGCTCTGACCGAGCACCATTCGCAATACGTCAGAGCTTTGAGCGCCGAGGGCCATGCGGATCCCGACTTCGTGAGCGCGCTGGGCAACCGAGTACGACATGATGCCGTAAATGCCGACAGCTGCGAGCGCCAACGCAACGCCCGCGAAGATCGCCAGCAGGAACATCGAGAGCCGCCGCCGGGCCATCGATTCCGACATCAATTCACCCATGGTGCGGATGCGGTATACCGGCTGATCCGGATCGAGCGCCTGAACTTGCCTTTCCACGACACCAGAGAGCGAGCGCGGGTCGGACGAGGTGTGGATGGCCAGGCTCATGGAATCGAGCGCGAATGAGGTTTGGTCGTACGGCCAGTAGAATTCGACGCGCGACGGCGATTCGAGCGTCCGGTAGCGGACGTGCCGCACCACGCCGACGATGGTTCGCCAAGGCTGGGTCGACCGGAGCTCACCCTGTTTTATGCGTTTGCCGATGGGGTCTTCCTTGGGCCAGTACGTGTTGGCCATGGTTTCATCGATGATGGCCACGGGGACGGCCGTTTCGATGTCACGCTGATCAAAGTACCGGCCTCGCACCAGCGGGATCCCCATAGCTTCGAAATAGCCCGGAAACACGGGCCGCTGATCGGCCTCGGGACTAGCATCGCGAGGCTGGACAGCCCGGCTGTCGACGGTCGTGGTTCCTGACCACCCAGTCCCGCCCAGAGGAAGGCCCGTTGCTCCGCCCACGGCGTCCACGCCCGGAAGTTGTCGGATGCGAGCCAGCAGTTCCCGGTAAAAGGTCCGCGTCTGCTCGAGTTTCGTGTATTTCTGTTCGGGCAGCGAGATTCGCATGGTGAGCACGCCTTCGGACCGGAAGCCCGTATCGACCTCCTGCAGCCGCAAGAAGCTGCGGATCAGCAGTCCCGCACCAATCAGCAGCGTGAGAGAAAGCGCCACTTCCGCAATCACCAGCACGCCGCGCAGCCGTTGGGAACGGGCGCCGGAAGTGCCGCCTCGTCCGCCTTCCTTCAAAGCGTCGTGCGTGACGTGCCGGGAAGAGAAAGCGGGTGCCAGACCGAAGAGGATGCCTGTGGCTAGCGAAACTAGCAGCGTAAAAGCAAGCACCCTAAGATCCATGTGCGCTTCCACCACGCGCGGAAAGCTGGTGGCGCTCAAGGTGGCCAACAGGTGCAAAGCCCAGTAGCCGAGGAACAGCCCGATCACGCCGGCCAGCAGGCCCAGAACCGCGCTCTCGGTCAGCAATTGGCGGATCAAGCGCCAGCGGCTGACGCCCAGCGCCTGCCGGACCGCGATTTCGCGCTCGCGCGAGGAAGCTCGCACCAACAGGAGATTGGCCACGTTGGCGCAGGCGATCAGCAGCACCAATCCCACCGCCGACATCAGCACCCATAATGCGGTCCTGATGTCGCCGATCTGCTGCTCGAGCAGCGGAATCGTGAGCACGCGGAAGTTGAATTGCCGGTAAGGATAATCGGGATGTTGGTCGATGATTCGCTGGGAAACGACGTCCAGATCCGCGCGCGCCTGTTCGAGACTCAAACCGGGCTTGATGCGCGCGATCACCTGGTAGCCATGGTTGCCGCGGCTGTTCGGGCTCAAGTCATCAGGCGAAAAGACCAGCGGCGTCCAGACTTCGGCTTCGAGCGGAAGCTGGAAGTCGCGCGGCAGCACGCCCACAATCAGATAGCTCTGGCCGTTCATCACCAATTTGCGGCCCGAAATCGCGCGATCGGCGCCGAATCGCCGTCTCCATAGTCCGTCGCTGAGCAGGACAACATGTTGCCGGCCGGGCTGCCCTTCTTCGGGAAGAAACACGCGTCCCAACTGGGCCTGAACGCCGAGCAGCGGGAAAAAGCTGGTGGAGACCACCGCCGAATCGATGCGCTCCGGCGTGCCGCTGATGTTGATGTTAAAGCTGTCGCTCGATATGGCGGCCAGATGCGAGAGGCTTTGGTTCTGCTGAAGATCGACGAATTCCGGCGCCGAAACCCAATTCTGATCGTTAGGGATGCCGATGTTGGTGAATCGCATCCAAAGCTGGACCAGTTGCTCGGGTTTATCGTAGGGCAGTGGTTTGAGAATCACCGCGTTGACGATACTGAAGATGGCGGAATTGGCGCCGATGCCGAGCGCCAGCGCCAGCACTGCGATGAGGGTGAATCCCGGGCTGCGTGCCAGCATCCGGAGAGCATAGCGGCAATCTTGCAGAAACGATTCCATGGGCGCTCCTTGGTCGTATTAGGAATACCGCCGGTTCTTTAAAAAGTTACAGCAATGCGGCCAGTTTGGAGCCTTCAATTAGGATGGTTTCGTCGCGCTCGGGCCCGGTGGAGATGCAGCCGACCTCGACGCCTGTGCGGTCGCTCAAGAAGCGCAGGTAATCGCGGGCGCGCTCCGGCAGATCGTCATAACGCGACAGGCCGCGCGTTTCGGACTTCCAGCCGGGTAAAGTCTGGTAGACCGGCTCGGCGTCTTCGAGACCGCGAAATGTGGCCGGCATGGTCTTCAACCCGCGATATTCGATACAAACCGGGATTTCGTCAAATTGATCCAGCACATCCAGTTTGGTAATCACCAGGCTGGTGAAGCCGTTGATCATCGACGTATAGCGCAGTAGTGGAACGTCGAACCAACCGCAGCGCCTGGGCCGGCCGGTCACGGCGCCAAACTCATTGCCGGCTTTTCGGATTCTTTCGCCGGCTTCGCCTTCCAGTTCAGTCGGAAACGGACCGCTGCCAACGCGTGTCGCATAGGCCTTCGAAACACCGATCACGGCGTTGATCCTGGTCGGCGGCACGCCGGCGCCAGTGCAAGCACCACCGGCGGTAGCGCTGGAGGATGTGACAAACGGATAAGTACCGTGATCGACGTCCAGCATGGAGCCCTGCGCGCCTTCGAACAATACGCGCCGGCCGGCTTCCATGGCGTCGTGGATCAACTGCGCGGTGTCGCAGACCATGGGGCGGAGGCGGTCGGCGAACTGTAGATACTGATCGCGAATCTTCTCGTAATCGATGGTCTCCTGAATGTTGAACGTCTGCGCCAGCAGTTGCTTGTCCTCGGCGAGGGAAGCGTACATGGCGCAGAAACTTTCGCGTTCGTACAGATCGGCGATGCGAACGCCCCGGCGTCCGGTTTTATCTTCGTAACAGGGGCCGATGCCGCGCGAAGTGGTCCCGATAGGAACGCGATCCTGGCGGCCCTCCGACATTTTCTCCACAATACGGTGAAAAGGAAAAATCACGTGCGCCCGGTTGCTGATCGCGAGGCGGCTCTTGACGTCGATGCCGGCGCGCTCCAGCGTTTCTACTTCTTCGAGCAGCGCCTTGGGGTCCACCACCACGCCATTTCCGATCACGGCCTGAATCCCCGGACGCAGGATGCCGCTCGGGATCAGCTTCAGAACGAATTTCTTTTCGCCAATAAAGACCGTGTGGCCGGCGTTATGACCGCCTTGATAGCGCACCACGACAGAGAACTTCTCGGAGAAAAGATCGACGACCTTTCCTTTGCCTTCATCGCCCCATTGAGCGCCCAGAACTATGAGATTTCCCATGGCTCACCCAAAACGCTTTATTGTACCCTGTGTGAACCGCCGGCTATTGCTCCATCCGCCGCCCGGCAAATGTTACGCTGGCTTCTTATGCAGCTTTCCGAGATCTTCCAGGGCTTGGGCGAGGAGACGTTCGCTCAACTGCTGCGCGCTATTTCTATCGGCAAGCTCAAGACCTTTCAGCTTTTCGATCGTCTGAAGACGCGCATGCACCTGGCCAAGATGAACTCCGAGAGCCTGCGTAAGGCGGCGCCGCGCTTCTGGACGCGCTTGGGCGAACGCGACGAAGATTTCGCGACCGATCTTTCGCAAGCCATCCTGGTTTCGCACCTGGACATGATCAAGGCCGTGCTCGATCACCTGGGCATTCCCAACGAGGATGGCTTTTTCGCCAAGGACATCGATGGATCGAAATATTTGACGGAGGGCTGGCAGCAGAAGACGTATGATCAATTCAAAGATACGTATCCCAAGCCAGTGCTGCTGTTTTACATCAACCATCTGGATTGGGAAGTGGGCAAATCTGAGAAAGTCTTCCAGGCCGCTTGATTATGAGCACCGAGGCCTGTATATGAGTAAGGGGTTCTTTGACGCAATCCGGAGCGGGGATCGCGACCGCGTAAATACTATGATTGCGGGCGACGAAACGCTATTGAGCGCCACGGACGAGAATGGTCTGGGGCCCTTTTCGGTTGCGAAATATTCCGGCCGCCAGGAGATCGCGGCGCTGTTGCTTGATAAGGGAGTAGAGCTGGATATTTTCGCCGCTTGCATGGCCGGCGCTAGGCCGCGGGTGTTGGAACTGGCCGAAGGGCAGCCGGATCTGATCAAAGCTTACAGCCAGGATGGATGGACGCCGCTGCACCTGGCATGCTTTTTCAATCAGCCGGCGATTGCCGAGGCGCTGATCCTGCGCGGCGCTGATGTTGAGGCGCGATCCCGGAACGCCATGAAAAATGTGCCTCTGCACGCCGCCGCGGCCGGACGCAGCCGTGAGTCGGTGCGAATACTGATCGAGCACGGCGCGGATGTGAATGCGAAACAAGAAGCCGGATGGACTGCGCTGCACGCAGCCTCGCAAAATGGAGACGTCGAAATGGTGCGGCTGTTGATCGCGGGCGGAGCGCACGTTCACGCGCGGGCCGGCAACAACCAGAACGCGTTGGATCTGGCGCTGACCAAAGGGCATCAAGCTGTGGTTGACATACTGGATGTTTACGCAGCCAGCGAGGGTGGAGCGGCCTGAGTAGTGCTCGAAGATCAAATCCAACAACTGCAGTCTGAGGCTTTGAAGCGGATCCAGCAGGCCAAGAACAGCGCAGAGCTCGGAGCGGTAGGTCTTCAGGTTCTGGGCCGCAAGGGTTCGCTAGCACAGATCAGTAAGGAGTTCGGCAAACTGACGCCGGAGGAGCGATCAGTGGCGGGGAAGGCCCTGAACGCTGCGAAGGAAGCGATCGACAGCGCGTTCGGAGCGCGCAAGCAGGCCTTCGATAACGAGGCCCTCAATGTTCGGCTTGAATCTGAATGGATCGATCTCACGTTACCCGCTCCGGGGCCGCGTCCGGGGAGCCTCCATCCGGTGACTCAGGTCCAACGAGAGCTCGAAGATCTTTTCACCTCGCTCGGATTCGCCATCCTCGACGGCCCCGAAGTGGAGACCGAATATCACAACTTCGATGCGCTGAACATTCCCGCCACGCATCCCGCTCGTGATATGCAGGATACGTTCTGGCTAACCGACGGCAATCTGTTGCGCACGCACACCTCGCCCGTTCAAGTGCGTGGCATGGAACGGCTGGGGCCGCCGCTGCGCATGATCGCGCCCGGACGCGTGTTCCGCAATGAAGAAGTGGACGCATCGCACGAGCACACCTTTTATCAGGTTGAAGGCATGATGGTGGACCGCAACGTATCGGTCGCGCACATGCTCTATTTCATGAAGACGCTGCTGAGCGCGGTCTTCAGGCGCGAAGTTACCGTCCGCTTGCGCCCAGGTTATTTCCCATTCGTCGAACCTGGTTTTGAGTTGGATATCCAGTGCCTCATCTGTGGTGGAGCGGGCTGCGCGGTCTGTAAACAGAGCGGCTGGGTGGAGCTGATGCCATGTGGCCTGGTGCATCCCAATGTTTTGCGCATGAGCGGGATCGATCCGGACGAATGGGGCGGCTTCGCTTTTGGCCTGGGTCTCACGCGGCTGGCCATGATGCGCTACGCGATCGATGACATACGGCTTTTTGAGAGCGGCGATCTGAGGTTCCTGCGCCAGTTTTAGCAGCGCCGTGTAAACGCAGATGAAATTTTCCTATCACTGGATCAAGGAGCTAGTTCCCGGACTCGACGTCGAGCCCAAGGAACTGATGCGCCTGATCACCATGAACACCGCGGAATGCGAGGGGCTCGAACGCGTAGGCGCGCCGCTGGCCTCCGCATCTTTGGCCCGCATCGAGAGCGTGGAATGGATCGAGGGCAGCCACAATCAGATCGCCGTGGTCGAGACCGGGCGCTACGGCAAGAAACAGGTGGTCTGCGGCGCGCCGAATTGCCGCCCGGGGATGCTGACGGTTTACGTGCCGGCGCCGCCGGTGGTCATTCATGGAGTGGAAAGCGACGGGATGCTGGCCAGCGGTTTGGAGCTAGGTATCAATCGCGACCACACCGGCATTGTCGAACTGGACACGGAGGTGCTGCTCACTCCGGATACGGTCATCGAGGTCGACAATAAATCGCTGACGCATCGGCCCGATTTGTGGGGCCACTACGGCATGGCTCGCGAAGTTGCGGCCATTACTCGTCAATCGCTGCGCGATCCGGCCAAGCTCGACCTGCTGCCACAAGATCCCCCGGCTATCGGTGTGGAGATCGAAGACCTCTCGCTTTGCCCGCGATACAGCGCGCTGGTGTTCGAGAATGTAACGGTTGGGCCATCACCGTTATGGCTGCAATATCGCCTCGAAGCCATCGGTTTGAATGCGATTAACAACGTCGTCGACGTGACCAACTTTGTCATGGCGGAGCTCTCGCAGCCGATGCATGCCTTCGATGCCGGCAAATTGCACGGGCCGACGATTTTTGTTCGCAGCGCGCGCGCCGGGGAGCAGATTGCCGCGTTGAATGAAGAAAGCTACCAGCTCAACCCGTCGAACCTGGTGATTGCGGACGCCGCGGGACCGGTGGCTATCGCCGGTGTGATCGGTGGCCTCGAGAGCGCGATTGATGCCTCTACCAAACGTATCGTGCTCGAAAGCGCCTGCTTCCAGGCTGTCAGCGTGCGGAAGACTTCGGTCGCTTTGAAACTTCGCACCGATGCATCCATGCGCTTCGAGAAATCACAGGACCCTATGAATACAGTTCGGGGACTGGCGCGCGCGCGTGAGCTGCTGGAGCAGGTTTCACCAGGAATTCGAGTGGTGGGGGGTGTCGCCGATCGCAAGGCCGAGCTCAAGAATCCGCCACTCATCGAGCTCACGGTCGACTGGCTTGCGCGCAAGCTGGGACGTAGCGTGACTGCGGCCGAGGTTCGCGCGATCCTCGAGTCTCTCGATTTCGGCGTGACGGAAAAAACGCCGGGGCATTTTTCGGTAACTGTACCCAGCTGGCGCGCCACCAAGGATATTTCGATCAAAGACGATCTACTCGAAGAAGTCGGCCGCATGATCGGTTACGGCTCCATCACTCCCCGAGCTCCGCTGATCGAATCAGTCGTCCCTTCTGAAAATCCGATGCGCCTCTACCAGCGTCATGTCCGCAGGATGGCCGCCGCGCAGGGATTCACCGAAGTCTACAATTACTCCTTCATCAGCGAAGAAATGGCGCGCGCGTTTCATTTCGATCCTGGGGCTCATCTGCGAGTCGCCAATCCGATCGCCTCCGATCAAACGCTGATGCGGATGAGCCTGCTGCCGGGCGTTTGGAAAAATATCCTCGACAACAGCCGCCACTTTTCGTCGTTCAAGCTGTTTGAAATCGGCCGCGAGATTCATCCCAGCCGTGGGATCCTGCCGGACGAGATCCCGCACTTGGCGGCGGCAATTTACGCGCGCGAGGGTGACGGCAGCAGTTCCTTGTTCGAATTGAAACGATTGGCCGAGTGCCTTATGCCGGGTTGCGAAGTAGAGCGCGCACCGGCACGGCCGTTCGAGCATCCGCAACGTTCGGTGACAGCCCAGTGGCGCGGTGAGACAGTTGGCAGGCTCTTCGAACTGCATCCGACGCTCGGCGCCGAGGGCCGCGCGGCCATTCTCGATCTTGATCTGGCGATACTCGAGCGTCTGGACAGGCGCGACGTGCGCTACCGGTCTTTACGCCGCTATCCGACTAGCGCTTTTGATTTGTCCGTAGTAACCGATCTGCGCCAGCCTGCCGGAGAAATCGAAAAAAGACTTGCGGAAGCCGCTGGCGACGGCCTAGTCGACATCGAATTCGTACGCGAATACACGGGAGCGCCGCTTCCCCCGGGGCGCAAGAGCGTCTCGTTTCGTTTGACGGTCGGGGCTGGGGACCGCACGCTCTCATCAGAAGAAGTAGCTGTTATCCGCGACCGCGTCATCGAAGCCATGCGTCAAGCGGGCTACGAACTCCGGGTGTAAATCTCCGACGTCTGAAACTCAGACAGACACGCGTTCAGTGGACATGCATGGGATCGCCGAAATAGCCGATGATCCGCTCCGCGCACAAGCGACAGGCTTCCTCTTCATCGGGGTCGCGACCCTCCACGTGCAGCAACTGCTCTTCCCGGACGGCCATGCTCCGCCCGCAAACCCAGTCGTCACCGTCCCGGGTGTGAATATGATTGAAATCGGTCAACGCGACCTCGGATGATACTAGTCAGAATAGATGATACCAGTCAGAATATCAGATCGCTTGCGGGCAGGATCTCGAACTTGCGGGGCTGATCTTGGACTTGATAGACTAAGATTTACACCAGAGGAGCGATATTATCATGGCGAAAGTATGTGAAGTTTGCGGGCGCGGACCCAAGTTCGGGAACCGCATCAGCCACGCGCATAACGTAACCAAACGCCGCTGGAACCTCAATCTGCAGACAGTCCACGCTATCGTGAAGGGCGCGTCCAAACGGATCCGCGTCTGCACCTCTTGCATTCGCAGCGGCAAAGTGCAAAAAGCGGCCTAAGCGGGATAGTCCGGCGTTTCTAACACCGCAACGGAATGCACGATTCCTGCACATGCGGCGGAATATTCCAAACATACGAGAACTCGCCGGTCGTGACACGCGCGATAAAGTCATGCAATGTCATGTCAGGACCGGGGCCGATCGGCAACTTCTTACTGCGAACGAAGCCTAGCCCTATTAGAACGGCATCGACTTCGGCTTCCGATCGTGCGCCAGGGCCATTACCCCACTCATGAAAAAGGCATCCGCCGGGCTTGAGCACGCCGCAAACTTCCCGCAGGGCAGCCTTCCAATCGGGCATCAGATACAAGACGCGGGCGAGAATTACTGCATCGAAGCGGCTCCGGGCGAATGGAAGCCGAGCACCTTCACCAGCCAGAAGCCGGACCGGGTGTTCCCGAGCCTTGACGCGCAGCTCGCTCAGCATACCCGGCGCCGGATCGATCGCTGTCACTTGGTATCCGACGCTGGCGAACGCGATTGCTACGCGCCCTGTGCCTGCGCCGACATCTAAAACGTGGGCTCCCGGTTCTAGCACGCCACTAGCCGCAAGATGCTGCGCGACGTCCCGCGGCAACATCGCTCCATGGCGCCGATCATAAATGGACGCATTCGCGGAGAAGTCAACGCGTTGGCCCACAGGTTCAACTCACGAAACTAGCGCGCGCCGAGCCTCAGGCCAGGTCGTAGCGATCCAGGTTCATCACCTTGTCCCATGCAGCCACGAAGTCCTTCACAAACGCCTCCTTCGAGTCGTCACATGCATAGACTTCCGCGAGTGCCCGAAGCTGGGAGTTCGAACCAAAGACAAGGTCGATACGAGTGCCGGTCCACTTGATTTCACCGGTCGCGCGATCGCGCCCCTCAAACACGCCTTCGGATGAAGAGGCAGGCTGCCACTTCGTTTTCATGTCGAGCAGATTCACAAAGAAATCATTCGTCAGCGTCTCGGGCCGGCTCGTAAAGACGCCGTGTTTGGACTGCCCGACGTTCGCATTCAGCGCGCGCATGCCGCCCACGAGGACCGTCATCTGGGGGGCCGTCAGCTTCAGCAACTGAGCCCGATCCACCAGCAACTCTTCAGCCGACATGGGCTGTCCGCCGAGGAGATAGTTGCGGAACCCGTCAGCGACTGGTTCAAGCGGCGCAAAGGAATGCACATCGGTCTGGTCTTGCGAAGTATCCGTGCGCCCTGGCGTGAAAGGCACCTTCACATCGTGTCCGGCCTTTTTCGCCGCCGCTTCGACCGCCGCGCAGCCGCCCAGAACGATCAGGTCAGCGAGCGAGACCTTCTTTCCTTTTCCATTGGACTGCGGGCCACCGGACTGCGAAGCGTTGAACTCCTTTTGGATCGCTTCGAGCTTCTGCAGCACCTTCGCCAGCTGAGCCGGCTGGTTCACTTCCCAATCTTTCTGCGGGGAAAGGCGAATGCGCGCGCCGTTCGCGCCACCGCGCTTATCGGAGCCGCGGAACGTCGCCGCCGATGCCCAGGCCGTCGCGACCAGTTCCGAGAGGGACAGTCCGGACGCGAGAATCTTGGCCTTCAGAGCAGCAATGTCCTGCTCCCCGATCAGCGCATGATCCACTGCGGGAACAGGATCCTGCCAGAGCAGCGTTTCCTTCGGCACGAGCGGGCCGAGGTAGCGCGAAAGGGGTCCCATGTCGCGATGCGTCAGTTTGTACCAGGCCTTGGCGAATGCGTCCGCCAACTCCTGCGGATGATCGAGGAAGCGCTTGGCGATCGGCGCATAGTTCGGGTCCACCTTCAGGGCGAGATCGGTCGTGAGCATAAACGGGGCGTGCTTCTTCGACGGATCGTGGGCATCCGGAACAGTACCCGCTCCAGCCCCATTCTTGGGAGTCCACTGGTTGGCGCCGGCGGGGCTCTTCGTTAGCTCCCAGTCGAAGCCGAACAGGTTTTCTAGGTAGTTGTTGCTCCACTTCGTTGGCGTGGTGCTCCATGCACCCTCCAACCCGCTGGTGATCGCGTGGGCGCCGTTGCCATTACCATAGGTATTTTTCCAGCCCAAGCCTTGTTCCTCGATGGCGGCGCCTTCCGGTTCGGAGCCAACATACTTACCCGGGTCGGCAGCGCCATGGGTCTTGCCGAACGTGTGCCCGCCGGCAATGAGCGCAACAGTCTCCTCGTCATTCATCGCCATGCGGGCGAAGGTCTCCCGGATATCCCGTGCCGCGCCAACTGGATCCGGCTTTCCATTGGGCCCTTCGGGATTGACATAAATCAGGCCCATCTGAACGGCAGCGAGAGGATTATCGAGCTGACGTTCGCCGCGGTAGCGCTCGTCCGCCAGCCACTTGCCCTCAGGCCCCCAGAAAATATCCTCTTCGGGCTCCCAGACGTCCTCGCGGCCGCCGCCGAAACCGAAGGTCTTGAACCCCATCGATTCTAAGGCGACGTTACCGGTGAGAATTATGAGGTCGGCCCAGGAGATTTTCCGGCCATACTTCTGCTTGATCGGCCAGAGCAACCGGCGCGCCTTATCGAGGCTCGCATTGTCCGGCCAGCTATTGAGGGGCGCAAACCGTTGTGTGCCGGAGCCTGCCCCGCCGCGGCCGTCGCCGATGCGGTAGGTGCCCGCGCTGTGCCACGCCATACGAATGAAGAACGGCCCATAGTGGCCATAGTCGGCCGGCCACCAGACCTGGGAATCCGTCATCAGGGCATGTAAGTCCTTGATCACCGCGTTGAGATCGAGGCTTCTGAATTCCTCGGCATAATCGAACTCCTGATCCATCGGATCGGACAATGGCGAGTGCTGGTGCAGGATCTTCAGGTTCAGTTGATTCGGCCACCAGCCCGCATTCGTCGGGGCTCCTGCTACTGTGTGTCTGCGAGGGCCGCCCACTACTACCGGGCATTTGGCTTCGGGTAATATGTTTTGCTCTTCCTTTTCCGGTGTAGGCGCCCCGGTTGCGGTGGTGATTGTTTTATCCATATGTTTGCCTTCCTTTGAACTACTAAGGTAAATCGACGCCTCCGACACTTAACGAGAAGCATGCCGCGGAGCGCACTTGGCGCAAAGCCCGCGGAAAATGAGTTCGCATTCGCGAAGAATCCGCTTACCGAGAGAGCGCGAGGCAGGCCTGGGCACGTCGTACCACTCCATGTCCTCAACACTGCCGCAGCGGTCGCAGATGAAGTGGTGATGGCGCATTCCTTTCGCATCGAATCGCGCGGCGCGGCCCTCGACGGCGACTTCACGCACCAGACCCGCCTGCACCAGGTCCTGAAGATTCTTATAAGTCGTGGCCCTCGAAGAGCGCGGATCCACGCGATTCACGGCTTCGGAGATTTCCGCAGCCGTCGGATGGCTGTTGTGCTCCATCAAGAAAGCCATCACAGCATAGCGCTGCGGAGTACACCGCAAGCCGCTGCCTCCCAAGGAACGTTTAATCGCTTCAGCGTCCATGAACAAGTCTTAAGTCAGATTATATCTAATGTGACATTTTGTCAAGGCTCGTACTTCTGGCTTGGAGGGCGAGACTTGAGTGACTGACAATCATTGCGTCACCGATCACGATTTCGCGTTATCTGCTGCTGTGTGACTCTGGCGGAGGAAGAGGGATTCGCTCGTCCTCAACCCACTGATTCCACGTAACTTGTTGAGTTTTAAATTTGCATAATTTGCAGATTGGCACCAAATTGGCAATTTTGGCTGCTTTGACATGCAAACTCGCCACAGTGAATCCGCCAAACATTTCCTTCTGCACTTGATTTTACACTGTCCTTGGTCCGCAGATGACGTTGGAGATCTCGGCTTCACGGGCGGAGGCATTTTCGCCGAAGTGCCGCTTATCGGAGCGCCGGATTCCAGTTCACCAAGAGAGGCTCGCGAGGATGCGTGTCCGTGCGGGCGCTCCGCTCACACGGAAGGACAGGCGTAGCTTGGGCCGTGAACTCGCAGCCCGATTGAAACGCTCCATCAACTCTGGACCAATTCTACGGTTTCGCGAACCCGTAGACCGAGCAAGCGTGCAATCTCGCGAAGCCGTGCGAAGCTTGCAGTCTGATAATCGCTGGCTTCGTAGCGCTGGATTTGTTGCGGCTTCACACCCAACCGCGCCGCCAGATCCTCTTGCGTCAACCCCGCCGCGATGCGCGCTTGAATGAGTACCTTCGGCAGTCCTTCGAGAGAATCCAGTTCAAGAATCTTAGGGCCGCCTGTCTTCAATGTCTCGTATTCGTGAAGTTCCGCTACGAGGTCCTGCAGTTGGCTCTTCAACCCGGCCTTCTGTGCCTCCCACAGCTTCGGATGAACGTTCTTCGGCCGGGGCGTCGCTGCCAACTCCTTCAGCGTAGCTCGGAACTTTTCGGCGTTAGCCTTGGTGATGCGATGCTGCCGCTCGTTCTTGATCACAACTCAGCCTCCTGAAGGTTCAACCCCACAATTCCTTTTGATCGTCCGGTCTCTTTGTCCGTCTGGAAGAACTCCAAGAACATTCTTCCGCTTGCGCCTTCGGGCATCTGGGCGGGGAAGAACTCGCCGAAATACTTACGCTTCTGCGCCATCCTGCCCTTCGAAAAATTAAGGAAAACCGAATCCAAAGCTTCTACATTTACTCCGTCGATGTCCCGGCAGGCATCGTAGTCGCCCGGCTCGAGCTTGACCGTCACGAAACTGCCGTCGATGTACACTCTGCTGCACCCCGCCCTATTCAATACTTCCAAGGCCATACGAAGACCACCGAGCAACTGCCGCCGACGGGAGCTAAAACCGAATCGTGATTGAATCTCCTGCCAAGGAGCCCAGTGAATCCGGCAACCTGCCATCGCGATTGAACTCCGGTAACATTATACCAACCCTACAATAATGTTGTGTTGGGCCCAACGTCAAGCTCGGCGGCTTTCGAGCGGGATGCTGCACCTCGAAAAGGGTGAGACGCGCACCGTGGAGGCGGCGGGGGGCCGCTCCTGGTGAGGCGGCGCTCGACCAGCAGACCATGGAAATCTGCCGACGCGAAATCCAACGCTGCCGGGCAACGGGTGTGCGGCCAAACTTCATCGCGCTGCTTGGTGACCGATACGGCTGGCTGCCGCTGCCTGCCAGGATTCCCGCCGCCGAATTTGGTGCTCTCAAGCCGCACATCCCGGCAGGCAACGCCGCAAGTAAGGCTGGACAGTGGTACCGGTTGGACGAGAATTCTGTCCCTCCCGAATACTGCTTGCAGCCCCGCACCGGTCGCGAGTTGTGGCCGGCCGTTGTAGGCGAGATACTCAGGCTCGTTCGGGCCTGATGTGGGACATTAACGCTAGGGAGGAGACCCAGCAGATAATGGAGAAAGCGCGACAACGATTGTGATACCTCAAGAGCTGAAACAAGGACGTGGCGCGACTGGGCCGAAGTCGCTCGAATGATCTCAAAACAGGCCCTCTCGTACGATCTCCGCGAGGTTCGCGATCTCCTTGCAACCCGAGATCGGCACCAGGCGGGCAAACAACTCGGCCGGATTATTGAAAATCTAGAGTTTCTTCTAAGCCCGTCGGGAGGACGGAAGAATACAGAAGCATCCGCTGCCGATGAACTCGGGCGCCACAACGTCGAGGCTCTGCGTGCGTTTTGTGACCAGGCGGCTGCGGCAGTTGTTCGCGGCGATAATGACCGTGCGCTGACGGTGCTGCACGACGCGCAAAGCTTTTGGGACGAATTGCCGGAAGTACCCGGGAGGCAAGTAAGGTGAACGAGCTTCTCCAACAACTCCGCGAGGCACGCCTGCGCGCTTCTGCCGATCAGATGGGTAAAGCCAAGGGGCACATCGAAGAGGCGCTGGAACTGCTAGACGATGCCTTGACGCAACGCCCTAGCCCGAAACCGTCTACCCGAGCTATCCGCGGTTACCTTGCCGAAGCTCGCGTTGCCGCGACGAAAGCCGATTCGCGCAGCGCCGTTTCCGCGTTGGACGAGGCAATACTGGCCCTTGAGCAGGGGCCCGGCACCGGATAGCGGTTACATACAGTGGCGGTGACAATTCAGCTCGACGAAGACGGAGATCCGACAAGCTTCCCGTACGAACCAGGCGAGCGGCCGGAATGCGGAACTCTCGTTGGAGTGTTATCCGGCCTTATCGGTAGCTTTCCGCCGCTCTCGCGCCGGGGTCTTATACCCGCCGACGGCGGAAAACGAGACCTATGCCCAGCAATCCCACAGCGATCAGGGAAGCGGAGGCGGGCTCGGGAGTCAGCTCAGCCAGCGCAGCATCGGCGACGATCGCCTGCCCCGCCGCAGTCGGGTGAAGCATGTCCCAGAACAGATACTGGTCTTGCCCGGCGGTAGTCGCAGCGCAAGCCGTGCCGCCGACATAGTTGACCGCCCCGGTCACGCAGGGGTCGGTTACATTGGTGAACCCGTAGCTCGATGGATTCGCAACAATCGCATCGAGGAGCGAATAGGTGTTTAACACGGACAGATTCAAGTCGTCCAAGATCGCAAGCGTAGTCACGCCATTGACAAGAGCGCTATTGAAACCTGCCGCCACTGCCGAGGCGGCGGCCTGCACTGCCGGACCACTGGCTATCGCATCGGGAGTAAGGCCCAAGTCCGGCACTGTGGCGATGAGAAAGTTCTTCGAACCCTCCGCCGCCAAAGTACCGATTGCGGTGTCGACATTAGTCACGGCGGCCGCGATATCCGCAGCGTACTGGGGCGGGGTCGCTCCAGTCAAGATGCTGAGGAGATCGTTGCTGCCGATCCAGATCGTGTAGAGTGCATTCGGGTCGGCGGTCGGGTGTGCGGTTTGGAATTGAGCTACCTGCCCGGTCGAGCCAGTCAGGTCCAACGCACTGGCTGCATGGACCGGCGTTGTGCCGGTTTGGGCACTACCGTAAGCGTAGTCGGTTCCGCCCAGGAGGCTTGGCGCAAGAGGCGCGAGGCCGAGTCCGGCAGCGAGGTCCTGAACCCAGACCGGTCCATTGCTGAACTGGCCGTTGACATAAGGAGCGCCAGGGATTGTGCCGCCGCTTGCCGCATAAATGTTTCCGACGTCCGACAGGCTGTCGCCGAACGCATATACAGCGTCGATTGTTCCAGCGCGGGCGGAGGGCAAGAGTGCGCCCGTCGCGAGCGCTATCAGCGCGAGGCTTCCAGTACGTGAAGTAACCATCGGATCATTATATTCCAACCCCGTGTTGTATTCCGTATTTGATGGACGCCCGATGGTCACGAAGATGCATCACGGCGTCGTGAAATTGACCACTTGCACTAGCAACGCCCGTCCCGTCACGGGGCTCTTGACAGTCGCCGCGCATAATCTCCGCGACGTTGTGCTTGCTGTTTCTCCGAACCGGAGCGATCAAGGTGACGCAAATGCGGCAAGGAGAAACAATGAGCACGAACACAATCGATTCCGAGAACGATAGCAAGCCGGCGCCCGAGGCTCCGGAGCCCGAGTGTAAGCGCAAGCCCACCAAGAAAGCCAAGGCCGCAAAGAAGGCAGTCCGGGCCAAGAGGCGACGCCCTCGCCGTTGGTACGCTCATGGTTGCACTGCGCGGACTGCCTGATGTCGCTCATTATCGGACTCTATTCGTTCGTCCCAGTCGGTTTTCATTCACTGCCGACGGTAACCAAGGAGACAGCGTGCCCGCGCGGAAGGCTCAGGGACAAAACCGCGGCTGTGAGCTAAGTGCTGCGGAACCCCACAAACAACCGGGAAACCCCGCGAACCGGAAGACCAGGCTGGAGAGCAAGGTGCCAAGTAATCGCCCTCCGGCATTCGCCATGTAATAGAAGCCGACATTGAGAGCCACGCTATCCTCATCCGTGTAGGCCAGCACCAGATAAGAATGGACCGCCGAATTAATCGCAAAAACAACCGCGAAAACAGCGAGGCCGACGATGAGCGTCAGGCCGGGTCGTCCGCCTATTTGCAACGCGACAACGATGCCGATCGGCACGAACAGCAGGATGAAGGCCCACAGGCGCGCGGCGGCACCGTCGATAGCGTCACCCCTCCCCAAGGTCCGCAGCATCTCCGGCACAACGGCCTGGATTAAACCGTAACCGATGACCCAAAGCGCCAAAAATGCCCCCACGGCATAAAAGGACCATCCAAGTTGGCTGAGGAATACCGGCAAGCCGACAACAAACCAGACATCTCGGGACGCAAATAGGAACAAGCGTGCGGCGGAAAGCCAATTGATCTCCGGACTCTTCGAGAGGAGCGCAGTAAACTTCACCTTCTTTTTGGAGCGTCCCAAGTCACCCGATAACGACGCTACGGTAGCAAGGAGGACCAGGATGAGCGCTACGGCCATGCCCACCAAAGCGCCGACGAACCCGAACGCCGCAAGCAACGCGCCGCCGACGAAAAACCCCACACCCTTGAGGGCGTTCCTGGAGCCGGTGAGGCGCGCGACCCATTTGAACAGTGTGCCGTCGGCACCATCCGGCACGATCACCTTGATAGCGCTTTTGGCGCTCATTTTCGTTAAATCTTTTGCGATGCCGGACAACGCTTGTGCCGCCATCACGTAGGCCACCGACACGACCTCGGACCAGTGCGGGTTGAGGAGCGCAAGCATGAGGAGGGCAAAGATCTGCAAAACGAACCCGCCGTACAGCGTGACCTTCACGCCCGAGCGCGCTGCGATCCATCCACCGAAGAGATTCGTGACGATCCCGAAGAACTCGTAGAACAAGAACAGAAACGCGATGGAAATACTGTCGTAGCCGAGTTTGTAGAAATGCAGCACCACAAGCATCCGCAGCGCGCCGTCGGTGATCGTGAAGCCCCAGTACGCTCCCGTTACCAATGCATAGCTGCGGACGTTGTTCATGGGCGAGGGCGCATCACGATGCAACGGCGGGTAGTGGCAGTTGCGCCGCCACCTTCCGCGCGAGCTCGACCATGCGATTCACATATCCCCATTCGTTGTCGTACCAGGCAAGGATCTTCACTTGTGTGCCGTCAATGACCATCGTGGAGGGCGCGTCGACAATCGCGGAATGTGGGTCGTTCAGGAAGTCGACAGAGACCAGAGGCCGCTCCTCATACGCGAGAATTCCATGGAGAATTGTTTCGGCGGCCTGTTTGAAGAGCTGATTTACTTCGGCAACGTTCGTGGGCCTCTCCACTTCGAACACACAATCCGTCAGCGAAGCATTTAGAAGCGGCACCCGGACGGCGACGCCGTTCAGCTTGCCCAGCAGCTCTGGATAGATTAGGCCAATCGCAGTTGCAGAGCCGGTAGTAGTAGGAATTAGCGACATCAGCGCGGATCGAGCGCGCCGCAGGTCTTTGTGAGGCAGATCGACGATGGTCTGCGTGTTCGTTACGTCGTGCACGGTGGTAATCACCCCATGGCGAATTCCGATTCCCTCGTGGATTACCTTCACGACGGGAGCCAAACAGTTGGTTGTGCACGAGGCTGCCGTGACGATATGGTGCTCGCTTGGGGAGTAGAGCCCATCGTTCACACCCATGACGATGTTCAAGACGCCCTGTTTGACGGGCGCGGCGACGATCACCTTACGCGCCCGTCGCTCGAAGTAGGGTTGCAGGGCCTCAGGTGTCAGGAGTTTCCCGGAACATTCCAGGACGATATCCACGTGGCTGCCTTCCCAGGGAACCGCATTCGGCGTTGATTCTGCCGTGAACTTGATCGAACGCCCGTCGACCGTTAGTTCGTCGGCTCCGGCCTTCATCGGCTTCGACCAGCGCCCGTGGACACTGTCGAATTCGAGCAGATGCGCGGCCGTGGCTGGTCCTCCCTTGATCTCGTTGATATGCACTACCGCGAGGTCAGTACAATCCCAGGCGGCGCGGAAGGCAAGCCGGCCCATCCGGCCAAATCCGTTAATTCCGATGCGAGTCATCTTGTGGTTTCGGTCCTTCCGACAGTTGTTGATCGGAACAGCAGGTTTCGATTCAGGTGGCGGAGTTTAGCTGCAGCATGTTGGACCGCAGCATGCCTCTCGCGAGCTGATACTTGAGGAAGGTTTCTTAGCGCTGATAAACGCGCTGATGAATTTCCCCTCAATCTGCGCCGCGATTGCGTCAACATCGATGCCTTCGCTTGTGAGAAACTGCCGAGCATCTTCAATGCTGTAAACGCGAGTCGCCTCAACGTCAATCGACACGAATCCGGCTTTCGCCAGTTTGCGGACGTAGTCGTACTCCTTCAACGCACCCGCGATGCAACCGACCCACTGCTCGATGCTGCGCCGCACGCCGGCAGGTACCTCACCCCGGACAACGACGTCAGAGACGGCGAAACGGCCTCCGGGCTTGAGGACGCGCAGCGCTTCACGCAGTACACGGTCCTTATCGGCGGAGAGATTGATTACGCAGTTGGAAATGATGACATCGACGGCGTTGTCGGGCAGGGGAATGTTTTCGATCTCGCCTTTCAAAAACTCGACGTTCTCAACTCCGGCTTTGCGCTGGTTCTCGCGAGCGAGGGCTAACATTTCATCGGTCATGTCGAGACCGTACGCTTTGCCGGTCGGTCCGACACGCTTGGCAGAAAGCAGCACGTCGATGCCGCCGCCGGAGCCGAGATCGAGGACGGTTTCGCCGAGGTTGAGCTTGGCTAGTGCGGTCGGATTACCGCAGCCGAGAGATGCAAGAACGGCATCTTTTGGGATCTGGCTGGTCTCACTTGAGTCATAGAGATTCGATGTGATCGGATCGCAAGAACCGCGCGAACTTGGGGCCGAACCACAGCAGGAGCTTCCGCCCGTCGTGACGCGAAGCGCGGCCTCCCCGTATTTCTCTCGCACTTTCTCTTTTAGTTCCATGCTGATCTTCCTTTCTCTGATTGGGGGTTATGGTGTTTCTCGACGAACTCAGCGACGTGACGACGGATCGTGTCACGCGTGTGACGCACCGCGACGCAATGATCCAGCCCTGCCGCTTTTTCCAGCGCACTCGGGCATTCAATCGACCATTTCAGTCGCCAGATTGCGCCTGGAAATATCGGGCACGACCGTTCCTTCTCCCGATCGCAAAGCGTGATTACATAATGAAATCGTTCGCGGAGGTATGGATCAACCACCTTGGCCAGCGCCGACGAGATGTCGATGCCGACCTCCCGCATGAGCTGCTACCGCATCCGGGTCCAGGTGGCCCGCTTCCGCACCCGCGCTGACGATTTCGAATTCATCGCCGCCCAGCGCACGTAGGAAAGTCTCTGCCATCTGGGTGCGGCAGGAATTTTCAGTGCAAAGAAACAAGACTTTGGTTTTGATCGCCATGGTTCTCCTATTTGCAGCACTGTGTGATCTTGGTTGGTTTGATCGCTTTGTTGCGGGTACAGCACTCGGCGTAAAGGAACCCGAGCAGCTCCTCCAGCACAGCCGTATTGGCGGTATACCGCAGAAAAGTGCTTTCCCGACGCACCGCGATCAGATCCTCGTTCTTGAGCTTTTCCAGGTGATGCGACAAAGTGGAGGCTTCAATGCCCAGCTCATTCTGAATCTCCCCAACGACCATCCCGTCTGGATGCGCGGCTAGGAGAACTCGCAAAATTCGCAAGCGCGGTTCCGCTCCGAGGGCTGCGAACATGTCCGCATAATTAGCCGTCCGGTCAGTGTCGAGGGCAACTTTCAATTGCGAGGCTTCTATCCTTCTATTGTAATGGAAGTATGGAAGGTGTCAAGGGGATAGCGGCCTACACGATTGTCTGAACCTTTGCCGCGAGACATTTTGAAGCGGAGCAAGCACCTGGCGAAAACGCGCTCGTCGACCTGGCTTTCAGAAGGGACGGCGGGACGTGCCGAGCCCGTTAATTCGCATTGAACTAAGCCTCCGGCAGGTCGAGCGCCAGTTGTCGTGTGGTTACAACGAAAGGAGCTTTCGTCGTGACCCCACTTCGGCAACGGATGCTGGAAGATCTCCAGATTCGTCATTACTCGCCCACCACCATCCGCATTTACCTGCATGTCATCGCCGAGTTCGCTCGGCACTTCTCCAAGCCACCCGATCAGCTCGATGCCGAGCACATTCGCAGCTACCAGCTGTTCCTCATCAAAGAGAAACGAGTGTCGCAGCCCACTTATATCCAAACCGTCTGTGCACTGCGGTTTTTTTATACCCACACACTCAGCCGGAAAATCAGCATCGATCGCATTCCGTTTCCCCGGCGGGAAAGAAAGCTGCCACTGATTCTGAACCGCGAGGAAGTGAAAGCGTTGCTGGAAGCGCCTCGCAATCTTCGTCAACGCACCCTGTTGGCGGTCTTGTACGGTTCCGGACTCAGAGTCTCGGAAGTTACCCAACTCAAAGCGAGCGACATCGACAGCGTTCGCAACGTGCTGTGGGTTCGCCGCGGCAAAGGACGGAAGGATCGACAGACTCTGTACGGAAACTGCTGAAGAGCGTGAGGGTTAATCGCGGCAGAACACTTAGAATGCCTACGAAACGCTGGATCTGGGTATCGATTGTCGTATGGTCAAAATACTAAACCGCTCGCCGCAAAGTAAGATAGGCAATCGGCATGGGGAACAAGAAGTGGGTGCGGCTGCGGGCGTACGTGACGGGCTCGGTGAACAGGAGCTTCTGCTGCAGAATGAATATCTGGCCGCAGAGAACCGTATTATGAGGGCGAAGCTGCCCTCGAGATTGCGGTTGAGCGATCCCGAGCGCGCCACCCTGGCCGAGATCGGGAAGCGCCTGGGACGCAAAGCACTCCGAGCGGTCGCCTGCGTCGCCCAACCCGACACCATCTTGGCCTGGTATCGAAGGCTCGTCGCCAAGAAGTTCGATGGCTCCAAACATCGGCAGTATCCGGGCCGCCCTGCGGTTGCTCCGGAAGTGGAAGCCCTAGTGGTGCGAATGGCGCGAGAGAACACCGGCTGGGGATACGACCGCATCGTCGGAGCCCTGACCAATTTGGGTCACCGCTTGTCCGATCAGACGGTGGGGAACATTCTGCGCCGCCACGGCATTGCTCCGGCTCCCAAGCGTAGCCAGACGACTTCGTGGAAGGATTTTATCACCGCCCATAAGGACGTCCTGGCCGGCGCTGACTTCTTCACCGTGGAAGTACTGAGCTGGCGGGGCTTGGTGACCTACTATGTGTTGTTCTTCCTTCATTTGGAAAGCCGCCGGGTCAGCGTGGCGGGGATCACCAGACATCCGGATCAAGAGTGGATGGAACAAATC
>Ga0182024_10003316_pt1 | contig 38558 bp, 45 predicted proteins | sample P32metaG_FD_120480 | JGI IMG/M metagenome (GOLD analysis project Ga0182024, IMG submission 120480) | Permafrost microbial communities from Stordalen Mire, Sweden - P3-2 metaG (Illumina Assembly) | ecosystem: Environmental > Terrestrial > Soil > Wetlands > Permafrost | place: Sweden: Stordalen...
GAGAGCATCATGGCGCTGGAGGCGCTGGAGCAAAGCGGAGCCTGGCAGACTTACTGGGAGGCGCAGCTCTGCCTCGCCGCCTGACTCCCGAAAGATTTGCCACACCCCTAAGCCAGTGGTCAGGGACGCCGCCGGGAATATCAAGCCGGAGCCGCCCCAGCCGCCGGTTACCTGGCACGCAAGCTTGCGGTATTTCCGCCTGGCCCAGCTGACCGACGATCTCTTCGACGCCTACCGCAACCTCTACCTCGCGCTAGAGTCCATACTCGACCGCATGGCGCCCCAGACGATAAAGGCCGCGGGAAAACCGGCGGAGGGAGAGAGTGCCTGGTTCAAGCGCGCCCTGGGTATAGCAGACACTCGGGTGGGGCTGGCGCTCTTTGCCCCGCAGGGGTCCACTAATCCGGTGCAGGACCTGTACAACGAACTGTACATGGCGACCCGCACCGCGCTGTTTCACTCCAAGAGCAGCCGCCAGAGTATTCTCCCGCACGCGCCCGGCAAGGGCCATGAAGACGTCGCCGCCGCAGTGGAGCGGCTTTCCAGGCTGTACATCGCATTGGCGGAGAAGGAGCTCGGGACGCGCTCGGTGATGGGCGTGGTCACCTACGCAGGGTTCGACCTGATGACGGGCGGCTTGAAGAGCCGGTTGCGGCTCCAGATAACGGATGCCGCAGCAGCCGCGCATGCGGACATGGAGGTGCTGAACTCGACCGGCGGTGCAGTGATCGATCTCAACACGCGCCACGCGCCGGAACTGGAGAAGCCGTTCATGCGCTCGTTCCTCGGAACGGCGAAGGCGGCCGAAATCGGCAAGCTGTCCCGGTTAGCCGTGCTGGCGGCTAATGTTGATGACAAGCTGGCCGCCTACGCCAGCATTGAAGGCGAGTTGATCCTCGGTGGGGTGGACCGCCTTGAGGGCCAGGTGGCCGTCCGGATGCGGAACGCGCGACAGCCGAAAGCGTACTTCGCAAGCTGAGCGTACAGCCATTACCGTGACTTCACCTGCACCCAATATGGATAGCGCGCCTGAAACCGGATCAGGCGCGCTGGGGACCCTTGACGAGTCGGATTACCAGCCCCCCGCCACAGGAAAGGGCAGCGTCGCTGCCGCTAACCAAACGCCGCATTCCACTACAGCGCAACAATCCCTATATCTACATAAGACGCGCCTGCTCCCCGCAGCGCAGGCGGTGGCCGTGACCCGGCCACCTAATAACCGTGGTTGCATACGGTGCCCCGTGCCCCAACCCTACGAACAGCCGCGCTTCGTCGGCTTCGTCGATGTCCTCGGATACAAGGCGATCGTCCAGAGTTCCACCTTCACCGACGCCCAGCGCTTCCACTATCTCCACAGCATCTTCTCGGCACTCGCCGTCTCGGCCCATGACATCGCCCACGACTTCAAAGGCGCGATCGCCGTCCGAGCGGTACAGTTCAGCGACTGCTTCTACTTCTCGTCCGAGTCGGCTGTCACGCTCGTGACCGCCCTCGCCCAGTTCTTCGCAAACGTCTTCACCATCTACGACCATACCTTCACCGCGCCGAAGCCGACCGGTACGACGACATTCCCCGAGTGGCTGCCCCTTCTGCGCGGCGGGATCGTCCACGGCTGGATGTTTGAGGGGTATGACATCACCCTCCCACAGCTGCAGGATCAGGCGGACAGCTTCCGCAACCCGATCGGCCCAGCGGTGGCGAATGCCTACCTGCTCAGCGAGGATACCAACCTGGAGGGCATGCGCCTGGCGACCACGCGGATCGTCCGCGACCGGTTCGTCGCGGAGCTTGCCAGCATCCCACGCCACAGCCAGCTTGGGATCCTGGCTACGCCTTTGACACCACTGTTCCTCAAGGAGCACAAGGATTTCGGCGAGATGTTTGAAGTTCCGTGGTTCGAGTCCCGGCTACAGACGGACAACACTCTCGGCACCTACGAGACCCTGATCGCCGCTGAGCGCCAGTTCGTGCCGGCAGTCATGAAGCACTATCGAGGCACGTGGGACGCGATCCTGCGCACGTCGAGCCTGGCGCGCAACGACGTGCTCCGCAACCGGGCGTCGGACATCCGCCACGATGTCGTGCAGCACATGGCCTACGCCCACTGGGTCAAGCGTGGGCGGCCGGAGGGGAGCCCCTGGTACGACTGGTTCGTCGCCGAAGGGATCATCCGTGCGACGAAGTGCGGAGGCGTGCATTGAGCAGTATCGTGCGGCTCGCTCACAGGAGCCTGACCACGCCAATTCCTATTCCCAGAATGCCCCACACTTTCCCCATACTTTTTTCGCCGACCGGGGCCTTTTCGCGGCCCTAGGCGCCTAACGTCGCCTAAACACGACTTCCCCCAAAGCTATTTGCCGCAACTACTTTTGCGGTTTTCGGCCGGAATCCGGCAGAGGTTGTACGACCTTGCTGTCTGACTCTGGATCAGTCAGTAATGCCGTGTCCTCTATCCGGCAACTGGCAGTGCGGCAAACCGCCCAACCTATCGCCCAACAAACGGCCCCTTGACCTCGGCAAGCGGCGCTGCCAGAATGCCACCAGGCTGCGGTATGCGGATGGACACGCGGTTAGGCACGCAAAGGCCGGCGAAAGCTGCCCCAAGGGCCTGGTGAAGGCCGACCCGACTGTTTGAGGCCATCTGGAGCGGTGATTGGTACCCAGAGCCGTCCAACAATAGCCCAACAAATAGCCGCCCATCCCAACCTAAAACAGCCCAGGCGTGCCTAAAGGCGACTAGCGGAGGAACCACGTAAGCGGGGAAATCGCAACGAGATGAGGCAAGAAGCCGCGACTCTTACCCGGTAGTGTAACGGTAGCACAAGAGATTTTGGCTCTCTTTGTCCAGGTTCGAATCCTGGCCGGGTAGCTTGAAATAACGGGCCGTGGGCACAACCGCCCGCGGCCCTTCTCGTTTCCGGCCCGCGACGGGGAAACGCATCAGGACTCGGATCGCGGCAGCGTGAACAGGATTTCCGCCCCCGTCGGGGGCGCGCCCGCCTCCACCCGCCCGCCGTTGGCCTCCACGATCCGGCGGACGATCGACAGGCCCAGGCCGGTGCCCTTGAGCTTGGTCGTGAAGAACGGTTCAAACAGCCGCCGCCGCTGTTCGTCCGTGAAGCCCGGCCCGTTGTCGCGCACGCCGATCCGCAGGGCCGGCCGGCCCGCCAACTCCGAGTCGCGGCAGGCGATGACCACGTGAACCGGATCGGCACAGGCCGCCAAGGCGTTCTCCAGGAGGTTGCGAAACACCTGGGCCAGCCGGAAGCCATCCGCCAAAATCATGCGATCCCCTTCCGCCCGCATGTCTTCGTCCAGCCGGGCGTCCCTCCGGGCGGCCGACGCCGTCAGGTCGGCCCAGACCTCGCGCCAGACCGGGGCCGGGTCGCACGGGGAGGCGTCGATGCGGATCGGGGCGGCGTATTCGCGCACGTCCTCGTAGAGCCGCACTAAATCGTCCTGCGCCTTCTGCGTCCGGCGGACCAGATCGAGCGCCTCGGGCTGATCCTCCAGCTTCCATTGGAGGCGCTCAAGACACGCCTGGGCGCGCTGCAGGGCGTTGCGACTCTCGTGGGCCAGCGCGGCGGATATTTGTCCGATGGCCGCCAACCGCTCCATCCGCAACGCCTTTTGCTGGGCGTCCTCCAGGTCGGTGACGTCGTGGCCGACGGCCAGCGTAACCGCCGCCGCGCCGGGGTCGTTCGACAGCGGCCGGACGGACCAGGCGACGGTTCGCCGGCCGCCGGCCCGCGTCAACAGCGGATGGGACGGGCGAAGGCCGCCGGCCGCCGCCGTTCTCTCAAACGCCGGCCAATCCTTCGGATCGAATAACAGGTCCCGCCAATCCCGGCCGACCAACTCTTGCCGCGAATATCCCGTGGCCTCTTCGAGACGGGTGTTGGTCCGCAGCAGTCGGCCGTCCGCGTCGATCACCAGCACCAGGACCCGGGCGGCCTCCAGAAGGGCGTCGCTGAAGACCTGCGCGGCCCGCCGCGACTCCTCGGCCCGGTTCCGCGCCGTCACGTCGCGGATGAGCCAGCGCAAACCGGCCATCCGCCGCCCCTCGTCCAGGACGGCCGTCGCCGTCAACGCCGCGTCCAGCCGGGCGCCCTTGGGCCGGACGGGGTTGAGGCGCGCCTCCAGCCCGCCCGGCGCGTCGCGCAGGACCGCCGCCTGTTTGCCCAAAAGCCCGTAGAAGGCCAGCCGGTCGTCGCGGTCGAAGTAGAAGGGCAGCGGCGTGTCGAGAAGGAACTCCTTGGGACGGCCGAACAGCAGCGTGGCCGCGTGGTTGGCCTCCACGATGTTTCCCAGGGGGTCGGTGACCACGTAGGCCTCCGGGGCGTACTCGAACAGCTCGCGGAAGCGGACGGCGGTCGCCCGGGCTTCGATCAGGGCCGACTCCAGCGCCTCGGCCTTTTGCCGCCATTCCGACTCGCCCTTGTCCAGTTCCCCGAACATTTCCTGCAACTCCGCCAGGGCCGCCTCCAACTCCCGCGGCGGACAAGGCGCGTCGCGGTCGCCGCGGAACGTCAGGCCGCAAATGCGGGAAAGAATGTCGGCCGGCCGGCGCCGCCCTTCCGTCGTGTCCATTGCCGCCCCTCGCGGCGAACGGCCTCCCCGTGGTCGGGGCCGCACGCCATTCCGAACCGGACCCGCGAACGCCTGGCGGCCGACGCGGGACGGTATTTATCGTACCGTCAGGACTCGGAGGAGGCCATCCGCCGGCGGCCGGGCGCGGCGCGGAAAAAATCCGCCGGGATTTTTCTGGCGTGCCGTCGAATAGCGTGTTACAGTTTCCTGTTTACCCTCCCCCGCTTTCTCGCGTTCGTTTCCGCCTTTTTCTCACCCGAATTGGATTGCCCCGCCCGTCCGCCGCGGTTAGCATCGGCAGGTGGAAGTCTCTTCCCGCACGGACGGGGAGGAGTTCCGAAACCAGTTTAGGGGGGTCCAGCGAATGTTCACACTTTGGGGATCGCGTCAGCGTTACTGCGACGGCATCGACCGCCGCTCCTTCCTCCAGATCGGCGCCTTCGGCGCCGGCCTGTCCCTGGCCGGGATGCTCCGCGCCCGGGCCGGCGAGGTCGCCGCCGGCAAACCGTCGTCCGGCAAGTCGGCCGTCATGATCTACCTGGGCGGCGGCCCGTCGCACATGGACATGTACGATCTCAAACCGGAAGCGCCGATGGAGTTCCGCGGCGAGTTCAAGCCGATCGCCACCAACGTCCCCGGCGTCCAGATCTGCGAGCACTTCCCCATGCAGGCCCGCATGTGGGACAAGCTGGCCGTCGTCCGCTCGCTCAGCTCCGTGGACGAGCACTCCGACTCGCAGGTGATGACCGGCTACAGCGAGGCCCAGAACCGCACCGCCCACCACCCGTCGTTCGGGGCGGTGGTGTCCAAGGTGCGCGGCGGCGCCGCGGACATCCCGCCGTTCGTCAGCCTGCGCGGCATGAGCACCGGCACCGAGCCGGGCTACCTCGGCGTCGCCCACCGGCCGTTCACCACCGAGGGCCAGGGCATGGCCGACCTCCGCCTGGCCAGCGGCGTCAACGTCGAACGCCAGGCCGACCGCAACTCGTTGCTGAACGGTTTCGACGACGTGCGCCGCGACCTCGACGCCAGCGGCACGATGAAAGGCCTCGACTCCTTCAACGCCCGCGCCTTCGACATGATCGCGTCCGGGGCCGTGCGCAAGGCGCTGGACCTCAACAACGAAGAGCCGCGCGGCCGCGACCGCTACAAGGGCATCGAGCAATTCCTGACCGCGCGGCGGCTGATCGAGACGGGCGTCGGCTGCGTGACGCTGACGATCGGCGGCTGGGACACGCACAGCAGCAACTTCAAGACGCTGCGCAAGCAGCTGCCGGAAGTGGACCGCGGCGTGGCCAACCTGATCCAGGACCTGCACGACCGCGGGATGCAGGACGACGTGGTGACGGTGATGTGGGGCGAGTTCGGCCGCACGCCCAAGATCAACGGCAACGACGGCGGCCGCGATCACTGGTCGCCGGCCATGAGCGCGTTGGTGGCCGGCGGCGGCCTGAAGATGGGCCAGGCGATCGGCGCCACCAGCGCCCGCGGCGAACACCCGACCGACCGCCATTACACCGTGCCGCAACTCCTGAGCACGCTGTACCGGGCGATTGGCATCGACCCGGCCATGACGTTCCCCAACGGCAGCGGCCGACCGATGTACCTCCTCGACGACCGTGAGCCGGTGACGGAATTGCTGTAGAAGCGACTTGGACGATAGGAATAGGGCCGGACTGGCTCGCGAGCCAGTCCGGCCCTTTCAACTCAAGCTGTCGTCGTATTCCTCGCCTTCGCCCTCGAACGCCTCGAAAATCGCCGCCGCGTTCTTCTCCATGTAATCGTAGTAAGCGTCCACCGCCGGCTTCCAGCGGTCGCCCTTGAGCGTCAGCTTCTTGACGCGGCCGTCGATGCCGTCGCCGACCACCGAGCCGAGCGGCGTGTACGGGCTGCGCATCGCCCCCTCGACGCGGGCGGGGTCGCCGTCGGCGCGCCAGACGATCCGCCGCGTCGCGGCGTCCAGCATGGCCGCGATGAGCCGGTCCTTCGGTGTGCCGTTTTCCGGTTCAATCACCAACGCCTGGGAAAAGGCCGTAATCAGCTCTGGGGGCCAGGTCATCATCGACTCCTGGAGAGGGAGAAATTCGCGGCGCCTAGGAGAGATAGGCGGCGGCGGCCCGTGTGTATGTCTGCTCCAGATCGACGGCTATCTCATAGTCCACGGTGAGCGGCAAGGCCATGACCGGCAAGACGGCGCCGATGGTCAGGGGCCTGCGCCAGACGGCAAGGGGGCGGGCGCCGGAATCATAGGAATCGCCCACCTGATAGCTGACGGCCAGTGGCGGCGGCAGGGAAGGCTGCTCGATTTCCAGATTCTCGGCAATCGAGTCCGCGAACGAGAAGCCGGCGGGTCGGGGGTGAACGTCCACGAGAAGCAGGTGCGCGCCTTCCAGGAGATACGCCAAGTAGCGGCCCAGGTATCGTTCGCGGGAGCTGGGGCGATCCTTGTTCCGCGGGGAAATCAACTCGATCGCGGCGGCCAGACGGCCGTGGCGCTCCACGTACACCGCCTTAGTTGGCTCGCTCATCCGCACCATAAACTTTGCGTCCGGCTCCGTTGCGATAGACACAGGCGTTGCTTCGGCCGCAGGGGGAATCTGTCCCTGGGGCCATTCGCGCACACCGACATCAGGTTTCTCGGGTGCGGCGCCGACCTCCACCGTGGGCGCCGAGCCGATGTAAGCCCGATAGCCGGCGGGCAGGCGCGGCTTGATCCAGCGCAGCAGTTCGGCGATCCACAGGTGATGGACGCCTTCCCAGCCCAGCCCGTCGGTCCAATCGTGCAGCGGCATGGTTGGTCTCGCTTCGCCGGAGTCATTTACGACAAGCCTCATTATACCCGGCAAATTTCTTATCGCCTTCCCGGAAGTCAACGGGTAAGCTGAAACCACCACGGCCGGCCCGCCGACTCTCCGCGTAGGCGACGCATCCATGAAATACTCGTCTTCGATAGTCTTTTTTGTCGTCGTTTTCCCGCCGTACCACGCCGCGGCCGCCGACCCCGACCCGAAGATCGTCTTCTTCCGCGACGAGGTGCGGCCCATCCTCCAGCGCTGCGTGGCCTGCCACAGCGGCGGCGATCCGACCGGCGGCCTCACCCTCACCACCCGCGGCAGCGCTCTCAAGGGCGGCGACGCCGGCCCGGCCCTCGTCCCCGGCGACTCCGCCAAAAGCCTGCTGTTTCACCGCACTTCCGCGAAAGAAATGCCGCCCAAGAAGCCGCTCAACGCCGCCGAGATCGGCGTACTGCATCGCTGGATCGACGACGGCGCCGTGTGGGAGGGGGTGGTAATCAAGGAGGAGCAGCGCGCCGGGGCGGACTGGTGGGCGCTGCAAAAGCTCAAGCGGCCGGGGCCGCCCGCCGTCAAGAACAAGGACTGGGTGCGCAACCCCATCGACTCCTTCGTCCTGGCCGCGCTGGAGGCCCGCGGGCTGCGACCGACGCCGCCGGCCGATAAGGCCACGCTGCTGCGCCGGGTCACGTTCGACCTGATCGGGTTGCCGCCGACGCCGGAAGAGATCGACGCCTTCCTCAAGGACGACGCCCCCGACGCCTATGAAAAGGTGGTGGACCGCCTGCTGGCCTCGCCGCACTACGGCGAACGCTGGGCGCGGCACTGGCTCGACGTGGCCCGCTTCTCGGAAAGCCAGGGCTTCGAGTACGACCGCATCCGCGACCACGCCTGGCGCTACCGCGATTACGTCGTCCAGTCCTTTAATGACGACAAACCGTACCCGCAATTCGTCAAAGGGCAGATCGCCGGCGACGTGATCGAACCCGTCACGCCCGAGGGCATCGTCGCCACCGGCTTTCTCACCGCGGGGCCGTGGGACGAGGCCGACAACGGCTCCGTGAGCACGCTGCTCAAGGCGCGCATCCGCGAGGAGGAATTGGAGGAAATGCTCGGAACGGTCGGCCAGACGTTCATGGGACTGACCGTGAACTGCGCCCGCTGCCACGACCACAAATTCGACCCCATCCCGCAGAAGGATTACTACCGCCTCAAGGCCGTCTTCGAGGGCGTTCGCTACGGCAACCGTCCGCTCCTCACGCCGGCGCGCGAAGCGCTCAAGGCGACGCAGCCGGCGCTGGCCTGGTGCGCCAACCCGACGCAGCCGCCGCCGACCCACGTGCTCAAGCGCGGCGACGTAGAGAAGCCGGGCGATCTAGTCGCGGCCGGCGGGCTGTCCGCGATCCAAAGCCCGTCGCCGGATTTTGGCCTGGCGCCGGACGCGCCGGAGGGGGAGCGCCGCGTCCGGCTGGCGGAGTGGTTGACGAGTCCCGAAAATCCGCTGCCGGCGCGGGTGATGGTCAACCGCGTCTGGCACTACCATTTCGGCCGGGGGATCGTCGCCACGCCCAACGATTTCGGCTTCAACGGCGAACGGCCGACGCACCCTGAGCTTCTCGACTGGCTGGCGTCGGAGTTCATCGCCCGCGGCTGGAGCCTGAAGAAGCTACATAAGCTCCTTGTGACATCCGCCACCTATCGGCAAGGCGCCGCCTTCGACGCCAAGGCGGCCGAGGTGGATGCGGACGACCACTATTTATGGCGTTTCGCCCCACGGCGGTTGGAGGGGGAGGCGGTGCGCGACGCCATGCTCGCGGTCAGCGGTCAACTCAACGAACGGGTCGGTGGCCCGAGTTTCCGGCCGTTCACCGTCACCGTTTTCAACTCCGCTTTCTACACGCTCACCGACGCGCCCGACCCGGAGTACAACCGCCGCACCCTTTACCGGATCAACGTCCAGTCGGCCAAGAGTCCGCTGCTGGAGGCGTTCGACTGCCCCGACCCAAGCACCAAGACGCCGCGCCGGGCCGTCACCACGACGCCGTTGCAGGCGCTGACGTTGATGAACAACTCCTTCGTGCTGCGGCAGGCGCGCTGCTTCGGCGAGCGCGTGCGCAAGGAGGCGGGCGACGACCCGGAGGCCCAAGTGCGGCGGGCTTATTTGCTGGCGTTCGGGCGGCCGCCCACGCCGGGGGAGATCGAACGGGCCGCGCCGGTGGCGCGGGAACACGGGCCGGAAATCCTCTGCCGGGTGTTGCTGAACGCCAGCGAGTTCCTGTATCTTCGGTGAATCCATTAGAGGCACAAAAAAATGAACCGCCAAGACGCCGAGAACGCCAAGAAAAGAAGAGCGCTGTGAACAAAGAAAGCAGGACGTGTGACTGGCGGCTCTGCCCCTTCTGTCTTTCGTCGCTTTCCTCCGCTCGTTCCGTCCTTGGCGTTCTTGGCGTCTTGGCGGTTCATTCTGTTCCAGCGTCTTAGGGAAGAGGACGACCGCCATGACATCCGGCGTTGACCGTTCGCGTTCCGGCCGCCTCGCGTTTTCGCGCCGCGACTTCCTCGGCCACACGGCCACCGGCCTCGGCGGGGTCGCCCTGGCGTGGCTGCTGCATCGGGACGCCGCCCGCACCGGCGAGGCCGACACCGGATCGCGCGCCCCGCACTTCCCGCCGAAGGCCAAGCGCGTCGTCCAGATCTTCTGCCCCGGCGGCGTCAGCCACGTCGACACCTTCGACTACAAACCGGACCTCGAAAAGTTCGATGGTCAAGAGCTGTCCGGCAAGGGTAAAATCGACACCTTCTTCGGCCAGCCCGGCCGGCTGCTGAAAAGCCCGTTCCAGTTCGCGCAGCACGGCCAGTGCGGCCAGTGGGTCAGCGACCTCTTCCCGAACCTTGGTGAGTGCGTGGACGACCTGACGTTCCTCCAGGCGATGGTGGCCAAGAGTTCCAATCACACGCCGGCCGCGTTCCAGATGAACACCGGCTTCACCATGAACGGCTTTCCGTGCATGGGGGCGTGGGTTTCCTACGGCCTGGGCACGGTGAATCAGGACCTACCGGCCTTCGTGGTGCTGCCCGACCCGCGCGGCCTGCCCGCCGGCGGCGCCATCAACTGGACCGCCGGCTTCCTGGCCGCCGAGAATCAGGGCGTCGCCTTCCGCACGTCCGGCGACCCGATCCCCGACCTGTTCCCGGCCAAGGACGACGCCCCCGCCGCGCGCCGGGCCGTCGCCGATCTGCTCACGAAGATGGACCGCGATTTCGCGGCCGCCGACCCCGGCGACAGCGCCCTGGCCGCCCGCGTTCGCTCTTACGAACTGGCCGCGCGGATGCAGGTCAGCATCCCCGAGTCGCTGAGTCTGGCCAAGGAAACCGAAGCGACGAAGAAGCTTTACGGCCTGGACGCGCCGGTCACGGAGGGTTTTGGGCGCAATTGTCTGCTGGCCCGGCGACTGCTGGAGCGCGGCGTCCGCTTCGTGCAGCTGATCCACGGCGGCGCCTTCGGTTCGCCGCGCATCAACTGGGACGCCCATGAAGACGTGGTGGACAACCACACGAAACAGGCCGTCATCCTCGATAAGCCCGTTGCGGGATTGCTCAAGGATCTGAAAGCGCGCGGCCTGCTCGACGACACGCTGGTGCTGTGGACGACGGAGTTCGGCCGGACGCCGTTCACGCAGGGCGTCGGGGCCAAGGGCCGCGACCACCATCCCCTGGTCTTCACCTGCTGGATGGCGGGAGCGGGGCTGAAGAAAGGCTTCCGGCACGGTTCCTCTGATGAAGTCGGCTACCAGCCGGCCGAGGACGCGACCAGCATCTACGATTTTCACGCCACGATCCTGCACCTGCTCGGCCTCGACCACAAGCGGCTGACCTTCTACCACAACGGCATCCGGCGGCGGCTGACCGACGTGCATGGCGAGGTGATCGATAAAGTCCTGGCATGAGGACCAATCAAACGCTCCTCTGGCGCACGGAGTACAGCAGTCGGCGAGCTTCGGCCGCTGCATGGAGGAACTGACGGGCCTCGCACCAATCCCCTAGAGCTGCCAGGTTCGCTAGGTCGTCCCTGCAGGCCCGCTCCAAACCGACGTCGGACCCTCTCAAGGCAAGGCAACCGAGGAAAGCGTCGATGTTCCGGGCCAAGTCGCAAGCCTCCCGGAAGGGTCGCCAGCATTCCATTACCACGGCAACCTCTATTTCGTCTTGGTAGGGAAACGGTCCAATCGCGATCCAGGCGAGCGCCAAGTAGTCCCCGCGTTCAGCATGCAGCAAAGCCCACGACGCATCTGCTTCAGCTCCTTTGGCTGCAACATCTTCATCCGACCCGAATTCCCCTTCAATTTCGCGGCGGCAGCGCCGAGCGCAGGAGTCGAACGCTTCGGAAAGAAGATCGACAAGGCCGAGCTTCATACCGTTCTACCTGGGTTCGGCCGCGTGTTTTCGGTTAATTCCAAGCCATCCCGCACCGCGCGCCCCAGTATTCCCGCCGTCGAGGGCGGCTCCCGATGCCACGGCGCGGCGCGCGCCGGCGGTCAAGTCGGGCCGGGGCCGTAGTTCGGCGGCCCTTCGCCCGTTCTGGCCCGAAACGCCCCGCCATGGCCCGCCCGGCCTGTCCGGCGGGCAAGCCGATTCCGGGCGGCCGTCCTGCCGGGCACGGAACGCCCCCGGCGACTCTCCCACTCCTTCCCCGCGGCGGCCATTTCCCGGCCGCGCCTCAACGTCGTTCGGCCCGCGATCATTTGTGGGGCGGCTGGCTGCAGAGCAACTCCTGAGCTTCTCGGGCGCGCACGATCTGCTCGGGCCGCACGATGAGATAGCGATGCGGGCCGTCCGCCTTCGGCGTGAAGGTGGTCCGCCCGTCCGATTCGACCGCGATGACCCCCGCGGGCGACAGGTCGAAATAGCCGCGGTCGGGCCGGACGGCGTAGAGCACGCTGGTCAGGTCCCAGGTCGGCTGATCGTTCCCGAGTCCCCGATAATGCTCGTAACTGAACACCAGAGGGTCGTCGGCGGCCCAGCGGTAATCGGATCGCATGCTTCGGCCCGAATGGAGGATCGCGCTGCCGACTTCAAACCCGCTGGCGACCACCGGCGTCGGCCAGGTCGAAAACAATTTCCGAGCCGACGGGAGATCGGTCACGACGTTGTACTCGTTCTTGGCGGCGTTCGGCCCGAAGCCGCCGCCCATGAGCGAAAGTAACCGCACCTTTTTCTTCACCAACTCCAGGCCGCCCAACGGGGAAAGGGCGTCCGGCCCGCTCTCCAGCAGCCGAGCCAGGTTCGTGCAAAAGCCGACCTGGACGATGACCACCGCGCCATCGGCTTGCGCGGCCAAGGTCTTTCGCAGCACGGCGACGGCTTCCGGGGCGTCCTCGCCCCGCTTCAACGCATGAGGCCAGCGGGGTCGGCCGTCGCGCTCCGCGGTCGCCAGTTCCTTGAGGTACTTGCCGTCGTCCGGCGTCGCCCCGCGCCGGACGGCGCCGATCGGGATCGAGCTTCGGCCATGGTAGGTGTTAAAGACGTCGACCGCCGGCGCCGCATAGGGGTTGTCCTTCGTCACCGTGACCGCGAGGAGTTCACACTCCCCCCGGTCTTGGAGCGAATGGATCATGCTCAGCGCCATGGCGTCGTCCACATCGTTCCCGATGTCGGTGTCCAAGATGAGCCGAACCGGCGGCTCGGAAGCCCGAACCGGCGCGCCGCTCAGCGTGAGGCAGAGCAGCACGACCGATGGAATGACAAGCGGAGAAAGGCGTCTCATGGCAGGTCGATCCTTCCGTATTCGGGCGGAGTAGTTTGTCGATGCTTTCCGGAGGCCGGACGAGCAGCGGCTCGTGGTTGTCCGTCCGCCGGCCCGCAAGACCGGCTTCCGATCCCAGGTACGACTGCGTGCGCGCGTCACGCCATCGCGGGTCGTGTGACGAACGGGACCATTGCTCGTGCCGTGCATCGCTAATTCCACGCCATCCCGCCGCGCGTGCCCCAGTATTCCCGCGGTTCTTCGCCCAACCCGGTCAACCGCCGACCCGCCTGTTCATCCCATTGGACCGCCGGCGCCCCCAGGTTTGACCGCAGTTGCTCCGCCGTGGCGGCCCCGCTCAATACTACATCCGCCCACGGTTGCGCCAGTACCGCCGCCAGAGCAAGCGCGTCGATTGTGGCGTGCAGCCGGGCCGCTTCTTCCTCAAGCAGTCGGCGTTTGGCGGCGAAACCCGCATCCCGATTGCGTGCGGTCAGCCGGCCGTTGGCCAGCGCCTCCTTGACGATCACGCCCATGCCGGCGCCGTGGGCCGCCTGCAACGCCGGGCCGGCCGACGGCGCCAGCAGGTTCCAGGTCGCCTGCACGCAGTCGAAGACGCGCCGGCCGTCGATCACCACCCCCATTGCCCGTTGCAGCGTCTCCGCCTGCCGGGGTCCGCTGAGTGACAGGCCGATCCGCGTCCCCGTCGCCTCCCGCATTCTCACCAGTTCCGCCAGAACGGCGCGGTCGTCCAGTACGCCGCTCTCCAAGGTGGCCGAATGGATCTGGTACAGGTCGAGATGGGCGCCCAGCAGCTCGCGGCTCTCCGCACTCTGCCGCCGCAGCACCGGCAGCGAATGGTCCTTGACTTCGTGTTTCTCGGCCTCGACTTTCCAGCCGGCGGTGTAGGTGTAACCCCACTTGGAAGCGACCACGGCAGCCTCCGGCGCGACCGCTCGTGAGGCGAGCCACGACGCGAGAAATCGTTCCGCCGCCCCGTAGGAGCGGGCCGCGTCGAAATAGCGGACGCCGCCCGCCCAGGCGGCGTCGAGGACGGCGTGCGCCCGCCTTTCCATCCCGGCGAAGTCGTAGTCATGGTGCAGGTCGTCGGCGTGGCCGAGGTTGATGTACCCCGGCCGGCCCAGGGCCGCGAGGCCAAGCCCGATGCGCGAGACGGTCAGGCCGGTGGCACCGAGTGCCCGTTGTGGCATCCGGCTTGTGTTGATTTCCATACGACGGCCCCCGCCGCGCGGCCGGATGACATCGGCATTACAGTCTGCTTATTTTTTCGCGGACCAACCGCCGGCCGCACGCCGCCGCGCCGATGAAACCGGCGTCGCCGCCGAGACGGGCGTAGACGATCCGCGTCCGCTCCGCCGGGACCGGGAACGCCAGCCGACGCACGTGTCCCCGGATGCGGTCCAAGAAGCCGTCGCCCGCCGCGATCATGCCGCCGCCGAACACGATCAGGTCCGGGTCGATCACGTGCATCAGGCTCGTCGCGCCCACCGCCAAATAAAGGGCGGTTTCTTCCACGATGCGGCCGGCCAGCTCGTCCCCGACGGCCGCCGCGTCGAAGACGTGCCGTGAAGTCAGCTCGTTGCCCGACCGTAAAACGCCGTGAAGCGCCGACCGGCCGCCGTCCTCCGCCAACGCCTCCCGGGCGCGCTTCGCCACGGCCGTGGCGCTGGCGTAGGCCTCCAGACAGCCCGAGCCGCCGCAGCCGCACGAACGCGGCCGCGTCATCTCGATCTTGATGTGGCCGATCTCGCCGCCGTGACTGTGTTCGCCCTCGATGACCAAACCGCCGTCGTCGCCGGCCACGATGATGCCGCCGCCGACGCCCGTGCCGAGCGTGAACAGCACCATGCTCCGGGCGCCGCGCCCCGCCCCCGCCCAAAATTCGCCGTAGGCCGCGGCGTTGGCGTCGTTCTGAAACGCCGTCGGCAGGCCGAACGTCTCCTGCACGTGCCGCCGCACCGGCACGTTGACCCACGGCATGTTGACCGATTTCAGGATCATCCCGGCCGGAATGTCCATCGAGCCGGGCGTCGCCACGCCAATCGCCGAGATCCGTTCCATGCCGACGCCGGCCGCGGCCACGGCCTCACGGATCGTCTCGCACATCCGTCCCAGGCCGAAGTCCTGGCCGCGGTGCGCTTCGGTCGGCAGGCTCACGCCGCTCAACGGCGTCCCCGAATCGTCCACCACGCCGGCCTTCATGTTGGTGCCGCCCACGTCGAGACCCACGTACAGCGGATCGACTTTCGCGGTCGTCATGCCTATGAATCCCGTTGGGTTGAGCGGGCAGGGGCCATTGTAACGGGGCGGCCATCTGAAATGGTTCGGAAATCGCGGCGAGCGGCGCGGCGTCAGCCCGCCGGTGAAGAATAGCGCCGCGGAACGGGCGACGTACCGGCGGGCTGACGCCGCGCCGCTCGCCGCTAGACGCCCAGCGATTGCTTGAGCTTGTTCAACTCCTCGCGCAGTTCCCGGACCTCACCTTGCAGCGCGGCGACCGTTTGTTTCAGGGCGGCGATTTCTTTTTGCGCCTCCGCCAGTCCGCTTGGCGCCACCGGCGGCGGCGTATCCGCCCGCGTCGGTGCGGACCCGGCCTGCGGCGGCGGTTCGGCCATCTGCCGCATCCGCAGCTGCTTCAACTCCTGCGGGTCGTGGAAGCCGTGTGTCAGCACGGCGCCGCGGCGGTCTTCCGGCGTCAGGTAAACGACGAGATTGCGTTTCACCAGCGGTTGCAGGACGGCGCGCAGGGCGTCGAGGTCGTCGATCGGCTCCATGCGGCTGGCGCGCGTGCGCAACTCGCCCTCGGTCTGGGGGCCGCGTAACAGCAACTCGGCCAGCACGGCCAGGTCCACCTTGTCCACGTGCCACGCCTCGTAAAGGCTGTGCCGCCAGCGGATCACCCGACCGCCGGTGATCTTGATGGCCAAATCCTTCTTTTGGCAGCGCACAAGAATGTCTTCCACGTCCAATTCGGACAGGTTAAGGAGCGGGTCGCGGTTGGACTTCTGGTTCGCGCCGGTCACGAGGCCGTTGACGCTCATCGGGTAGGCGTCCGGCGTCGTCTTGGCCTTCTCGACCAGGACGCCCAGGATGCGGCGCTCCTGCACGTCCAGCACGGGCCAGGGGCCGTTGCCGAGGGCGGAGGCCGCGGCGGGTCCCGACGGTTGAGGATTGACTTCGTTCATGGCCGTGAAAGTTTCGGTTCCCGGTGTTGCGCCACGTCGTTGCCGGGCGGCGGCGGCAGGCGGCGGCCGACGATTACCACGTTTTCCGGCGGCGTGTGATGGTTGCGATCGACGCTGATGACGGCGACCTCCTCCCAGGCGAAAGGCAGCGCCGGCCGGTTCATTCCCTCAAGAACGGTGAAGCAGAAATAGTGAACGTCGTCGGCCGCGTCGCCGGCCGCGTTGGGCCAGGGCCGCGCGGGGATCGGGTCGCCGTACAGGTATGTAAATAGCGTAGCGACGTGGTCGAAACTGACCAGCCGTTCGCCGGAGGGTAGACGCTCCTTCAACCGGGCCACGTCCGCCTCGGGCCTTTCCGCCCACCGGAGCCGAACGTCCATGAGCACTCCGGCGAACGTGACGACCATGAAAACGCTGAACGCCAGCACGCCGGTTCGCACGCGGGACGGCCCGGCGCCGCCGGCTCGAAACGCCGCCGCGGCCAGGACGGCGCACGCCGCGGCGAAAACCGCCGCCGCGAGCGGAGGTTCGGCATAGGCCGTCAGGTCCGGTCGGCCGCGCGGGCCGAAGGATACGATCAGCATCGCCGCGCCCGCAAGGGCCATCATGCCGGCCGCCATATAGATGTACAGCCGCCAGGAGGAGCGCAGCAACGACTCCGCGGGCGCCTCCGCGGTGCGCGCGACCGCCAGGCCGATCAGCACGGCGATACAAGGGTAAAGAGGGGCGAAATAGCGTGATTGTCCGCTGGGCGGAATCCAGCAGGTGGGAAACGCCAGCACCACGGCCGCCCCCGCGAAAAGCGCGAGCGGCCGGGCCGCGCCCATCGACCGATAGAAGTCGCGGGTCAGGTAGGCCAGGAGGAAGGGCGACCACGGCAAGGCGCCGCCGAGGATGACGAGCGGATAAACCGCCAGGTGCGTCGCCACGTCGGAAACCGTCCAGTCGCGGAAGCGCATGGCCGCGTCCGACGTCAGGATGCCGCGCAGCGTCGCCGCCCCTTCATGGAGATAGACCGGAACGCACCATGCGGCGAGGACGGCGGCGCCGACCAACGCCCCGATCAGGTGGCCGATACTGAACAGCCGCCGCCAGTCGCGTGTGAGAAGAACGTAGGCGCCGACCGCGCCCAGGAAGTAAACCGGCGGCTGCGGCCCCTTGGCCAATACGGCCAGGGCCGTGAATCCGTAGCCCGCCGTCCAGGTCAGGGCGGCCGGCCAGCGGCGCACCCAGCCCCAGTGCCAGAGGAGCAGCGACGCCGTGACCAGGAAGATGAAAACGGGTTCCGTTTCCGCCTCCGGCCCCATCTGAAACATTTCGCCGAAGGTGGCGAAGGCGGCCGCGCCGGCGAAGGCCCCTAACCGGGAAAGAAAGATCCGTGAATAGCCGTAGATGAGGAGCACGGTGAGGAGCATGGCGAGCGCCGACGGGAAGCGGATCGCCCACGCGCCTCGGTTGCCGAAGAGCACCGTGCTGGCGGCGATGGTCCAGTTCTGTAGCGGGGGCCGGCTGAGGAACGGGTCGCCTTGTTGGCGGGGGACGAGCCAGTCGTGGCGCTGGAACATCTCGAAGGCGATCTGGGCGCGCGTCGGCTCCTCGCCGCGCAGCGGCAGTTGGCCCAGGCGCAGGAAGTAGGCGCCGAAGACGAGGACGAGGAGGAGCAAGGGCGGGGCAACCCCGCCCCTACGTGTACGCCACCAAGGCAGACGGCTTGGGATTCCCTGCTCCGGTGCGGCATAGGTGGACATCGGGACGCAATCCTCCGCCGAGTGGGCGCCTGATTATAGGGAGGGGCGTTTTAACACAAACGATTCGGTGCGGACTACGGCACTTTGGATCGCCGACCCGGCTTCGCCGGGAGTAGCGTTCCTACCGACGATGCCGTCGGCGCCGATCGCCGTCGGCCCATACAATCGGCAGTCCCTCCGCGATAGGCGCCGGCGCCCCGTCTTGCCCCGTCAATTCGATTGACAGGCCTCCCGGATCATTTACACTGAAAGGGGACGGCATAATTTCCGTCGGCGCACACGGCGTCCGGCGTCCCTTCTCGAAGCTTTTCACCCTCCGTTCGTGGGGTTCCAGCAATGGCGAAGCAGCGCGGCCGCGAGTCCAACACCGGGCTAGTCGTGACCCTGGTCTTTTTCATCCTCACCGCCGTCGGCCTGGGCGTGGCCACCTATTACGGCTTCGCCCAGCAGGCCGACCTGACAAACAAGGCCGCGGCCGCCGACAAGGCCGCCAAGGACGCCGAGAAGGAACGCGACTGGTACAAATTCCAGGCCTGGACGTACCGGGCGTACCTCGGCCAGACGGTGAACATCGACGACACGGCGCTGAAGGTGTACCGCGAGCAGTTCGACGCCAACCAGCTGGGCAAAGACGCCAAGGACCGGGACGACGTGGTCAAGCTCATCAAGGCGATCGAGGATAAGAAATACCGGATCGCCAAGGAAGACAAGAATAAGACGCTGGTCCCGGAGGACGTGCAGATGGCCTGGGACAAGGATACGAAGCGACCCAAGGCGACGTATGACTATGTGTACACCGGTTTGAACAAGTTGGTTGAGTATCAGGAAAACCAGACGGCGGCGGCGCTAAGGGCGAAGGACGAGGCGGACGCGAAGGCGAAGGACAGCGATGAGATCATGGTGGCTGACAAGATTAAGTACGCAAAGGAGGTGAAGGACCTGGGAGACAAGTACAACGACGAGCTCAAGACGGAGCGGGCCAGGAGCGATGAGCTAACCGGAAAGCTGAAAGATGCGGAAAAGGCGACGGGGGACGCGGTGCAGGCGGGCGAGGACAAGGCCAAAACGATCCAGAAGGGGATCGCGGAAAAGGACACGAAGATCAAGCAGGTGGAGGGTCGGCTGAACGACTTGAACGAGCGTTTGGAGGCGATGTCGAAGCACGACACCGACGCGCCGGACAACGGCAAACCGATCCCGACGGACTGGCGGATCGTGCGGATGGACTCGTCGGGAAAGCGGCCGTTCATCAACCTCGGGTCGTCGGACAACATCCACCCGCCGCTGACGTTCAGCATCCACGGCAAAGGCCCGGACGGCAAGCCGCTGCCGGCGAGCAAGGGCAGCCTGGAGGTGATCGACGTGGTGGGCGACCACCTGGCGCAGGCCCAGGTGGTGAGCGTGAAGGACTCGTTCAAGGACCCGATCCTGCCGGGGGACTATCTGTATAACCCGATCTTCAATCCGAGCGCGGAACGGCACGTGGTCATCGCCGGACGGATCGACATGCACGGCGTCAAGGGGCAGGACGACTTGGAGGAGTTTGAGCGGCTGCTGAAACGGCAGAACGTGGTGGTGGACGGCTACGTGGACCCGCAAGACGGCAGCATCAAGGGCAAGCTGACGGTGGGGACGGACTTTTTGATATTGGGCGACGTCGTCGGGGCCAAGCCCGAGGTGGTGGCGAGCACCAAGACGTTACAGGAGCAGGCCCGGAGCAACGGCGTCCACATCATCAGCGCGCGGGAGTTTCTGGAGTCGATCGGCTACCGGACGCCGTGAGGCGATGGCCGGCGTTGCCGGGGTCGCTGGGTTCGTTTACAATGCCACAAGGATAAGGGGAGGCCGTTCGCGGCCTCCCTTTTTGAACGAAGGGCGCCGATGTAGCTCAACGGTAGAGCACCGCTTTCGTAAAGTATCTCAATAGGTGAAAACCCCGGATTTGCCGGGGTTTTTGCGTTTCCGGCCTCGCCATTTGACCCCGGAAACCCCTGTTCGCGGGTGTCAACGGGTGTCAGGCCCCCAGCGCCTTCCGCGCCGCGCGATACCACGCCTCGTCGTCGGTTTCGCCTTCGGCCTCGACGCGGCTCCGGCCGTCGCCAACCATTACCTTGATTTGATCGCCCTCCCCCCAGTTCGTGGATTGCCAGTGTATCCACCCGGCCTGTCTCAGACGCGCCTGCGACTCCGCGCGCGGTGGGTAGCTGCCAAGGACCAGGCGGCGGCGCAGTTCGCCCTCGTCGGGGCAATCGATCCAAGAAACCGACGTCCCCCCGCCGCTGAAGCCCTGCCGATGCGCCGCCGCCTGAACCCGGAGCACCTCGGGCGCGCCGCCCGGCAAGCCGTTGCCGGGAATCTCCTTCAGGTCCGTCTCGACGCACACCCACTCGCGCCCGAAGGCGTCCTTGGCCAAAAAACAGGTGCGGCCGCCCTGTTGAAGGGCCAGGTTGTCACAATCGCCGCGGTAGCACGCATAGACGGGCATCGCATTACTCCTTCTGACCGAACAGGACTCGCCGGCCTTCCTCGTAGCGGCGATCGAACTCCGCCCGGTCGCCCAAGAACAAGTCCGCCATCTCGTGCTCGCCAAATCTACGAAACGTGTCCGCAATGACTTGATCGGCGGCGCGATCCCACTCCGCCAGCAACGCTTCGCACTCGGGCGGGGCCTCGCCGAGGGGCCATTCTTCCTCATCCGCGAGTCCGTAACGCTTCTTGATGGCGTCGAGGCGAAGGCCGATCCCTTTGAGCGGTTCGTGGTCCATTGCGGCGACTATGGCGTCGTCGGCGACACGATGGATCGACTTCGCCACCACGAAGAAACCCATCCCCGCGTGGACGCCGCCACAGCGCCGGAGTCCTTGCCAGATGGCGACGCGCTGTTCCGGTGAAGAGTCCTCTTTCAGCCTCTCCTGCAGCTCGCTGCTGGCGCTACGCATGGCCGCGATCGCCGCATCGACGTCGCCGTTTGTGCTGTAACGTCCTTTCATGCTTCCCCCCGCAGGTAGTGGGCCGGCCGAGTGGTACAAAAGTCTCCTCGCCTTGTCCGCGAAAATTCTCCCGAGGCGCCCACCGGCCCCTCCCTCAAATCGTTTTACGTCAACCTTGGTGGACGGACGCCTACTCGCCTTTCTTTGCCCGCCCCCTCTTCGCCGGCGCGGCCTCGCGGGCTTCGGCGCGCCTTGCTTGGGGGCGGCGTTCGGGTTCGGAAGGCGCGCCAGACTTCGCCACTTCGGGGCCGTCCTCGAAAGCGGCCAACGAAACCCCAAGCCCCTTAGCCAATTTGACCAGCGTTCCGAAGGCCGGCTCCCGTCTGCCGTACTCAAACTGGCGGACGGCGGACACCGACAGGCCCGCCCGTTCCGCCAGGGCCGACTGGGAAAGTCCCGCCGCCGCACGCAGCGCCTTCAGCCGCCCCGCGAAGTCGCCTCTCTCTGCCATACGACGCACCTCATCGGCCGTACTCTTGCTTCAATCCGACCCTACCACAATTGAAGCAGTAGGTCAACCGTGCTAACGACTTGCGGCGCAATCCAGTATTACGATTGACACAGTGGGTCAATCGTGATAGTATGCCCTTGTCGGGCCGATGGACGCCTGACAAAGACGGTGGGCCGGCGGCGCTACCAACGCCCCGGCCCCGGCAACCCCAAGCGTTCTGGAGTCGCAATGCACACTTTCCCCCAAGCATCCGCCCCCGTCAAGGCCGAACCCCGGCCGTTCCGCCCGCTGCTGGCCGCGCCGCAAGCGTCCTACTGGACGGACGAAACCGGCCGGCTGTGCGTGCTGCTGTCCGGCCGCCGCGCCACCGACGCCTACGAGTTGATCCCGCTGTCCACCGACATCGGCGGCGTGGCCGTCCGGTGGTTCAAGCGCGGCGGCGAGGGCTACGACGTGCTGTGTCACGGCGGCGAAAGCAGCTGCTCCTGCAAGGGCTGGGCCTACACGGGCGGCTGTAAACACATCCAGACGACGTTCGAGCTGATCGAGCTGGGCGTGCTGCGAGCGGCGCCGGATTCGGCGGCCGGCGACTTCGGCGGCGACGCGGCGTGAGCGAACCGATGGCATCAGGGAGGGCGTAAGCCCTCCGAGGGGAGGGGATCGATCGATGACGAGCAAGAACGTGAGCAAGTGGGCCGCCCGCGTCCTGACCTGGGCATCGCCCTGCTGGCGTGCTGCTGCGGCGATCTGTGGGCGTCCTGGCTGGTGATCGACGCCCTGCAAGACGAGGACGACGACTGAGCTACAAAGAATCGCTTTCTGACGCGGGGCCGGCGCGTCGCGCCGGCCCCCTGGAGACCTTACACGTGGCCGACGCGAAAACGCTGGGATGGTTGCTGATGGACCCGGCCGCCCGCTACTGGTTCGACCCCCAGAACTGGCTTTGGATCGCCCTGGCCGTCGAGGAGGGCGGGCGGGAAGTCGCGGACTTCCTCCCGCCCGCCGCCGCCTTCCGCCCAGACTTCGGCCCGGCGCGGAAGGCGGCCGAGGCGCTTGTCGAGCAAGGAGTAGACGTGCGCCCCGTCCGCGTCCGTGTACCGTGCTGACCACGCCCGCTTGCGTCCTTCACCGACCCCTGACCCTTCGCCCCGGAGACATCCCATGTTCGGATTGTCTGCCCTGTTCAACGCCCTGGCCCGCCTGACGCGCTCCGTGAACGCCAGCGCCGACTTGTTCGACGCCGCCAACAACCGCATGGCCTCCCTACTGTCCATCGACGGGCCGGCCGAAGCTCCGGCCCTGGAACACCGGGGCGACGTCGAGGCGGAAGCCGTGCCGGCGAAGGCGGGCCGCAACGGCAGGACGAAACGGCCCGTGTGAAGCCCGGGCCGGGGGGCGTAAGCCCCCGCTCGTTGCGGGGACGCGCCGCACCATCACCCGGCCGGGAGAGTGGGACCCGGCGGCCGGCTGGAATCGTGACGCGGGGAACCTGGCGACACAGGCCCGTCCGACCCGGACGTAACCGAGGCGCGCGACGACGGCGGAAACGGTCGGCCCCCTGACCAGCGGCCGGCGCCTGTGTAAGCCAGGGCGGGGGGGATGTCCGTTCACAACCCGAGGAATCACCCCAAGGAGGACTCATGCCGAGTCACACCACCCGTCCGCGGTGCGCGCCGTGCCGGGAAGCGCCGCCCGAAAATCGAACCGTCGAGGCGGCCGTGGTCGAACTCCGCGCCGACGGCTTCACGGCCCACGTCGCGCCATTGGTGCGGGCGGTGGACCGGCATACCGCCCGCCGGATGAAGTGCCCGGCGTGTAAGCGCCGCGGCCTCGGCTGCAAGCCGTTCCACAAGGACGCCTCGTATCGCGTGCTGACGGTCTGCCCCGCGTGTGGGGCGGCCGGGGACGAAATTTGACGCCGGGACCAACGGCCGCAAGGAAAAGGCCGCCTGACCACCCCCGCCGGAACGGGGACGGGAGGCTTCCACCACGTTTTTCGCCCCACACGAAGGAGTCAGCGATGACGATGGACCGAAGAAGCGCCCTGAAGTCGGTCGGCGCCCTGTTCGGCGCGATGGCGATGGCCGGGGCCGCCGCACCGACGAAGCAACCCACGCCCGCCCCGAAGGCCGGGGCCGACGATGACGCCTCGCGTCGAATCCAGGAGGAAGTCGACGAATGGGGGGAGCAGATCTACGGCAAGCCCGGCAGCGTGAAGCGCCGCCGGCTCGACGAGGCCCAGGCGGCCCTGCTGTCGGCCTACGGCGAAGTGGGGGCCGCCATGAACGCCGTCCTCGACGCCGACATCGACGTCGATGAAGACTCCTGCTGGCTGAAGGACGTGGACGGCATCCGCTACTTCGTCGAGTGGTTCATTTCAGTGCTGGTGAGCGACGCCCACGGCGAGGTCAAGGACGCCGCCGACGCGGAGTTGGCGCGTCGCGTCGAGGCCCACGAGCGCGGGGTCTACCACCACTGCCCCGTCTACTGGGGCTGGAGCGCCATCGGGCGAGCGCGAGAGACGGTGCGGGCGATACTCGACCGGGACTACGGGCCGGGAGAGAAGCCTTGCATCATCGAGTTGGACGTGCAATATCAGGCGTGGTGCATGGAGTTCTGGGAGGGCGCGTACGAAAACGAGGACCACCTACACATGAACGACGCGGCCAAGACGGCCTACATGGACGCCCTGCTCGCGCGAATCGCCGGGGACGGCAACGCGGCCGCCGCCGGCTAACCATCCGCCCCATCACGAAGCCCCGGCCCGCACGGAGGCGGGTCTCGGGGCGGCGGGGCCGAAGTCCCGTTCATCCGACTGGGAGACCGATCATGTCCGAAAAGAGAGCGACCGAAGAAAAACCGATCTACATGCGGCCCGACCGAATCGCCGCGCTGTACGCCGTCACAGTCAACACCGTGCGCAACTGGATCGTCAAGGGCGTCCCAAAGAGGGGGCGCACGGTGAAACTCCGCGCCATCCGGGTCGGCCGGATGTGGCGCATCCCGTGCGAGGCCTGGGAAGAGTTCCTTGAGGCGCTGAACGGCGCCCCGGTGGTGACGGCGGAATCGGCGGCAGAACGTCGGCGGGAGGACGAGGAGGCGGGAAAGCGGCTGGACGAGTGGCTGGGGCCGGTACGGGACAAACGCATGGCAAAGAAAGTCTAGGGAGGAATTTATGATCGACGCGGCGAGCGAAAACATCGTGACGCTGACCGAGGCGGGGCGCCGCCTCGGCAAGACGCGGGAGACCGTTGCGGCCTACGTCCGCGCCGGCAAGCTCGACGGCGCGACGCTCGACGGGAGGGTGCATACCAGCCTGGAAGCGCTGGCGCGATTCGTGAGGCCGCTGGACGCGGCGAAGGAAGGTGCGAAACGGAAACGGGGGACCGACCCGGAAAACGAGGCGATGCTCAGAAGGCTGGGGGTGAGCGTGTAGGGGCGGAACTGACAGCGAGGCGTCCTGCGCCATCGCGGAAAGTCTAGGGAGAGATTCGCTTGGCCCAACTCGCCTCACTCCACGACCCGAAGCGCCGCCTCCGGTGCCGCCTGGAGCGCTTCCACGAACTGGCCCAGAGCGCCGGCGAGGCCAAGCTGGCGCGATCGCCCCTGGCGTGGGAACCGGGCATGCGGCTGGACGCGGCGGCCGCTAAAATGAAGTTGCCCCCCCGTGGTTCGCCGGCCCCGCGCCGGCCGCCGGCGCGGGGCCGGCGAGTCGCCGAAGCGGCTCAACAAGAAACCAACCCGTCTCAGCAAAGGAGGGGAAGCATGACGAATCCAGAAGATCGTCTGATTTGTGAGAAGAAGTATCCCTGTAGCGTCGACGACAGATACGACGGGACCGCGCTCATCACGGAGCGGTTGTACGGCGGCATAATTCAGGTCTGGTACGGAGTAATCGACCTGACGTGTACAGCCGAAGACGGATTGGCGTTGATGGGAAAATCACGTACAAAAATCGCCCTCGACGACGGCCGGTACGGATTCATGCACGTCCTGACGGCCCACGCGGAAGAAATCGAGCCCGCAGGGGCCGCCCTGTTGGGGGAAGACGCCGGAGCGCTTTGCCTGTGCTGGTTCATCGGGGCCGGGAGACTGGACTCGCCGGAAAACCATAAGAACCCCGGCGCGACGCCACTCAGAATGTGATCGGCGACAGGCCGAGTCCGACGGCCGCGGCCGGCAGCGGCGACGGCCCGATAAGGTTCTGGTTCCAGACCGACGGCGGCAACTGTCCCGCCGTCGAGCCGGTGTTGTTGAGCTGCGCCAAAGGAGAGATGCCGGCCATGAGGATGTCTTTCTCGGTGGGGCCGACGCGCATGAGGTAGATGTACTGTCCAGAAACTATCCAGGCGACGTTGCCGTCTGGCAGGTCGCTTGGCGTGGCGGGGGAAATGCGCCTGGCGTACAGCGTCTCGTTGGCGTTCTGCGTGTCGGAGGACGGTAGGACGGGCAGGGAAATTGCGCGACTGACGAGGAAGTTCACCACCTTATAGAACGTCCCGGCATGGAGGCGGACCACCTGTTGTGGCGTTCCGGGAGGGCCGCCCACGGGAATGGCGCGCAGGCCCAAGTCTTCGATGTAGTGGGTGGTGAGGCGGTATTGCAAATATTCGCCGACCAGGTTTCCGGGCTGTGGCGGCGTGTAGCTCGCGGTGACGGCGGAACTGGTTACGTCTGCGTAGACTTCCTGCACGCCGCCGGTGGGAATCCCAGGCCCGACCGTGTCCGGCCCGAGCGACGGGTTGGACGACGGCACGGCGACGGGCGGATTGACGAGCGGCTGGCCGGCGAACTGTGGTAGAAGGTCTTGTGACATAGGGAATCTCCTTTGTTAGATGAACACCTGTACGCTTGCGGGGCCGCTTGAAGCGACGGACGATGGACCGGCTCAACGTCCTCTCGGAGTCTTGCCATGCAACGCCTCGCCTTCGTGTTGTTGCTGACGCCTTGCTCCCTGGCCTCGGCCCAGGCCCCCCGGCCGGGCGGCGAACCGCCGGCGGCGCCCAAGGACGGCGTCAAGGAATCTTACCATGACGTGACCAGCGGGGACATCGACACAAGCGACATCGACGCGAAAATGAGCGAGTCGGCCCGAGTCCCCTTCTTTTTTGGTTTGGCCGGACTCGGCTGCGCCTGCGCGGGCGCCGTCGTTGGGTTGGTGATGTTGATGATAAACATTTTTATCCTCGTTTACGTTTACAAGGACGCACGGGCCCGAGGCGTCGAGCCTCTATTGTGGATGGCGATTGTGTTTTTCACTCACTTCGTCGGGTTCGTCGTCTGGCTGTTCGTGCGGCCGCCGTTGCTAAAAAGCTCGTAAGCGTCGCCTGGATGCCGGTGGTCACTGAATCGGCCGATCCGTGACCGCCGCGCCCGGCCCGTCCACATTCGGGACGGCGGGCCGGGCGTTCCCCGGCGTCGACAGCGCCTGAAAAGCCATCTGCTGGACATACGCCCCACGAGTTCCAGAGCCGTTTGGGAGTGGGTTATTCGGGTTGCGGCCGGCGTTGGGATAGCTGACGGGAGCCCCCTGCACCGTCAATTTGTAATCGTTGTTCAGGTTCATGTATCTTCCAGGAAACAGGGCGCCAATCGGCCCGAACGGTCCCTCCGCGATGGCGGCAAACTGAGTGAGGGACGGCATCCACTCCATGCGGGCCTCACACCACTGGCCGTGATCCGAATTCAATCCCTGGGTGATGAAAAGGCTGGTGGGCAGGCCGCCGAGCGAGCGGTCGACGCAGACGGCAACGGCCAGGTGCGCCAACGTGGTTCGCGGGACGTTCCGACCGCCTTCCACTCGGCACATGCAGCGGCCGCGCACTCGCGGGAGGGCGCTGGTCAGGATCGTGTGCGCTCCGCCCCATATGGCCATCGCGATAGACGTCGGGTCCAAGCCCCCGCGCAGGCCGGCCCCCACTTGATTTCCAAGACCGAAGCCAAAATCCAAGAAATCGCCGTGCGTTTTCAGCGGAAAATCAAATCCCGCCGTGGCGTTGCCGTCCAGGTAAAAGACGTTAATGGGGGATCCGGGCGTGCCCAAAGAGTTTCCGGTTTCTTGGTCGATCACCGTGTAATTCACGATCGTCCCGTCTTCCTCCTGGGTGACGATCACCTTTTCGCGCCGCATGTTTAACGGCAGGGCGACAATAAGCGCGGCCCGCATATCATCTGCGCTGTCAATCAATCCGGCGCTGATGGCGTCGGCCCGCACGACGGCCCGGCCTTTCAGCGTGCGCGTGGTCATGCCGCAGCGGTCGATTTCGTGAGTACATATCCACCGATTGGACAGGACGATGTTGGACGCCCCCATGACCCAAAATGTGACGCCAAAATTCACGATGATGGTTCTGTCCCCCAAGATATTTCCTTCCGAAACGTAAATGTTGTCGGTGAGCGGCCCGTTGCCGGGGTCGGCTTTGTTCCACTGGTTTTGGATCGGGTTCCAGGTGGGCGAGACGAACACGAGGTCCGGGCCGATGTAGACCTGGAGGAGTTGCCGGGGCGTCATCAGCGCCTGCCGGATATTCACCAGCGTCAGCCCGGCGCGCGTGCCGGCGACCAGGCCGCCTGCCGTGTAGGCCATCGACTGCGGGTTGATGACGCCCTGCACCACCAGCCGGACCTTGGTGCGCATGAAGTCGATGCCCGCCGACGGGTCGTAATCTGGGGACACGTCGAGGGACTGCTGGCGGCAGTCGGCGATATCAATCCCGTTGTAGACCGTTCTCATCTTGTATACCTGTTGTCAGAGTAGCACAAATGTCCTTGAATCCCGGCCGCCAGAATTATCGGGAGGCGGCCACCCTCCACATCGGCGCGACGGATTACGTCAACCTTGGCGCCACGACGCCGGCGCCGTGGCACAGCGGGCAATAGGGGTTCTCACCCGGCTTGTCGCCCCGAGGGCAGGGCTTGCCTGTCGGCGGCGAGGGCGGTGCCGGAACGGCCTCCGCGTCGATGACGACGGGGCCGGCTGGCGCTGGCAAGGCTGGGGTCGTGGTCGCTTCCAGCTGGCGGAGCGCGACTAGGCTATCGACTAGGAGACCGACGGCGGACTCGTAGGGTTCCATCTGGGCCGCAATCTCCGCCCGCGTGCGGACGGGGCCGCCAGCGGGGCCGGACAGTTCGACGGATTGCTTGTCGCGGTAGGCGGGGTCGTGGGCCTTGAGGTAGAGTTCCAAGCACCGATCCGACTTTCTGGGGACGTGGCCGATACACTCCCCACCGAAAAAGACCGGCTCTTGCCACCCGATCACCCCACGCGTAAAGCACTCTCGCCGCGCCAGGTCTTTTGCCCGCTCAATAGCCTCATCCCAGAGGCGGGCGAAGCGTGGGGACCGACCCGCGTACTTGTAGGGCGTGGTGCGGTCGACCCCTACGGCGTCGGCGGCCCCCGTCACCTCCCCACCGACCGCCAGGGCCGCCAGGTAGGCGCGCTCCCATACCGGCCGGTACTCCCGCACGGCCGTTTCCTCGCCGGGAGTTCCGTCAGAGGGGGCCGGGGGAGAGAAGGGCGCAACGGCCGATCCCGGCTCCCCTGATCCCTCCCCCGTCGCATCGGGCGGGGCCGCGTCCAGGTTGTCGTCTCGGCACACCCTTTCCGCCCAGCGGGCCGCTTCCAGGCGGATCGCGGCGGCCGGGTCCGGCGGAAGGTGGTTTACCGACGACGGGGCGCCGGACGGCGGCGATTCGGGGCCGCAATAGCCTTCGCGCGTAAGGGGCGTGGAATCGCGTGGCGTATCTACAAGGTCATCTTCGGTCGGGGCGGCGTCGTCAGGCGGATGCATGGGTCCTTACTCCGGTACTTTGTCGTGTCGTTGGTCGGCCGCCTGCAAGGCTTCGGCGTGGCGCTCCAGCGTGCCGACCATGCCGTCCACGTCGATGCCCAGCCGGGCGAGCTGGAACGGCGGCAGGGCGTCGGCGGCAAGCGCCGCCTGGAGGCGTTGGGCCTGTCGGGCCAGATCGCTCAATCGGTCGCGGACGGCGGTCTGTACGGCGCATTTCAACGTCATCGCCGGACCTCCGTTAGGGACCGTCTGCCGGGGAGCCGGCGGGCGTTCGGGTCGTCTGCGGCCCGCACCACAAGCAGTTCCCCGCCGCGCACCGACGACAGCGCGTCGAGCAACAGACCCCAGGTCGTGTCGTAGTCCCGGCCTCCCACAAGCCGGACCCACGCCACGCGCCTACTCGGCCGGAACCAGCCGGCGAACGGGGGAACGGTCGGTGTCGTCATGGCGCCTCCTAAGTTTCGTCCGGCGAAGCCACGGCGTCGGTCACCCGACGCCGGCCAGGTCGACGGCCAGTCGGCCGGCCTTCAACCAGCGAAGTCGGCAACCGTTCGCCAAGTAAATCAGCCACGCCGACAACGGCATCGAATCCAGGGCCGCGCCCGTTCCCTCCGCCGCATGACAGCAGGCCCCGACGTGGGCGAAGATCGGCGTGGCGTCCCGTACCGCCGCGTTCCAGAGCCCGACGCCTTCGCGGGCGTCCTTGATCGGCTTGCGGCAAGCGGCGCACAAGAAGACCGGGCCGCAACGGCCGTTGCGGCGGCGACGCATTGCCAGGCCCGTGCGTTCGACGGCGGCTGCCGCTGGATCGCTCATCGTGGGGCCTCCTGACTGGGTTCAGAACGAACTTCCTCGATGCGCTCGCACCGCAGCCGGAACCGGCGGAGGAACAGTTTCAGGGCGGCGCGGAGGCGGACGGTCGCCGGCGCGTCCGACGGCAACGCCCGCAAGGTCAGTCGGTAGCGTTCGCCGTCTGGCATGGCCGGCCCCTTTTAGTTCAGTGCGGAATAGGGCATGTAGTAGAACGGCAGACGGAGCCGGATGCCGGGGGCGATTTGGCGCACCAGCGCGTGGGTCGCGCCGGTCGGAAAGCCGGCGACAGCTGGCCAGTCGTTTGCCATTCTGGGGCGGATGAACACCGTCAGGCCGGCGCGACACACGGCCGCGTCGAAATCCATGAAGTCGGCCGCATCGTCCAGCGGCTCTACCACCGGCGCCCCGCCGTCCTCGGTACTCGCCATGCCACTGAGCCGGCAGATGGCGGCAAGGGCGTCGTGGTCCAGGTCGGCGGCGTCGATCGCGGCGACGTGGGCGTCGCGTTCGGCTTTCAGGCGTCGGCGTTCGCGGCTCATGGCGGATTCCTTGGTTGCGGGGCGGCGTGTAATTTGTGTAATTCGTGACCAGACCATCTCGCAAATCACATGGTCTTGCCCTCTGCCGCTTTTTTTGCATACCCCCCATACACGAATTACACGAATTACACGAATAACGACCCCACGACCCCATGCGACCCCCATTCTGGAGTAATTCGTGTAATTCGTGTAATTCGTGTATGGGGGGGTATGTCATAAAGAGTCCTCATCAGGGTTCTTGGCGTCCTCCGGCTCCTCTTCCGGAGTTCGTTGCCATCGTGGGTTGACCAGGTATCGGGGCGGGTTCGCACCGCGACTGCCGGCGGGCCGCTCGGGCGTATGGCATCGCAGGTAGTGGTGCGTCGTCAGCACGTTCAGCGGGGCGTCAACTTCGGCGGGCTCGGGGAACGTGCCGCGGACAAGCCGGAACAAGTCGGCCCGCGTGAAGTTGTCGAGGTCGCTGTTGCGACGCAGGCAGGCCAGTACGTGCTTGGCCGCCGCCGTCTTGGGGTCGGCTCCCATCGCCGCCAGGACCTTGCGGGCGTGGGATTTGAAGTAGGTGATGAGGAGCGCGGCGCGGCGGATACTCTCGTCGTCCACGTCCTGCGTGTCCGCCTCCATTCCGACGAACCGTATGAAGTGAATGATGAGGGCCAGGCGGGCGGCGTACACCTTCAGCTTCATCCACGGCCCCCGGAGTCGCGGCGGGAAGTCCGGGTGGTTGATCTCGTCTACTAGAGAGTTCATTAGTATCTTAAAACGCGGCTTCGCTTCCGGCGTTAGTGCGACCAGGAGCGGCCTCAGTCCGTGCGCCCCCGGCTCCATGTTCAGGGCGAGTAGCCCCTGCACGGTCTGCCGCCACGGGGCCATGATCTCGTCCGATATCTCGTCCCAACTCCATTCGGGGGCTGGGCGGGCCTCCGGGAAGCCGAAAAGGATACGGTCGATAGAGCCGTCCGACCGGCCGCGCGGGTCGCCCAGGACGTCAAGGACTTCCGGTTGGATGCCGCCGACGACGGCGACGAACGGATGAGGCAGAATGAGCGGATCCTCTTTACCCTTTCTGTCGATGCAAGCCTGCATACCTGCCCAATTTGCGAGCCAGAATTGCCGGTCGCTCCCCTGTCCCCCCTTGTATTGATTGGCCGACGTGACCCACGCGGCGGCCTCGTCCCGGATCATGATGACCCCGCGGGGATTCTTTTGCAGAATGGGGGCGAGGGATTCGACCGTTGCATCATCGACGTGGTGCCGCGGCAGAACGGGCTTGGGCGGATTCTCTTTTTTGTCTGCCTTGGCCTTCCTGCATTCCTCCTCATAGACCTCTCTCGCCTGCTCGTGCAGCACCAGCGCCCTTTGTTGCGCTTCGTGAAGCGGTGCGGACACGAGGATCAGGGCGGGCGACTTGCCGTCCCCCGGCGGCCCCACGATAGTCGCATACAACAAGGCGCGCTGGACGTATCCCCTTTTGATCGCGATGGCTTTGGTCGCCCCCATCGCTCCGCCGGCGATGGCCAGCATGGCGACGCCGGGGTAGTCCACCGGGCAGCCGATGGCGACCGCGGACTGCACCGCGAATTGCTCCAGCGCCTGCGGGAACACCTCCGTCGGGAAGTCGGCCACGGGGGGGAGGATGGTCAGGGGTATTGGTTCTTCCCAGGCGTCGCGCGGCTCGCCGCCGGACGGCGGTTCGCCGCCGTCCGGCGGTTCGCCGGCGGCCGCCGCCTTGACGCTCTCTCTAAGCGTGTCCTCCAGCAGCCAGCCCCGTGCCTTCCCGAACGGCAGCGTATCCGCGTCGTGGCACTTGTGGCGCAGCTCCCGCTCCGTCCACGGCGGGCTGGATCGGTGGTTGTAGTGCTGCAAAAGCAAATCGAACCCGCGGTCCTCACCGAGGTCGAACCCCAAACACAAGACCCTGGCCGGCCAATAGCATGTATCGTGTCCGCCTTGTCCGGATACGGCCGGGTCGCACTTGTCCAGGTAGGCGATGGCACGCTTCACGATCTGTTCGTCGGTCGGCTTACTCTTGGTTTTCGCCCCCTTGCCCGCGGATGCCGACGGTCCCTTGGCATTTTTCCAGCCGCACGCCTCCGCCAGCCGGCAAACCGCGTCCCATAGCTCTGGGAACGGCACGACGGCCGGCCGGCCAGGCTCGCCTCCCACCCATCGCCGCTCGTTCGCCGCGCTCGGGCACTCGACCTGGCCGCCCGTGCCGATGAAGTCGATGAGGCACTTATCCGTTTCGTTATGGCGGAACTGCTTTTTCCAGGGGCCTGGGTGCCCGAACCGCACCGTGGCCGCGGCGGAAGCCTGCGCGGCTTTGCTCCATGCCCACTCCGGGATGCTGTCGAGCGGGACGAGATAGTAGCGGTGATCGCGGGGCTTGCCGGGCCGACCCTCTTCCATGCCGGTCGACGGAAGGAATCCGTCGGCGGCCTTGATCGCCGCCTCGTCGTCAAGGTCGGTGGGGACGAGCGCGTGTCCCGGTTTGTTGCCGTCGGAGAGCGGGCCGCCAAGGATGCCGTTTCGGTCCCCGGCGGCGAAGTCGTCCGCCTCCAATGACCGCGTCGGCCATCCGGGGTAGGTAGGTTTTTTGCCTATGGCGTCGAGTTTGCAAATCGCCAGTCCGAGGGCGCGAAGGGCCGGGGGGCCGGCGACGCCGTTCACCCCGGCCTTGCCGCTCTTGTCACGATCCGATGTGTCCGTCATAATGACTGTGCCTCGTCTCTGCTGCACTGATCCAGCGCGTCCCGGCCCGTTCACGCGGGCCGTCGGCGTTATGCGTTTTCCCTTCTCACGGCCAATGCCTCTTTAGTCACTTATACTACCCGTTTAGTCCGCGTAATAGTCCACCAATGTCGGTCGGCGTCGGCGCTGCGGCGGCTTGGGCGGCGGGACACTGGTGCGCCTCCGCTCGAAGCGCTCGACAGACTCGCGGGTAATCCGCCACAGCGGACGGCCTGCCAGGCTGGTCGCCATGTTGACGCCGACCAGTTCACCGCGGCGGATGAAGGCGCGGATCTTGTCGCCGCCCACTTTCCAGCGGCGACACAGGTCCGCCACGCTGTAGCCCGGCGGCGGGGCGGCGGCCGGGCCGGCGTCGGGTTCAGGACGCATTCCGGCCCCCTTCCTCGGTCAAGGGGGCCGGGTCCGCCGACACAAGACGCAGTTCGGGCGCGGTCACGGCGCGGGACAGCGCAACGTGCGCCTGTTCGAGTTCGCGGTTAACGGCGACGGCCCTTTCGACAGCCAGCAACAGCCGGCGGAAGGCCCGGCCGAATCGCTCGTTGCGTGTGGGGTTCCGCGACATGGGCGAAATCATCCCACGTCGCGGGCCGCCTGTGTAAAAAATGAGTAAACAGGCGGACTTGTGCGGATTTCAGGCCGAAAACCGCTGTTTTGTGAAAGTAAACGGCGAGTAAACGAATCTACTCGCCACGCATCCGGCGGTTTTTTTGTTCGCGGATCTCGCGTGCGCGAGCGGGCACGTCACGAATGACTTGTTCTGCTTGGCCAAGTAGGCGTTCTTGCTGATCGTCGGGCAACTGGTCGAGGTCGATCGGCCCGACGGGGCCGCCCCCCCTTTTCGGGAGACCTTGGAGGAATTGCCTCAGCTGCCCGACGTGGACCCACTGGCATTGCCCGTGGCGGATCATCCGTACCGCGCCCAAGTGCTCCTTCAGCAGGTCGAGCAACCGGCTTCCGGCGGGAAAGCTGTCTTTCCAGACATCTTTTGCCTTTGAAAAGATTTCGTATCCGGCCCGCCTCATCTCATTTGGCGAGGCATCGGCGGGTACGTCGGGCGCGTTCGCTCGGGGGGCGGCAGCCCTTCCGCCCAAGAGCAGGTCGGCGGCGGCCGCGCTGGAGGAGTAAATGTCGCGTTCCAGCATGGCGAACCGGACGTACTCGAACCTGTCCTCATCTGGGCCGAGTATTTGCCTCTCGCGGACGCGGGCCTGCAAGAGAGGCGTGGCGGATTGCGAGGCCAAGCGGTAGAGGACTTGGATCCAACCGTCGGAATGGTCCCGTGTCCGGCCGGGCTTGATCCCGTCGGCAACCGGCAGGGCTTCAACGCAGCGAAACGCCGCATTGGCGTCGGCGCGGAAGAGCGCCGGATCGACAGTCCCGAAGTAAACGCCGTCGCCCTCCGTCCGAAACGTCGTCCGGCCGACCACGGGTTTTCGGGTGAGCGGTTCGTCCAGGGCGATCACGCCCCACTGTTCTTCGGCCATTATAAGGTTGGAGTCGATGACGTGGCCGTGCCAGAGATCGCGCGTTCCGGCACCTTCGGCGAATCGGCCGCGCAGTTCGCGTAGCGGGGTTTGCCAGTCGGTCATGTGTTCGCTCCACTGTCGTGGGCCGGCCCGGTTCGGCGTAGCGGCATGGAGCAGACCGCGCCGCCGCCGGGCCGTGTAAGGGGCGCGGGATAGCGAGTCCCGCGCCCACCCTTTCTCCCTCATTGTACCTCCACCGTCTCCGCCGCCCCCGAGGCGGCTTGCGCCGCCTCGGGGGCGGCGAACAACCACTTGCGGACGTGGTCGGTCACGGCCTTGAGCCGCTCGTCGCCGACACGTTCGCGGTAGACGCTGGCCATGTCGTCGCGGGCGTGTCCCATGACGTGATCGACCGCGATTTGGTCCTTCGCCTCGCCGCCGATCGTCTCGAAGGTGTGCCGCAAGGCGTAGAAGTTCCGGTGGCCGCCGATCCCCAGCGCGTTGAGGAGTTTTCGCATCTCCTTACTGACGGGGTTGTCCTCGATCTTCTTTTGCCAGCTGCCGCCGCGCACGGTGACGAACGCCAGGCCGGCGTCTTCCCCGGCCTTCGGGCGCGGGCGCTTCGCCATCGCCCCTCTCAGGGCTTCGACCGTCTCGGGCCACAAAGGGCAGCGTCGGGTGATGCCGGTCTTCGGCCGGTGGTAGTTCACCCATCCGCCGTCGAGGTCGAGGGCCGACAGGGGCAGCGTCCCGCAGTCGGCGTTTCCGAAACCGCAGTTGACGCCCAACAGGATCATGGCCTTCATGGACGCGCCGGCGGCGCCGAGGATGCGTCGCAACTCGTCGGCCTCGAACATGCGCGGGCCTTTCTTCGCCCGGGCCAGGCGGATCGTCTTCTTGCTCGGCCGGGCGAACCCCGGCCCGAAGCGCATGGGCGCGGCGATCAGCTCCGCGTCGAAGGCGTGTTTGAAGACTGAGCGGATGCGCTGCACGAAGTCCCGCACCCGCACCGGACCCCACTTCTTGGTCATCTTGTTCCGAAGGCCGGCGAAGTCGTCCGGCGCCAGGTCGGCGACGGCGCGTTGCTTTCCGAAGTGCTTCACGATCAGGTCCGCCGCCTCCTTGCAGTTGATCCACGTCCGGGGGGACAGCTCGCCCGCGTCCACCAGCGCCTGCTTTTGGTTCAGGTAGGCGTTCGCCAGCGCCTTGACGGTCAGGGTCTCCGGGTCGGGTCGCGGCTTCCGCCCGGCGTGCAGGGCGTCCTTCTGTTCCAGGTACTTCGCCAGGGCGGCGTCGGGGTCGGCCCACGGCCCGAAGTAGTGCATCTTGCCGCGGATCTTCTTGGCCCATCGCCCCGTGGCGTGCGGGAACAGGGGGAAGTCCGGGTAGGGCTTGCTTGGCTTGGCGGGCGCGGTAGGATGACGTGCGGGCATGGTGACTTCTCCTTAGCCGGGCGTCACTGTGTTCTCGGCCGGCTGTTACAGCAGCCGGCCACTTGTTCTGAGGATACCGGGTGTCAGAGCAGGTGTCAAGGATGGTAGGACGGGAGAGAAGAGACGGCTAGAAGGGACTGAAAACAAAAGACTTATGCCGATGTAGCTCAACGGTAGAGCACCGCTTTCGTAAAGCGGGGGTTGAGGGTTCAAATCCCCCCATCGGCTCTGACGCAAAGGGCCGCAAGTCCAAGGCTTGCGGCCCTTTCTATTCTCCGAGGCTTGTCCGATTTCAGCCGGTTTCCATCTTCTCTCCACCTTGACGGCTCAGCCGTACATCTCATCCAGCCGCTTGGCGATCTTACCGTCCCCTCCCGGCAGGAAGTGTGCGTAGGTCTTGAGCACCACTTCGGGACGGTCCCCTATCCGACGCGCCACGTCCACCACTGACTCGCCGCGCGACGGCGTCATGGAACTGACCAGGGAAGAGGCGGTCTTGGAACTGCGAACCGTCGAACGGGCGGAATCGTCGGCCCCGCCGACCTACCGCCGTGGCATTCGTGTAGCTACACTACAAGCGTACCGTACCTATCCGAACCACGGCGCCAAATGGACGCGCGCGAGCAACGGGCGGAAGAGATCGCGGCCGGGCCTTCGCCAGGAGTTCCCGATGCAGGCGCCGGGCGTCCTCCAGCGGCAGGGGCGCCACGCGCTGGCGGTAACGGAGCATCTCCTCTTGCAGCCCGGCCAGCTCGATTGCTTCCCGGGGGGTCAAGGCGCCGGCGTACTTGCGGTCGATCAGTTCGCAGCGACGGGCGTTCTTGGCTTCCGTCCAGTCCGTCGGAATCGCCGGCTCGCCGGGGGTCGCCGGGGGCGGAGGGACGACGCAGGCGACGGCTTGTCCCGACAACTCCAGCACGGCGCCATCGGGGGGGATCGACAGGCCCGGCACGAACTGACGCACCACTTCGGGCTGGCCGTCCAAGCGAATGTGCTTCACGGTGGCTTCCTTGGGGCACGGACGAGGGTGGGGAACCGCGGACATTATATCGCCAAACGGCAAGCGGCGCAGGCCGGTCCTGAAGCCAGCCCGGTGGGGACGGCCCATGAGGCGGAATGCCGTGATCCTGTTCTACGACGACGAATCGAAGGGGAGCATGGCCGCACATTCCAATCGAAGGCGACTCCTGGGGGATGCGTCGCCCGACGCATCGCCGCGGCCGATCCGGGCCGCCCGTCCGGCTTCGTCCGGTTCAACGCCTCCGCGGGCGGCCCCGACGGCTGAGCTTTAGCCTTCGCCGTACCTCGGCTGAACTTCCACGGGATACGGCTTCTCCTTATACTGAAGCGCAAGGAGCGACACGATGAACGCGACAACCGCCGCCGGTATTCCCTCCGAAGTGGACGCGGAACTGCAAGAGGCGATCCGCCGGGCCATGTCCGGCGTCCGCGACCCCGAGGAAATGCGAAAGGCCTGCGAACGCATGGACCGCATGCGCGAGGAGGTCCGCATGAGGGAAGGCGTCCTCGACATCGGCGTGCCCTCCATTCGGGAGCTTCGTGGAGAACTCCCTGACGCATGAAGTACGTCATCGATTCGTCGGTGGCCGTGAAATGGGCGATCCCTGAAACGGACACGCCCAAGGCGCTGCAATTGCGCGAGGACTTCCGCAACGCGGTTCACGAATTGCTCGCTCCAGACGTGTTCGCGATCGAAGTGGCTCACGCCTTGACGCGGGCAGAGCGCCAAAAAAGGATCAACGTCGGCGAGAGCAAGGTGTTCCTCACCGACATCCTCAAGACGGCCCCGAGGTTTCACCCTTTTTATCCCCTTCTTCCCCGGGCCTGTGACATTTCCTCGAACATGCGCGTCGGCGTCTACGATTGCCTTTACGTCGCCTTCGCGGAGCAGGAAGGGTGCGAGTTCATCACGGCGGATGACAGGCTGGTGAGAAACCTCCAGCGGGCCTACCCCTTCATCGTGTCGCTGGCGTCGCTGCCGTGATCCTGTTCTACGACGACGAATCGCAGTGGAGCATGGCCGCACATTACAATCGAAGGCGCCTCTCGGGGGAGGCGTCGCCCGACCCATCGCCGCTGCCGATACGGGCCGCCCGTCCGGCTTCGTCCGGTTCAACGTCTCCGCAGGCGGCCCCGACGGCTGAGATTTAGCGTTCGCCGGGCGGCGGCACGGCCTGACTGCTAAGCCTTCCATCTCAACACGCCGGCGGCCGCGCGAGCTTGTACAA